>Ga0265319_1001099_pt1 | contig 16806 bp, 13 predicted proteins | sample 4824metaG_FD_192443 | JGI IMG/M metagenome (GOLD analysis project Ga0265319, IMG submission 192443) | Rhizosphere microbial communities from Carex aquatilis grown in University of Washington, Seatle, WA, United States - 4-8-24 metaG | ecosystem: Host-associated > Plants > Roots > Rhizosphere >...
TCGCGGAGGTGAACAGCGCCCTCTCCGGGACCCACGTCTGGATCTTCGCGGGCGGCCTCTTCGTGGCCTACTCGGCCCTCATGATGCCGTTCGGCGAGGGATTCTGCGCGTCTGTCCTCGGCGGGCTGCTCTGCGACGCGGTGACCCCGGTCGCCTTCGGCACCCACACGGCCCTCTTCGCGGTCGCCCACGCCGTCGTCTACAACGCCAGGGAGCGCCTGCAGCGCGACGAGACCTCCGTCCGGGTCTTCGTGGCCCTCCTCCTGAACCTCGCCCTGTTCCTCGCGCTCACGTTCGCGCGCATCCGGGCGGCCCACGAGGCCGCGGCGGCGTGGCCGCGGATGCTCTCCGACCTCGCGTGGTCGGAGGCCGCGCTCGCGCTCATAGCTCCCTGGTTCTTCGCGCTGCAGCTGCGCACCCTCGAATTGGCGCGTGCGCAGCCCCCGCGGGCGGCGTAGGCTGCCGTCCGCATACCCGATGGCCGCGCAAAAAGCACGCTCAGGCAGCCTTGTCGAGTCGAAGACAGGCTTCGACCCGAGGATCATCGCGTTCCACGGCGTCGTGGCGCTGCTGCTGCTCGTCCTCGTGTGCGGCCTGGCCTACGAGCAGATCATCCGCGGCGCGCTTCACCACGAGCAGGAGCGCCTCCAGAACGAGCGGCGCATCATCACGCCGGGCTCGAGGGGGGACATGATGGACAGGAACGGCAAGCTCCTCGTCGGCAACAGGCCGAGGAACGCCGTCGTCCTCTACCTCGATGAGCTGCGCCCCGAGTTCCGCGCGAGGTACAAGGAGATCCAGGCCAACTACAAGGGGACGGGAGACCCCCCGACCGGGCCCCAGCTCGAGCAGCTCGCCCACGTGAGCGTCGTGAAGGTCTACCTGGACCAGGTGAACGGGATCCTCGGCAGGACCGGCACCGTGGACGCCGGGGGCCTCAAGCGCCACCTCGCCCGCCAGCTCCTTTTGCCCTACGTGCTCGTCGACGACCTTAAGCCCGAGGAGTTCGCGCGGCTGATCGAGCAGCTGCCGGTCAACTCCCCCCTGCAGCTCTTCAAGTCGAGCACGCGGTTCTACCCGTACGGGGAGGCCGCGTCGCACGTGCTGGGCTACGTCGGCGCGAACGAGGAGGAGGACGACGACGACTTCCCCGGCGACGGCCTGACCACGCTCAAGATGAAGGGCACGGTGGGTCGCGACGGCCTCGAGAAGCAGTTCGACTCCACGCTCCAGGGCGAGGCCGGCTACACGATCCTCCGGGTCGACCCCGCGGGCTACAAGGTCAACCCCCCGATCGAGTACCGCGTCCCCGTGCAGGGACACCGCCTGGTGACGAGCCTGGACATCGACCTGCAGCAGGCGGCCGAGGACGCGATCGGCGACGAGACCGGCGCAGCGGTTGCGATGGACGTGAGGACCGGGGAGGTGCTCGTGATGGCGAGCAAGCCCGGGTACGACCTGAACACGTTCTCGCCGCACCTGAGCACCGCGGCCGCCGCGGACATCGAGGCGAGGAAGGCGTGGACCAACAGCGCCCTGAACGGAGTCTACGCGCCCGGCTCCACCTTCAAGATCGTCGTCTCGACGGCCGCGCTCCTGGGCGGCGCCGTCACTCCCGAGGAGATCCCCGCGGACTGCGAGGGCTCGATGATGATCGGCAACCGCCGCTTCAGCTGCGACAACGGCCTCGGCCGCCACGGGAAGGTGTCGCTGCCGGAGGCCATCACCGTGAGCTGCGACATCTACTTCTGGACGGTGGGCCTGCGCACGGGGGTCGACGCGATCGCCGCGCAGGCGCGGCGCTTCCACCTCGACCGGCCCACGGCCATCGAGCTTCCCGGCGAGACGCGCAGGATGCTCGTTCCGGACCCGGCGTGGAAGCTTCACGCCCACAGCGAGGGATGGTCCCTGGGCGACACGGCCAACATGTCGATCGGCCAGGGCTACCTGGGCGTGACCCCGCTCGAGATGGCCTGCTTCGCGTCCTCGTTCGCGAGGGACGAGGTCTGGACGAAGCCCACCCTCCTGCACGACACGAGCCGGCCCGCGCAGCACAGCGAGCGCACGGGGCTCTCGGCCACGCAGAGGGCCGCCATCCTGAAGGGGATGCTGGGCTGCACGACAGACCCCGAGGGGACGGCGAGGTACCTGAACCTTCCGGCCTTCCGGGTGCCGGGCGTGGATGTCGCGGGCAAGACGGGAACCGCGCAGATCGAGCGGCCGACCGGCAAGGTCGACGAGGCGTGGTTCATCTGCTTCGCGCCGATCGACAAGCCGGAGATCGCGGTCGCCATCGCGGTCGACGGCCCGGTCGGGGAGAGCTTCGGCGGCGGCCAGGAGGCCTCACCCATCGCCTCCGCCATCCTCAAGAAGTATTTCGAGAAACAGCACGCCGGCGTCGCCTTGAATTAGACACGGCACGCCTCGCGGTCCTGAAGACCTCGGCGGGGCGCGGCCATGTCGGGGCGGGCCCGTAGCGCAGGCGCTGCAGGTCCTCGACAAGCGCCCGCGGCTCGTCGACCCGCCTGAGCCAGCGGCCGGCCTCGAGGCGGACCGGGTCGATCCCCTTCGCGCCGCCGAGGAACCTCAGGCGCCAGCGGCCCGCGACCAGGATCCAGCAGGCGGCCCCCGCCGCGCAGGCCCCGCCGGCGAGCCGCGTGAACCGCGCGACGTCCCACGGCCCCCGGACCCAGGCCTTCACCCGGGACGCCAGGTCCGCCACCAGGGCGCGCAGCCACTTCCCGGAGGAGTCCGTCCCGGATTTGAGCGCCTTCAGCGTGTCGGCCTGGGACTGCTGGTCGAAGTTCACGATGCGCCGGTACCAGAAGACGCGCAGGCTGTTCAGGCGGGCCGACCAGCTCCGGTCCATGAGGCCCGCGAGGGCGGCGTCCCCCTTCTCCTTGGCCGTGTCGACCGCCGCCGCGGCGCCGAGCGGGTCCTCGCGCAGCCACGCCCCCTTCCCCTCGTCCCAGATCTCCGTCCAAGCGTGGGCGTCGGAGTTTCGGATCGTGTAGTTGCCCGAGTAGGCGTTCCAGGTCCCCCCCTTGAATCCGGTGACGACCCGGGCCGGGATGCCCGCGGAGCGGGCCATCAGGACAAGCGCCCCCGCGAAGAGCTCGCAGTGGCCGCTCTCGCCCGAGGCCATCCAGCGGACCAGCGGGTCGCCCTTGCCGGGGGGAATGTGCGGCGCCAGCGAGTAGCGGTGCGTGCGCCGGAGGAGATCGATCGCCTTCGGCGCGAAGTCCGAGGCGCGCGGGTGGGCGCCCAGGCCGACCAGCGCCGCCTGGCGTGCGATCTCGGCCTTGTCCGCGGCCGTGAGGCCGGGGAGCCCGACCTGCAGGGGAAGGCCCGCGGGCCCCCGCGTCCTCCAGCGGCCGGCGAACGCCATGTCCTTGAGCTCCGTCGCGTCGGGGGACATCCCGTCCACCTTGTAGGCCGTCATGGTCGCGGGCTCGTCCCTCAGGGTGACTATCCCGAGGTCGGTCGAGTACCGGTAGTTCTGGGCCTCGCGGAAATGCAGCGCCCGGAAGCGCCCGAGGATCGGCAGGTAGCGGCTGACGCCGTTTTCCATGTAGAACGTCCACGTCGGCGCCGCGGGGTCGCCGCCCAGGCCCGGGAAGATGTTCGCGGCCGTGTGCTCGCGCCCGAAGGCCGCCCTCAGGCTCGGCGAGAGCCGGAACCCGCCGTCCCGGTACTCGTCGAGGACGACCATCCTCCAGTACGGGTTGGCGGGCGCCTGGGCGGGGTCCGAGAGGTCCACGTCGAAGGCGACGCTGTCGTCCTGCGTGATGTCGGTGATGTCGCCGAACTTGATCGAGTCGTTGAAGCCGGTCATCGCCTTCTTCACCACGAACCGCTCGAGGAAGAGGCTGTTCTCGAGCTGGAAGCGCGGGATCGCGAGGAACAGGAGCCCCGACACGGCGACGACCCCGAGGAAGAGCGCGCTCGCCGAGGCCAGAAGGCGCCAGTCGGAGACCTCGATCAGCCTGCGGAAGAGCTCGCGCCAGCTGGCGTGCGCGGCCCACGGGGGCACCACGCCGCGCACGGCGAGCTTGGGCGCCTGGCCGCCCTCGGCAGCCGACGAGATCGTGACCACCATGAGGAGCCCGAGCGCGCACGCGGTGAAGAGGAGGATCTGGCCGGCAAAGAGGAGGGACACCGTGAGGACGCCGGCGACCACGATCAGGAAGAGCCCGAGGACGACGATCTGCAGGTCGTCGCGGCTGGCCCGGTGGCTCATCCCGCGGTAGAGCAGCAGCAGCAGGTCCAGCCTGACGATGGCCGGCAGGATCTGGCCCGTGTACCAGAGGTCGCCCGCGAAGAAGGCGAGGATGGCCGGGAATGCGAGCCTGTGGACGAGGAGGGGGACGCGCGCGGGCGAGGCCGGCCTCGCCAGGGCGTAGAGGACGCCGGCCCCCGCGATCCCCGCCATGATGTCGGAGTCGATGTCGAGGTAGAACACCGTCGCGATCGACAGGAGCATCAGCACGCCGCCGAGGAGCCAGCGCAGCAGGTGGAGCTCGTCCAGGCTAAGCCGCTGCGATCTTGTTTCCATTGATGAAGGCCGCGACGCCGCGCGGGCCGTCGGGCTCGAAGGTGAGGATGTTGAGGCGCGAGCGCCCGGGGCCGGGCTCCTGGGGCGGGCTGCCCGGGGGCGCGGGAAGCGGCTGGGCCTCCGCGAGCCGGTCGAGGAACGAGTCGAGGTCCGCCACCCTCCTCGCGGCGACGGGGCGGCCGGCGTCGATCGCCGTCGAGCGCAGGCGCCCCGCGCGGAACAGGTCCTGCGCCAGGGTCGCGGCGAAGCTCATGAGGAGCTCGAACTGCTCGGGCCGCGTCCAGACCGAGGCGTCGGTGCGCAGCCACATCGAGCACGCGTCCGAGTTCTGGGACGAGAACTGCCGGATCAGGAGCTCGCGCGAGCGCGCGCTCGCCTTCCAGTGGATCAGGCGGTGGGAGTCGCCGGTCTCGTACGGCCTAAGCGCGACCATCTCGCCCTCGTGCCCCGCCCGGGCCAGGCGGACCTCGCCCTGCGGGCGGCGGGCCGAGCCGCTGGCGAACCGGCGGTACTCGACGGGCGCCGGCCATATGGGGATCTCGCGGCGCTGGTCGGTGCCCGTGAACTTGCGCAGGAACCCGAAGGGAAACAGGGAGCCGACGCCGCGCAGCTCGATCCGAAGGAGGCCCCGCTGGGCGGGCGTGAAGAGCCAGCCGAGGCGCGACGACCCGCCCGGGTCGAGGCGCGCGCTCAGGTGGACGGTGCCCCGCGCGCCGGCCGCCTCGGCTTTCTTGAGGGCCGCCCAGACGTCGATCCCCTTCGCGGTGATCGTCGACTCGGGCCGGGCGGGCTCGCCGCGCGCGAGCGGCGTCGCGGCGAACTCGAACCAGAGCGCGTAGGTCGGCATGAAGGCCTTGTCGTTCTTCAGGAGGAGCCCCACCTCCGCCTCCTGGCCCGCCCGGAAGGGCGGCTCGACCTCGAGCTGCCATTCGAGGCGGCGCAGGTTCAGCCAGGCGAGGACGCCGCTCAGGATCAGGCAGGACAGGAGCAGCGCGAGCGCGATGAAGAGGATGTTGCTCGCCGAATTGTAGGCCGCCGTGCCGATGCCGAACGAGAGGCCGATCAGCACCACGCCCGAGAGCGTCGGCTGGATGCGCTCGTAGCGCCTCGGCCAGACAAGGTTCCAGAGGAGGCGCCGCCAGAAGAGGCGCGGGACGCTCCCGGGGGCCGGTCTCACGCCGGCGGGGGCAGGGACGAGAGGATGCGCTTCAGGTGCACCCCCACGGCGCGCCGCTCCTCGAGCGCGTCGCCCGTCTGCCTGGAGAGCGCGAGGCGGTGCGCGAGCACGGCCGGCACGAGCTCGGTGACGTCGTCCGGAAGGACGAAGTCTCGGCCGTTCACGAGGGCGCGCGCCTGGGCCGCGGTGCGAAGCGCCAGGCCGCCGCGCACGCTGGCCCCCGCTCGGAAGTCGACCTCGGTGCGGGTCGCCGCGACGATGCGAAGGATGAAGTCAAGGATGCTGTCCTCGACGAACACCTGCGGCACGAGCGCCTGCAGGGCCTCGACGTCGGCGCGGGACGCGACGGCGTTGAGCGAGATCGAGTCATACCCGCCGCGGGAGGTCCGCAGGATCTCGATCTCGTCGCTGTGCTGCGGGTAGCCCATCCTCAGGCGCATGAGGAAGCGGTCCATCTGGCTCTCCGGAAGCGGGAAGGTCCCCTCGTAGTCGACGGGGTTCTGGGTCGCGAAGACCATGAACGGCGACCCGACCGAATGGGACTCGCCGTCCACCGTCACCCGGGCCCTGTCCATGACCTCGAGGAGCGCCGACTGGGTCTTCGGCGGGGCGCGGTTGATCTCGTCCGCGAGGACGATGTTGGCGAAGACCGGGCCCGGCTTGAAGACGAACTCCTTGGTCTGCTCGTCGTAGATCGCGACGCCCGTGACGTCCGAGGGGAGCAGGTCGCTCGTGAACTGGATCCTCGAGAAGACGCAGTCGGTCGAGCGGGCAAGCGCGTAGGCGAGCGTGGTCTTGCCGACGCCCGGGAGGTCCTCGATAAGGAGGTGCCCGCCGGCCGCCAGGCAGATAAGGAGCTGCTCGATCACATCGTCCTTGCCGAGGATCGCCTGGCGCATGTTGGCGCGCAGGCGGTCGAGCGCCCCCTTGGCGTTCGCGATGCGCTCGGACTGTAGGAATTCGCTCATGGGTTGCGGCTCATCCGTCAGGCTAGCAGCTCCAGCATCCGCGTGAAAAGCCTGTTCACCCGCTCCTGGTTCGTTTTCACAAGATCTTTGAAGCGGGCGAAGTCGATCTCCGTCCCCTCGAGGCCGTTGGCGTAGTTGTCGATGACGGCGAGGCTGTTATAGCACAGCCCCGCCTCGGTGCACAGGTCGGCCTCGTGGGCCGCCGTCATGCCGATGACGTCCCCCCAGCCTCGCAGGATCCGTATCTCGGCCTTGGTCTCGAAGCGCGGGCCGCGCACCTGGACATAGACCTTGCCGGTCGGGATGGCGAACTCGGGCGCCAGCCCCGCGACGAGGCGGGGGATGAGGTTGTTCGCGATCACGGGGGCCCCGCCCTTCAGCTCCGTGTCGAAGAACGTCGCGGGCCCCTGCTGCAGGCCGACGTAGTCGGAGCAGGACACAATCGAGCCGGGGGGAATCTCGGGCTTCAGCGACCCGACGGAGTTGACGGAGACGATCTCCTTGAACCCCAGGTCGGCGAGCGCGCGGATGTTGGCCCTGTAGTTGATGGCGTGCGGGGGCAGCGGGACGCCGTAGCCGTGGCGGTTGATCAGCGCGTGGTCCCCGCGGGCCCTGTAGGCGACGAGGCCGTAGGCCGTCTCGACCGTGCGCGCCTCCCACGCGGAAAACAGCGTGGAATTGACGATGCTCGTGCCGCTTATGAATGCGACTCTCATGGGAAGCCCTAATTCTCGCCTGCCCTTCCCCCTTGTCAAATCCGGCGGCAGAGACCTACCCTGCTCCACCCGCATGTCCACCGCCAGCCAAGCGCCCATAGACCCGGCGAACATTCCGAGGAACGTCGCCATCATCATGGACGGCAACGGCCGGTGGGCCAAGCAGCGCGGGCTGCCCCGCATCGAGGGGCACAGGCGCGGCGTGGAGGCGGTCAGGACCGCGACCTACGCGGCGCGGGACCTGGGGGTGCGGATGCTGACGCTCTACGCCTTCTCCGCGGAGAACTGGAACCGGCCCCAGGACGAGGTCGGGGCGCTCATGGCGCTCCTCGAGCTGTACCTGAAGAAGGAGCTCGCGACCTTCGTGCGGGACCGCGTGCGCCTGAAGACTATCGGCCGCATTGCCGGCCTGCCGGCGGGCGTCCAGAGGCACCTCGCGGAGACGGTGGAGAAGACGCGCGGCTTCACCGACTACACGCTCGTCCTCGCGCTCAACTACGGCTCGCGCACGGAGGTGGTGGACGCGGCCCACGCCTACGCCGCCGCCGTCGGCGCCGGCCGCGAGAACCCGAACGACGCCTCGTGGGAGACGTTCCGCAAGTACCTGTACACCTCCGCCATGCCGGACCCCGACCTGGTGATCCGCACCTCCGGCGAGACGCGGACCAGCAACTTCCTCCTCCTGCAGTCCGCCTACGCGGAATTCTACTTCACGCCGGTCCTCTGGCCCGACTTCTCGAAGGAGGACCTGGCGGCCGCGATCGCCGACTACGCGCGGCGCGAGCGCCGCTACGGAAAGACGAGCGAGCAGCTCAAGCCCGTCGCGGCGGCCAAGTAGCGCCGCACCCCCGTGGCCAAGCGCATCACAAGCACCGTCGTCCTCTGGCTCGCGGTCCTCGCCGTGCTCTGGTTCTTCCGGACGGGCGGGGCGGTCGCGGTGATCGTGGCGATATCCGTGCTGACGCTGCGCGAGCTCTACCGGCTCATGGCCGCGGCGGGAAACGCGCCCTTCTCCGCCCTCGGCATGCTATTCGGCGGCCTGGTCACGCTGGCCCCCTGGACGGAGGCGCGCTACGGGATCCCCGGCTACCCGCTCGTCGCGCTCGCGGTCGTCGTCTTCTCCGTGCGCATCCTCCTCGAGCGCGCACCCGAGAAGCGCGTGGAGGCACTCTCCTCGACGCTCTTCGGCCTGGTGTACGTCTGCCTCCTCCTGCAGTACCTCGTGCGCATCGTGACCCCGGTCGCGGGCGACGCGGTCCCGGCCGACGGCCGGCTGGTCCTCTGCCTCTGGGTCGTCGCCGTCGCCAAGTTCTGCGACGTCGGCGCGCTCCTCTCCGGGCTCGCCTTCGGTCGCCACCCGATGGCGCCGCTCACGAGCCCCAAGAAGACCTGGGAGGGCGCCGTCGGCGGCGTCATCATCGCGATGGGGGCCGGGGCGCTCGTGGCCTGGCTCGGGCGGGGGGTCGTCCCCGCCGCCTTCTCCCCTCTGCGCGCGGCGGTCCTCGCCGCGCCGCTGGCGGCCGTCGCCATCGCATCCGACCTCGTCGAGTCCGTCATCAAGCGCAGGGCCGCCCTGAAGGATTCCGGGGGCGGCGTTCCCGGGATCGGCGGCATCTTCGACCTGAGCGACAGCCTGATCCTCGCGGCCCCGGTGGGCTTCTTCCTGCTCCAGCAGTTCGCCTAGGCGCAAGCGCCCCCGCCGACCGTGCCCGCACTCACCCCAGCCTCCGCCTCGCCGTTCGGCGCCCGCAGGAGGGTCGTCCTCCTCGGGGCCACGGGCTCCATTGGGCAGAGCGCGCTTCGCGTCATCTCCGCACAGAGGAGCCGCCTGAAGCTGATCGGGATCGCGGCGCGCTCCGATTGGCGCAGGCTCGCCGAGGTCGCCCGGGAATTCTCCGTCAAGGAGGCGGCCATCTACGATCCGGCGGCCTTCGAGGAGGCGAGGCTGTCCGGGGCCTTCCCGATGGGAACCCGCCTGCTGAGGGGGCCCGAGGGGCTCAGGGAGATAGCGACCCTTCCCGAGGCGGACGTGGTCCTGGTCGCCGTGGTCGGGACCGCGGGCCTCGAGCCCGCGCTGGCGGCGATCGCCGCGAAGAAGAACCTGGCCCTCGCCTCGAAGGAGATCCTCGTCCTCGCCGGCAGGTTCGTCATGGAGGCGGCGAAGCGCGCGGGAACGCGGATCCTTCCCGTCGACAGCGAGCACAACGCCGTTTTCCAGTGCGTCGAGGGCCACGCGAGCGCGGGCGTCAGGCGCATCGTGCTGACGGCGAGCGGCGGGGCCTTCCGCGACTGGCCCGCCGAGAGGCTGGAGTTCGCGTCGCCCTCGGACGCGATGAAGCACCCCAACTGGGCCATGGGGCCGAAGATCACCGTGGACAGCGCCACCCTCGCGAACAAGGGCCTGGAGCTCATGGAGGCGCAGTGGCTCTTCGGCCTGCGCCCTGACCAGTGCACCGCGGTCATGCACCCGCAGAGCCTCGTCCACTGCCTGGTCGAGTTCAACGACGGCGCGATGCTCGCCCAGCTCTCGCCCTCGTCGATGACGTTCCCGATCCAGCATGCCCTGCTCTACCCGGACCGGGTCGAGGGCGTGGAGCCGCCGATCGACCTCACGAGGCTCCTTCGCCTCGACTTCATGCCGGTCGACGAGGGGCGCTACCCCATGTTCCGGCTGGCCACGCAGTGCATGAAAGCCGGCGGCGTCTCCCCGGCGGTCTTCAACGCCGCGAACGAGGTGGCCGTGGAGGCCTTCCTCGGCGGGCGGATTCCCTTTCTTGCGATTCCGAGGATCGTCGGCCAAGCTCTGGACCGGACAGCGAACTTTGAACCCTCCGACGTCGGCGGTGTCCTAGGGGCCGACGCCGAGGCGCGCAGGGGCGCTGAACGGGACGTCGATAATCTCAAGTAATTTTCGGACAACATATTACATAACAAGTGCCCGCCGACCTTTTCCACTCCATCCTCACGAACTCGTGGTCGGTCTTCCTGATCGTCCTCTTCTTCGGGGGCTCGATCTTCGTCCATGAGCTGGGCCACTACCTCGCGGCCCGCGCGAGGGGCGTCCATGTCGAGGTGTTCTCGATCGGCTTCGGCCCCGCGATCTTCTCCTGGAAGGCGAAGGACGGCACCCGCTACCAGATCGCGTGGCTCCCCCTGGGCGGCTACGTCCTCCTGCCGCAGATAGCGGACCTCGGCCCGGTGGAGGGTGAGAGCCGGGTGGACGCCGCCGACCTGCCTCCGGTCACCTACCTGACCAAGATCATCGTCTTCGCAGCCGGCGCCGTCTTCAACGTGCTGTTCGCTTTCCTCATCGCGTGCGTCATCTGGAACATCGGCCAGCCGGAGAATGACGAGTCAACGTCCACGACGATCGGTTATATCGCACAGACTGTTGAGCTGCCCGACGGGTCGCACGTCGTGAGCCCGGCAGCGGAGAGCGGCCTTCAGGTGGGTGACGTCGTCAAGTCGATCGACAGCCGCGCCATCAAAGACTGGGACGAACTCCGGCAATCCCTTTCGATGAGCTCGTCCATTGAGGCCGACGGCAGACCCAGGGCCGTCATGACGGTCGAGCGCGCGGGCAAGACGCTGGACCTGGTGCTCCACCCCCGCGTGGCCGGCGAGGAGCGCTCGCGCCAGATTGGGGTCGCCCCGGGCTACGTCCTTAACGTCCACACGGTGGCAAGCGACTCGATCTGGGCCAAGGCGGGCCTGAGGGCCGGCGACCGAATACTGAGGCTCAACGGGGCCCTGGCGATGAATACGGGCGCCCTCTCAGAGGCGCTCTCGGCGGAGCCCGCCAAGGCCGCCGACTTGACGGTGCTGCGGGACGGCAAGGAGATGTCGCTCATCCTGCCGCCGCGAACCGGCGCCAACCCCTATGCCGGCGTCGAATACTCGATCGGCTACCATCTGGCCCACCCCTCGCCTTTCGCGCAGATGGGGCCGCCGTTCATGATGACCTTTGAGACCATTTGGAGCCTGATCAATCCCCACTCGAACGTCGGCCTGTCAAAGCTGACCGGGCCGATCGGCATCGTTCACATCTTCCATGAGGCGGCTGATGCCGGCATACGCTACGTCCTGATATTCACGATTCTGATCAACGTTAACCTGGCGATCCTCAACCTCATGCCGATACCCGTCCTCGACGGGGGCCAGATCGTCTTCGCGACGATCGGGAGGCTTCGCGGCAGGGCGCTGCCGGTCAATTTCATCATGGGCGCGCAGAGCATCTTCGTCGTGCTCCTTCTCTCGATGGTGCTTTACGTCAGCTTCTTCGACGTGCGCCGCTGGCGCAGGGAGGCGCGGGAGGACAAGGCGCAGGCCGCCGCCCCCGCCGCGCCGGCCCCCGCCAAACCCTGATCCCCGGGCATGGCCTACTGCGCCTCGCGATTCCAGACGGTCCGCCGCCCGACGCGCGAGGTCCGCGTCGGGAGCGTCGGCGTCGGCGGCTCAAACCCGATCCGGGTCCAGTCGATGACGACCAGTGACACGCAGGATGTCGCGGCCACAGTCCGCCAGTCGGTCGCGCTCGCCGAGGTCGGCTGCGAGATCGTCCGGGTGACGGCCCCGAACGTCCAGGCGGCACGGTGCCTGCGGGACATCCGCTCGGGGCTGACCGCCGCCGGGTGGGGCGCCGTCCCCATCGTGGCCGACATCCATTTCCTGCCGCAGGCGGCCATGGAGGCCGTCGAGCACGTCGAGAAGGTCCGGGTGAACCCGGGCAACTACGCGGACAAGAAGAGGTTCGCGGTTCGGGACTACAGCGACGCGGACTACGGGCGCGAGCTGCAGAGGCTCCACGACGCATTCTCGCCGCTCGTCCTGCGCAGCAAGGAGCTCGGCCGATCCATGAGGATCGGGACGAACCACGGCTCTCTGAGCGACCGGATCATGAACCGCTACGGCGACACGCCGCTCGGGATGGTGGAGAGCGCCCTGGAATTCCTGAGGATCGCCGAGTCGCACGGCTACCGGGAGATCATCCTCTCGATGAAGTCGTCAAATCCCAAGGTCATGATCGAGGCCTACCGGCTCCTCGTGGAGAGGATGGACGCCGAGGACATGCACTATCCCCTCCACCTCGGGGTGACGGAGGCCGGCGACGGCGAGGACGGCCGGATCAAGGGGGCGATCGGGATCGGCTCGCTGCTGCTCGACGGGCTCGGCGACACGATCCGGGTGTCCCTGACCGAGGACAGCGTCTACGAGATCCCGGTGGCCCGGACGATCGCCGACAAGGCGATGAGCCTCTGGCGGGGCGGCGACCCGGCCACCCCGGCCTCGGACTCGATTGACCCCTATCACTTTGAGCGCCGCGCGACGGCGCCCCTTCAGCTCGGGGGGGCCGCCGTCGGCCCCGAGCAGCCGCCGCGTGTGATCGTGCGGATCGCGGGCGCGGACCAGGCGAGCGCGGCCCTGAGGGAACTGGCGTCGCCCCGGCTCAAGGAGACGCCCGCCGAGGGCCTTTTGGTCCCCGTCGCGGGCGCCCCGGACCTCGAGCGGCTGCGCCAGGCACTCGCGCTGGAGCCCGCGGCGGTCCAGTTCCTCGTGCTCGAGCTCTCCGCGTCCCTCGGCCCTTCGGACCTCGAGGCCCTCCTCGGGGCGGTCGGGGTCCGGCTCGTGCTGCTCCGGCGCTTCGGCGGCGGCGACGCGGCCGCTCTCTCCTCGTGGGCCGGCCTCGTCCGCAGGACCGGGCATGTCCTGGCCATCGACGCCGCGCCCGGGGACTACGCCCTCCTGGCCGGGGAGCTGCGGGCGCTGGGCGACGACAACCTCATCGCGACCTGCCCCGGCGCCGCACCGGGCGGATCGGACCACCCGGTCGGAGCCTACCGCAGGATGACGGAGGCGCTGCGGGCGGCGGGCAGCCGCGCCCCCGTGTGGATCCGCAACACGCCGGCGACCTCCGTGCGCGGCGACAACAGCTTCCTGTCGCGCCTCATCGACGCGAGCTTCCTCACGGGCAGCCTGCTCTGCGACGGCGTGGGCGACCTCGTCAGCATCGAGACGGAGGCCGACCCCGCCCGGGCCGCGCGCCTCGCCTACAACGTCCTGCAGGGCGCCGGCGCCCGGATCTCCAAGGCCTAGTTCGTCGCGTGCCCGAGCTGCGGCCGGACGCTCTTCGACCTGCAGACCACGACGCAGCGCATTCGCTCCCAGACCGCCCACCTGAAGGGCGTGAAGATCGCGATCATGGGCTGCATCGTGAACGGCCCCGGGGAGATGGCGGACGCCGACTTCGGCTACGTGGGCGGGGCGCCCGGCAAGATCAACCTCTACGTCGGCAAGCAGTGCGTGCAGTACAACATCCCGCAGGCCGACGCGGACGCGCGATTGATCGCGCTCATCAAGGAGCACAAGAAATGGGCCGAACCCGAGCCCGCGCACGCGTGACCGAGGGCCCGAAGCGTATCGAAAAAGTTCACGCACCGTCACAGAAGCGTAACATGGCCGTTACCTTCATTCTGGCTTGGAAAGCCTGATTCAGGGCGATGTAACAGCGCCGGGATTACGTGTCGAAAGGGGGTGTTTTTCGGCACCTAAATATGCGTTCCGGACGCAACGAAAAAAACGAAAAAAGTTATGCCCACCCCCCCTGTGAACAACTTGTCAGAAAGTTGACCTTGTAATGGATTTGGGGTTCACAGTTACTCCGCCCTTGTCCAAGCGATTTTGCCCTCCGGACGTTCTTTGCCACGCCACAAATGCCGCCCCCCTTGGGCCGCTCAGCGACACACGCCATAATTACCTGGTCATCAAATTCTTACCCAATTTCTTTACCCTACCCCCAACGCCGATGGCCAGGAATCAATTTTTGTCGCAGCGGAAAGTCCCAGAGGCGGCCTGAATGACGTGCCAAAGCGCACCCGTCGGGCCAATGTGAATAAGACCTGATTTTCCGACTGCCCATGCCCTCTTTGTCCCTGCCACATAACCTGTGGGAAACGGTTAAGTGCGACTTCAAATCCCTGTTCCCCGAGGATGTGTTCCAGATGTGGTTCGAGCCCGTCGTGTGCCTCGAGACATCCGAGGACACCATCACGCTCGGCGTGCCCAACGATTTCGCTGCCATCTGGATCCATGACAACTACCTGGACCTGATCTCCCAGCGGCTGCGCTTGACGGCGGGCAGGACCGTCAGCGTCAACCTCCAGAAGTCCGACGGGGCGCACAAGGGCCCCGGGGGCCACCGGGCCTCCGAGGGTGCCGCGCCGGCCTCGCGCCCCAAGGTTACGGCGGCGCGCAAGGTGGCCCGCGGGGACGACCGGGGCCCGGCGCCCGGCACCCTCAACATCCGCAACACGTTCGACACCTTCGTCGTCGGGGCGAACAACCAGATGGCCCACGCCGCCGCGCTGGCCGTGGCCCAGGCGCCCGCCCAGGCCTACAATCCCCTCTTCATCTACGGCGACACGGGGCTTGGAAAGACCCACCTGATGCATGCCATCGGGCACGCCATCCTCAAGAACAACCCCGACGCGCGCGTCGCCTACCTCTCCACCGAGAAGTTCACGAACGACTTCATCCAGGCCCTGCAGGAGAACGGGATGGTCAAGTTCCGCCAGCGCTACCGCCACGCCGACGTCATGTTGCTCGACGACGTGCAGTTCCTCGCCGGCAAGGAGCGCATCCAGGAGGAGTTCTTCCACACCTTCAACGACCTGTTCGAGTCGGGCAAGCAGATCGTCCTCTCGAGCGACCGTCGCGCGAGCGAGATCCAGAAGCTCGAGGCCCGTCTCGTCTCCCGGTTCGAGTGGGGCCTTCCCGCCGACATCCAGGCGCCCGACCTTGAGACCCGCATCGCGATCCTGCGCACAAAGGCGGCCAACCTGAAGTGCGGGCTGCCGGAGCCGATCATCACCTTCATCGCCCAGAACATCACCAAGAACATCCGCCGCCTCGAGGGGGCGATGATCAAGGTGGCGAGCTACAGCGCGCTCAGCAACAAGCCCCTCGACCTCGCGACGACGGAGAGGCTGCTGCACGACATGCTGGTCGAGCAGGCGCAGAGCATCCTGACCATCGAGACGATCCAGAAGCGCGTGGCGGACCATTTCCAGATCCGGCACAGCGACATGACGAGCAAGAGGCGCCCGAACAACATCGCGATACCCCGGCAGGCCGCCATGTACCTCGCCCGCACGCTGACCAAGCATTCCCTGCAGGAAATCGGCGACGCCTTCGGCGGGCGCGACCACGGCACCGTCATCCATGCCTGCAAGGCCGTGGACAACATGATGGAGCAGGACGCCGCGATGCGGGGCAGCATCGAGTTCCTGAAGACGCAGCTTTCGCGCTGATCGGCCGGGGCGGGCCCCCTTACCCCGAGTAAGGCAGGATATAGACCTCCATGAGGACCGTGGCGCCCGAGGCTCCCGCAGTGGTATCTCGCCCCTGAACCGTGTAGGCCCCCGGGGCAAGCGACCCGAAAAACACGGTATCGTTCGAGCCGGGCTGCAGGGCGAAAGCCCCGACCAGGCCCGAAATCAGTCTCACGGCCTGGGCGTCGTAGCCCGTGACCGCCTCCCACTTCTGCCCCGTCGCGACCAGGCTGGATCCCGAAAACAGCTGCAGAGTCGGATTCGCGGAGGCCCGGTCGACGCCGAACTGGGCGAGCCCGGGGCCGACGGCGCGCACGAGGACCAGGCGGTTGGCCGAGCCTCCGATGACAAATCCCGTGATGGCCGAGTCGGCCGGCCGAAGCGTCACCCGGTTGCTGACGTTTGCCAGAAACTGGTTCGGGGCCGGCAGGAGCATGTAAAAGGACGAGGTTCCTATGGAGTCGGCGTCCAGCGCGACGCTACCCGCCGTGTCCGTGGTGAAGGTGAGCGTGAACTGGTTGTACTCCGGCACGTCCGGAAAGCTGACCCTCAGCACCGCCTCGTTCGGGTTCCCCGCCGTGGGCACGAAGGTGTAGGTGCCGGTTGCCGTGGGGCTGTAGAAAACTAAACCAAGCGCCTCATCCTGCTCATAGATCTGTTTGCACGATCCGTCGGCGCCCAGGTAGAAAAGCATTGTGTCATTCCTCTGGTCGGTGACGTAGCCGGGAAGTGTCTGGTAGTTGACGCTGATGAACGTGTCGCCGACCTGGGTCGGCGGCGCTGCTGTGGCAACCGCGGCGAAGGCGGCCGGCAGAGCGAGACCAAGCAGCATCCTGTGGAAGGTCATGGAAGGGATTCTTGCGGAAGGAACCGCGTGTCCGGAGTCGCAGGGTGTGTCGGGAGCGATCGTTGCCTACCTATGACAGTCGGAGAATCGAAATCCGCCATCGCCGCAGAAGAGAATCCTTTGGGACTGTCCGGCTCGCGCCTGATGCTCTGAGGCCGCTTGAGTTGTTGCGGGAATTGGGTTTAGATGGGTGATCCAATGACCCTAACTCCCGAG
>Ga0265319_1001101_pt1 | contig 16790 bp, 14 predicted proteins | sample 4824metaG_FD_192443 | JGI IMG/M metagenome (GOLD analysis project Ga0265319, IMG submission 192443) | Rhizosphere microbial communities from Carex aquatilis grown in University of Washington, Seatle, WA, United States - 4-8-24 metaG | ecosystem: Host-associated > Plants > Roots > Rhizosphere >...
ATGATAATTCCGCGCTTGCTGCGGGGATTGTTTTACCCCACTGTGCGACCAAAGCGATAGCGTCAAGATGCCGGACAACGATACTGCAACGCCTTCATCCGCCTCGGAACCCAGCCAGCCTGCCGCGACTCATGCGGCGGGGGAGGCTGTGGATTTGAGCGTGTTGAAAAGCCTGTCCTTCGGCCCGGACTGGAGCGCCACGCCCAACACCGCCACCCTCGCGCGCAAGCTCGGTGGCCGGGGCGAGGGCAAATCCGGCGGCCCGGGCCGCTCGCGTGATTTTGGCGGCGGCTTTGACAATGGCGGCTCCGCCCGCCGCGACCGCCGCCCTTCCCGCCCCTCGACCCCTTCATCCTTCGCCCCGTCGGCGGAAAATGGCGGGGGTGCCTCCACGCTCGCCTCGCCGCCCATGGGCGAAGCCGCGCGCCCGCCGTTTCGCGGGCCGGGCGGCATGCGACCGCCGCGTCGCGAGGGCTTTGGCCGGGACGACCGCCGTTTTTCCCCGCCGCCGTTTGAACCGACGCACGAGGTTTTGTTTTATCCGGACGACGCCGCATTCCGCGCTTTGCTCAAGGCCATCCGCACTTCCTGCCGCACCTATGAGTTGTTCGAGGTCGCCCGCCTGATTCTCCAAAAACCCGAGCGTTTTGTCGTCGTCATCAAGGCCCGCCCGCGCCACGACGGCACCATCCCCCTCATTCACATCAGCCAGCCCGACCTTTTGCCGTTTGAGACCGAGGAAGACGCCGTCGCCCATGTTTTTGACAAGCACCTCGACAAGTTTTGCGATGTCGAAGAAGTCGAGGTCGAGCCGCCCAAGGGCAATTTCATCGGGGTGAGCCGCTGTGGCTTTACCGGCGAATTGCTCGGGCCGCCCAATTACCACCGCTACCAGCAATTGCTGCGCGAGCACCACGCCCGCCGCCTGTCCCGCGTGCCCTTTGATAAGTTTGCCGCCCGCGTGGAATTGGTGAAAGAACCCGAACATCTCGCCGCCTGGATCGAGAAAATGAAGAAGGCCACGCGCTACAAGCTCAAGACCCCGATCGAGGGCGCGCCGGAATTTTTCGAGTCCCTGGACGCCGCCCGGCAATTTTTAATCGCCAAGAACAAGGACGCCATCGTGCGCGCGCTTGACACTGCCCGCTATTCGGGCCGCAGCCTTGAACAATTCCCGCCGGGGAACATTCGCCACTCGGTCGAGGCGCTCCTCGCCCTCCAGCGCCGCTTCCCGCTCGACACCGCGAACAATCTGCGCGGCCGCCTGCGCCGGATGAAATTCAATTTGTATAAGAAGGGATCGAAGGGCGTTTCCTATATTTGCGCGGTCAAGCGCCGGTTCCGCGATCCGCAGACGGTGCTGGCCGACCATGTGCAGAAGCTCATCAGCTTCATTGAAGCGCACCCGCTCACGCCCGCTTCGCGCCTGCCTCATGAATTTTTGGGTCTGCCGCTGCCGGCACCGGTCGAGGCGAAAAAACAGAATGTCGAGCCGGGAGCAGTGAGCACGGAACAGGCGGTGGTCGGCGGGGAGAAATCTGCGGAGAACGCTGAACCAGCCGCAGGGAACCCGGCCATCCCCCCGGTTGCCGCGGAAACTCCGCCGCCCGTCACGAATTCCGCGCCCCCAGCCACCACGGAAGCGGAGGCATCCCCCGCTCTCCGCTCCCCGCCTTCTGCTTTCACCCCCGAGCAGACGCTACTTCTCCGCGAATTGGTCATCAACCTTCGCTGGCTGGTCACCGAGGGTTATGTGATTGAATACGGGGATGGCCGCCTGTTTGCGCCGCCTGCATTGCCCGCGCCCAAGGCCCAGGCGGCGAATGAGGGTGCCGTGCCCGCCGAAGCCGAAGCGCCCACGAACTCGGCGGAGGAGGAAATCATTGAAGAAGGCACCGCTTCGCCCTTCGCCGTCGTTTCGGAAGAAGAGGATACGGGCGAATTTACCGACGTATTGGACACTCCGACGGCCGCCGAGCCGGTGGCCGAACCGGAATCACCGTCGACGGAGCCGCCGGCCGGCCCGGTATAAGCGGCACATTTGTTTCTGCCGCGCCCATGACCGACCCCTGGGAATTGCTCAAACTTGTTGCCGACCCCACGCGCCTGCGTCTGGTCTGCCTGCTGGCGCGCGAAGAATTGTCCGTCGCCGAATTGCAGGAAATACTCGGGATGGGGCAGTCGCGCATCTCATCACATCTGGCCCTGCTGCGCCAAGGCGGCCTTGTCGCGGACCGCAAAGAAGGCAAGAAGACCTTTTATTCCTTCAACGGCGAACTGCCCGAGCCGCAGCGCAAACTCGTCGACGCCGCCATCGCGGCCGTGGCCGACCGACCCGCCGCGCGCGACGATCGCGCCAACCTCCAGCGCACGCTCGACAAACGCCGCCGTCGCGCCGAGGAGTATTTTAATGCCGTCGCCGGCCGGCTGGGTAAAAATTATTGCCCCGGGCGCTCGTGGGAAGCCATCGGCCACCTGCTGTTGCGCCTCGCTCCGCCCCTGCGCATCGCCGACCTCGGCGCGGGCGAAGGCGTGTTGTCCCAACTGCTCGCGCGCCAGGCCGAATTTGTGCACTGCATCGACAATTCGCCGAAGATGGTTGAGTTTGGCAGCGAACTGGCGCGCAAGCACAACATCGCCAATCTCGAATACAAGCTCGGCGACATCGAGGACGTGCCGCTGCCGTCCGGCAGCGTTCACCTCGCGCTCTTGAGCCAGGCCTTACACCACGCCGAGCACCCGCCGCAGGCCCTCGCCGAGGCCTTTCGCATCCTCAAGCCCGGCGGGCGCGTATTGATTCTCGACCTGAAGGAGCACACCTTCGAAAAAGCGCGCGAACTTTACGCCGACCGCTGGCTCGGTTTTGCTGAAAATTCGCTTTATCAATGGCTGCGCAAGGCGGGCTTCGCGAATGTCGAGGTCGAAACCGTGGCGCGAGAGGACAAGGAGCCGTTTTTCGAAACCCTCCTCGCGAGCGGAGTTAAGAAATAGCCTGGCGGGTTAGTTTGTTTTTTCCATCGCGGCCACGGCTGCGCGCACCGCCGTACACAAGGCGGCGACACGCTTGTCCAAGGCTTGCGCTGAAGGAGCCTCGAGCGTGGTGTTGCGGTCCGTTCGCTTGATGACCAACCAGAGCGCTTCGGGCCAGAGGGGGCGGTCGGCAAAATCGGACACGGGCCGCGTAATCAAGCCGTCGCGCGCGGGCATACCCTCGATGACGGGCGAACGGTCCACGCCGCAAATGGGTTCCACCGCCGCCAGCACCGCCGGGCCGAGCAGCGGGTTGTCCGTGCCGTTCAGTTCATACATATAAAAGCCCCGGGTTTCCCAATCTTCGTGGAGCAGGATGGACAGGGCGAAGCGTCCACTAAATACGCCGAATGCGCGGTCGAGAAAGTCCAGATGCTGGCGCGCCTCGGGCGACTTGGGTTCGCGATAGTCGCGATTGACGTCGATGCCTGCGGGGTTTTCGCGCGTCTTGAGCAGCAAGCCGCCGGGGTTGAGCGCCGGGCAGATTAGCCAGTGGAAATTGTCGGTGAAATATTTTTCCCGCAATAATTGCAGCAACGCCAGCGGGCCTGCCGGCTCGTCCCCGTGAATGCCACTGGAGAGATATATCACCGGCGCTGCCTCCGCGCTCGCCGGGCGGGTGAGCGCCAGCAGCGGCCAGCCGGCGGCTTCGCCGTATTTTTCCAACTCGAAGCCCGCCGCCTGCGCCACGGAGGGCAGTTCGGCAAAAAAGCGCGGGACATCCAAGGTGGGGCCAAGGTAGGACATGGCGCGACCCTAAACAGTCTGCGCCCGGAGCGAAGAAAAAAATATCAGGCTTGCGGATTTTCCTCCCTGGGCAAAAGCTTGTCGCATGAAAAAATATTGCAGGGCGGTGTTGTGGGCCGTGCTTTTGCTTCCCGCCGGCGTGGGGGCCGGGATTGATCCCCAGGGTTTTGACCCGTCGGTCAAGCCGCAGGACGATTTTTTCCAATACGTCAACGGCGGCTGGATGAAGGCCAATCCCATTCCGGCCGCCTACCCGCGCTGGGGGGTGGGCAACGAGGTGGATGAGCGCAACAAGGCCGCGTTGCATACGATATTGGATCGCGCCGTCGTCGCCCCCAACCCGGGGTTCATCGAAAAACTGGTCGGTGATTTCTACGCCAGCGGCATGGACGAGTCGGCAATAAACGCCGCCGGCCTCACGCCGCTGCGACCCGAGTTCGCGCGTATCGCCGCGCTCACCGATATTTCCCAATTGCCCCTCGAGTTGGCCCACTTGCATTTGCTGGGGCAGGGGGTCGGGTTTTGGCTCTCCTCGGAGGCCGACCCGGGCAATAGCACGATGACAATTGCCGCGGCCGGGCAGGGTGGGTTGAGCCTCCCCGACCGCGACTACTACGTCCGCGACGATGACCGCTCGAAGAAACTCCGCGAGCAATACACCACCCACGTCGCCAAAATGTTCGAGCTGGCCGGCGACGCTCCCGCCGCCGCCGCAACGGAGGCCGCTGCGGTGCTGAAGCTCGAAACCGCGCTGGCCCGGGCCTCGCGCAACCACGCCGATTTGCGCGACCCGATTGCCAATTACCACAAGCAACCCCTCGCCGATTTGCAGAAGCTCACGCCGCATTTTGATTGGAAGGCGTTTGACGACGCCCTCGGCCTCGCCGATCTGGGCGTGATTGACGTCGGCCAGCCCGAATTTTTTCAAGCCTTCGACGCTCAACTCGCCGCCACGTCGCTGGACGATTGGAAGACCTACCTGCGCTGGCATTTATTGTCCTCGACGGCGGCGTATCTGAGTGCGCCGTTTGTGAATGAGGATTTTGAGTTTGGCGGACGCATCTTGAGCGGCACCCAGCAACTGCGCGAGCGCTGGAAACGCGTGCTTTCGGTGGTGGACAGTCAGGTGGGCGAGGCGCTCGGGCAGCTTTATGTGGAGGAGTTTTTTCCGCCAGAATCCAAAACCCGCGTCCTGGCCATGGTGGACAATATACGCGCGGCCCTGCGCGATCGTTTTCGCACCCTCGATTGGATGGACGAGGCGACTCGCGCCGCCGCCGCGAAAAAGCTCGAGGCGCTCAACGTCAAAATTGGCTATCCCGACAAATGGATTGATTACCGGAGCCTCGTGATTGACCGGGGTCCGTATGTCCTCAACGCCCTGCGGGCGCGGGAATTTAATGTGCGGCGCGATTTGGCGAAAATCGGTCATCCGGTTGACCGCACGGAATGGGGCATGACGCCCCCGACGGTGAACGCCTACTACGACCCGAGCATGAACGAAATCGTTTTCCCCGCGGGCATTCTTCAACCGCCGTTTTTCGATCCGGCGGCTGACGACGCCGAGAATTATGGTTCCATCGGCGCGATCATCGGCCATGAAATGACGCACGGCTACGATGATCAGGGACGCCAATACGACGGCGCGGGCAACCTGAAGGAATGGTGGAGCCCGGCCAGCGCCGAGAATTTCAAGCAACGCGCCGCCGCCATCATCAAGCAATTCAACGACTACACCGTGCTCGACGGTCTCCATATCAACGGCGAGGTGACGCAGGGCGAAAACATTGCCGACCTCGGCGGTTTGAAACTCGCCTTCGCGGCGTTGCAAAAATCGCTGGCGAATAAAGACGTTGCTCTCACCAACGGCTACACCCCGGCGCAGGAATTCTTCCTCAGCTACGCAACCAGTTGGCGCATGAACCAGCGCCCGGAAGACCTGCGCAAGCAGGTGCTGACCAACGAGCATTCCCCGGACAGTTTCCGGGTCAACGGCCCATTGTCGAATCTGCCCGAGTTTTGGGCGGCGTTTAATGTGCCGACGGGCGCGACGATGCGCCGGGCCGCGGCCGACCAGGTGAACATCTGGTAGTTTGCCTTTTGTGCAAATCGTGTCAGCATCGCCGGTTTCCGCCATGTCCGACTCTCCCGTCCGTGTCCGTTTCGCCCCCAGCCCGACTGGATTTTTCCACATTGGCAGCGCGCGCACCGCGCTGTTCAACTGGCTGTATGCCCGCCACACCGGCGGCACGTTCATCCTCCGCATCGAGGACACGGACAAGGAGCGCAACACACCCGAGGCTCTGCGCGTGCTGCTCGACGGGCTGCGCTGGCTCGGCCTGAATTGGGACGAGGGGCCCGAGGCGGACGACAAATACGGCCCGTATTTTCAGAGCCTGCGCGGCTCGGTCTACAAGGAATACCTCGACAAGCTGAGGGTGGCAGGGCGCGCCTATGAGAAGGACGGCGCAATTTATTTCAAATTGCTCGGCGAACGCTATCAGGCCTGGGATGACCACAAACAAAAACATGTCGAAAAAGTTCGCGGGGCCACGCCAGTAATTGAGGACGCCGTCCACGGGCGCGTCGAGCGCGAGGTCGACGAGGACTTCGTCATCTTCCGCGCCAATGGCGACCCGACCTTTCACTTCGTCAACGTGGTCGACGACATCACGATGCACATCACGCATGTGATTCGCGGCGAGGACCATCTCTCGAACACGCCCCGGCACGTCGTGCTGTTTCAAGCTTTTGGCGCACCGCTGCCGCACTACGCACACATTCCGCTCATCCTGAAAACCAAAGGCGCGGGGAAAATGAGCAAGCGCGACCAGGGCGCGCTCATTGAGGAATACGAGCAGAAGCATTATTTGCCCGAGGCCGTGCGCAATGCCCTGTGCCTGCTTGGATGGTCACCGAAGGACGACCGCGAGATTTTGCCCATCGAGGAAATCATCCGTCTCTTTGATCTGCCGGGGATCGTCCATCACAACGCGCGCTTCGATGAAATGAAGATGGCGCACATCAACACCCATTACGTCCGCGCGTTGACGCCGGGCAACCTGGCCTGGCTGGGGCGCCCGATTCTCGCCACCGCCGGGGTGATCAAGGACGATACCTCGGAAGATTACCTGCAGGCCGTGCTTTCGCTCTGCCAGGAAAAAATTCGCGCCCTCGATGAACTGCCCCACTTCTGCGGCTATTTCTTCCGCGAGGATTTTCCGATGGACGCGGCGGCGCGCGAGAAACTATTGCGGAACGGCGACCCGCTGGCGCGCTTGCGGGAGTTGCAGGCCGCGCTCACCGCGCAGGCGGATTTTTCCGATGCCGCGCTCGAAAAAACCGTGCAGGATTTGGCGGTAAAACAGGGGGTAAAAACCGCCGACTACATCCACTCCGCGCGCCTGGCCGTCTCCGGCATGAGCGTCGGCCCGAGTTTCTACGGCATGTTGCGCGTGTTGGGCAAAGAGCGCGTGCTGGCGCGGCTGGAAAGATTTCTGAAGAGTTAGTCGTCCACCGCCCGCTCCGCCGCTTCGCCGCTCAGGGCCGCGCCTTCGAGCGTGGCGGGCAGGCCCGTCGCCGTCCAGTCGCCCGCGAGGAAGAAATTTTTCCACGGCGTACGCGGGCCGGGCCGGGCCGGCTCGGCCTCCGGGCGTGCGGCGAAGGTGGCATCCTTGGTTTTAATCACCAGCTCGCGCAAAAAAGTCGCCTCCTTGACTGCGGGAAAATAGCGCGCCAATTCGGAACGGACGGCGGCCAGAATCTCGTCGCTCCTGCGCGCGAGCCAGGATTCGTCCGCCGCGCTCATCGTGACGGCGTAGAGGAATTCCCGGCCTTGCCGTTCGGATGGCAAATGATCCGAGCGGTCGAATATCCAATGAAAAGGCGAATCAAGCAGGCCCGCGAAGGGCGCGTCGAACAACTTCCGGTTACAGAGCAGATGAATGTTCAGGATGCCGGCGGGAATGATTTTCTCGAGTTGCGCGCGCAGCGGCGCGACTTCCGGGAGCAATGAACGCAATGCCGTTGAGGGCAGCGTGGAAATGACGTAATCCGCCGCGATGGTTTCGCCCTTGGCAGTTTCCACGCCGACGCATTCGCCCGAAAAATTCAATCTGGCAATTTGGGTGCCAAGGTGCATCCCGCCGCCGGTGGCGCGCAAATAAATCTCCGCCTCGGGCCGGAACAAGTCACTCAAGCCAACGCGCGCGAAAAATATCGCCGAGTCCGCCTTCGTCCCAAAGAGCGACCGGCGCAGGGTTTCGGCGAGCAAACGCGCGCTGGCAGTCGCGGGTGGCTCGTTCAAGGCGGCGAGGCAAAAGGGTTCCCATAACGCGCGTATCGCGCCCGGCGTCTGCCGATGGCGCGCCAGCCACTGTGAAACCGTTTCATTTTCCCCCGGCGAGGAGCCAAGTTTTAAGGCGATCCCGATCCGTAAAATGCCGAGGCGGTCTGTGTTGCTCAGCGCTTGGAATTTGTATAATCCGACGAGGAGGTGGAACGGCGCAGGCCAATCCACCGCCACCAGGCGCGACCATTTTCCCTGCGGCGCGACATAATCCACGCGCAACCCCGGCGATTCCGCGAGGCGGTCGCGCGCGCCCAGGCGGTCCATCAGCCGCAGAAAAGCATGGTAACAACCCATGACGATGTGCTGGCCGTTGTCGAGGGTCAGGCCGCTCGGGGCGTCGCGCAAACTCGACGCGCGCCCGCCGGGAAAATTTTTCGCTTCGTAAACCTCCACGGCCATGCCCTGCTCGGCCAGAACCATGGCCGCGCTCAAGCCCGCCACGCCCGCGCCCAGCACCGCGACGCGGCCGGGCGGCGCCAGCTTCGCCCAGGGTTGATGCACGCTGCTCCAGACGCGCGCCACGAGTTGAATTTTTCGAAGTTTGCCAATGCGCACGCGCTTTTCGCACAGTTGAAACCCGCCGCGCGCGATTTTTTCAAGGATGTCCTCGTAAAATGCGCCCATGATGAGTGCGGCGCGCAAATGCTTGCGCTCCTCCGGCGGCAACAGCCGCCGCGCTTTGTTAAAATAGTGCTTGGCCCGGAAATATTGGAGACGAAACAATCGCGCGCACTGGGGGTGTTCGTTGGGCGCGTCGAGTTGGTCGGGCGTGACGCCAAAGGCAGCCATCTCATCGCGGGGCAAATAAATTCGCCCGTAAAGGCGTCTATCTTCGACCACATCGCGCAAGATATTGGTGAGTTGCAGCGCGTAGCCGAGGGTTTCGGCGAATTCCGGGCAGCGCACATTGCGGCAGCCAAAAATGCGGATGGACACCAAGCCGACGGCCGACGCCACGCCATAGCAGTATTGGCGCAACTCTTCGAAATTCGCATACGTCCGTGGCTTCACATCCTGCGCGACACCGTTGACGATGTCGTGCAGGTTTTTGATTTCCACGCCGAAGCGTTTCACCACTGGAGCCAGTTCCCGCGCGAGCGGCTGCACGGGTTCGCGTTCGGCGGCGATGGCATCGAGGTCCGCGCGCCAGGCGTTGAGCGCCGCAGTTTTGTCCGAAGCGGTGGTGGCGGTGTCGTCGGAGATGTCGTCCACGCGCCGGCAAAAATCGTAAAACACGGACATGGCAGCGCGCTCCTCGGGCGGGAGCCAGAAGAACGAGAACGCCAGGTTGGACTGGCGTCGCGCACTGGCCGCAGTGTTATCACCGGGGGACATAAATAGAATTAAATGGGCCAAAATGCACGCAAGAGCAAACGCACTTTGTCCGCAGTGCGAATGGCGGGGCGGGCGCGGAGGGTGTCGTATTTCTGCGCGGCAATGTGGTTGAGGATGGCGCGGCCGCCAAGCCAGGTGATCCGGATTTCGAAATTCAGCGGGAAGGGCAGCGAGCCGGGCAACGGCCGCCCCTGGTCGAACAACCCGCGCGTGCGTTCGACTTGAAAGCGCAGACATTCCCGCACGCCGGACGTCGCGGTGGTCGCGCTGAAATCCGCCTCTGACACGCCGAAGCGCGACCAATCCTCCTGCGGCACATAGACACGGCCCTTTTTCCAATCCACCGCCACATCCTGCCAGAAATTCGCCAATTGCAGTGCGGTGCAAATCGCATCGGACTCCGCGAAACGCTTTTCGTCATTGAAGCCATGGAGCAGCAGCACGAGCCGCCCAACCGGGTTGGCGCTGCGCCGGCAGTAATCCCGCAGGTCGGCAAAGGTCGCGTATCGGTTCACTGTCACATCCTGGGTGAAGGCCGAGAGCAAATCCTGAAAGAGCGAGACAGGCAGACCGTATTGCCGCCGGGTGTCAGCCACGGCGGTGAAAATCCAGTCCCACTCCGGCGGCACAGGCTGCTGTTGTTCGCTGGCGAGCAGCGCGGCGTCGAAATCCCGCAGGCGCGTCAGCCGCTCGGTAGTGGATAAAATTGCGCCGCCGGGGCGGTCCACGCCCTCGTCCGCGATGTCGTCCGCCGTGCGCGCAAAGGCGTAAACGGCGGCGACGGCGGGTTGCAATCGCCGCGGCACCATCCGCGCCACGGGGAAGTTTTCATAATGGGCCCGGGTCAGCGCCAGGCAGCGGGCATAGGCCTCCGCAGTTTGCATGGGGTGGTTTTAGGGGGCGCGGGCGCGGTCGGCGAGATTTCAATTTTAGACACGAGGACGGCAACCGAGTTTTAACCTTGTCCGCCGCGCATCTTCCGCATAGACAACGTCTTTTAAACTCGTGCGTGTTGACGTTTACAGGATAATTCCGCCACAGAAAGCCCTGCGCTTCGCCCTGTTGGCGGGCGCGTTGTTGCTTCCGTCCGTGGCTTGGCCGCAAGGGGCGGGCCGCACGCACTCGATTTTTGGCGGATTGAATCCCTTTTCCGGCGGAGTTGCCGCCCAAGGCCGCATCGTCCCCAGCGGCGGAGTGCTGCGCATTGCCGCGCCCACGGGCGCCGCAGGCCAGGCCATGGTGGACGAGTTGTTGGTCAAGGAAGGCGACACGGTTGAGCCCAACCAGTTGCTTGCCTATTTGCATGGCCGGACATTGTCGCAGGCGCAAGTTGACGCGGCCCTGCGCGACCAAAGCGCCGCCACCGCCGCCTTGTCCGAAGCCCAAGCCGCCCAAGCCCACGCGGCAGCGGAAATTCAGGTGCAAATCGCCGATCTGGACGGCCGCGCCGCCATTGCCGATGCGAACGTAAAACTCGCTTTGATCTCCAGCGGCCTCGCCCTCGCTGAGTCCAAGCAGAGCGCCGCCGCCGCCGCCGCCGCCTTGGACTCGGCAAAAAAATTGCAGCAAACCGCGCAAGCTGCCTCCGCCGCCAGCGTCGCGGTTGCGCAAGCCCAGTTTGATGCCATTCCCAAAACCCGCACCGCCGAACGCGCCATCGCCAGCGCCCAGATCGACGAAGCCAAGGCCGCAAAGTTGCGCGCGGATGCGGAAGCCGCCGCGCAGGTCGACGAATTGCAGGCCAAAGCCGACCTCGCCGCCATCCACACGCGTCAGGCGGAAACCGCCTTGGTCACGGAACCGGCATCTGAAAATTCAACCACCCTGGCACCGGTTCAAGCCGAGGTTTTGGCCGCCCGTGGCAGTGCTGCGGCCGCCCGCAAATTGCTTGAAACTGTTCAAGCCGAGCGCGCCGCTGGTGTGGCCGCCGCCCAAGCGCGGGTTGACGCCGCCGCCTCGGCGCTCGCCGTCGCCCGCGCGCAACTGGCCTTGAGCGAAGTTCGCGCGCCCTCCGCCGGGAAAATACTCTCCATTCTTACGCATCCCGGCGAGGCCGTCGGCCCGATTGGACTGCTTTTGCTGGGGGACACGCGCGACATGTATGTGGATGCGCTGGTGTATATTGACGACCTCGCAGGCGTTCATGTCGGCCAAAAAACGCAGACCACCGGATCGGCGTTGCCGGATGATGGCGTGACCGGCGAGGTGGTCGCCATAACGCCCATGGTCGCCGGCAACACGTTGCCGAACACCGACCCGACGGTTTTTTCCGACCAGCCGGTGGTGCTCGTGCGGGTGAAGCTCGACAATCCCGCGCCCGCCGCCAATCTGATTAATGGACAAGTGAAGGTGCAATTCGCCCCATGACACGGCCCGCCCGGCGCCCGCCCTTGGAGTGGATTTTTCCGCTCGGCATCCCGCTGTCCTGGCGTCAGCTCGTGGCGGAGAAGAAGCGCTTTGCCGTGGCGGTGGCGGGCATCACGGTCGCGGTGGCGATGATGCTCTTTCAGGTCGGCCTGAATTCGGCGCTGTTCGCACAGGTGGTCGCGCCCATCAAACAAATGCGCGCGGATGTCGTGCTGCTCAGCCCGCAATTTGAATATCTCGGCAGCAGCCACGAATTCCCGTCGGCCCGCCTTTTTTCCGCGCAGGGCGACGCGGCTGTGGCGGGCGCGACCGGCCTCAACCTTGGCAGCCTGCCGATTAAAAATCCGGTGACGGGGCGGGCGCGCGACATCTTCTTTCTGGCCTTCAACCCCAGCGAGGAACCCTTTAACAACCCGGAGATTCTCGCCCAGCAGGACAAGTTGAAGATTGTGAGCGTCGTGCTTTTTGACCGCCTGAGCCGCGCCGATTACGGCCCGATGGCGAAGCTGCTCGCCGACAACCACGGCGAGGTGGATTCGGAAATTGCTGACCGCCACGTGCAAATCGAGGGCCTCTTCGACATGGGCGTCACGTTCGCCGCCGATGGCAACGTGCTCATGGGCCGCGACACGTATTTGAAAATCTCGCCCGGCGCGCGCAGCGACCAAATCAGCCTTGGCCTGCTGACCCTCAAGCCCGGCAGCGATGCAGACGCCGTGGCCGCGTCCATCGACAAGCGCCTGCCCGACGATGTGGCCGTGATGAGTTACCAGAAATTTATTGAAAAGGAGGAGCGCTATTGGGCCGACCGCACGCCCATCGGCTTCGTCATCACCGCCTCGATGCTGGTCTCGCTCATCGTCGGCGCGGTCATCGTTTACCAAATTCTCTACACCGACGTGACCGACCACCTGCCCGAATACGCCACGCTCAAGGCCATCGGCTTCACCGACGGCTATTTCATCCGCCTCGTCTTGCAGGAGTCGGTGATTCTGTCGGTTTCCGGGTTTCTCCCCGGGCTGGGCCTGGCGGCGGGGCTGTATTGGGCCACGCGCACCTACGGCCACATGCCCGCGCACCTGACTCCGGGCAACGTCGTGCTCGTGTTCGGGCTGTCGCTGTCGATGTGTCTTCTCGCCGGCGCGCTCGCCACCCGGAAGCTCCGCCGGGCCAACCCGGCGGATATTGTATAAATTCAAGTGCTCTAGTTCCTGGTTCTTAGTTGAACAATCCAAACTCAATACTACGCCAAGTCATTTGCGAATAAACCAAGAATCCCTTGCTTCACTCGGGACAACTCCCGGCAACTTCGTTGCCTGGGTTGCCAAGAACCAAGAACCAAGAACCAAGAACCAAGAACCAGAAAACTTTCTCCCATGCCCGCCGCGCCCATCATAGAGGTCAAAGACCTGCACCACTCGTTCACCGAAGGGTTGACGACGAAAGAGGTGCTGCATGGCGTCGGCGCCGGGTTTGCGCGCGGGGAAATCTGTATTATTATGGGGCCGTCCGGCTCGGGGAAAACCACGCTGCTCAAGCTCATCGGCGGCCAACGCGCCGTGCAGCAGGGGAGTATCGTGGTGGATGGCGTGGAACTGTTCGGTGCCCTGCCGCGCGACTTGGTCAAGGTGCGGCGCAAAATCGGCTTCATTTTCCAAGCCCATCATTTGATCGAGGCTCTGACCGTCTGCCAGAACGTGCAATTGCCGTTGAGCTTCGACCCCGGCGAGACCGGCGCCAGTTCCCGCGCGCGAGCGCTGGAATTGCTGCGGCGCGTCGGCATCGAGGAGCACGCCGAAAAACATCCCAGTCATCTCTCCGGCGGGCAAAAACAGCGCGTGGCCATCGCGCGCGCGCTCATTGCCCGGCCCGCCATCATCCTCGCCGACGAGCCCACCGCCTCGCTCGACGGCGCGACCGGACGCGAAGTCGTCAACCTCATCCAACGCCTGGCCAAGGAATCCGGCTGCACCATCGTCCTCGTCACCCACGACACCCGCATCCTCGACATCGCCGACCGCCTGATTCACCTGGTGGATGGGCGGTTGGAGAAAAACACCGGGGCGTAATAGTCGGGGCGCGCGGAGCAGGATGCGCATTGGGCGAGAGTGAAGAACGCGGAATCAGCCCAAGCGGGACATATTTCAGGAAGAACGATTTCGATCCTTGATGGCTTGTAATTGACGGACGGTAATTTGGTCATGGTCGCGATTCATGGCCTGCTTGGCGAGGATGAGCGCATCCAGGGTGAGGACGCGGCATTCGCCAAAGGGCAACTCCACCGCGATGCTAAGTTTGCGCACTTCCTCAAAATTGCCCACGCCCTTGATTTCGCCCAGGCAGTCCAGGGAACCCCAATCGGTTTTAAGGTAAAGATTTTTGAGGCTCGCGCAGATTTCCGGCGTCAGCTCCAACGGCAAGTCCGGGCGCATCCGGTGGACGGGATGCAGGTCGGCGACCGCCCGTTGAATCCGCCGCAAATTTTGCTCGCTAAAACGGCAGCAGACATCCACATCGCGGGTCACCAGCGTGCTCCCGTGCAGCACGGCCGCAAAACCGCCAACCAGCACAAATTCCACGTCCTGGGCGTGCAGGCGCTGGAGCAAGCCGTTCAGGTCGGGCATGACGGCTTGATTTTCGCGGTTTGCAGCATCTCGGCAAGTTCCAGGGCGCGCTGGTGTTCGACCAGCCGCTCCCACGCGCTCAGCGAGAGGGAATGTTCCAACAACGACATGTCCACCCCGGCGGCCTCCGCCGCCCGCCAGGCGTCGTTGATTGGGCCGGAAAGTTTTTCGGCCTGCGCGGGTGGGCGGGAAGGAGACATTTTTTGTTGGCCGGAGAATTACAAAAAACATGCGGAAATGCGACAATATTTGCAGAACCGCACTTGGGTGAGGCTAACAACGTATAACCTCGGCGCTCTCGCCGGGAGTTAACCGTCATGTCATAAAAACATTCCGAAGGTAGCTTTTTAAATCTCAAGCCACTTCTGCAAGCGTGCGGCGAGCGTTTGCTGATCTATCGTAGACAAGCGACCGATGGATTTAACGACCAGCCTGGCCTCGACGGTGGCGATTTGCGCTTTGATGCCGCAGGGGACGTTGAGTCCGGCGGCTTGCCAGTCTTGCAGGGGGAAATCGGTGTTGGCCAGTTGCGAGGTGATGGGCACCAAAAACAAATCAACTCCTGATTGGCCAACCACCACCGCCGGACGAACCTTGCGGCTCGTCAAATCGGTGAAGGGAATGGGCAGAAGGACGACCTCATTTTTGGAGAAGCGCATCGAAGGCGGCGTCATCCGGGTTGTCCCAGGTGCGGGCAAGCGATTGTTCCGACAATTTCAGCCAGCCGACGCGAACTGCGTCGGTCACGTCGCTTGAATCAATCGTAACCAGCACCCGCGTCTTTTCCGCCAACGGCAAAGGCTGCGGCAGGGTCAGCCGACCGTTTTCGTAAATGGCCTGTATCGTGGTGGTCATGGAACCCCCGTAAGATAATTTAATGTGGGGTTAAGCACAAGTTCAAAGCGCCTGGCAACGTGGCACCAATCAATACGCCTTCCCCAACACCACTCTCCGCGCACTCGGCTTCCCCGTGAACGGGCAAACGCCCGCTTCAGGCGCGAGTTCGCCCTCCGTATCAATCGGCACACAGCGGATGGTGACTTTCAAGTCTTTGGCGAGTTGGTCTTCGACGGCGGGGTCGCCGCTCCAGTGGGTGAGGGCGAAGCCGCCGTGGATTTCCGGTTTCTCCGCGTTTTGCGGCGTGAAGTAGGCGTAGATGTCTTCCTTCGTGTCTAATTTGCGCGTGTTTTCCGTGCGGAAGGCGCGGGCGCGTTCGAGCAGGGATTTCTGAATGTCGTCGAGCGTGGCGGCGACGGTGGCGACGAATTCGGCGCGGGAAGTCGAGGTGCGATTTTTCGGGCCGCGGTCGCGGCGGCCCCAGAACACGCAGTCCTTGTCCATATCGCGCGGGCCGACTTCGACGATGAGCGGCACGCCTTTCTTGACCCATTGCCAGACCTTGTCGCCGCCGCGCAGGTCGCGCGTGTCGAGTTCGACTTCGAGCGGCTGGTCGGCGTAGCGCACGGCGCGCAATTCGGCGCGGAGTTTCTGGCAATATTCCAAAACCTTGGCGCGCGTCTCCTCCTTGTGCATTACGGGCAGGATGACGACGTGCGTGGGCGCGAGGCGCGGCGGGAGCATGAGGCCGTCGTCGTCGCCGTGCGCCATGATGACGCCGCCGATAAGGCGCGTCGAAACGCCCCACGAGGTCGTCCACGCCAGTTCCTGCTGGCCGGCCTGGTTGAGTAACTTGATGCCGGCGGCCTTGGAAAAATTCTGCCCGAGGAAGTGCGACGTGCCGGCCTGGAGCGCCTTGCGGTCCTGCATCATCGCCTCGATGCAATACGTGTTCACCGCGCCGGGGAAGCGTTCGCCGGCGGTTTTCTCGCCTTGAATGACGGGAATCGCGAGATGATTTTCCGCGAAGTCGGCGTAGACGGCGAGCATCTGGCGCGTTTCCGCCATGGCCTCGGCCTCGGTGGCGTGCGCGGTGTGGCCTTCCTGCCAGAGGAATTCCGTGGTGCGCAGAAAAAGGCGCGTGCGCATTTCCCAGCGGACGACGTTGGCCCACTGGTTGATGAGAATCGGCAGGTCGCGGTAGCTTTCGACCCACTTGGCATACATTTCGCCGATGATGGTTTCGGAAGTGGGGCGGACGATGAGCGGTTCGTCGAGCGGCGAGGCGGGCCGGAGCTTGCCATCGGGGCCGGCTTCGAGGCGCGTGTGCGTGACGACGGCGCATTCCTTGGCAAAGCCCTCGACATGCGCGGCCTCCTTTTCGAGGAAGCTCATCGGAATGAAAAGGGGGAAATAGGCGTTGACGTGGCCGGTGTCCTTGAAGCGCTTGTCGAGGGCGCGCTGCATATTTTCCCACAGCGCGTAGCCCCAGGGCTTGA
>Ga0265319_1001102_pt1 | contig 16786 bp, 9 predicted proteins | sample 4824metaG_FD_192443 | JGI IMG/M metagenome (GOLD analysis project Ga0265319, IMG submission 192443) | Rhizosphere microbial communities from Carex aquatilis grown in University of Washington, Seatle, WA, United States - 4-8-24 metaG | ecosystem: Host-associated > Plants > Roots > Rhizosphere >...
TCCCGGAGGATATGTCCATCCTCGGTTTTGACAACATGGAAGAGGCGATTTATCACGAGCCGCCCTTGACTACGGTTTCCTTTTCTCCTTATGAAATGGGGAAACTAGCGGCCTATAAGATGTTCCAGATGATCGCCGAGGAGCCTTTACTGGAAAAGGCCACCACTTTGCAGCCGGAGTTGATCGAGAGGGAATCCACGAGAAAAATCTGAACGGCAGTTAGTAATTAGGAGTTAGTAGTTGGGAATTGTGGAGAGGCGGCCATTCGGCCGCCTTTTTTGTTTTGCCGTATTTATATTTTCGTTATTCCCTCGCCCCTGGAGGGAGAGGGTAGGGTGAGGGGGATTTAAACCTTGCGGAACCACCCTCATCCTGTCCTTCTCCCCTTAAGGAAGAAGGGAAGTCTTGTTTAGTTGGTAACTTCCACCATTAAAATCAGGTATAGTTAGAAACCATGGGAAACCCCAAAACATTCATCCTTTCGCTTCTTTTGGCCACTATAGGGGCGGGATTCATCACGCCCGGGTTTGCCGAAGCCCCAGCGGAAATCCCGGCAGACAGTTCAAAAGTGATTTCCGTTGAAGCGTATCCCTCCCTGAAACCCATCCCATTGTCCGAAAGTTTTGAATTGGCCATCCGAATCAAAATAAAAGAAGGATGGCATATCAACGGGCACGAGGGATTGCCCGAGGGGTTTGTTCCTTTACAAGTGTCCCTGTTGCCATCCCAACGGTTTGAAATCTCGGGGCCGCCAAAGTTTGCCCCAGGCGTGTTAAAGGCCATTGGGGGATCGGAAAAACCTTTTCCTGTTTATGAAAAGGAAACCCTTGTCATCTTGCCCATTAAAGTTAAGGACAAGGCTAAGTTCAAGGAGGGATCTGTCGCTATTCTTTTAGAAGTGCGGGTCCAGGCTTGCGACGACAAAGTCTGCCTGCGTCCTGCCGCCGCGAAATTCAACACGGAAGTTTCCTTGCCCCTGAATAACGAAGTTACCCAGCCTATCAACCAAGAATTCTTCAAGATTTCGGACAATATTACTAAAGAGGATAAGACCCCGACGGATAACATCATTTACCGATTTTTACTGGAGAAGGGCGTGCTGGTGACTTTTCTTCTGATCTTCTTAGGCGGCTTGGCCCTGAATCTGACGCCTTGCGTCTACCCCATGATTCCCATTACCGTGTCCTACTTTGGCAGCCAGAAAGACGAGAAGCCTTTGGTCATCCTGGGACGGGCGACCGCATATGTGGTCGGCATTTCCCTGACCTATTCCACCTTGGGCGTGACCGCGGCCCTTACCGGAAAAATTTTGGGTTCCACCCTTCAATCGCCCACGGTGTTAATCGGCATCTCGTCCCTCTTAGTGATTCTTTCCCTCTCCATGTTCGGGCTCTACGAATTACAAGCCCCAAGATGGCTGCTGGATAAGGTCGCGGCGGGAAACACCAAGGGCTGGATCGGCGCCTTGGGAATGGGGTTGGTCTTCGGCATCGTGGCGGCCCCTTGCGTGGATCCCTTTTCCATCGGACTGCTCACCTATGTGGCCGCGAAGGCCAATCCCTTCCTGGGATTCATCATGTTCTTCACCCTGTCGTTGGGATTGGGATTTCCCTACCTATGGCTGGGATTTTTTTCCTCCAACCTCCAAAAACTTCCCCGGTCCGGCATGTGGATGGTTTGGGTGAAAAAGGTTTTCGGGATGATTCTTTTGGGGATGCCGCTTTATTTCCTGAATCCCATGATGCCGAAGGATTTCAACCACATTGCCGTTCCCGTCTATTTGATTCTTTCCGGAATATTGCTGGGCTGGGTCTTCACGGAAAATAAAACGGGAATCTATTGGTTGGTATCCTTGTTTCACCCCAGCCACTATTTCAAGAAATTCCAGCATGCCTTCGGGGTGTTCCTGATCCTGGCCGGATTTTTGACCTACCGGGCTTGGCCCCAGCCGGCGGAAATCACCTTCCAGGCCTATAACGCAAACCTGCTCCAGCAGGCGGCGAAGGAGAAAAAGCCGGTCTTCATCGATTTCACCGCGAGTTGGTGCCTGCCTTGCAAGGAATTGGAAATTAAGACTTTTTCCGACTCCAGGGTCCAGGAGGCGTTCAAGGGCTGGCTATTGCTCAAGGCTGATTTAAGCCAATACGACTCGGGCCCTGTGGAGGAACTGAAAAAAACCTACGAAATTATGGGGGTTCCCACGTTGGTTTTTGTCGGGGCTGATGGGGCGGAGAGGAAGAACTTAAGGGCGATTGGATTTATCCCGCCGGAAGATCTTGTCCAAAAGATTACCAGCATTTCCAAATAAAAATCATTGAACACAAAGCCACAAAGATTCGAAGAAGGAAGAAATTCTTAGAGTCTTTGTGGCTTTGTGCTGGAAGTTTTTAAAGTTTTACTTTTTTGCCGAGGATTTTTTGCCGTAGACCCACAAAAACACGCTGAGGACCAATACGCCCAATTGGAAGAGAAGCGGCTCCCAGGTCGGGTAGAGGCCTAGCCAATCCCAATGAAGATTGAGGGGCGACAAGGTGATGGGGAGGATATCCACTTCCTGGAAGGAGTGGACGGACTTTCCGGTGAGGATGACCGCTAAGGCGATCATGATGATCGAAGAAACGTTGAAAAGGGTTTTGACGGGGATCCGGGTGCTGAACTTCAAAAGCAGCCAGCCCAAAAGAAGAATGGCCGCGAAGGCCGAGAGAACGCCGAGTCCTAAAGCATGTTTGGCGTCGGAGCCGCCCTCCAGCCAGATGGCCCTCAGGAAAAGGACTGTTTCAATCGCCTCCCGGAAAGCCGCGAGAAACGAGATGAAGGATAGCTGGATCAGGTTTTTTTCCTCGAGGGCCGATTTGATCTGGACCTGGATAAAGGCGTTCCACCGGGTGATCTCAGTCCGGCTGTGGAGCCAGAAGCCGATGTAAAGAAGTATCGCCACCGTCACCACGCCGGTAATCCCTTCCATCAGTTCGCGGCCCAATCCCGAAATGGCCATCAGCCATCCGGATAAAAACCAAGCCGCGATCCCCAGAGCCACGGCCGCCAGCCAGCCGCCATGGACCCAGCGGCGGGCCCTGGCGGCGCCGGAGGCCCGGATAATTCCCAGCAAGGTCACGATCAACAGAAGGGCCTCGAAACCCTCGCGCAGGAGGATGCCGAAGGCCAGGGTGAAAGTCAGCCAGGGGGAAGGAGCTTGTTGCTGGAGAAGACTCGCGGAACGGGAGAGGGCGTCCAAGGCTTTTTGCACGGCGAGGATCACCTCGCCCGTTGATTGGCGGTTGTTGATGGCGGACCGGACCAGCCCCATCAATTCTTCAAGTTCGTTGACGCTTTTCGGGTCGTTGGCCTTTAACCGGGGTTCCACCGGTTCCACGCCTTCCACATAGGCGGCCAAGGCCTTTTGGGAAGCGGACTCGAAGTGGTTGGATTGGTAGTCGGCGAGGGCATCCTGGAGGCTTCGTTGAGCGAAATCCAAGGAGGCCTGGGCCGCTTCGTTGGCGCTATGAAGGCGCAAGACCGAAAGCTGGAGGGACTTTTGTTCGGGGGAACCGGGAAGCTTTTTTTCCAGTTCCATCTCAGGCACGACCGCCGCCGCCGTTAGAAGCTGGTCGTCGGTTAGCTTCAAGGCTTCCTGGAGGGAGGCGAGGGTTTGGCTGGCCGGGGCTGGCCCGGTTTTTTGGAAGCGCAGGGAAAAGATATAGAAGGCCACGTTCCAGGTGTCCTGGTCCGAGTAGGAAGGGAAGGGTGCCATGGGGGTATTCGGGACGCCCAACCGGACAGTGTTAAAAACTTGGAAGGGGGTCATTTCCCTCATCTTGTCCAGGTTTTGGAAATTCATGGGTTTGGTCGCGAGCCCCGGCGCCGAGGGACCGTCGCCCCGCCCTTCCATACCGTGGCACTTGGAACAGGTGCTTTGAAAGATCTGGCGGCCGGAAATCAGGTTGGGCCACTTGTCGGGAGCTACCGGAAGTTGGACCAGGGCAATGACCTTGGCTTGGGTCTGCCGGGCGAGGCCCGCGACCTTTTCGGGATCGGCTTTGGACTGGATCAAGCCATTCAAATTTTGGATAAGGGATTGGACCTCGGGGGAGGACTTGATTCCGGGAAGGGTCTGGCTCAATTCGACGGTTTTTTTGACGAATTCCTGTTGTTCCTTGTATTCGGAAAGGCTCAGGACCTTGCCGTTCTGGACCGCCCCGCCGTAATCCACCGCCAGGTAATCCAGCAGGTGGACCAAGAGCCGGGGGGTTTGCTCGGTTGAATCATCCGCCAGGACCCAGCCCGGCGGGCTCAGGACGGCGAAAAGAAGGAGAAGAAATAGGTTTTTTAAATTTCGATTCACGGTTGCCTTTCAATCTTTAGCTAAATGGTATTGAAAATCATTCTCAATTACAAGGAGAAGAAAACGTTAGACTTGCCACGAAGGCACGAAGTGCACCAAGGGACGCAAGATAAGGGATAAGCGAACCTGGTTCCGGCAAAAGTAAGGAACTAAAATTGTATATTTTGGTGAAGTTCTTGTTTTTTTCTTCGTGATCTTCGTGCCTTCGTGGCGAAAGGTTTTGTTACTCCCCGAGTTTGCGCAATGTATCGAAAGAATAAAGGCCCGTCCCATGGCCGTCCGACCATTGGAAATGGAGGGCATAGCGTCCTACCGGTGAAACGGAAGTGATGCGCACGGCGGGATCAATGGAATCCAAACTGATCATCCTCTCGCCGGTGACCTCGTTGACGCATTGGGCGCAGGGGCACATGCTCCGTAAATAGCGGTTGGGATAGCGCGAAACCTTTCCGTCCTCCCAGTTGATGACCGTGACGGAAGGGTCGTTCGTATCCACTTCCTTGGGGCGGGCGGTCACCTTCGCGGTATTGGCGTTGATGATGGAAAGCTGGGAGGCCATCTGCATGGCCATGGCGTCGTAGGCTTTACCTGCGACCGTGTCCGGGTGGGAGGCCACGGTCGGAACGCCGTAATCCCCGTCCGCCGCGATGATGGCTTCCAGGGGAACTTCGCCCAGGAAAGGCACCATCAATTCCTCGGCCATTTTCCTTCCGCCGCCTTTTTTGAAAATAGGGGTCACCTCATGGCAATGTTCGCAGACGAAACCGCTCATGTTTTCCACGATGCCGATAATGGGGACCTGCAATTGCTGGAACATGCGCAAGCCCTTTTGGGTGATGGTGCGGGCCACATCCTGGGGGGTGGTCACGATGATGGCGCCGGCCAGGGGCACGGACTGGGTCAAGGTCAATTGGATGTCCCCGGTGCCGGGGGGAAGGTCGATCAAAAGATAATCCAGGGCTCCCCACTCCACGCCGCCTAAAAATTGCTGGACCAATTTGCTGGCCATGGGTCCGCGCCAGATGAGCGCCGTGTCGGACTCCGCCTGGAGCATGCCGACGGACATGAACTTGATGCCGTGCTTCTCGAAAGGAATCATTTTTTTGGAGAGGGGATCGGTCTCGGGTTGTTTTCCGATGACGCCCAGCATGCGGGGAATGGAAGGTCCGTAAACATCCGCGTCCATCAGTCCCACGGCCGCGCCGGTTTTGGCCAGGGCCAGGGCCAGGTTGGTGGAGACGGTGCTTTTACCGACGCCGCCCTTGCCGGAGGCCACCGCGATGAGGTTTTTCACCGTCGGCATGTTGAGGTTCTTGATGCCCGTTGGGGCGGTCCTGACGTTGGAGGTCATGGTGACGCTGACGTCCGTGACGCCGGTAATTTTTTTGACTTCCGCCATGGCCTGGGCCTTGAAGAGGTCCTTCACCGGGCAGGCGGGGGTGGTCATTTCAATATCGAAGCTGACTTTACCGGATTCGATTTTCATGTTCTTGATGAAATTGAGGGTCACGATGTCCTGGTGGAGATCGGGGTCCTGGATTTTGCGAAGGGCGGTTAGGACATCCTGCTCGGTGAAGCTCATGAAGCGGTTCTCCTCGGTTGATGAATGGGTCATGGTCAAATCAGCCCGCCTCCTCTTAAGAGGCGGGGGGAGGCATTTTACTTCCCAAATCTTTAAAAACAATGAGGCTGAGGAGGTGAATTTTGCCCCAGCTGGGAGCCCTCGAAAAGTTCTGTTTTCCCGTGAAAATTTAGATAAAATGGCCCAGTTCGTTCCTTTTTATTTCTTTAAAGCCGCAAGGGTGGTTCTTTATATGAAAGCAGTCATCATGGCCGGCGGGTTTGGAACCCGCATGCGCCCCCTCACCATCAACCTTCCCAAGCCCATGATTCCCATGGTCAACCGGCCCATCATGGAAATCATCGTCGAGCTTTTAAAAAAACATAAACTGACGGACCTGATCAGCGTGGTTTTTTACCAGCCTGAGGTCATCACCGAATATTTCAAGGATGGGAAAGAGTTTGGAATCCAGATGGCCTACAAGGCCGCGGAAAGCGACCTGGGCACGGCGGGGTCGGTGAAGAACTGCCAGTCCATGATCGGCAAGGAAAGGTTCGTGGTCATTTCCGGCGATGTCCTGACGGATTTTGACCTTTCCGCCGCCATCAAGTTCCACGAGCAGAACAAGGCCAAGGCCACCATGATCCTGACCCGCGTGGAAAATCCCCTCGCCTTCGGGGTCGTGATCACGTCCAAGGACGGCAAGATCGAGCGTTTCCTGGAAAAGCCCACTTGGGGCGAGGTGTTTTCCGACACGGTCAACACAGGCATTTATATTTTGGAGCCCGAAGTCCTGGACCTGATCCCCGAGAAATCCGAGTTCGATTTTTCCAAAAACCTTTTTCCCCTCATGCTCAAAGAGGGAATGCCGCTTTACGGCTACATCGCCCAAGGCTACTGGGCCGATATCGGCAACCTGGACCAATACCGCTGGGCCCACCAGGATGTCTTTGCCGGAAAAGTGAATATTCAAATTCCGGGATCGCCGGATAAAAAAGACGGCAAGGTCCTCTGGACCGGCGCCAAGTGCCATGTCGACCCCACCGCGCAATTGTCCGGAACGGTCGTGTTGGGCGACAACTGCAATATCGGAAAAGGCGCCAAGGTCATCAATTCGGTCCTGGGCGACGGGTGCCAGGTGGAAGAAGGCGCGGTCTTGACCAACGCCATCCTCTGGCGGAACGTTTCCATCGGAGCCGAGGCGGAAGTCCGGGAATGCGTGATTTCTTCCGGAACGGACGTCCACGAGAAGGCGGATATATTCGAGGGCGCCATCATTTCGGATAATTGCACCATCGGCAAGAAAGCCATCATCAAGGCGGGGGTCAAGGTCTGGCCCAATAAAGTGATCGAGGACGGGGCCCAGTTGGCCACCTCGCTCATCTGGGGCGACAAGTGGGCCAAGTCCATCTTCGGCCAGCACGGGGTTACCGGCATGGCGGGCATCGACATTACCCCGGAGTTCGCGGCTAAACTCGGCGCCGCTTACGGCGCGTCGCTTCCCAAGGGCTCCACCGTCGTGACGGCCCGGGACATCCACAAGACCAGCCGCATGATCAACCGCGCCCTGATTTCCGGCATCCTCTCGTCCGGCGTCAATGTGCACGACCTGCAGGAGATGCCCATTTCCGTGGCCCGCTACGCGGTGCCCAAACTGTCCGACGCGGGCGGCCTTCACACCCGCAAGAGCCCCTTCGACAAGCAATTCGTCGACATCAAGTTTTTCGATGGGCGCGGATTGGCCCTTTCCTCGGGCAAGGAAAAGGGAATTGAAAATCTCTTTTACCGCGAGGACTTCCGCAGGGCGACCATGGAGGAAACGGGCGAATTGGTGTTCCCCCACCGTATGCTGGAGTTCTACCACGAGGGGTTCCTGGAAGCCTTGAAAGTCAAGGAGGTAGCCGAGTACAAACCGAAAGTCATCATCGATTACGCCTTCTCGGCGGCGGCTCCCATATTTCCGTCCCTGCTTGGAAAATTGGGCTGCGACGTGGTGGGTCTGAACGCTTATATGGATGAAACCAAATTGACCAAGTCACAGGACGAGTTTCAGGCCGGCTTGAAGCAATTGTCCGATATCGTGCCGACCTTGAAGGCGAATTTCGGGGTGATGTTCGACTCCGGGGCGGAAAAGATTTTCGTGGTGGACGAGAAGGGCCATTTACTGCATGGCACCGAACTTTTAGCCCTCTTCTCCCTTTACGCTTACCACCAAAAGAAGGGAGCCAAGACGGTGGTGCCGGTGAACGGCTCCCAGATCCTGGACGACCTTGCCAAGGCCAACGGCGGAACGGTCCATCGAACCCGCATCAATTATTATTCCCTGATGGAAGCCGCCACCCAAAAGGACGTCGCTTTCGTGGGCGAGTCCGACGGCGGGTTTATTTTCCCGACCTTCGCCCCCTTCATGGACGCCATGATGTCCACGGCGAAACTGATGGAATTTATCGCCACCGAGGGTAAGCCCATTTCCTATTATTTGGCTCAGATTCCCCAAAAATACCAAGTCAGTGAAAAGGTGCCATGCTCCTGGGAACTCAAGGGAACCATCATGCGCCACTTGATCGAGGACACGGCCAACGAGAAGCGGGACCTGATTGACGGGGTGAAGATCAGCCAAAACGGTTCCGTGATCATGATTTTACCCGACGCGGACATGGCCCTCTTCCATGTTTCGGCCGAGGCGGAAAACGAAAAGAAGGCCCAGGACCTGGTGACCCATTACGTGAGCAAAATTAAGAAGTGGCAGGGTTAAATTTTCGTTTTTCGAAATTTAGTGAAATTGACAATAGAGAATTAAAAATAGATAAAAATTATGGTCGAATTTCCGTTGCTCTTATTCCCTTTTTCCCCGCCCTTTGTGGGAGAGGGTGATCATTCAATCCCGGCGCTTACACACCGTAGTAAATCATAAGAATATTTCCCGCTGAATTTCTCGAAGACCGGTTTGAGTTTTCCTTTGGAATCAGCCAATGCCACTTGGACCGTCGCTAGTTCCTTTTCGGGCAGGTCCACCACTTCTTCAACCAGCAACCTCCGCTCTCGAACCAATTCACTGAGATGATTCCAGATGGTGCCGGGGGTCAATCTGCGCTTGGCGGCGATGGCTTCTACCTTCAAACCTTGGCGGAATAAACTCAGCGTGTCAGTGGTCGTCTCGTTGGATTGAGCCCTATCCACCTTCGCTTCCACGTGTTTGGCGGATTTAGACGCTTGGTTGAGTACTTCTAAAAACGCGGCTCCGTAACGCTTCAACTTCGCCTCGCCCACCCCGGGAATTTGGATGAATTCGTTCAGGGTGGCGGGCTTCCGGGAAACCATCTCGCGCAGGGTGCTGTCATGAAAGACGACGTAGGACGGAAGATTTTGCTCGTTGGCCAATTTCGCCCTGAGGGATCGCAAGGCTTCAAAAAGGGAAGATCCCCCGCCGTCCCAAACCAACGGCGGGCCCGCGGGGGATTTGCTCTTGCGGGAATTTTTTTCAATTTTAGCCGCAGGCGGGTCCTCCCTGAGCCGGACCTTTTGGCCGTCTTTCAGGACGCCCCAGGATTTTGAGTTCAATTTAAAGGTGCCGAAGCCTTCTAAATCCACGTCCATATAATCCGCCGAGACCAATTGGCGGAAGACCGAGTCCCATTTCCTTTTTTCGAAATCCTTGCCGACCCCGAAAACGCTTAACCTGGTATGGCCGAACTGCGAGGCCTTTTCCGTTTCTTTTCCCAGAAGGATATCAATCAAGTGCCCCGCGCCGAATTTTTGACCGGTTCGGTAGACGCAGGAAAGGGCTTTCTGGGCCGCCTCGGTGGCGTCCCAGGTTTGGGGGGGCTGAAGGCAATTATCGCAGCCCCCGCAATTTCCCGGATGTTCCTCGGCGAAATAACCCAGAAGGGATTGGCGGCGGCAGTTTGTGGTTTCGCAGAGTCCCAGCATGGCGTTGAGCTTTTGTCCGCCCAGGCGTTTGTAAGCTTCCGATCCCTCGCCGCCCATCATCATCCGCCGGAGTTTCACCACGTCGTCCAGGGAATAGGCCATCCAGGCCGAGGCAGGTTCCCCGTCCCGGCCGGCCCGGCCCGTTTCCTGGTAATAGGATTCCACGCTCTTCGGGATTCCCAGGTGGGCTACGAAGCGAACATTGGGTTTGTCGATACCCATGCCGAAGGCAATGGTCGCCACCATGATCAAACCTTCCTCCCGGAGAAAACGGGCCTGGTGTTTACGGCGCATCTCCGCGTCTAACCCGGCATGATAGGGAAGGGCGGCCAGGCCTTTTTGAGACAGCCAAGCCGCCGTTTCTTCCGTGTTGGTTCGGCTCAACACATATACGATGCCGGCCTGGCCCGGATGGCGCGTTTGGATGAAGTCCAGCAGTTGTTCGCGCCCCGAGGTTTTGACCGTGATTTGGTAGCGGATGTTCGGCCTGTCAAAGCTGGACGAAAACACCTTGTCCTGGGCCAATCCCAACCTTTCGCGGATTTCTTTTTGGGTCGCTGGATCGGCGGTGGCCGTCAGAGCGATCAGGGGAACGGCGGGAAAATGTTTCCGCAACCCGGCGATTTGAAGATATTCCGGGCGGAAGTCATGGCCCCATTGGGAAACGCAATGGGCCTCGTCCACGGCGATGAGGCTCAAGGGGATGCCCTGGATAAATTCTTGGAATCCGGGGCTATTCAGGGTCTCCGGGGCGACATAAAGAAGATCTAATTCCTTTTGTTGGGCCTTCCGGCGGATTTCATTTTTTTGCCGTCCATCGAGCGAGGAGTTGTAAAAGGCCGCGGCCACCCCGTTTTGGACCAGCGCGTCCACTTGGTCCTGCATCAAGGCGATGAGGGGGGAAATGACCAACCCCAAACCAGGCTGAAGCATCGCCGGAATCTGAAAGCAAAGACTTTTACCGCCCCCGGTCGGCATGAGGACCAGGCAGGAGGCGCCGCCCAGGACGTGCCGGATGATGGCTTCCTGTTGGCCGCGAAAGGAAGGATAACCGAAAACGCGGTTCAGGAGCGAAATGGGGGTTTGATGGGCCGAGGTTTTCATGGTGTGCCGGTTTTCTTTGATTTTAAATTCGACGCCAAAATCCGGGAAATTTTAATAGCGGTGGATGAGTCCGGATAGAAGATAAAAATCCTTTGCTGTTAGACTCGTTGGGATTCGATTTGGTTTCAAAATTTTCGATCCTTGGCAGTGGCTGTTAATCCCCTGTGTTCGCATGATAACGCCCTGTTCCCGCCGGTTCTATGAGTTTAAAAGCGTTGCGCTGATAAAGGTTTTTACGTAAACTTTCCCCTCTTTCGAACGAGACCATTCAAGGATCATGAATTTGGCGAAGATAACCTTTGGAACTTCGGGCTGGCGGGCGATATTGGCGGATGATTTCACCTTTGCCAACGTAAAAATCGCCGTGGCGGCCATCGCCCAGCACCTTCAACAGACCGGCGAGGCCTCCAAGGGCGTGGTCGTGGCCGGCGATTATCGTTTCCTTTCCGAGGAATTCATCCAAATCACCCTTCAGGTTTTGGCGGGCCATGGAATTACCTCCTATGTATGCCCCGTCGGCACGCCCACACCAACCGTTTCCTATGAACTCCTGCGCCGCGGCTGCGCGGGAGCCATTAACTTCACCGCCAGCCATAATCCGGCCATCTACCAGGGACTCAAGTTCAACGGCTCCGACGGCGGGCCGGCTCCCGTCCAAGTCACCTTAGCCTTGGAAGCCCTGGCCGAGACCATCGGAACCAAGGGGTTGAAAATTCCCGAACTGCCCTATGCCCAGGCGCTGGAAAAGGGACTGGTGGTTCCCATCGATCCCAAGGAGGAATATTTCAAGCGGCTCCGGGAGATTGTCCGTTTCGATGTCCTTAAAAAAGCCAGGTTGAGGATCGTCGTGGACCTGATGCACGGCAACGGCAACGGCTATCTGGACCTTCTGCTCCAGGAAACGGGCGTGACCTTGAAAGTATTGAACAATAACCGCGATCCCTTTTTCGGGGGCCACCATCCCGAGCCGGGGCCCGATGATTTGAAGGAAGCGGTCCAACTCGTAAAGTCCTGGCCGGCCCACCTGGGGCTCGCCAACGACGGCGACGCGGATCGATTCGGCGTGATTGACTCCGACGGGACCTACATCAGCCCCAATGAAGTGTTGGCGATTTTATTCGACCATCTTTTGAAAACCCGCGACTGGAAAGGGTGCGTGGTCCGCACCGTAGCCACCACCCACTTGATCGACGCCATCGCCAAGGCCCACGATGTTCCCCTCAAAGAAACCCCGGTGGGCTTCAAGTACATCGCCGAGATCATGGCGAAGGAACCCATTATTATCGGCGGGGAGGAGTCGGGAGGCCTGACCGTCCATGGCCACGTTCCGGAAAAGGACGGGGTTTTGGCCTGCCTGCTGATGGCGGAAGTGGTGGCGAGTGAGGGAAAAAACTTATCGGCGGTTTTAAAAGGCCTTTACCAGCAGTACGGAGGTTTTTATTCCGACCGGTTGAACCTGAAATTGAAGGACGGCCTCAAGGAAGTGATGACGGCTAAACTGAAAGACCATCCGCCCGCCGAAATCGCCGGGCAAAAGGTCGCGGAAATCGTCCGCAAGGATGGAACCAAGTTCATCCTCGCCAACGGGGAATGGCTGATGATCCGTTTTTCCGGAACGGAGCCACTGATGCGCTGTTACATGGAAGCCCATTCCCTGGAGGGATTGGAAAAACTCCGCTCGGCGGGACAGGAACTGACCAAAGTTTAAAAAGGGCCCCCCGCCCTCCGCCGTCTGCCCTCCGCAAAACCATTAAAATGAACCAAACAACCCGTTCTTTGAGCTTACCAATCCTCTTGGCTTTGCGATAAACTATGCGTGTTTCTCGATTTCCCACGGGTTAGAGAGAGGTAACTTCATGCCGAATCCCCTCGCGGACGCCACCAAGGTGGTGGAGGTTAAAATCAAGCGGGTCCTTCCCCTGCTCATTCTTTGGCTGGGGTTAAGCGTGGGATCGGGCGTGGCCGCGGCCCAATTTATCAACGATGATGTCACGGTTCACTACATTGGTTTTGGCGCGGCCGCCCTTCTCCTGTTTTGGTGGTTTCTCGTCAGGTGGCTCACCGGAAGCCAATGGGCCCTGGATCTGCAGAAAGTTTTCGTTGAAAACCAGATGATCCCCTTTAATTTCGTCCGGTTCACCGGCAACATGCCTTGGACCGTATCCAGCAACCGGGACCGGCTGGTCAAGTCCAGCGCGGCCGAGTACCGGAGTCTTTTGGAAAAAGTGAAGCATTCCAACCAAACGCTCGAAAAATACGTGGGGACCAGTGTTTCGGAAAAGGCCTCCAACAAGGCCCTCAAATCCGAATTGGGCGGGGAACTCCGCAGGGTTTATGTCCTTTTTTCGGACGTCCGTGGATTTACCCATATGACGGAGATGTTGAAGCCCGAGGAAACGGTGGAGATACTCAATAAAATGTTCCAGGCCATGGAGGAAGTCATTTCCCAAAACGGCGGGGACATCAATAAATATATCGGGGACGCGATCCTGGCCTACTTCCGGAGGCCTTACGGCAACGAGGGAGAAGCGGCCAAGATGGTGCTGCGCACGGCCATGCGCATGCAGGACCGGTTTGAGCTTTTGAACCAAAGTTTCAAAGTGGCTTACAGCAAGGAAATTAAAATCGGCCTGGGAATCGGGATCACCGCCGGCGAGGCGATCCTCGGCAACCTGGGGTCCACGAACCGGATGGAATTCACCCTGATCGGGGACTCGGTCAACCTGGCTTCCCGCCTCTGCGGCATCGCCGAGCATGGCCAGGTCCTGGTCAATGACGATATGGCGGCCGCGGCGAAGAATTATTTCGGAATGACGGCCTTGTCCCCGGTCAAGATCAAGGGCAAGTCGGAATTACAAACACCTTATGTGGTTCATGGAGAGACTTTGGCGATGGACCGGTAACGAAACTGCGATTAGGAGTTGGGAATTTATTCCTTCGGCTTTTTAATAAACTTAAGTAAAAATAAGGAAACGGGAGTTTCCATCATAAATTCCTAATTCCTAACCACTAATTCCGAATTTATGGGAAAAACAATGGTTCGCAAAAACAAGAAAAAGAAACCAGCGAAAAGTTCTGCAGCTGGTGCCAATGCCGCCTACCAGCATTTCGGCTTAACCACCGACCCCTTCACCACTCTCTCGCTCCAAAAACACAACCTGGATTATTTTGTCGGGCGGAAGCCCCTCGTCGACCGGCTCTCCTCCGCCATGTTCTCTATGTCCAATGTGGGCGTGGCGGGGGAGCCGGGGGTGGGCAAGAGCAGCGTGCTTCAGCTTCTGAGAAGCCGCGTTCCCAAAGGCTTTCACAGCGTCGCCATCGGAGTCCCCCTCGACGACGCATCTTATTTTCTTTCGGAATTGCTACGCGAAATCCTGGTGGTCCTTCCGGCCGTTCCCGGCTTAAACCTGAAAGAGGTGGGCCGCAGGTTGGAAAGGGGAGAACTCAGCAAAAACGCGGTTTTTTCCTTGATCCGGTCCATCGTGTCCCGCTTGAGGAAACCACTGCTGGTTTTCGTGGACGACCTGGAAAAAATTAAAGGCGACCGGATCCAGCACTTGACCCGCTCCGAGAGGACCCTCCAACTTCTGGAAGAATTGAAATCCCTTTTGGAATTATCCAACATCAGCTTTGTCATGGCGCTTCAGGAGGAGTTTTACGCCAAGGTGGGCCAGGTGGTGAAGGAAGGGGCCGAGCCGACGGTCCTGGGGCTTTTTAAGCATGTGGTTTTAGTGGAGAAATTCAGCCACGAGGAGTTGAAGGAAGTCCTGGTTTTGCGCTTAAAACGGTCGGGTTTTAAGGGAACCCATGAGGATTTCCTGGAACCGGCGGCTCTCACGCTGGCCTTATCCATGGCCGCGGGCAATTTGCGGAGGTTTCTATTCCTCCTTTCGGAGGGCATGTACCGGAGCTTCCAAAGAAATGGCGGCAGGGTTGAGTTTCAGGATCTGTTCGAGGCCGTGAATGAGCATTTAAAACTGGATATCGTTTGTAAAAAACTCCTTTATTTCCTGGCCAAGTCGGGCAGGGCCGTCTCCTCCAACTCGGACCTTCAGGCCTTTATGGGATTGGATATTATTTCCATCTCGCGCCGGCTGGAAATCCTCGTGAAAAACCGGCTGGCAGAGATGGTGGAAGTGGCGGACGGCGCCAAGGTTTACGCCCTTCCGGGAACGAGTCCCGCCACGGCCCCCGCGCCCGCGAGGCCGCAAGTCAAGATCACGGAGTCCGCACTAGGGGAGAAAATCTACAACCTGTTGAACGGTTCCGAGGATCGGGACCCCTCGTGACGGCCGTGGTGGTCCTCGTCACCACGCCCAACGGCAAAACCAGCGAAAAATTATCGAAAGGTTTGGTGAATGCGAAGCTGGCGGCTTGTGTGAACCGGTTGCCCGGGTTAAATAGCCGTTATTGGTGGAAGGGTAAGGTTGAAACGGCGAGGGAAGAGCTTCTATTGATCAAGACCACCAGGTCCAAAATTCCAGCATTGACCAAATGGGTTAAATCCCATCACCCCTATGACCTGTGCGAAATTATAGCGATACCCGTTGTCGCTGGCAGCAAGCCCTATCTCGAGTGGATTTCCGGCTCCATTCATTAAGAATTGGAAATTAGGCGTTTGGAATTTGAACCTTTTAGTTGTTAAATCTAATGTCTCCGGTTAGGTGTTTGAATTTTTCACGGCTCTTGAATTCCTAAGGGCGGACTCCTGATCCCCAATTTCCTTTCGAGGTGTTTATGCCTTCCGTCGAGACCAACATCCAATCCCTCAAGACCCTCCTGCGCGCGCGGACGGTTTGCCTGGGCCTGATGTTTCTTCTCCTTTGGTGGGCCGAGGATTTTAACACCTCTCCCGCGGTCATGAAGGGATGGGAAATCTGGGCCTTGGCGGCTGGCCTCACCCTGGCTTTTTGGGTCTTGGGCCGGATCAAAAAACTGGCTGGGATTATCCTCCCCGCGATTTTCCTGATCGACAGCGCCCTGGTGGGCCTCTGGGTCTCGGTCTCGGGAGGACCGGTCAGTTTTTACATGCCTTTTTTCCTCCTGATCCTGGTCAGCGCCATCATGCTGTTGACGCCGCGAAAGGCGCTGGTGGTCATCGCCGGGATTATGGCGGTTTTTTTGACCACCCTTTACCTGGATTTTATTTGGGCGATTCCGGAAACCAACGAGGCGGAAAAAATTAATTTCATCGTCGGCGTCCTGGAGCGCTTGTCCCCCGAAGTCCGCGCCGGCCTTTACTGGCAGCAGGCCATCCGTTGGTTTTTCTTCTTTCTCCTGACCGCCATTATTTGCGCCCAGCTGATGCGGCAAGTGTGGATGAGGGAGGAGAGGTTGCGGAACCGGGAAAAGGCCCTGGAACAAAAAAGGCACCTGATTCAAATGGGGGAGCTCACGGGCCGGATCGCCCATGGGGTCAATACGCCCCTGGGGCTGATTTCCGGCAACCTGGAACTGTTGATGGCGGAAACCAAGAAGGGAAGCAAAACCCTCAAGCAGCTGGGCCAGATCGACCAATATGTCCAACGGGCGATCCGAACAGTCCGGGACATCCTGGATTACAGCCGGCAGAGCATGTCGGAGATCAAACCCGTTTCCTTTCCGCAAGTGATCCAAGCCGTGACCGCGGCCGTCCAGCCGAAGCTCAAAAAAAACGGCGGGAAGCTCATCCTGGACGTGGGAAACGGCCTTCCGGAGGTTCTGGGTTATCCCGAGGGGATATTCCAGGTTCTGCTCAATTTAGTGGAAAACGCCGTGGATTCCATTTCCAAGGAGGGGATCATCACCCTTTCAGCCCAATTCCAGTACCGCACCATGCGCTTGAGCGCCCAGGACCGTAGGGGCGAGAT
>Ga0265319_1001104_pt1 | contig 16752 bp, 13 predicted proteins | sample 4824metaG_FD_192443 | JGI IMG/M metagenome (GOLD analysis project Ga0265319, IMG submission 192443) | Rhizosphere microbial communities from Carex aquatilis grown in University of Washington, Seatle, WA, United States - 4-8-24 metaG | ecosystem: Host-associated > Plants > Roots > Rhizosphere >...
GAGGCTGCCCCGCGCGAAAGCGAGCTAAAATACCGCGGCATCGTCGATCAGTCTCCGTTGGGGATTTACCAAAGTTCCTTGGATGGACGGTTGCTCAGCGCGAATGCCGCGCTCGCAGTCATGTTTGGCTACGACACCCCGGAGCAAATTCTCAGCAACGCCGAGTTCATGGCCACCCAGCGTTACGTCCAGCTCGAACAACGATGGGAAATGATCCACGCCGCCAGCGAGGCTCCGGCCTCCATTCAGCGCGAGGTTGAATACTTCCGGCGGGACGGCACGATTTTTCCCGCCGATATTTACATGCGGGCGGTGCGCGCGGCGGACGGCTCGATTCAATATCTCGAGGGTTTCGTGGAAGACATTTCCATCCGCAAGCGGGCCACCGAGCAGCTGGAGATGCTAAAGGTTTCCATTGACAAGCATTTTGACGGGGCTTTTTGGCTGGATTCCAGCAACCAAATTGTTTACGTCAACGATTCGGCCTGCCAAGCCCTGGGCTATGCCCGGGAAGAGCTGCTTGGCCAGCCGATTACGCTGATTGCGCCCCAGGCCACCCCGGATCGCCTGCAAGGGGTTTGGAAAGCTTTGCGGGACACTGGATTCTACACCCGCGAAAGCCGGCATCGGCGCAAAGATGGCAGCGAATTCCCCATCGAACTGGTGGCCTCCTATGTGCGGTTTGAGGGTAAGGAATTCAATTGCAGCTTTGCTCGTGACATCACTGAGCGCAAACGGACGGAAACGGCGCTGGTGGCATTGCAACAGCACCAGGAGCGCACCCTCAGCGCGCTGGGAGAAGGCGTCCAGGTGATTGACCGGAAAGGAATGATCATTTACGAAAATCCAGCGGCGGTGGCCATGCTCGGTTGGAACAACCACGAATTGATTGGGCGGTTCGGACACGATCTCATGCATCACACCCGGGCCGATGGTACGCCGTATCCGCTGGCGGAATGCAAAATTCATGCCACGCTGCGGGACGGTGTGGCCCGCCGCGTGGAAGATGAGTTGTTTTGGCGAAAGGACGGCACGTCTTTCCCGGCCGCCTACATTTGCACGGCCATGCGAAATGAGGCCGGGGAAATCAACGAATTGGTGGTGGCCTTTCGAGACATCACCGTGCAAAAGCGGGCAGTCGCGGAGCTGCGGGCAACCAACGCGCGCTATACCCGGCAAGAGACGGCATTAATGGCGCTGACTCGCGCGTGTGCCTTGCGTCAAGCCGGCAGTAAGGAGCTAATGCGCGAGGTTGTCCAAATCGCCGCGGACACTTTGGAAGTGGAGCGGGTTAGCATTTGGCGTTACGATCGTGACCGCCAAGGCATCGTTTGCCAGGAACTCTTTCAACGGAGCGTTCGCATCTTCTCTGACGGGACGAAATTGGCTGCTGGAGATTTTCCAGCGTATTTCCGCGCGCTGGGGGTTGGTGACATTATCGCGGCGCACGACGCCCATCGCGACCCGCGCACGTTGGAGTTTTCCGAAACCTATCTGCGCCCGTTGGGCATCTCTTCCATGCTCGACGCTCCCATCCACGTCATGGGCATCGTGGCGGGGGTGATCTGTTGTGAGCAGGTTGGCCAGGCTCGCGAGTGGACCGCGGATGAACAGACTTTCGCCATCGCCATCGCCAACTTGCTTTCCCTGCTGCTCGCAGAAGAGGAACGTCAGCAAATTGAAGGGCAATTCCGCCAGGCCCAGAAAATGGAGGCCATTGGCACGCTGGCCGGAGGGATTGCGCATGATTTCAACAACATCCTGGCCGCGATTAATGGTTATACCGAGATGGCCAAGCGACGGGTGACTGATCCCGTGGTCACCCGCTATCTCGATTCCGTCTATCAAGGCGGCAACCGGGCGGTCTCTCTGGTGAAACAGATTCTCGCCTTCAGCCGCCCGCAGGAGGCCCAGGAACGAAAACCGGCCGAGCTTGGCGCGATCGTGGCGGAGCCGATCAAGCTGCTGCGGGCGTCCATCCCGAGCAACATCGAATTTGACATCTCGCTGGATTCCAACCTGCCGCCGGTATTAGCCGACGCCACCCAGGTTCACCAGATTGTGATGAATCTCTGTACCAACGCGGCGCATGCGATGAAGGATCGGGCCGGCCGGCTGGGGGTGCGATTGGAAAAATTCACGGTGGATAAATTACTGGCCGGAGCCAATCCCGGTCTGCGGGTTGGCCCCTACGTCAGGCTGAGTGTCAGCGATACTGGGCATGGCATGAGCCGCGCGACTATTGCCCGCATCTTTGAGCCGTTTTTTACCACCAAGGGGCCTGGCGAAGGTACGGGATTGGGCCTTTCCGTTGTGCATGGAATTATGCAAAGCCACGGCGGGGCCATCACCGTTTACAGTCAGCCAGGCGAAGGCACGGTCTTTCACTTGTATTTTCCAAGCACGACAGAATCAAAGCAGGAAACCTCGGCAATTGCGGAAGAGGCCCCGGCGGGACACGGTGAACGAATCCTTTTTGTGGACGATGAGTTGCCGCTCGCCTTGCTTGGCCGGAATATGTTGGAGGAACTCGGTTATGTCGTTGAACACAAAACCAACGTAGCCGAGGCATTGGCGTTGGTGCGCGCCAACCCGACGGCCTTTCATCTTGTCATCACCGATTTGACCATGCCATTAATGTTGGGCACGGATTTTGCCCGGGAACTCCTGCTCATTCGACCCAATTTGCCCATCATCCTCACCACCGGCTACACGGCGAATTTAACCCCGGAGCGCGTGCGCGAAATGGGCATTCGCGAACTGCTGCTTAAACCACATACTATTCAGTCCCTGGGAATGGCCGTCCACCGCGCCTTGAAGATTTAACCCCATCACATTATGGCTCACCTCCTTTTGATTGATGACGACGAGTTGTTTCGCCCCATGCTCCGCGAGAATTTGGAGCAAATGGGTCACACCGTCACGGAAGCGCGGAACGGTAAAGAGGGTCTGGCCCGCTATGCCAGTGCCCCGGCCGATCTGGTGTTTACTGACCTCATTATGCCGGAGAAAGAAGGAATCGAAACTATTATCGAGCTGAGCAAGAAGTGGCCGGAGGTTAAAATTATTGCCATGTCCGGGGGTGGGCGGGTCGCGGCATCCAATTATTTGGCCACAGCCAAAAAGTTGGGGGCCGGGTATGTGCTATCCAAGCCTTTTTCCAACGATGAACTCGTCGCCGCAATTAATAAGATGTTGCCGGCAATTGAATCTTAACGCCTACGCCGGTTTTAAATAAACCAACGTCCGATTCAGTCTGCGGTTTTACATAGCCTCAGACAATCTTGGCGCCGGGAATCTCGAAATTCGAATGACGAAATCCTAAAGTTCGAAATTCGAATGACGAATTTTGAAACCAAGCCAGACGCGGGCTTTTTCGCGGTCTCGGCGCACATTAAACAAATCTATGGTCCGACGGCAACGCATGGCCAGCGTTACCTGGCCCTTCCCTTCGCGCACTGCTCCCATACCTCCCATATGCCCACCGGTAGGAGTAGGTTTACGCCCCATGGCGGCAGGCCTATGAGTCACCTATACTTGGAGAAATGGGAATCCCGATGCCCTTTGCCGTTTTCGGATTCGGCGGCATCGCTGGCATCGCCCGGATTGTCTGGCGGAATTATGAAAACTCAACCTTTCTTTATTGATCTGACTCAGCGGCCGCCCCGAAGCTTTCGCGTTCGTTTGGGCAACTACGTGGTTTTGGCACGCATGCTCGACAAGGGCCGGGCGACTCTCGCGAAGAAAAACGGCGAATATATCTACAATTCCCCAACCGACCAGCGCCTGGTGCAATTTCTTGGCTTCGATCCCAAAGCCTTGTTGAAGAAATTGGCAAGCAGCAAGAGCGACGGGGAAATGCTCGAATGGGTTCAGGCCCATTCCAAGACCCCGCGCTCTCCCTGGGAAATCGAGGCTTGGTCTGCTTATATGGACAAACGCGCGCCGGACAGCGACGCCGAAACACTCGCGTTCTTCGCCAAACACCTGGGCCGACTTTCCAAAACCCGGGAAGACATCAAAACCTTCTTCGAATTCGGCGAACTCGATGACTATGTCAGCTTTGGAGGAAAAGCGTAAATCTCACATTCTCAAAAATAACGAAGCACAAAAAAATGAGTAATAACCCTGTCCAGATGGTGAAGGATTTTTTTGCGGCAATGAGCCGCGGCGATAGGCAAGGTCTGCTGGCGTTGTCTGCCGAAGATATTGAGTGGATCATTCCGGGCGAGGACTGGCCGCTGGCCGGCACGTACCGCGGGCACGCGGGATTGGCGGATTTGCTTCAGAAGTCCGAGATGCTGGAAACTTCAACAGCGCCCCTCGAATTCGTCGGGCAGGGAGAACGGGTTCTGGTCGTCGGCTTCGCCAGCGGGAGAATCATCGCCACGAATAAAACGTTCAAGGACGATTGGGTCTTCGCCATTACCGTTCGAAATGGCAAACTGACGAACATCCGGGAGTATATCGACACGCAAGCACTGGCGCGGGCCTCCGAGATGAGTCTTGGTAATGAAGAAATCATCAGAAAACTCTATGCTGCCGGAGAGGGGCCAGGAATGGATACCGAGAAGTTTGTCTCCTTCTTCTCGGAGGAAGGATACATGTATGACGTTCCTTCCGGCACCAAGTTTCGCGGGAAGGCCATTGGTGACTCTATTGCCGCCCTTGCCAGGGCATTTCCTGATGTCCACCGTGAGTTATTGAGCATCTACGTCGCAAAAAACGTCGTCGTCGTTGAGCTTAGAATTCGGGGAACGCATAAAGGCAAGCTGGCCCTTGGCTCTAAAACGATAGCTCCCACGGGGAGGGCAATAGATGCCCCGTGTGTCGATGTTTTTCACCTCGAGGGGGGAAGGGTCATATCGTTTAATTGTTACAATTCACCCTCCGTAATGCAGCAACAACTTGGCCTTGTCAGCAGTTGATCGGGCCCGGGACCCGCTTCGCCCGGTCGGTCACCCCATTCGATATTCGGAGCCCGTAGGGCGTGGCAAACACCGAAAAACAAAAGGGAGAAAACATATGAATAATAACCGTGGACAAAAATTGACGGGAAAAATTGCGGTCATTACAGGCGGAAGCAGCGGGATTGGCCTGGCCACAGCCAAGCGCTTCGTGGAAGAAGGTGCTCACGTCGTGATCACTGGGCGACGAGAGAAAGAGCTGAAAGAGGCCGCAGCCTTCATCAAGAGAAACGTTACGAAGGTCGTGGGCGACGTGTCGCACTTGGAAGATCTGGACCGGCTCTATGCCGTCGTGAAAGAGAAACATGGTCAGATCGACATTCTCTTCGCGAACGCGGGCGCGGGTAGATGCAGAAGACGCCACGCTTAAAGGGGACCAAGACATCAGAATCACACAAATTGTTGCGAGCCCAAATTGTAGTGAAAGCTTTTTGCCTGAATGTCGTTCAACCAAACGAAACCGAGGGAATCTCCATCGCCAGGTTGTTTTTTGAGACAGCATTTTGATTCGCTAATTAGCCAAGAAACAACGACAGGCTAAGGCCACCCTATTTACCCAGTTGCAAACCAATTAAAGCCGCACCCACGGTGAAGGCGAAAAAGAGAGCAGCTAGTCCAAAATTATGAATGTTCCTTTTGAAGTTCATGATGGTTTTTGGGGTGCGGGGTAAATGAGGGGGTAAGCCCGGAACGGGAAAAATCCTGCATTACTTAATTTTTAAGCCCGAAATTTTGAGTGTGTAAGCAATATCACAGGGTTTCTCTTTGGGCATTTTGACTTTGAGACCTTCAGTGTCCTGAGTGAATTCAAGGTTGCCTGGGTGGCCAAGGAGTTCGATTTTTTCGATCTTGCCCGCAGGTAAATCCTTTGAGCCGGTGGCGAGGGAGGTGATGACGGCGTTTTCGCCCGGCCAATCCATCACGATGGCATAGAGCGCGTCGCCTTTGGTGGTGAAGCGGATTTCCTTGGCAGTGTAGGTCTCATTGGGCGGATCATCCGGCCCGGGCGCGCGCCAAGGAGCTGCAGGCGCATCGTAATACGGGCCTTCACCGTAGCGCGTCCAAGCGCGGGTGCCGTAAATGGCCTCGCCGTTCACGTCGAGCCATTTGCCCATGGCCAATAGCCGTTCCTGTTGCGCTTGTGGAATCGTGCCATCGGCCATTGGCGAAATGTTCATTAGATAATTGCCGTTCATGCTCACGCAATCAATCAACCGGTGAATCAACAAATCCGTCGGTTTGTATTGAATCTCGGTAACGTAGGCGAATTTGTTGCCCATGGGGTCGTCCACCTGCCAGGCGAAGTTTTTTATGCCGCGCGGTTCGATGCGGCCTTGACGCTCGTAATCGAGCACCGCACCCGCTGGAAAATCAGTGTATTTGCCACTGAGGGAAACGTCCTTGCCACATTCGGCGGCGCGGGTGAAATAATGGTTGGCGACCGCCAGTTTCATGGCGTCGGAAATGCCGCCGCCAATCCCGTCAAACCAGAGCATGTCCGGCTGATATTTGTCAATCAGTTCGAGGTTCTTTTTGACCCACAAGTCGTTAAACTTTTGCCGAGCCTCCGGGCTTCGGTCGGCCACACTGTAAAAATCCGCCCAAGCGGGATCATATTGATCGCTGCCGGCCAGAGGCGGGATGAAATTGAAATGATTCGCGCTGTGGTTGGAGACTCCAAACTTGAGGCCCACCTTGCGCACCGCAGTGGCCAGGTCGCCAATTAAGTCGCGGTGGGGGCCCATGTTCTTTGCGTTGTATTTGTTGTAGGCGCTGTCCCAGAGCGAAAAGCCGTCGTGATGCTCCGCCGTAGGGATGATGTATTTCGCCCCGGATTTTTTAAACAACGCAGCCCATGCATCCGGGTCCCACTTGGCAGCCGTGAACATCGGAATGAAGTCCTTGTAGCCAAATTGGGTGGGCGGCCCAAAATGGTCGGTATGCCATTGCATGACTCCCGCATTGCCGCCGTACATGTAGCGCACATACCACTCACTCTGGTGGGCGGGGACGGAGTAGATGCCCCAATGCATGAAGATGCCGAATTTTCCATCGGTGAACCAGGCGGGCGTCTGGTATTTCGCTTTGATTGAATCCCAGGTTTGGTCGGTCGACACCGTCGTTTTGGCTGCGGCAGCGGTGGAAGGGCCAGTGTCACCAAGAATCTCGGGAGGCGGTTCGGCGGCGCGAGCGCCGAGGGCGGCCATACCCAAGATGAAGAGAACGCAACGAGGGGCAAACAGGCGAAAATATGATTTCATGCTGGGCGTCTTTTGAGGCTGTCGAACTTTCAAGTCAACAGGCTATTGATGAAGCCGGCGGTATTGGCGGGGCGTGCAACCGCAGATTTTGCGGAAGGCTTCGTTGAACCGGTTAATCGATCCAAATCCGGAATCGAAGGCCACATGGACGACCTTCCGTTCCGTGGTGATGAGCAAACGCTGGGCGTGGGAAACCCGGTGCTCAGTTAGATAACTGATGAGCGTTGTGCCAAAAGCAGTTTTGAATAGACCCATGGCGTAATTGGGATGTAAATCAACTGCGCGGCCAATGGCTTCAACGGTCAGGCGTTCAGTATAGCGTTGGGCAATGAGACAAGCCATTTGCTCGACTTTGTTGAGACCTCCATCACTAATCAAAACACGCTGCTTGCGTTTTAATCTCCGCCGTTCGCTGGTATGATCAGTGTCTATTCCCAGGCGCAAAAGCCGCGCTTCCAATTCGAGCAAAACCGCCTTTTTTAGCTCGGAAGTTGGCTTCCGCAAATCCTTCACCCAGCCGGTGAATAATTGGCTATCGGAATGGATGCGATTCGCTTCGCAATCACTTACCACTTGTCCATGCAGCAATGCCTGCACTAGCCGTTCCGGAAGCTTGCATTGGAGAAACCACGCCAGCGGCAAGGTGACCACAAAATATTCCGGTTGATCGCCAAAATCGATAATTTGATGGGGCAATGCGGCCCAAAAAGCGCTTAAGCGTCCCGCCTCAATACGGATTTTGCGACCACCAAGAAGGTAAGTTACCCAGCCTGTCTCCAAAAAGTTAAGTTCAATTTCGTTGTGCCGGTCGGGTCGGGGCATCGGCGTTGGGCGCCAACGCACGCAGGTGAGCCCATAGGGCGCAAAGTCGGGGCGGGTAGGGTCAAATGAGACCATAATCTTAGGATACAGACAGTATTGCCCAAATTAAAGGAAGAAGTCGCCGTAATATTGGCCTATCATGGTTGAGCCCGACCATTTCAAGTCAAATGAATTGTCAAGTGGGTTTGCACGTTACTCTTCAGGCCGAAGACGACGGCACCCCGCTCCTTTTTGCCTATCGCCGCGCCATATTGGAAGTAACGCCCTCACCCCCTTTCCTCATGATTGCTATTAATGGAAATATTTTTCAGCTGCTGGTAGCCATGGCTTGCGCGGGCTTTGCGTCTGTTTACGCGCAACCGGTGGAATTCGCCAAAAGCGAAATTTCGTCCGCTGCTGACGCGGCAAAAATCAGCGCGCCGACGGTTGTTTTCAAAATGGATGCGGCGCTGGGCGCGCAAGCCTACCACATTGCGCGCGGCGGCGAGGGCGCGATCACCGTCACCGGGGGCGACCAAGCGGGTGAAATGTATGGCGGGTTGGATGTGGCCGAAGCGCTGCGGCTCGGCGCGGGGACGCTGGATTCGCTCCTGGGCGACCCGCGCGTGCATGCGCCATATATTAAGCAGCGCGGCATCAAGTTTAACCTCCCGCTCGACCTGCGCACGCCGAGTTACTCCGACGGCAGTGATAATGCGCGCGCCAATATTCCGGAAATGTGGAGCCAGGACTTTTGGGCCAAGTTCCTCGATGAAATGGCGCGGGATCGCTACAATGTGCTGTCGCTCTGGAGCCTCAATCCGTTTCCCTCCATGGTGCGCGTCCCCGAATTTCCCGACGTAGCGCTGGATGATGTCTGGCGGACCCGGGTGCCGCTCGGGCCAGTTCCGCTTGACGGCACCGGGAAAAACAACGTGCCTCCCGCCTTCCTCGCCGACCACGAAGTCGTCAAAAAAATCACCATTGACGAAAAAATTGCCTTTTGGCGCAAGGTGATGCAGATGGCGGCAGATCGTGGCATCGCGATCTACATTTTCACCTGGAATGTTTTTCCCTACGGCGCGGAGGGCAAATATGGCATCACTTCCGACATGTCGAACCGCACGACCATCGCCTATTATCGCGCGAGCGTGCGGGAATTGGTGAAAACCTACCCGTTGCTCGCGGGTATCGGGATTACCGCCGGAGAGAACATGCCGAATAATGTCGATTTCACCAAAGAGCAATGGCTTTGGGCCACCTATGGCGAAGGCGTGCGCGACGCGCTCAAAGACTCGCCGACGCGGATATTTAACCTTATCCACCGTTATCACCAGACGGCGCAGAGCGAGATCACGCGCAACTGGCAGACCTATCCCGGCTATCCGGCCACCGTCACCTTTAGTTATAAATATTCCTATGCCCACATGTATTCATCGGTGAAACCGCCGTTCATTGCCGAGATGCTGCCTTACCTGCCGGAAGGCATGAAGACCTGGCTCACGGTGCGCAACGACGACATCTATTCGTTTCGCTGGGGCGACCCAGACTATGCACGCGAGTATATCCTCAATATGCCACCGCCTGCGCTGCTCGCCGGGTTCTACATGGGGCCGGACGGCTTCATCTGGGGCCGCGATTTTCTTGATCGCGATCTCGCGGGCAAAGACCTCGGCGTCGAACGGCCGCTAGTCATCCAGAAGCAATGGTATGCCTTCACACTGTGGGGCAGACTGGCCTATGACCCCACGCTGCCCAACTCTCATTTTGTGGAAACGCTCCGGGCACGCTTTCCGGGGGTGGATGCGGCCACGCTTTACGCCGCCTCCAGCGCGGCTTCAAAAATCATTCCGCAGGCGACGCGCTTCTTTTGGGGTGACATTGACGTGCGCTGGTTCCCCGAAGCCAATGCGCGCAACGACCGCGGCACCCATTTCTACACGGTGGCTGAGTTCATGAACGGCATTACGATGCCGGGCACAGGCATACTTAACATTCGCCAATGGAGATATAAGTTGCTCAACCAGGAACCACTCAACGCCATCTCGCCGCTCGATGCCGCGGACTCACTCGCGGGCGCGGCTGACACGACGTTGCGGTTGGTCGCAGCGCTCCGCGCTGATCAGAGTTTTCTGCAAAACCGTGAGCTTCGCCTGACTCTCGGAGACTACGAAGCCATGGCGCAACTCGGCCTTTACTACGCGGAAAAAATCCGTGGAGCGTGTGACCTCGCTCTTTACGATGCCAGCCGACGGCCCGAACAACAGGCGAGCGCGATTGCTCATCTTGAACACGCGCTGGCCGCATGGAAAAGCTATGCGGCAGTGCGCGACGCGCAGTATGTACCGGGCTTCTACAGTCGCATTGGCCAGATTGACATAACAGCGCTTGCCGGGGCCGCCGCCAAGGACATCGAACTGGCGCGTGCATGGAAACCGGGCACGCTGAAAGATGATCCGCAGGCCCAGCAAAAAGCTGATGCCCAGTTTCAACCGTAATTATTTATCCGTCACCCGACACCGTTATAGAGCCATGAGACAAAGCAGCATTGTCCCACTCGTAATTACAGTGTACGGACTTTTTTTAAACCCGATTGCGCTACTCTGCGGCATGGGTGGAACTATCATGGCTTTGCCGGGCCTTGCGGTTGCTGCTCCGGCGCCTCTGGAGGTTCCCCGCTGGGAGCCACACGATTTTGCGTTTTCTTGTTCGTCGGTTGAAGGCAATCCGTTCAATGTCGCATTTTCAGCCGAGGTAACTGGCCCGGGTGGATTTAAGCTTAACGTGCCAGGATTTTATGACGGCAATGGAACTTGGAAGGTGCGTATCTCGGCGTCCACCGAAGGAGCGTGGTCATTTATAACGCATTCCGACATAGCGGAGTTGAATGGTAAAAGCGGCGCATTTGTCTCTGTAGCGAATCATGCACTCGCGGAGCATGGCAGCCTCCGCGTTAATTTGGAGCATCCGCACCAATTCGTTTTCGAGGACGGGACACACTTTTTCCCGATGGGTTACGAATGTGACTGGCTGTGGGCATTGGACACCAACGACCCCGAGTTAAAGGGGCTCAATCCCTTTCTCGATAAACTTACAACTAATGGATTCAATTTCGTCGTCCTGAATGCCTTTGCCCAGGACACCAGTTGGCGCAAAGGAGAGACCGGGTCGGATGACTTTGGCCCGCCTCCGCTTTACGCCTGGGAGGGAACCAACGATCAGCCGGATCATGGCCGCATCAATTTAGCTTACTGGCAACACTATGATCGTGTAATTGAGGCGCTTTACCAACGCGGCATTGGGGCGCACATCCTGATGAAAGTGTATAACAAGCAGGTGACCTGGCCCGCCAATGGCAGCGCTGAGGACGATCTCTATTATCGCTGGTTGATCGCGCGCTATGCCGCATATCCCAATGTTGTCTGGGATTTGGCGAAGGAGGCGCAGTATGAGAAGGACTTGGATTACAAAACGGGACGGCTACGCTTTATCCGGGCGAACGACAGCTATCACCGGCTACTGACGGTTCACGACGACAAGGTGAACTACGACAAGGGCGCGTATAACGATCTGGTGGATTACCGTTCGGATCAACAGAACTCGGACTGGCGGGGAACCATGTTGGCGCATCTTGCGCAACGCACTTGGCCGGTGAGCAACATCGAGTATGGCTACGAACATGGCCCCTTGGGCGCGAATGATAAAACCTACAATGTCGCGCAATCAGCGGAGGAAGTTTGCCGTCGAGCCTGGGAAATTGTCCTGTCGGGTGGATCGGTGGGGTATTACTACACTTATACAGCATGGGATGTCATTCGTCCGCAAGACAACCCGCCGGGCTACGCCTATTTCAAACATCTGCGTGATTTTTTTGAAACGACCGGCTATTGGCGGATGAAGTCGGTCGATGGCCTGACCAGCGAGGGATATTGCCTGGCTGATTCTGGCCATGAGTATATCGTTTTCCTCAACGTCGCCAAATCGTTCACGTTAAAATTAGAAGGGCTGGCACAGCCACTCAAGGCCCAATGGTATCAGCCCTTTACCGGCCAATGGCGGGATGCGGGGAACTTGGGTAATGGCATAGTGGAACTGAAACCTCCAGCAGAATGGCCGGAAGGGCCAGTGGCGCTGCATGTGGGAACCCCAGGCTCTTAATTTAAGTACTCGTAGACTTTTCATCTCATGAAAATGGAAATAACAAAAAACAAATCACGCACTCTATTGGTCTTTTTTGCCAGTTTGCTCTGCTTGGCCCATGCCAACGCGGCGACTGCGGCAGGCCTGACTCCGGTAAACCTACAGTGCGACTATTTTGAGAATCCGCATGGAATAGATTCCGCACAGCCTCGGCTCGACTGGGTCTTGCAAGCGAATAATCCCACAGCGCGCGGATTGGCGCAAAGTGCATATCAAATCCTTGTCGCTTCCTCACCCGCATTACTCGCACAGGATAAAGGTGATTTATGGGATACGGGCAAGATCATGTCCGATCAGATGAATCAGATAATTTACGCGGGCCAGCCGCTGAAATCTGATGAGGCTATTTGGTGGAAAGTTCGCGTTTGGGACGGCGCCGGCAAACCCTCGCCGTGGAGTTCTCCGGCGCAATGGACCATGGGCGTTCTCAATCAAGCTGACTGGGGCGCCAAATGGATTACGGCGTCGGCCAGCTTAAGTGGCAACAATGACAGCACCTTTTTGCTGCGCTGCGAATTTGCCACCAAAACCGGACTAAAACGAGCGACAGTCAATATCTGCGGGCTGGGTCAATACGAGATGCATCTTAACGGCAACAACGTGACGGCGGACGTGCTTACGCCGGGATGGACTGAATACACGAAAACCTGCCTCTACGACACCTATGACGTGACGTCACTCGTTCATGACGGGCCCAACGCGGTGGGCATTCTACTGGGCAACGGCATGTATCGCGTCGCAAAAGGTGGTCGTTACGCAAAATTTGAGAAATCATTCGGGCCATTGCAGGCCATCGTACGCATCCGCCTCGAATACCAAGACGGTTCAGTCAACCTTATCGGCACCGACGAACACTGGCATGCCGGGGTCAGCCCGATGACGTTCTCCAGCGTTTATGGAGGTGAAGACTGGGATGCCCGCATGGAGCAAAAGGGTTGGGACCAAGCTGGCTTTGACGAAACAAAATGGTCGCCGGCCGAGGTCGCAAACGGGCCCGGTGGTGAACTGCGAGGCATTTCTCGCTCCGCTCCACCCATCCGCACCTTCGAAACGCAAACGGCAGTTAGCCACCACGAAATAAAGCCGGGTGTAACCATTTACGACTTGGGCCAAGCGGCGTCGCACCTGACCCAGTTCACGGTTCACGGGCCAGCCGGGGCCGTGGTCAAGGTGACGCCCAGTGAACTGGTTAATCCAGATGGCACCCTTTTCACCAACAATTACAACGGCAAGGCTTGGAGCCAGTACACCTTGGCTGGTACGGGCAGCGAGAGCTACACCTCAAAATTTTATTACTGCGGAGATCGCTACCTCGAGGTGGAGTGCATTCCGGCGAAGGACGGCGGCGACGCCCCCGTGATTGATTCCATCGCCGGGTTAGTCGTGCATTCTTCGGTCACGCCGGTCGGTGAATTCTCCTGTTCCAATGACCTCTTTAACCGCATTTATGCCATGATTCACTGGGCGGAATTGAGCAACATGATGAGTATCATCTCCGACTGCCCACACCGTGAGCGGCTGGGCTGGTTGGAGCAAGACCACCTGCACGGCCCGTCATTCTTTTACAACTACGACATGAACTCCCTTTTCGGAAAGATCATGGGCGATATGGCCGATTGCCAACTCCCCAATGGCCTGATTCCCACGCATGTGCCCGAGTATCCCATCATGAGTGCCAAGTGGCGGGATGCCATCGAATGGGGCAGCACCGGGGTAATGCTACCCTGGCAGCAATACGAGCGGACAGGAGACTTGGGCGTGTTGCGGCGCACCTACGCGGTCATGAAGGGCTATGTCGACCATATCACTCAAAACGCAAAAAACGGGATCGCCGCTCCCGGCCTGGGTGATTGGACAGGCCAGCGGGCAAGCCCGGACACCGTCTTGAATTTAGTTACCACCGCCATCTATTACGGTGACGTGGAAGCTTTGGCTAAAACGGCCAAATTGCTGGGGTATGCTGAGGATGCCACTACTAACGAGCAACTCGCGGAAGCAATTCGCACAGCCTTTAACACCGCCTTTTTCCACCCCGATACAAACCAATATGGAACCGGGTCGCAATGCGCCAATGCCATGGCGCTGGATCTGGGCCTGGTCGATCCGGCTAATCACGGCGCCGTCCTTGCAAATCTGGTGGGTGACTTGGAGAAGCGAAAATATGCAATGACAGTCGGGGAAGTGGGGTTGCCGTATTTATTACGGGCGCTGGCCGATGCCGGACGCTCTGACGTAGTCTTCGCACTGAACAATCAAACGGAAAGTCCGGGATATGGTTACCAACTGAAAATGGGAGCTACCGCTTTGCCGGAAACCTGGAATGACAACCGTGATAACTCTCAGATCCAATTCATGCTCGGGCATGTGGTGGAATGGTATTTCCATGATCTGGCGGGCATCCAACTGGATCCGCAAGCGCCAGGATACAAACACTTCATCATCCATCCGAGTATCGTGGGCGACCTGAACGAGGCGAAGGCGGCCTACGCGTCCCCGCGCGGAAAAATCGTGAGCGAATGGAAACGGGACGGCGAGCATCTGACGATGCACATTGTTATCCCGCCTAATTCGACGGCAACCATTTGCGTTCCGACGGCAAACGTTCAATCCATCACTGACGGCGGTGCGCCCATCGCCGAGGCCAATACCCTTAAATTCCGTCAGACGAGTGGCGCTTACACCGAATACGAGGCCGGATCGGGGGATTACACCTTGGGTGCCTCATTGCCATAAGCCCTCATAGAATCGGCTTTAACGCGCAGAGACGAAGCCAACTGGTAAATGCATTTTTAGATGAAGTAGCTTTGAGCAAAGCTGTTGCCAAGTTTTAATAAAACAGCGCTCGATCTAAACTGCGATACTGGATCGCTTCCAGCAAATGCGGCGCCTCAATATTTTCCGTCCCCGCCAAATCCGCAATGGTGCGCGCCACTTTCAAAATCCGGTCATACGCACGGGCCGAGAGCGAAAGCTGCTCCATCGCCTGTGCGAGCATTTCCGTCTGACCTTTATCAATGGCGCAATGTTTTCGGATTTCATTGTGGGTCATGCGGGCGTTGCAGGAGGTGAGGCGCATTTTGGTGTCGGCGAAGCGTTTGCCCTGGCGCCCGCGCGCCGCGATGATGCGTTCGCGCATGGCGGCGGAGGTTTCGCCCGGCGTCGTGTTTTGCATTTCCGTCAGCGGCAGGGAGGGCGCTTCCACATGCAAATCAATCCGGTCGAGTAGGGGACCGGAAATTCTTGAACGGTAGCGTTGGATATTGGGCACGGTGCAGCGACATTCCCGCTTGCCGTCACCCAGGTAGCCACAGGGGCATGGGTTCATTGCCCTTTATACATATTTCTCTAACAGCTTCAAAACCAAAGAGTTATGAATATCCCAAGGACCTAAAAACCCTGGGTGACCACCTTCGGAAGCGCCGCCTTGACCTCAAGCTCCTCCAAAAGGAGGTGGGGCAACGAACCGGGGGTTCGGTTTCCGACGTGTGGAATTGGGAGAATAATCGGGTCACCCCGGCGGTCAAATTCATCCCGGCCATCATTGCCTTCTTGCGTTACAACCCGATGCCGGAGCCTATGGCCCTACCGGAACGCCTTGTGTGGTTCCGGCAGGGCAGGGGCTGGACTCAAAAGGTCTTTGCCAAAGTCCTAGGTGTCGACCAAACAACCCTGGCTGGGTGGGAAAGGGGAGAACGCACTCCGACAGGGAGGTTCCGCACTCTCGTTGTCTCTGCCTTAGCCCCTAAAGGGATTTGATCTGTAGCTGGATTGCCGCGGCCTTTTGCCAAGCATCCGCACCCGGCTGGATGGCCGGGGTGACAATGTCGGCGCGGCTCATTTTCTTCTCCGCCGAGGAGATGCCTTGCGCTTTGTCTCGTACTGCGAGAAGTTCTGGATTGGCTTGGCCGTCGGTAACAAACGCCATCATGAGCTGCGGGATGCCGAGGGGCAATTTGTCGCCGCGATCCACCTGCCAAGTATACCAGGTCTTCCCGTAGGTGCCGGCCAATTCAATCATCAGGTCGTTTTCATTCGCCGCAGAAATTCCCGGTGCGGTTAGCTGTCCTGACTTCACTTCATAGGCGTGGCTGTGCCATAGCTGCTTTTCCTCGGCTGGAAGTTCCCCGAAAAGTTCGGCGCTGATGATGTATTCGATGCCAACGAGCCGCGCGTTCGCTTGGTCGGAGTCATAGATGACGCATTGGTGCATACCGTTGCCGTAGTGCGAGCAGTAGTGATGGGCGATCACCTGACGCCCCAAATTGCCGCTATAGAAATGCAGGCCGCAAACGTGTGCGTCGATCGCCTGCAACGGAGCGGCCCCCTTAATCAAATTGGGACCCGACCGCATCTTCATGGTCTGGTCAGCAGGCATCCCGTCCGGACTAGGCGGGGTCGGAGTAGCGGAACTCTGCCCGTTGGCCTTGGTGAGTCCGAGGCCGTAAGCGACCATGGTCGCCGCCAGAGAAGTCGATCGCACAAACGTCCGGCGAGAGAGGGCGGGTGATTTGCTGGTAGAAGAT
>Ga0265319_1001106_pt1 | contig 16750 bp, 44 predicted proteins | sample 4824metaG_FD_192443 | JGI IMG/M metagenome (GOLD analysis project Ga0265319, IMG submission 192443) | Rhizosphere microbial communities from Carex aquatilis grown in University of Washington, Seatle, WA, United States - 4-8-24 metaG | ecosystem: Host-associated > Plants > Roots > Rhizosphere >...
TGGCGCATCCGTGACGACGCGCCGCCCGACGGCTTCTCCAGCTACCAGATCAAGCATGGTGATGACGGCGCCTGGCACGATGTCCCGGATTGGGCCGTGGTCGGGATGCGCAATCAGGACGGCATCGCGCGGGTGTGGTGGTTCCGCACCAATGACGGCGTGACCGGCATCCGCTGCTTTCTGCCGGGGAGCCTGTCGTGATCGATACAAAAGAGGTCTCATCAATGACCACGTACATCGACCAGCTTATCGCTATTGCGTCTGACAAGGACCGTCTGCAGGCAGTGCAGCACGCGGCGGCGCGTAAGCTGCTAAAATTCGATGGAGAGGTTTACCCGTCAGACGGATGCGCGATCACTCTTTCCTGCTTGCTGCAAGAGGCAGGCAAGAGCGAGCTCCCGGACACATACCAGGCGATTTCACTGGGCCGGTGGCTGGAAAAGGCAGGCTGGCAGCGAGTCCCTGTTGGGCAGCAGCGGTCTGGAGATATTGGCTCGACGTGTGGCCCATCGCCACGCCATGGCGTCGATCACATCTATTTGGTTCTGCGCACCTTAAACGATGACGAGATGGTGATCGCCGACAATCAGCGCGCCGAACCGCACTTTCGATGGGCTAGCGGAAAAGGCGGGAAATCTCCGACCACATTCTTCTTGAGACTTCCGCTCACGGCGACGGCATGCGCCTGATCGAGTTCAAGGCGCCGAACGGTGAATCCGTGTTCGTCAACCCGGAGCACGTCGCCGTCGTGATGCCGAGCGCCGGGACGCTCGGTGCTCGCACCGATGAGGTGGCTACGCTGATCCGCACCGATGCCGGCGATCAGATCGTTCAAGGGCGGCCAAGCGAGGTCGCAATTCGGCTGAAGTGAAACCGCGCCCGGCCGGATGCCGGGACAACTAAACGGAGGATTCGGTAAATGGCTCTCAGTCTTTCGAGCGTGACCAGCACTTTCAGTTCGCTGTTCCAGAACGCAACCCTGGTCAGCCATTACCTTGGCGAGATCATGCAGGCCGGACCCGACGCCTTCAGGGCGATCACCGATCTGCTGCGGGCGATCAACGATCTCCGCACTGGGAAAATCGATCCCGATGACTTCACCGCCATCGTTGATGACTTCAAGAAGCTGTGGATGGACTTCACGACCGCGGCACCCGCGGCGGCTGGGACGACCACCGTAGTCACGACGACCACCGCCGCTGCCGGACCATGACCTGGGCGACCATCCAGGCCCTGATCCAGTTCGCCCCTCTTGTCCTCAAGCTCCTGCAATCGATTGAAAACTACGCGATCGAGAAACAGGGCGAGGGCAAGGGGCGCGCCGATGCCGTGGCCGAAGCGCTCACGATCGGGGCGGCGCAGATCGACGCCGCCGCCAAGGCGCGCGCCGAGGCCGATGCCGATCATGCTGCACACCCATCCGACGACGGCGGCTTTGATGGCGACTTCAGGCGCAATGGGTGAGCCGACGAAAGCGACCGGCAGAATGATGCTGATCGCCGCGCTCTTTCTGCTGTCGCCATCGCTCGCGCAAGCGGCGACCATGAAATGCCGCGGCTTTTCGTTCTTTTACGCTGAGTTTAACTGCGATATCCCGCTCCCGCCGGCCACCGCAGGGGCAACCTTTTGCCAAGTCGCGAAGCCGATCACTTGGAGCGGTAACGACACCCGTGCAACAAAAGAACAGGTCGACGCCCACAACCGCGTCGGCAAGTCGCTGTGCGGATGGGGTCACAAGGTCACAACCAGGCCTAAATGATGGTGTCGAGCGAACCTTTGTGTGCGCGACACAGTTATCACTTCGGGTGGGGCCTTCCGTCACGGCCAGGACACTTCGTCATGCCACACGAATACGCAATGGACGCCGCGCTGGCCTCCGATTTCTGGACCGTCGAAAGTGTCGGGGCGCCGGCAAATGTTTGATGTCCACCACCACAACCATGTCCATTACCACGGCGCGGACCCCGAGGTCAGAGCCGCGCTGGCCGAACTGAAAGACCTCATTGTCAAACAAACGGAGGCCATCATGGCCGCAATCGACAATCTGAACGCCGATATCGATGCTCTCTCCACCTCCATCAAGAACTATGCGACTGCGGTCACCGCCGCCCTTGCCGCCGCCCAGGCCGCGAGCCAGGACCCTGCGATCGACGCCGCCGACGCGAAGGTGAAGGCCGCGACGCAGACCCTTTCGGACGACCTCGCTCAGCTCAATACGCCGGTCACCATTCCGCCGCCGTCTACTGCCCCGTCCGGCCCCTGATCGGCACAAAGCCTCAACGACAACGAAGCGGCGTGCCTCGCGGTGCGCCGTTTTTGTTTGCATCGGAATGGAGGGCGGCCGTGGCTCCGTTGCGATATGCCGTCGCTCTGGCCGCCACTCTCGCGATCACGCCGGCACCAGCACAGACGCCAGCGGTAGCGCCACCGGCGCCTGCAACTCAACCCTACGTCCCGCAAGCCCCGATCTTGCCTCCCGGTCTCAGCGCCGGGGACCGCGAACTGATCCTGCTTCTGATCGCCGAGCGCGACCGTCAATACGATCAGCGCTTCCGTGCCCAGGAAATCGCCGTATCAGCCGCTCTCGCCGCGGCCAAGGAGGCCGTTGCGGCAGCCCTTACCGCCGCCAAGGAAGCCGGGGCGTCGGCCTTTGCCGCCGCCAAGGAGGCGGTCGACAAGGCGGAGAAGGCCACGCAGGAACACTTTGCGAGCGTGAACGAATTCCGAAAGACGCTGACCGATCAGACCGCCACTTTCATGCCGCGTACCGAGGCCGATGTCAGGTTCAGGGCGCTGGAAGAAAAGATCGCCCTCGGAGCGGGGCGCTCCGAGGGGTCGACGACGCTCTGGAACGGGGTTCTCGCCGTTGCCGGATTCTTGGTAGCGGCGGCCGTTCTCGGCTTGATGTTCATGCGCCAGTCGGCGCCGAAAGGATGACGGCGATGCCGCTGCGGTTCAATGCCATCTGCGAGCGGGTACGCCCGAACAACGGCGTGACTGAGGTGTTGCTATCTCATCGCCGGCATTTCTCAGGCGAGCAGTCGGCCCAGGACGAGCACGTGCTGATCAATGTCCAGGTCGCGCTAGGCGAGTTCAGGGTCGGCGATGAATGGATTTGCGAATTCACCAAGGTGCAACGGTAAGAGGTCCACCCATGTCGCTCGGAACAATCCTGCTCGTCATCTTCGTCATCATCCTTCTCGGAGGCTTCAGCGGCATCGGCGGCGGGCCATTCTACGGCGGCGGGCCATATCTCGGCGGGGGACTCGGCATCGTAGTGGTCATCCTCCTTGTCCTCTTGTTGCTCGGCAGGATTTGAGAACAGACGGAGCGCGCGGCTAAACCCGCCGCGTGTGGAACAGTTTCGATAGGGGCCGATCCAAATGACCGACTCCAAGAAGAATGACGGCGGCCGGTATCGCAGAGACGTAGACTATTCCGACGATCCGCTGGAGCCCCACGAAAACCGGCAGGTGCGGCGGACCTTCGACGATGTCAACGAGTTGGTCGGTGACAGGGATTTCAAGCTGAAATTGCGCAGTACGATCAGGGCATGGGTCATATGGATTGGAATGGCGGCAACAGCTTTCGGCGCTCTGGCCACGCTACGAACGCAAGCCGCGGCGTTCCTGCGTTGGATTATGGGAGCGTCGCCATGATGCTGGCCCGCGAGCTTAGAACCCACGTCATTGCCTTCGTGGTCGCCTTTGGCCTCTTTGGCCCGGTGCTGTTTCTTCTCTTTGACCGCGAGCCGCCCTATGACCGGATCGTAGGCTCTATCTCTCCTGAGAACCCGGAGCCGGGATCGGCAATCGAAACATCGTGGCGGATCAGGACCAACCGCACCTGCGAGCCCGCCAAGGACCGCAACGTCACCCGCCAGATCATCGACAGCCACAACGTCGTCTATACCTTCGACGAGGTCCCGTCGGTGTACGGCCGCAACGTCACGGCCCAGGACAGCCCCAGCAGCATCGTGCGGGTGTTTGCGCTGCCCATGAACATCGCTCCGGGGCCAGCGCGCTACCGCAGCCGCGCCTGCTTCGCGTGCAACCCGCTGCAGCATCTCTGGCCGATCTGCATCGACCGGCCGGACATCGAGTTCAACATCGGGACGCCTCCACCGCGAGGGCCGCGATAATTGGAATTCGGCGAGCCGCAGCCCGCCGTCCGTAGCCCCGAGAGGGGTTTCCTCCCTAGACTTTGCCCCGCTCTCGGCTTCGGCCGGGGCGGGGCTTTTTTTTGTGTTTCAGGGGGGGGCGTCCATTGGCGCCTACCGTCGGCGCGGCGGCCACTCACTTCAGCGAGGCGCCGCCGCTCGCGGCAAGATCGCGATCAGGTCATCAAGCTCGGCGGAGCGCTCCTGGCACATGCTGAGGAGCTGGAGATAAACCCCGTCCGGCACATCGCTGGAGCCGTCGAGCCAGCGGCGCACCGTGCGGTCGGCGACATCGAGGTCGCGCGATACTTCGGTCTGCCAGCGATGGCCGTAAAGCGCCTCGCCGCAGCGTTTCAGGAGACGGCTGCTCACTGCCAGCGGCCCTTATTGCCACACGGGGAAATAACCGGTCACGTTGCCGACCGTTTCCAGTTCGACGGCGTAGATGGTAATCGGGTCGCCACCATCATCTACCCTCGCGGCGAAGAAATTGCGCACAACTTCCATCGCCTGCTCGGGCGTCTCAGCGTGCCCCACGGGGCGGCTGAGCGTGACTTTGTCGGCATCATGGCGGTTGGCATCAAACACGGGATAAAGGGTCATCTTGGTGGGGCCCCCTGCCCAGTCATCGGCGGGGCCAATCCCCATCCGGTATGTCCGCAACGTAGGACATGGCGCGACGACTGTCAAGCGCCAAAGCCGCCAAGCGGCTTGCGTGCGACGGCTGCCCTTAGCACATCGCGCTTGATCCGCACCGCTTCGGCCGCCCGGTCCAGCGATAGCCCAAGGGCGTCAATGATCCGAATTACGGTCGAGAATCCTGGGTCTTTCACCTTGAACGTCTCAATCTGAGAGATCAGTGCGTTCGAAACACCGCTCTCCTTTTCGAGATCGCGCAAGGTCCAGCCCTTGCACTCCCTGGCGATTGCGATGAGTTCTCCTAGTCTCATGACCTGTCTACTTATAAGGCTGGTCATGTTGCTTCAGCCGCCGAGATGTGCTGCATAGATCGCGTCACGCAAGGACCCGTGGCTGGACTTTGTGGTCAGCCATTCGCTGCCATCGTCCATTTGGGAAACTTGTGCCACGACAAATTTGACTGGCAGAAGGGGCGTGGAGTGGAAATAAGCCACCACGTCGGCAGTACCCTTCATTTCGCAGATGATGGTTTCCCGCACATCGTATCGGCCAGATATATAGGCAGCTTCCGGCTTGGCAATGTGTTGAATGCATTTCCTGACTTTGGTGATAAGCGGATGACGTTGCATTTCATTGATGTCTCGCGTTTCGTCGATCGTCCGCACCGGCATTTGATTCAATCCAGGCATGTCACTTCTCCCCGCTATCCGCATTGCGACGCGCCACAAACTTTTGGGCTTTCGTCTGTTTCGGATCGCATGCCCACCAAGCGTTACAGGCCTCAGACGCGCTGTACCCGGCCCCCTGCCCAGTCATCGGCGGGGCCAATCCCCATCCGGTATGTCCGCAACGTAGGACATGGCGCGACGACTGTCAAGCGCCAAAGCGGAGAAAATTAGGCACTGTGCCGCAACTGCCCGGCACTGTAGATATGGATCAGCCTCCCGTAGCCGCCCTCGATCTTGTGCGCCACGTTGTATCGCCACTCGCCTGGGGCGACCTCGAATTTACCAACGACGATACCGGGGCCGCCGTACTGGCCGCCGAATTTTTCAACGGGGTCGCCGACCTCGAACTCGCTCCGCAAAGTCATCGTTACCGCCCAGTCTCATATACATGACTCCCTTGCCTCATTTCACTTCGTCCGGCTTCAGTTCGAGTTTCACCATGAGCCGCAAGAGCTTGGCGTAGCCTTCTGGAATCGGGTCGCCGTTGGCGTAGCCATGGGCTTTCGGCTTTAACCTGATCGAGAATTTCATGGATGAGTTCTGTTTGAAGCATATTGGTCAGGTTGTTTCCCGGCATGGGCTGACGATCGCCCAACAGCCAGTTGACTAAACTCGCTGGCTTAGGTGGTGGTTTTTTAGGTCTTCTCATCTTCGCTTTCCTGCATGCGCCATCTCTTTGGCGTCTCGGATCATGTCTTCGCGCATCTTGCACCACTCAGGTGTATTCTCAGGGTCGGGCATTCGACGCGATGGCTTTACATGGGTGCATGTGTCGCCGATGCGGAACACGCACCACGTACACATGGCGCGGAAAGACCCGTCATCCTCGTGTCTTACGATAGGGCCAAACGATCGCTTGTCGCGCCATTTTGTCATGGGGGGCCTATACTGCTATCTTCGGGTTTGTTTACAGCCGCTCTTTCGTCTCCGGACGGATTGCCTGGAAGCAAAGGCCGTCTGATCTGGCGCCGTCAAAACCCTGATCCAGGATTGGGGCCTCGATCTGATCCCTGAGCGCCACGATGCATTCCTGCTCTGTATCGAACGGGCCACCAATAGAGAGGCCCCGCAGAAAAAATAGAAACCACCATTTCATGATGCGTCCTTTCTGTGATGATAGTGTCAGGCGGTATCGATGATCTGCATTCGAAGATATTCGCATGCGTAAACCTTCTGCCGCGCGTCCGCCGCTAGCCAATCCGCTTCAATCAGTTTGATCAAGGTGATAATACGCTCGCGCTCTTCGGCCTTGCCGCGGCTGCATGCATCGTTAATGCTCTCGGTTGGAATAGCGATCCCGCCAGCCATCTGTGGCCTCCTAACGTGGTGTTACCTTCGTGGTGGCGACGTGGGGCGCCCGCCCCCGATCTGCGCGACCTCTGGCCAGGATTGCGGCGTCACTGGATCAGTCAGCTTCAACAACTGGCATGCCCGAGCCGCCGCCTCCTGCGCGGTATCGTAATCCGAGGTCGGCGCCATGCCCTCCGGGCTCCAATGTTCAACCTGATAGCCGTAGTCGTGCCTAACCAGAAGCACCACCTCGCGTGAGCGCAGCTGCTCAAAGTGCACTCGTTTGATTGCGTCGATGTCATTCATTCTCTGTCTGCCTATTTGGGGAATTGACGATCGCGAAGGCGATAAGTATCTCGCCGAGTTCCTTTGCCGCCTCAGAAGTCAGAGGGACGCTGCCGCGGTTGTCGCCATCGTCGATCGTTAGGCGAATGCCGGATGCATCATCGATGCGGATCAATCCATAGGAGGCTTTCACTTCACGACTGCTCATGGCCTAGCCGACCTTTCTCGCGACACGCCGCGCCCACCTCGGAACCCGCCGCGGCCGACAGTGCTGCCCGTCGACCAGATACCGATAGCAGGCCGCGGTCTTGAGCGCATGCGACCACCGCTGCTTGCCGGCACCGTGACGCTTGGCTCTCGCCTTGCGCAAGGCTTCAAACCAACAGAGCCAGCCGTATAGGTAGCGTGGCATGGTGGTCTCTACTGAATATCGCCAGTTTCTATGAAACGTTGCAGGTGCATAACGATGTCGGCAGCCATCTGCCGGGTTAGGTGCATTCTCGCGCCACATGGTTCCTTGGTGACCTCATGAATTGTCTCATGTTCGCACCCGAGCCAAATACATTCCTCGTCTGCTAACGAGCTTTTCTGAATGCTGCACGCGGCTCCGTAACGGTCCTTGAATTCTCCACGCGCGAAACCTCTGTTAGTCAATTTTATTTTGATCATTTTCTGCACCTCTCGTGTCGAGAACTACTGATTACGGAACGCGTTTCCATGTAGTTTTGTCACAACGTCCAGAACCCCACCGCTTTGTATACCAACGACTGTCTTGCCCCGGGAGGCAATTGTTCCAGTCAGCTCCTAGCCATGGATGGCCGCAGCAGTGCCCTGTTAGGAGCCAGTAAGCGCCAACGCCATTGAAGAACACAAAGGATGCAGCCAGAAAGAGAAGCACTATAGCGAGGATTTTCATTTTCCGGCTCTCTGACGACGCATTTAGGCAGCGCGCTGCGCAGTTACCCGTGTACGCCGGCAATAGTCCATAAAGCTCAAGTCGGGCATCACTTCAGAGATATCGAGGTAGTGGATATATTTTGCGTTGTCCCGGCTCGTCGCCACGATCGACCTAGTGTGTCCATCGAACGTAACTGAATATGCTCTGTGCGGGTCACCAATCTCGCGCAGATGCTCAGCTAGCGCCCTACGCCCCTGACCGGAGACCGCAAAGAACCGCATGTATTTTTGAGGCTTCCCCTCAATCCAAAACGGAGAGCCAGCCATCTCATCAGCCAGAGCCCCGCCAGTCGCGTAGAAGTTTCGGTAGGTCTCACGAGCCGGATCCAGTGGGCGGCCGAGCGCATGATCCATCCGATCCATGGCCTCGTTCTTGAGATAGCGGTTCACTTGCATGACTGTTCTCCTAACAGGTGCTCTATGTCGTTTGGCCGTCTCTCCGGCCTGTCACGTCTGCGGCTGCCCTGGGGCGTTCCTCGCGGTCCGTCCCACTCGGCAGTCTGTTACCCTTCCGACCTAGCTGGTCGACGTTCACCGTGGCATGCCCACGGAAGTAGTGGGTCCAGTAGTTAGCGGTTCATCATACTGGCATGCCTGAGCCGAAACCCCGCGGCAACATTCCAATTAACGGCGGTCCACGAACTGGTGGAAATGAGCATCCTTGTCAGCTTCATCGACCATCTTCTTGAAGAACGTCTCGGAAAACTCCCCGACGACTTCCACATCGCAGTCCTTGGCAAAGTCGGTGCCGTCTCTGTAGCCCGGCGGCAGAACGATTGCGATGACTCTCCGATCCGGCATTGCGTCCCTCCTGATTTTAACCGCGCCTTTGGGTCACCAAGGCTCTTCCAAGAAGGCGGCCGCGGCCGTCCGTCATTACTGCCTTGGTCCAACACTTACCGTCCCGCGACACGGCTTGTTCTTGTCGTCCGCGCGCCGGATGAACCCACAGTCCGCGCAGCAGATGATGCTGCGCCAGTCGATCCACCGATGACCGTTTGATCGTCCGATAACGGGATGGGCGATGCCCGTCTGCCGCGCCTCAAGGGTCATTTTATCATTCTCGCGCTCGATTGTCTCTGGGGCTGAGTCGGTCATAGGTATGTCTCCAGCGGCGTCCCGCTCTTGATGTAGAGCGGATGCTTAGGCGCCCCGGATGCGGTTCTGCCAAAGCAAAAGGCTGCCGGTCGTGAGGCTCGTATAGCGCTGCGGATGTAGTCGGCCGCCGTCTCTGCCGGAGGCCACGCGCCCCAGGCACAGATAGGAATATCGCATCGCGCCAGGGCGCGAATGATGTGATCCTTATTCCCTGGGCCGCAAGGGTCGGTAGCGGTCAGCAGTTCGTCGGGTTTGGTTGCGCGCCACGCGAATACGTTGACGACCTCGAAGCTTCCGTAGTCGAGCGACTTGCACAGGCGAATGCAGGAACGGATTGTTGCGTCATCAACCTCCGCATCCGCGGTCGACGGATTGAGCATCACGAATAGGGCACGCGGCTTGCCGTAATCCCATGTGCGACGGAGCAAATAGCGATATTTGCCGCAGTCTGAGATCACCGCGTCGCGCTCAAGGAATAGGTCTTTGGTCATGTCGGTTCTTTGCGATTAAGGGCGCGTTGCGCGTGAAAATGCCGGGGCCGCCGGCGCGCACGCGATAGCCTGCCTGGCGATACCAGCAGGCGCGCGAGTAGGCGTCGTCGAGCCGCCACGTGAAGGCGATCGAAAGGAAGGCCGTGTCGCCCTCGGTCCATTCGGCGAGGCCGCCGGTCCATTGTCCGGTTGGGACGGGCTTGGTCATGACGTTGAATTTTCGTCAGGTGTTGGCGGCTCGACCTCGATAGCGTGCGTGATGTGCCACTTGCCGCTCGCTCGCGGATATTGGGCCGTCAGATGCGGCACGATCACATCTGACCAATCCTTGAGCGCGCACCAACCAGAACCATTGTTCATGCAGTTAATGTCGAACACGCCGATTTCGCCGCCCCGATGCGCGGCCCCAATCCAGTGCGTATAGCGATAGCGAGCTTTCATCGGGACTCCGGGTTCAGTCCATGGCCCTTCCCACTGGATGCGGACCAAACCGTACTGTGGCCAGATTGCCCCGATCTTTCGCCATGGCCGCCCGATCGACCGCAGTACGTCATTCATCATCGTCGGATTGGTGTAGCGCTTGGCGTCGAAACCAGCCGCCGCCATGAACGGGCGGATGGCATCCAGCGATATGCCCACAATCGCAGCAATGGCTCCTGGACCGCAGTTTGACCCCCACTGCTCGAAAGCGCGGTCGGCGTCTGCGAGTGTGAATGGCGGCGTGGTAATCATGCTCTTAATTCTCGGTCTGCGTAGTGACGCCTTCGGCGGCAGGCTTCGCCGCTTCAGGCTCAAGCACCGCGCGCGCCTTGGTCAGCGCCTCCTGGATGATCACGTAGTTCGTGTTGCTGACAACTTGGCGAAGTTCGAGTTGGAACGCCTCCCAGCAACCACCTACTTCGGCAGCAAGCGCCCCCAATGCGGACCGCAGGTGCCTGACCTTTTCTTCCGCCGCGAGCGCGCGGCCTTCCATCGAGTCGAGTTCACGCCACGCCTGGTGCGCGGTGCTTCGGCCTTTGCCGAACAGGCGTTCCAATTCGGCGCATTGGGCGTGGTAGGCGTCGGCCTGGTCCTGCACCTTGTCGCGATCTTGGCGGGCGCGACGTTCCTCGTAGCGGGCGAGTTGGAGTTTGCGGAGGCGGGCCTTCTCGTCCTTGCGGAGCGGATCGATGCAGCCAGGCTGGCTGCCGATGTCCTCGCCGAAATGCCGCGACGCGGTGATGGCATCGCCGAAAATCTCGCCGCAGAAGAAGCATTTCCAGGGCGGGGCGTGGGGGTCGGTGATCGGGGCGTCGGTCATGCAGCCCTCCCATTCCGCGTCAGCGGCTGCCCGCGCGACCATCCCCGCCGCGCCAGCCAGCGCTCGACCTGCGGGGTGAGCGCCGCGTCGGGCAGCGTGCTGTCCCAGTCCGCGACCGGCATCCTGGAGTGCTCCCGGCAGGTCGGGACCGACCAGTGCAGGAGGCCGGGCAGGTGGCCCTGGCCGCAGGCGATCTCAGTGCTGCCGCAGTAATGGCAGGTGCCGCCGATGCGGCCGATGTCGAGCGCGTAGTCGCGCAGCTTGCTGCGGGCGGATTCCGCACGCCACATCAGCGACGGGTCGGGGTGGACGGTGTCGATCCAGTCCTCGACGAGGTTGAGCTGCTCGGCGGCGGCTTCGCCCTCAAGCCGGCTGCCGCTGCGGTTCGGGGTCCAGTCGCCGGGAGATTCGAACGGGATGATGCTCTCGACGCCGTCCCGGTCGACGATGACCAGCGAGCGGTCAGCGGCACGATAGCCGCAGTCGGTGAGCTTGCGGGCCGCGATGAAGATGCAGCGCCCGTCGCCGTCGTAGGGGTGATGCCATTCGAACGGATGATGCCAGGTGAAGGCATCGACGCGCGTCTCGACAAAGCGAAGGTGCACGTAGCCGGTCGCGCCGCAGGTGCGGCAGCGCTCGCCGGTGTCATGGCCGTAATTGTGCCAGCGGCCGGTGCCGTAGCAGCGATTGCACTTGGCCATCACAGCGACCGGACGAGTCTGTAGATCGCCGGCTTCCGCCAGCATCAATGCGGCAAGCGTCTTGTAGGCGTAGATCGCATCCTTGCCGCAGCCATAGGCGCGGGCGTGGCTGTTGAGGCGGTCGAGGGCGGCGAGGACGGGAGCGGGGATCATGGCAGCCTCGGAGCCGGACAACTGCGAGACTCGGCGAGATAGATGCGTATGAGTCGCATCACGTCGGCGCGCACGTATGGGCTCGGCGACAAGATCAGCAACCGATAGCGCAGCCACCACATCGCTTGATTGAGCGCTTCCCAGCCTTCGATCACGGTATTCGGGATGCGCCAGCCTCGCTCGTTCTCGACGTGTGACGCGGCCAGCATCGCGTTCACCCGACGCTGATATTCGGAGCGCAACACTCCTTCTCGGTCGCTACGCCGGCTCATCTTATTCCGCCGCCTCCAGCCTGAATTCTTCCAAAGCCTGTATGCGGCCGAGTATCCAGCGAAGGACCGGCACCGCCATGGAATTGCCGAGCGCCTTGTAGCGAGGGCCGTCCGCGGCCGGTTTGCCGCGGTATCTGATCAGGGTGTAGTCGTCGGGGAAGCCTTGCAATCTTTCACACTCTCTTGGTGTCAGCCTGCGTACTGCGCTAGTCGCCCTTCCTTGAATTGCGTCCCGCAGTGCTCGCAATGCTTCAACGGGTCCAGCTTCCTTGGTGACGGCATAATCTGAATCTTTCCTGGTATCTAAGGCGACTGCCGCATGCCCGCCTCCAAAACCTTCGCCGCGCAAGGAGCCCGGAAGATCGTTGATGCTGAAACTTGTTTTGCCGCCCGCCTTGCAGTCGAAGGCGATGAGGGTCTCGCTCTCGAAATCCAGCCGACCATGCGGGCCGCCGTGAGCGTTCACTGCGGTGGCTACGTCGATCGGACCTTGGGTGTTGTTGCCTCCGAAGGCCAGAGCGTCACCGTGCGCGCCGGAGCCGCGACGCTTGCCCATGCCTGCATTGAGCGCGGGGGCGACTATCTGCCCGGCGGCAGCCTCGCGTCTTCCGACGCGTGAGCCGTTGCGCGGAGAGCCCGCTCCAAGCGCTCCGGCAACGTCTTGTCGCGATTCCTGGTGCGGCGGAGAATCCCCGCACAGGCTTTCGGGCTCAAGAAGTACCGCAGCGGGATATCGCCAGTCTCCAGAATGGCCAACAAAGAACAGGCGGTTGCGCCGCTGCGCCAGCCCACGGTATTGCGCGTCCAGGCTTGCCCACGCGCCAGAATACCTGAGTTCATCCACCGTGCCGAGGAAGGCTGCGAAATCACTGTTTTCGACACCTTCAACTCCTGATCCCGGCTCAGGCGGACATTGCGGGCCACCGCTCCAATTGGACAGGAGCCCGGGAACATTCTCGAAGACGAACCAACGGGGCTCAAGTCGAGCAATAATTCGTAGGGCGGCGAGGGCCAGGTTGCCGCGCGCGCCATCCAGGCCGAGACGCTTTCCGGCGATGCTGAAGTCCTGGCAGGGCGATCCGAAAACAATGACATCTGGCCTGGCGATGGCGCTCGCGCGTTCGCAGAAGTCATCGGCGGTCACGTCTCCGAGGTTGGCGGAAGCAGGATGACGCGCGGCCATGACGGCGGACGGAAACCGTTCGATCTCCGCGTGCCACGGCCAGTGCCACTCGGGCATTGCCGTCTCGGGCGCGCCGATGCCGGAAAACAAGGTTGCGGCAAGCAAGGTCATGGTCCTAAATTTTCGTTAGGGGCATTGTCCGTGGCGGCGACGTAGCGGCTGGGCCAGAAATCGCATGACGTTCGGCCCGGCTTAGAAAAACCACAACCAAAACATCGTCGCGCATGCCTGCAGTCGTTACAGGTCTTTCCATCGGGAAGGTTTCTCATTTCGCGCTGATAATCTGGCTCAGGCATGATCTTAATTCTCGGCTACTGACGCGGTGTCGGGAACTGCCGGCACATCAAATCTGGCGGGATCGCCTTCTTGTGCGTCATCTGTTTCATGAAGAACGCCACTCCCTCAACGGCACAGATTTCATGGAGGCCGCGTGCCCACTCCGGTTGCATGAAGCGCGCACCAGGGCCACTTTCGCCACCGCAAATGATCCAGTCCGGCACTGGCCCGTGAGGCTCGCGGCGCAGCGTCATCAGCGGGCCAAGCGATGGCTCGTGACTGATGAAACGAACAGTCGCCGAGATGTCGCGCAAGATTGGCCAATCCCGATCATATTCGGCTTGGTCTCCGCAGGTTATGCCAAGCCAGACATTGCATGGAGCGTACGGCCACGGCGCCAAACGCTCGTAGTTCTGAATACGCTTCGTCAGGAGAAGCCAGTCGAGATGCGGCGTTAGCCGGATTAAATTTCCGAGGTCTTCACGCCATGACTGCGGCGCTCGGTTGTCGAGCCAGTCTCCAAGGGAGAGACTGAATACGCGCCGCCGCTCGCCGGAAATCTTAGCTTCCGTGTTCCACTTCAATGGCTTCTTCCAAAGCTCTGGCGAACTGCGCCGCCGCTCGGCGCTCGGCCCCCATTCGACAAGGCCGCTGCGCTTCGCCCAGCCTTCGGCGTAGCAGAAATCGCATGGCGGTCCGACCTTCTGGCATCCGTACCATGCATTGAAAGTGTGGTGCGTCCACTCAATCTTGCTATTCTCGCCCACGTCTCTAAACCTCGGCTAAGTTAGAGCTGCGCGGATCATCGCCTGCCAAAGAAAAAGGGCGACATTCACAAGAATGATGACAACCTGGACAAACAACAGGCCATACCTCTCGTTCGCCCATGTCGGGATCATCAGCAGCGCCGCGCCGCCGCCGATCAAACAAGAAAAAGCCTGGAGGGCATAAGTAAGCGCGATCATGGTGTGATTGCCTTCCCGTTAGTTTTGCCAAAGATGAAAGCCGTACGCTGCGAATGATAGACCGACTATGCAGAGGTATACCGGGAACGGTAAATATCCGTGCGGCCCAAGCAGGCAGTCCGCAACCCGAAGGATGCCAACTGAAAACATGCTCATCGCAAGGTAATCGAATCTCATTTTTCATCTCGCAAAGTAGAGGATAAGGCCGCTATGCGGTCTTTACGGCCGGGTCGATCAAACGAAACTCATGACGGTAGCCCCGCGTTTTGATCATGAATGCCCCCAATGTGGTCACGTAAAGCTTAGTCTTGCCGAATTCCCTCCCATTCGGGGCGCGCCAGCGCCGCGTGAAAAATACTCGCGACGGGTAGCGACCTGGTTTATGCACGCTGATAACGGTGAGTATCTGCGTTCCCACGCCATCAGCAACCGCCTCTCCGCTGTCTGGCGAAACGGGCTCATAGCGAATTCCAGGGCGCCACGACTTAGTTGTGAACGGGCCACCATCATCTAGGCCATCATAGTCATCCAGAATGAACGGATGACCGACCTCGATCACGGCGCCTGGCTTGATATCGTCAGCGGTCCGCTTCATTCTCTTGGCCTTATGCAGAAGTCTGCGCCGCGACTTTGCGGGCGCGCTCAAGGGCGGCGCCGAAGGTCCACTGCTCCACGTCGGGCCAACTGCCGATAGCGATCTTTGCGGCAATCTCCCATGAGTCGCGGCCTCGGTCTGAGCGCCATTTACCGCTGCCGCCGACATGCACATCCTTGTGCCCAAGATTGATGAGGTACCGAGCAATCATGCATTTGCCGTTGCTCGTATAGCAGTACGTCTTTCCCGGCGGCTGCTTCTCCAGCCACGCAATCAGGCTCGCAAGCGAGAACGGGTCGGCCTTGGTATCGGCATCCCACTTCGGATCGTACAGCATGTGCTTTTCCTTTGCCTTCCTCTAAATCCCCGTTAGGCGTCCGGTCCCCAAGGCAGATTGAGTGCCTTTTCGACCTGGGCGCGCGTCAAGTTGCCCTCAATGGGCAGATCATCACAAAGCTCGCTGCATCGATCGCACAGCATCAGGCCGCCCTGGATTGTTGGTTGGTAGGCCAGCGGCAAGCGATCAACTGTAGACTTCCCGCGGACGCCCCATGTGTAGGATGTGGCGTCGCCGCCCGTGATCGTCTCACGGACCAGCTCTTCGAAGTCGGCGAGTTCGCCGCCGAAGTCTGTAGCCAATTCCAGCTCTACACCGAAGCGCTTGCTGCATCCTTCGCACTCACAGAGAGCATCAATCCGAACGGCTGGCATCGCTATCTCCTGCTTGCAAAGTAGAGGATAAGGCCGCGTCGATCATTGCCGTCCAGACGTGGTAGGGAGAGCTGTCAAGCCAGTCAGCCTCCGTGGTCGATACCGCTGTCTGCATTGCCGGAGTAGGCTCGCGCAGCTGAAATACCACATGAACGGGTGCTCGCTCGCGACTGCCGCAACAGCGGCGGCGGGCTGTCCTGTCGGCGGTATGGCTGGAGCCACAAATGACATGGCCGGAAGCACTACAGCCGTGCCTTTGAGAAATTGTCGACGCGTTGTCATGGCTGGTCACTCCCCTATGCGGTCTTTATCGATCTAGGATCGTCGAGAAAGGCGCTCAGCCCATCCGGCGTAGGTTCCCAAGCAATCGGCTCCATGCCCCGGCAGTCAATCAGACCCTTATCGCGCATTCGCGAGAGCGCCGCGGCGAAGGATCGGCTACTGCCGTCGTAGCCGCACTTCTGCTTGATGTCGTCACCGCTCATTGGCGAAAGACGCATCTTGGACAGGATTCGATATTGCAGGTCGGTTAGGTGCATTGTCGGCCTTTCAGGCGAGCACTGTGTCTTCCGGCGTGAACGGCGTGATGCGGGCCAAATCATAGCCACCGCTTTTGCCTTCTAGCATTACGACCGGTTGCCCGTGCCCAAGCTCCCAAGCCTCGCTGCGAGTTCTGGTGTACCAGAGCTTGCCATCGTCTAGCCTCACGATGACGCCGATTCCAGGCTTGTGTTGCTTATTCCATTCCGTCGCGGTCATTTCTCTCTCCTTTAATCGTCCAATGCGCAGTTAAAGTGCTTTCAGCAGGAGCAAGAGAAATACTTGGGGCGCCTATCGTGCGGAATCTTGTGCCCCGTCACGATTTCGATGTGATCCCAAAATTCGGAAGGGAGATCGCCATGCGCATCCATGCCATCAAAATGCAGGTATTCATCGCTACATTGTTT
>Ga0265319_1001108_pt1 | contig 16747 bp, 18 predicted proteins | sample 4824metaG_FD_192443 | JGI IMG/M metagenome (GOLD analysis project Ga0265319, IMG submission 192443) | Rhizosphere microbial communities from Carex aquatilis grown in University of Washington, Seatle, WA, United States - 4-8-24 metaG | ecosystem: Host-associated > Plants > Roots > Rhizosphere >...
CAGCCGCGCCGCGTGTTCGACGAAGAGGCGTTGCAGGGGTTGGCGGGATCGCTCGGGGAGCGGGGCGTGCTGCAGCCGGTGCTTGTCCGTCCGAGGCCGGGTGGGACGTATGAGCTGGTGGCGGGGGAGCGGCGCTGGCGGGCGGCGCAGATCGCGGGCCTGAAGACGATCCCGGCGATCGTGCGCGACCGCGAGGACGCTGCGGCGCTGGAAGTGGCGCTGATCGAGAACATGGCGCGCGAGGACCTCAGCCCGATCGAGGAGGCGCGCGCGTGCGCGGCGCTCGTTGAGGAGCTCGGCCTGACTCGTGAGGAAGTGGGCCTGCGTGTGGGGCGCAGCCGCGTGGCGGTGAGCAACCTGGTGAGGCTGCTCGACCTCCCCGACGAGGCGATCGAGCTGCTGCAGCAGGGATCGCTCACCGCGGGGCACGGGCGCGCGCTGCTGCTGGCCGAGGACCACGGCGCCCGGCGATCGCTCGCTCGCATCGCGGCCGAGCAGGGATGGTCGGTGCGGGTCACCGAAGAGCGCGCCCGTGAGAGCGGCGACGGCTCAAAGCAGGGTCAGAGTCTCCGCAGGGCGAGGATTTCGTCGCAGGCGCACCCGGATCAGGAGCAGGCGGCGCGGGACATCGCTGACTCCCTAGGGGATGTGCTCGGGGCCGAGGTGAAGGTCACGCCGACGCCCACAGGCGGGTATCGCGCGGAGCTGTCGTTCGCGAGCCCGGAGGAGGCGAGCGAGCTGGTCGGCCGGCTTCGCGGGCGGGCGGTTGTGTAGGGCGTCGCTCGAGCGCTGAGTGCCGCTAGAATCGGCGGCCGCGGGCGATTAGCTCAGTTGGTTAGAGCGCTTCTCTGATAAGGAAGAGGTCCCAGGTTCGAATCCTGGATCGCCCATCGCTTACATCTGGCTTTGGAAGGCCGTTTTCGACGCTGAGCGCTGATCTTGGCGGTGACTTAGGAGGCACTGGGTAGCGCGATTGCTGCCCGATGCTGCCCAAACGTTCATGCTTGACAGCCCTTGCTAGTGGACGCGAGCGGTAGCATCCATAGCGGAGCCAGGGCCAGTGCCGCCCAGCCGTCTGTGGAGTTCTATGGCAGCTTGCTCCGAGAGGCTCGCGATGAGATCAGCGACGAGCCGCATCCGATCTGCGGAAGTGGCATCAGGCGAAAGGCGCTCCTGATACGTGGGCGGCAGCAATCGCGTGTCGCCTCCGAGAGCTGTCGCATCGTAGTACCACTCAAATAGCCGGTCGATCATCAGCCGCTGCCCGTGCTGCATGACAGCGAGGGATGGTCTACGAACGACGTATAGCCACGTCGCCGCCTTGAGGGCTCGCACTTGTTGTGCGAGCTTGTCCTCAATGACGAGCGCCGCTTTTCCGGGTATACCCGGATCGCGTACCTCGACTGCCTCGACGTAGCGTCCGATAAGGCGCGAGCCGAATCCCCGGAGCGCTATGCGCTGATCTTCCGCACCCGAGTAAGCCTCACTGATCTTGAAGAGCGAGAGGGCGTCGCGAAGCGCGTTCACCAGCACATCCGCGTCTGCCTTGCTATTTGCTTGGCGTGTCTCAAGTAGACGAGCGTGGAACCGCTCCAGCTCAGCCCCGCCGGACGCGAGCCGGTCGAGCGGAATCAAGCCGGCGCGATAGAAGTCGTCTACATCGTGGACAGCGTATGTGAGGTCGTCCGCCCAATCCATGAGGCGCGCGCCAAGAGATGGCTCGACGCTTGCGCTGTCCTCGCGTACCCACCCAAAGGCGACAAGATCGTCGTCGTAGATCCCCCACTTTGTTCCATGCGCACTGGCACGAACCCACGGATACTTGAGAACGCCATTGAGGGTCTGCCGCGTTAGGTTGAGGCCCCGCGGGTTGCGCGCTTGAACCGCCAGCCGCGTGAGAATGCGGAAGCTCTGCGCGTTGCCCTCGAATCCACCAGCATCGACCGCGTTTGCATCGAGGCGCTCCTCGGCAATGTGGCCAAATGGGGGATGGCCGAGATCATGCGCCAGTGCCGACGCCTCTACGGCTTCTGGATCGAGGCAGGCGACGACTTGCGCTGCGGTGCCGGTCAGGTTCTGCTGCTTCAACATGCGAGCGCACGCACGGGCGACTTGGGCAACCTTCAGAGAGTGTGTGAGGCGGGTGTGGAACGCATGGCCCGGCTCGGGGGCCGTGACTTGCGTCACGCCGCCGAGGCGCTGAAAGGCCGACGAGTAGAGGACGCGATCGCGATCACGCTCGCCAGCACCGCGCCACCTCGCTGGCGTCTCTCCGAGCTGTCGGTCTACAAGCCGCTCAACCTGCTCTCCGACCGGCACGGTCAAATAGACCCGCATGGTCGGTTGAGACTAGCTACACCGTCGGACTCTCTAGATGAAGCCGAATCCGCCATCTGGGATTCGCTTCAAGCTTTCCCTCTGATAGAAGCTCGTCTAGGGCGATCATAAACACGGTCCCGCGCCAGCGCCCGTGCGAGGCAGAGCGAAGATCGTCGGTCGTCCACCACGACTTCGGTTTGGTACTCGCTGCCTCGATGAGTGCGTTGCGTGCGTCCTCGACTTCAGATGTGAGCGTATTCATGGTGGCGTTAGGGCTCATAGTGCGGAAAGTAGAGCGGAAAGATCCGGTGATCTTTCCGCGGATAAATCTACGGAATGATCCGGCGGAAGACTCGTCATCACGCCTGGATGCTTTTTACTTGTGCGGACTTGGCGTGGGATTTGCTCGCTAGTCGCGCGATCTCCTGATCGAAACGTTCGCGCGCAGCTGAAATGACAGCGCCAAGCGCCACAACATAGACGGGACAACTGGCGGTGCTCGCGAAATGCGTCGCCTCTGACGTGACGCATGCGACGCGCGCAAAGTTGCCTTGCGCGCTCATCACGATCCACAGCTCATCGACGCCGCTGAGCACGTATTGGCGCACGTCGTTTCGGACTGCGAGCCAAGCATCTGGGCCACGCTTATGGTTGACGTTGGCGAGCGCCGCAACAATCGCGGTCTCGATAGCGTCATGCGTCGTGAACTGAGGTCCAGGGCGGACGAGTGGCGGCATGCGCTGGGTCCACTTTCTCCGGGTGTCGCGTGACACGCCTCCGCACGCAGCGATACTCGCGGCGGTCACGATGGGCGCTGCTTCACGCTGGTTCGCTGACACCGTCTCCGACCTTGCGGCTCTATCGGGACACCGCGCGCATTGCGGGATCTTCCCACAATGAGCCTCTACTGCGTCGCAGCCGCGCCATCGGGCAACTGCACCGCTGATGTCGCGGCCATGCCGTCTGTTCGATAGCCCTCAACGAGCGTCTTTAGGCGCCCGAACTCGCCGTCTCGGCGGTCCATCTGCCGCGCATAGATCGCCAGCGTGAGATTCGGCGTTGTGTGTCCCATCTGTGCCATCACGTATGGCGGCGACTCGCCTAGCGCGAACAGCAGCGAGGCGAACGTGCGACGCAGCGAGTGCGGCGTTAGGCCATCGGGCAGAGGTGCGCATTCGTTCTCGGTGAGTGTCGCGTTGGCATACTGGACAGCTCTGGCGAGCACTCGCCGCCGCACGTTAGTCGCGCCCTGATGCTTGCCGGTGGTCGTGCCGAACACCAGAGCGTCAGGGATTCGGTCGATCCGAGCCTGGTAGTCGCGCAGCTCGTCGCTGAGCACGGGAAGGATGTTCACGACTCTGATGCCAGCGTCGGTCTTGGCGGCTCGCACGGTGATGGTGTCACGCGCGAGGTCCACATCGCGCCAGCGCAGCGAGAGCGCCTCCCCGATCCGTAGGCCGGCGAACGTGAGCGTTGCGAGCAGCGCGCGTCGCTGACCTGGGCAGACCTTCGCTCTCACGTCGAGATGACCAGCCGCGTCGAGCAGCGCAGCGATGTGGTCTGCTCGATCGAGCCAGGAGCGGCGAGGCGTCACGGCTGGCAGGCGCCGCCGTCGGCCACGCGCTGGGTTACGGTCGATCAGCTCATACTCGACGGCAGTCTCGAGAACTGCGGCGAGCGTTGCGAGCGTCTTGTTGATCGATGTAACACTGAGTTTCCCCTCGCGGACCTTGCCGAGCCGGTATCGGTCTACATCCTCGACCGTGATCTGATCCAGCCGGCGTGAGGCAAACACAGGCAGCAGGTGGTTAGAGATCACCCACCGCAGCGCTGTTGCCCCCGTGTCGCTGAGCCCGTCGCCACGCCGCCCGCCCTCGACCTTCTGACGCTCGAACCACTCCGACGCAAACGCATGGAAGGTCGGGATCTCTCGTGGTGCGTGCACCATCTCGGTGACGGGTGGCTGCCAGGTGCCGCGTCGTACGTCCGCGAGGATGTTTTGTAGCTCGGTTTGGGCCTTTGCTCGTGTCCAGCCTTCGGCGGCTGTCCCGAGCGATACGTACTCGCGTCGGCCGTATGCGCGAAAGCGCAGTCCGTAGGTCGGGCTGCGCCTGCGCTCGTCCACGATCACTTGTCCGGTCGCTGGGCGGGCCACTACGCTGCACCGTCTGTTGCCTGGTCGCCGACGCGGTTTATGAGTGCGGCGGGTGTCACGCGGAGTCCGGTGGCGAGTGCGAGTAGCACGTCGTAGCGCGGGTCGTAGCGTCCGGCTTCGATCGCGTCGAGACGCGCGGGGGTGAGTCCGGCCAGGTTGGCAAGCTCGTCCGCGCTGATGTTCTGCTCGGCGCGTAGTTGGCGGATGGTCCGCCCGAACGCGATCAGGTATCGGCTGTGCTCCTCCTCTATCCAGCTTGTGAATCCGCGTCGTCCTTGGCGTTTGGCGCGTAGCTGTGTCCGCTCAAAGATGTCGAGGGTCCGCTCGTGTGGTTCGAGACGCTCGTCTATGTCCGGGGCGGCGTCGCTTGGCTCCGGCCACTCGCGCAGGCAGTAGGTGGCAGAGCCGAGATGCCAGCACGCGCGCTGCAAACGCTGCGCGATCTCGAACCATTCATCGGAGCTGGGGCCGTCGCTCACTGGCGCGTCGAGCATTGCTGTGGCCGCTTCGATGGCATCGCGTGCTGCCTGGTGGCAGCGCTCGATCTCTTGCTCGGCGAGTGTCCGTGTGTTGCGCCACTTCGCGTGTTGTGGCGACTCGGGCAGCTCGATCTCACCGGCGCGGCGTGCTCGCGTGAGACGTCGCTTACCGGCGCTCGTGAGGCTCCACATGGCGATGCCGTGACGGCGTGAGCGCTCGATAGCCCCCGACGCTTCCAGCGCCGCGATTTGAGCGCGAACGATCCGTGAGCGCCGGGGTATGCCGAGGTGTTCGGTGATCGCCCATATGGGCACTGCGGTCTCGCCGTCGGCGCGGTGTATCCGTGCGCGGTCGATCGCTGCCAATACCAGCGGGTCGGGTATTGCAGCGGCGGGGGTGCTCATGGTCGGTTCCTCCTGTGTTTGGAGGCTCCGGTGGGCGGCTTCGGGCGAGAGAGACGCCCTGTCTGTCTCGGTAGGGTGTCTGACGTGCCGGGAGTTCGCGCTTCCGGTGCCACGCCCCCGGCTGTGCAACCAGCGCGGGGGCACTATGTTTGGTCGGGCCGACCCTAGCGCAACACACCTGATATCGCAAGTCTCTGTTCCGTGACCGCCATCCCCTCTGACGACCCTCGCGCCCTGGGAGAGGCTATGCGTGCGTTGCGAGGTAGCGCCGACATCACTCAGAAGGCTGTCGCGGAACGGGCGGGGACGAGCGAGGCATACGTGTCCAATATCGAGCTTGGACGGCGTGACGCTCGCTGGAGCACCATCATTCGCCTTCTGCACGCGCTCGGCGCCGATCTGCACCAGCTCGCCAAAGCAGTGGCCGAGGTCGAGCAGTCGAATCGGTAGGCGCAGCGGTTTCACGAGCGCTTCCCATTGCCGTCTGTAGCGCCTCGTATGGGCAGCAGTCTGGGGCCGCTCCCCGAACGCTGACGATGCCGCTGTGACGAACCATCAGCGGCCACCGGCGTTTGTGGCGTCCGCCACTCCTTGCTTGTTGAACTGGCGAGCAGCTCCCGTGCCGTTTCCACGTCGAACCGGAGTCTGGGCTTTGGGCCGGTCCCGAGCTTGACCCCGCCGAGTTCTTGACGGTGGGCGTAGACCCAGGAGCGCTCGACTCCCAGCTCGCGCGCGAGTGTCCCCGCATCAACCATGCGGCGGGCGACGGGCGTAGTTCCCTCGCTTCGGATCAGCTCGACAACGCGGCGCGCGAGCGCCTCAACGAACGCCTCGTCAAGACCGACACCGGGAGGTGGCGGGGAGCCCGCGAGGGGTTGAGGTTGTGTGCGGTGAGTCATTGGGGTTGATGACCACCAACCCCGCGACACGGCCAGCGAGTTACCCCGCCCGCCGCTCTGTGCTCCAGTGCATCGCCCCAGCCGCCTGCGCTGCGGAGCGCAACAGGCATCTTCACTCCCCCAGCGGCACGGATCGTCGTGTCGCGCTCGCTGGCTGCGTCACCGCCTCGGTCGCTTCGCTCCAAAGGCTTACAGGCTCGAACAGACTAGATGCACGGTCCCGTGCGGACCCTTAAACGGCACCAGCTCGTTGGCCGCCTCGATGTGCTCGTGGTCTATGACCACATGGAAACCACTGGACCCACCAACACGAACACAGCCCACCACCGGACGCTGGAGCAGGCCCGATGAGTCGCCGTCTGAAGATCACGCTCCCCGACACGCTCGCGGACCAGCTCGAGGAGCTGGCCAGGACCACCGGGAGCCAGCCGCAAGGCTCGCCGGACTAATGGTCCGCGACGGGCTCGCGAACAGGCCACATCGACAGGCCCGTAAAGGACCGGCCGAGCCCACAGCCTCCTACGACGCGCCCGAGGATGAGCAGTTCGATGAGCGGGCGCGGTGGCTTGAGCCCTACGGGGGCGACCGAGAGTGGAGCATGTTGATGTGGGGCGCGATCTGCGCACTGCACGGCCGCTACCCCCAAGCCCTCGAAGCACTCAAGAAGGGCTGGTGGAAAAGCAGCACGCACGTCGAGACTCTCTGCGCGCTCGTCACCTGGCGCCAAGAACTGGACGACGCCGGCCGCGATCCACGCGACGAGATCGCGTTCCAGTACACCCTGATCGACTACAGCCAAACCCTCCGCAAAGAAGGCGGCGGCGTCACCCAAGCATGGACCCCCGGACCCGCACCCGAGGAGTGGAGGCACTAAGGGAGACGCACGAAGGCCCTGTCGGGGGCGCGCGAGACCCACGGGCACCACCAACGTCGAGGGATGTCGCGGCCGGTGGCCGCAGCTACGATCACCGGAGGCGTCGGCTACGCCTCCTCGACAGAGCCGGCGCCCTGAATCCCAACGGGGCTCGCTCCTACGCGTCAACTGCGGTAGCGTCGGGCTATGACGACAGCCGAGATCGTCGATCAGGCCGGACGCCTACTCGCGGATGCCGCGCCGCGTCAGTCAAAAGTGATCCTCTTTGGCTCGCAGAGCCGTGGGGATGCTGGTGTGGACAGCGACTTCGACTTCCTCGTGGTCGAGCCTTCGGTGGCGAGCAAGGCGGAGGAGATGGTGCGGCTGCGAGCCGTGCTCGACCCGCTCCGTATCGCTGCGGACGTCATGGTCGTCCCACTGGAATACATGGAGGAATGGGGCGATGTCCCCGGAACGCTGCTCCACGACGCGCTGACGGAGGGCCGTGTCCTCGCCGAAACGTGACCTACGTGACCTCGCCGCTCGCTTTGCGCTCAAGGCCCGCAGCGACGAGATTACGTTGGAGAAGCTGGCTGACGACCACGATGTGCCGGATGACGTCATCGGCTTCCATGCGCAGCAGGCGGTCGAGAAGCTGCTTAAGGCAGCTCTCGCAAACGCCGGGGTTCCTCCTCCGCGCGTCCACGACCTCGGGCGCTTGGTCGCCCTACTTGACGAAGCGGGGCTATCTCCGCCGGAGGCAGCACGGGATGCCCGACGACTCGCTCCTTGGGCCGTCGAATTTCGATACGAGGACATTCTCGATGAACGCCTCGACCGCAAGGCCGCGAGCGAGACGGTGGCACAGGTGCGCGCCTGGCTCGATCAGCTGCTCGACCAGCCCATCACCTGAGTACCACGCGGCTGAGTTTGTATCTGTGGCTCGTCTGCCAATCAACTGGCCAATTGAGAGTCCTCCACACTCAGCCGGAACAGGGTCGTACCGTCTCGTGTGAGCCGTCGTCGTGCCTGTCCGGTGCCGTCGGATCGGGCAGTAGCCTGGAGGAATGGTCGCGTGGATCGCACTCGCGCTGTCGCTAGTTTCGACCGGCGTATTGATGTGGGACAAGTTCTTGAGCCGATCACGCTTTGAAGTCCAAGCTGACTGGATCATGGACAGGGCCAGTCCGGTGCTTCGAGTGGCGATCTATAACGTCGGCAACCGTAAGGACACCGTTCGAGATGTGCGGTTCAAGGAGCGTTCGATGCCCGTGGGGCGAGGTTGGACACCCTACGGAGCGGTGTTAAGCCGACTTCCAGTCGTACTTGATGTTGACGAGGCGTCGCCTGCGTTCTCGGTGCAGCCTCGGCGTGAGCCTTGGCACATATTCCACGACGCTCTGCTTTCTAGCCGGATTGATGTACTGGAGGTGGAGAATGCCCGTGGCCGCGTAAGCACGCACTCTCTCCCCCTTCTGTTTGAAGCCGAACGTGACGTGCAGACGAATAGCGGCCCGCACATCCCGAAGTCCACGCCGTAGCGCATGACGGGCGACGGCGACTCACTCCGGGTTTCGGTCGAGCTGCCGCCCGGCGCCAGCTTGAAGATGGATAGTGGTGGCACACAGATGGCGATGCCCCTCTGGTTGTTTTGGTCCCGACTAGCCGCCTCTCACGCAGCCCAAGCTATGGAAGCTCGACCTTCGGACGCATACCTCGATGCAGTATCCATGGCGCTCCAAACGCCGGGGTCAACGATCGATGACTTCCTTCCCACTCAGGAGCAGCCCGCGCCGGTCGGCACGGCTGAGCTGGACGCCTCACTCGTGGCAGTGGTGGCCTCCGCGCTGGCGATTGATGGGCTGTACGGTGCCTCGAAGTCCCTCATCAGACCACCTCCATCTACGGCCTCTCGACCCCGCAGAATCTTGGAGACACTGAAGCTCGGGTTCTCGGTAGGGCGCGATTCGACTCGCTGGCTCCCTGAGCTGGACTGGCTGTTTCGCGTCCGCGATCTCGCAGTGCATCATCAGGAGTGCCTACGCCCTGCTGTTATCACGCGGGTGACGAGCCAGACGGTTGTTGTGTCTGCGACCGAGGTCGAGATGTTCTCAGCGCCCAACGCATGCCGCGCAGCGAGTCTTTGTGCCGAGATCATCAGCACGTGCCTTGGCAATCCAAAGCGGGCGACCCGTGAGTGGGCAGAGGACCGGCGGCGGGGTCTGGTTGCATCGTCGTCGCCTGATGCCGATCCGACTTAAGCCAAAGCACAAGCCAGCCACCCGGACGTGACAAACGATGTCACGGCAACGAGGCCATGACATCCGCGATCTGAATGCGTTTGGGCAGCAGCCCCCATCCTGCTGCCCAAAGCCAGCTGGATCGCCGCGAATCCAGGCTTATCCGCCCGTCACTCCCGCCGCGAATATCCCCACAAACACTGACGATCAGAAAGCTTCAACCCGTGTGCCTCGTCCCCTGATAAGGAAGAGGTCCCAGGTTCGAATCCTGGATCGCCCACTTCGTCTCGGCGCGACTGTGTGCCTCTGCCTGGCGGCGAGCCGACTCGCTACGCCTCGATCGGTGGGTCCGCGTCCATTTCCATGTGCCGGCGCATGAAACGATCGAACTGAGGGACGGTGAACTTGGCAAATCCGTAGCGGGGCGTGTAGAGCAAGCCCTTATTGATCAGGCGCGCACGAAGAGGGGCGACCTGTTCGGATCCCTTGCCAAGGACCTCCGCCACCTCGCTGGCCTTCTGTGCGTCTGAGCCGAGCTCGGCCATCGCGCGCATGTATCGGCGCTCCTCGAGCGTGCACCGTTGAATGCGCGCCCGGAAGAAGCTCTCGTCGAGCACCATCTCGACGATCTCCTGTGCGGCTTCGGCGTCCTCAAGGCTAATTGCGGGCCCGCCTGCGAGATCCCAGGCAGCACGTCCAAACTCTTGTATGAAGTACGGGTAGCCCTCGGTGTATTGAAGGATGACCTCGACAGCGTCCTCGTCGATCTCGGTCTCCTCGAAACGCGCTGGCTCAACGAGCGCATCCCGCGCAGCATCTCCCGTGAGCTCACCGATCGTCGGAAACTTGAACAGTCGCTCGGCATATGACTTTGCCTCGCCAGCCAGCCCAGGAAGTTGCGGTAGGCCCGCGCCGGCGAAGGTAACTGGCAGCTGATACTGAACGGTTCTGTGTACCGCTCCGATGAGTGCCTCCAGCTCCCGCTTGGCCAAGAATTGGATCTCGTCGAAGAGGAAGACGACCCCTCCCTCGCGATCCTTTGCTGCCCTTCCAATGGCCTCGAATACGTCGGCGAGGTCATCGTTGAGGTTGCCACTGTCAGCCTTCCCGGCAACCGCCTCGACATCGAGGCCCACAGCCAGGGTGCCGTCGGGACGTACTCCGAGTGAGAACGACCTCAGAACGCCCGCAGCGGCGCGAGCTCTCTCGTCCCAGCGCGCCTTCGGTGAGACCTCAAGCAGGGCGCGTCGAGCTAGGTTCGCCATTTGCGGACCAAACTCGGTAGACCTGGAAACCTCTGCTTTCACGGCGACCCACGACTCTTCTGCCGCTACGTTCTCATACTCCCCCAAGAGGACGGTCTTACCAACGCCCCGGAGCCCCGTGACAACAAGCGACTGCTCGGTATAGCCTCGGGATAGGCGTTGAAGCAGGATGCGGAAATCCTCGACCTCGTTCCCACGGCCTGCGAGAAACCGAGGCGGCGCGCCAGCGTTGGGCGTATATGGGTTGCGCGCGCGATCCAAGACTTTAGAAAGCTTAGCCTAGTTTTTCGTCTATCGCTAAACTCTGCTAAAGAAAAAAAGGTTAAGCAAAAGCAGGCGCCCGGCTTCTAGCCACCACCACCTACGGCAACCAACCGCGCCCGCCACTCGTCCCCATCCCACATCGCGGGCTCCGTCTCCGCGAGAAACCGCTCGACAACCCCAACGAACCGCCCCGGAGCCTGCACCTGCGGCAGGTGCCCGACGCCCTCGAAGATCTCCAGCCGACTGCCGGGGATCGCGCGGTGCGCGTCCTCGCCGTGCGAGGCGGGGATGATCGGATCGCCCCGCCCCCAGACGATCAGCACAGGCACCTCGCCCGCGAGATACAGCCGGTCCCCGGCGTGAACCCGCTGCCCGTCGGTACCCACCACCGACCGCAAGGTGGCCAAGAACGCCGAGCGTCGCCCTGCATCGGCAAGCGACGCATACCCCCGCGCCACCTCAGCGACATCAGCGCTCGGTCGCAGTCCGACGAACGACAGCCCCCGCCCGATCGCGGACCCCACCACGCTCCCCGGCCCGGCGGTGGCGGCGATGAACAGGTTCGCGCCCGGTAGCGCCGCGGCCCGCAGCACCGGACTCACCTCCGGCCCCAACCCGCCACTCGAAACAAGCACCAAACGCTCGGTCAGCTCGGGGAACTGGTAGGCGAACTGCATCGCGATCCCGCCGCCAAGCGAGTGGCCGACAAGCGTCGCGCGATCATGGCCCAGCGTGAGCAGAAGGTCGCGCAGCACCGCAGCGAGCGCGCCGAGCGAGTAGTCGCCTCCACCCGGAGGCGACTCGCCATGTCCCGGCAGGTCGGGCGCTATGACGGTGTGTGCCCGCGATAGCGGCTCGAGCACGTCCCGCCAGTTCTCGCACGTCCCGGCCATCCCGTGGACGAGCATCAGCACCGGTCCCTCGCCGGCCTGGAGATAGCTCACCTCACGGCCGTGCAGGATCGTCGTTCGTGGCTCGATCGCGTTCATTTCGACGTGCTCCTCGGTTGACGTAATACGAAGATAGACCCTCGGCAGGCGCCTGTCGACTCAGCCGCGGACCCGCTCGCCCTTAGGGTCGAACAGCGGCTCCTTCGCGACCTCGCCGGCGATCCACTCGCCGAAGATGTCCACTTCCACGGCCGTGTCGATTCCCACGTCGGCGGGCAGGTAGGCGTAGGCGATCGAGCGCTCGATCGTGTAGCCGTAGCCGCCGCTGGTGACCCGTCCTACGATCTCACCGTCGACGCGCACGGGCTCGTTCCCGAGCGCCACCGAGCGCGGGTCGGCGAGCACGAGGCAGCGCAGGCGCTTCTCCGGCTTGGGCGGTCCGTCCGCGGATCCGATCCCGAGCGCGGTCGAACCGACGAACGTGCCCTCCTTCTTGACGCAGAATCCCAGCCCCGCCTCATACGGCGTCTCGTCGGGCGTGATGTCGGTGGACCACACGCGAAAGCCCTTCTCCAAACGCAGAGCGTCGATCGCTCGGTAGCCGCACGCGCGCAGGCCGTGCGCCTGCCCGGCCTCCCACAGCGTGCGCCACAGCCCCGCGCCGTACTCCGTGGGGCAGTAGATCTCCCAGCCGAGCTCGCCGACGAACGTGACGCGCAGAGCGCGCACCGGCACGTCACCGACGGCGAGCTCGCGCATGCTCATGTAGGGGAACGAGAGCGGGTCGTCGGTGAGAGGGGCGAGGATGTCTCTGGCACGCGGCCCCCACAGCGCGAAGCAGGCCCAGCGCGCGGTGACGTCCGAGCAGCGCACGCTGCCGTCCGCGGGGGCGTGGCGGCGGATCCAGCTGAGGTCGTGGTTGCCGAACGCGGTGCCGGTGACGATCGAGAACAGCTCCTCCTCGACGCGCGTGACGGTGAAGTCGCACTCGATCCCGCCGCGGCGGTTGAGCATCTGCGTGTAGGTGATCGCTCCAACGTCGCGCGCCACCCGGTTGTCGCACAGCTTTTCGAGGAAGTCCGCGGCGCCCGGCCCGGCGATCTCGAGCTTGGCGAACGAGGACTCGTCGAACAGTCCGGCGCTCTCGCGCGTGGCGCGGTGCTCGGCGCCGATCGCGGGCGACCAGTGCATCCCCGCCCACCCGCGCGGACGCAGCGACTCCTCTCCCGCCTGAGCGTTCTCCTCGTACCAATTCACGCGCTCCCAGCCGGACTTCTCGCCGAACGCGGCGCGGTGCTCGGCGTGCCACGGGTAGGCGCTCGAGGTCCGCAGAGGCCGCCCGGCGAGCCGCTCGTGGCCGGGGTAGCGGATGTCGTAGTAGGTCTCGTAGACCTCCTTGGTGCGCTTGAGCGTGTAGCTGGGCGAGCGGAAGTGCGGCCCGAAGCGGCGGATGTCCATCTCCCAGACGTCCATCGCGGGCTCGCCGTCGAGGATCCAGTCGGCCATGACTTTCCCGATCCCGCCGGCGCCGGCGAGGCCGTGCGCGCAGAAGCCGGCGGCGACGAAGAAGCCGCGCACCTCGCTCTCGCCGAGGCAGAACTCGTTGTCGGGGGTGAACGCCTCGGGCCCGTTGATGAGCTTGGTGACCTTGATGTCGTCCATCACGGGGACCCGCTTGGACGAGTTCTTGGCTATCTCCTCGAAGCGCGGCCAGTCCTCTTCGAGCAGCCGCCCGTTGAAGTCCTGAGGGATCGCGTCGACGAGGTGCTCGTCGAGCGCCCACGGCGCGGACTCGCGCTCGTAGCCGCCCATCACGAGGCCGCCGCCCTCCTCGCGGAAGTAGATCAGCAGGTCGGGGTCGCGCAGCGTGGGCAGGTGCTCGCCCGCGACCCGCTCGCGGAACGGCTGCGTGACGAGGTACTCGTGCGCGAACGGCACGATCGGCACGCGCACGCCCGCCATCCGCCCGACCTCCGCGGCGAACATGCCGCCCGCGTTCACCACCACCTCCGCCTCGATCGGCCCCCACTCGGTCTGGACGCCGCGAACCCGACCGTCCTGGACGTCGATGGCGGTGACGCGCGTGTGCGTGAACACCCTGCAGCCGCCGGCCCGCGCGCCGTCGGCGAGCGCGGTGGTCAAGAGCGACGGGTCGAGGTAGCCGTCGCTGGGCAGGTAGGACGCGCAGCGCACGCCGTCGGTGCTCACCAGCGGAAACAGCTCCTGCGCCTGCTCTGCGGAGATCAGCTCGAGCGGCAGCCCGAACGTCTTCGCCCACGCCACCTGGCGCATCACCTCCTGCTCGCGCTCAGGCGTGCACGCGAGACGTATGCCGCCGCACTGCACCCAGCCGCAGTCGAGCGTGCGGTACAGCTCGACCGAGTCCATCATCATCCGCGTGAGCGACACGCTCGACCTGAGCTGCCCGACGAGCCCGGCGGAGTGGAACGTGGAGCCGCTGGTGAGCTCGTTGCGGTCGAGCAGCACCACGTCGCGCTCGCCGAGCTGGGCGAGGTGGTAGGCGATCGAAGCGCCCCCCACGCCGCCGCCGATGATGACCACGCGCGCGCGATCGGGGAGCTCACGGGGTCTGGGCACGCGATGTGTCCTCTCTGTTCGACTGGCTGGCAATGATTATTAGTTCCGCGTGGTCGGCTTGCTCCACGGCCGCGCGCAGGCGCTCGAAGTGCTCGGCGGCGTAGCCGTGGAAGTCGAAGTCGAGCTCGGACACGTGCGCCTGGACGACCCCCCACGCCCCCTCGCGCGCGTCGGAGAGCACGCGCATGAGCTTCAGCGCAGCGCGCTGGGAGTCCGACGGCGCGGCGCGGTGGTAGGCGGCTAGCAGGCGCTCCTCGGCGGCCTCGTCGAGGTCGTTGTTGACGGCGAGGTTGCCGAGGTCGAAGCGCGGGTCGCCCATCCCCGCGTACTCCCAGTCGACGATCATCAGCCGCCCGTCGCTCTGCGCGCGGATGATGTTCCCGCCGAGCAGGTCGTCGTGACACGGGCGCGGGTCAGTGAGCGGAAGCGCCGCCTCGATCCGCTTCGCGACCGACACCACCTGCTCGTACTCCGCCGGCAGTGTCCCCCCGCGCAGGCGCACGATCTCGGCGTAGTCGGCCAGCAGCTCCGGCACCCAGAAGCGCGTGGGCAGGCTCGTGCCGGAGTCGTGGAACGCGCGCAGCGCGACCGCTATCTCCTCCACGCCGTCGGCCACCTCGCCCTCGCTCACGGCGGCGCATTCGATGAACTCCGTCACGAGGCAGTCGTCGAGTGCGAGCGCCACCGCGGGAGCGATGCCCAGCTCGGCGGCCGCGCTGTTCGCCACGCGCTCGGCCTCGCGGTCGATGCCGAGCAGGTCGGTGTCCTTGCCGGGCAGGCGCACGACGTAGTCGCGTGCGCCGAGTGTGACGCGGTAGTTGCGGTTGGTGATGCCGCCGTCGAGCGCGGCCGGTTCGCCGCTCAGTGGGCCGAGCGACTGCTGCAGGCGCTGCAGGATGTGGTTGAGGTCGCCCACCGCTCCCCTACGCTGATTGCCATCGCCATTGTGCGCGCAGCCGTTGCGCGATAAGGCACGAAGCCTATACCTTCAACGTAATGACAACCCTGGATCCGATCGCGGGAGCCGACCTCGAGGGAGCCGCCCGCGCGATCGCGGGCGTCGCGAGGCGCACCCCGTCGCTCGCGTGCGAGGAGCTCTCGGAGCTGGCTGGCACGAAGGTGCTGCTGAAGGCGGAGTGCCTGCAGGCGACGGGGTCGTTCAAGCTGCGCGGCGCGCTCGCGAAGGTCGCGGCTCTCGGAGATCGCGCGGCCGCAGGCCTGGTGACGGCGAGCGCGGGCAACCATGCTCGCGCGGTGGCGTACGCGGCCCGCGCGAAGGGTCTCGGCTGCGAGGTGTTCATGCCCGAGGACGCGGCCGTGTCGAAGGTGGCGGCGGTGGAGCGCCTTGGGGCTCACGTGCATCTCGAGGGCGGCTCGGTCGAGGAGTCCGTGGCGCTCGCGCTGGCCTCCGCGGAGCGCACGGGCGCGGCGTTCGTGCACCCGTTCGACGACCTTGACGTGATCGCCGGTCAGGGTACGCTAGGCGCGGAGCTGCTCGAGGAGGTGCCCGACGTGGCGCGCGTGATCGTGCCCCTCGGCGGCGGCGGTCTCTCCAGCGGTGTCGGCATCGCCCTGCGGCGTGCCCGCGTGGACGTGGAGCTGGTGGGCGTGCAGGCGCGCGTGTGCGCTCCCTACCTCTCCACGTTGGGCGGAGCGGAGCCGGCCGCCGAGTCGATCTCCACGGCGACGATCGCGGACGGCATCGCGATCAAGCGTCCGGGCGAGCTCACGCTGGGGCTGGTGCGCGAGCTGGTCTCCTCCGTCGAGACGGTGAGCGAGGACGAGATCGCGGACGCGATGGTGTTCCTCGCCGACCGCGCGAAGCTCGTCGCGGAGGGCGCGGGCGCCGTGGGGGTGGCGGCGCTCCTGAGCGGAAGGCTCGAGCCGGTGGATGGGGCGACGGTGGCGGTCGTGTCGGGCGGCAACGTGGACATGGGCCTGCTCGCCGGCCTGTTGCGCCGCCGCGAAACGGAGGAGGGCCGCCGCGTGCGGATCTTCACTCGCGTGCCGGACCGGCCGGGCGGCCTGGCGGAGCTGTTGAGCCTCGTGGCGGGGACGCGCGCGAACCTCGTGAGCCTCGAGCACGTGCGCGAGGCGGTGTCGCTGCACGTGCGCGAGACAGGAGTGGAGCTGACGCTCGAGACACGCGGCCCGGCCCACACCGAGGAGATGCTCGCGGCGCTCGCCGCGGCCGGCTACGGCGTCACGCCGGCTTAGGCTCGCTACAACCTCGCACTCCCAGCCACGAACTCCTTCCAGGCCGCTCGCGCTCTCGCCCGCTCCGCGGGATCGCCGCCCGCGCTCACACGCCGCCCCTCGGGCAGCAGCTCTGCGGCGTCTCGCACGCTCGAGAACACCCCAGCGCCGACGCCCGCGAGCA
>Ga0265319_1001110_pt1 | contig 16729 bp, 10 predicted proteins | sample 4824metaG_FD_192443 | JGI IMG/M metagenome (GOLD analysis project Ga0265319, IMG submission 192443) | Rhizosphere microbial communities from Carex aquatilis grown in University of Washington, Seatle, WA, United States - 4-8-24 metaG | ecosystem: Host-associated > Plants > Roots > Rhizosphere >...
CACTGACTGTACAAGTAAAGAATTTGATTTATACGAAAAGCGTACCTCGCAGGCTTCAGGGATAACCTACGACGTAAAAATACTTACATGGAAAGCACCTCCGGGTCGGGACATTATTTATGCTACCAACAAAAGTAAGAACAGCAGCGTTGTCTTCATTCTTTTAGATGATGGCAGCGTTTACGAAACGACCGATTTTGGTTCATTCGTCGGATGGAATTCCCCGACTCTTCGCTCTAAGACCGATGTGAGCGGCAATTACAGCGGCTATAAGAAACTTGTTGGGGATGTATTGTACACACTATCGATCTCAGGCGTTTTCGTAAGCCGCGATACGGGAGGGACGTGGAGGCTGGACACTCTTGGCGTCGGCCCCGGTCTCTATAACGACATAGCAGTCGATACTTTTCAGTATGTTTATCTTGCCCATGCAAACGGACTCTTCAAACAGCATCCAGACTCAGGTGTTTGGCATCGAATAACGACCATGCCGGCCCAATACATGACGGGCGTTTTCGTCGACCGTAAAAACAGGATCTTTGCATCGACATACAGTGCAGTGTATGTGAGTACGGATACTGGTTCCACATGGCACCTTCTTACCGCGGGACTCGGAGGAGCAATTGTCACAAGCTTTGGTGATGACGCTTTCAGCAATATCTACGCGCTCGGAGGAGGAATGGTGTTTCGTTCCGACAGTGGAAATTCAGCGTGGGTGCGGATCGATACTTCAATTTCAAACCTCATTCTCGACCCGATCAATTCCTATTCTTCTCCATACAAATCCATCGCAGGCGATTCGACAATCTACCTTGCCACAAATTACGGCTTGTTCACAAGCACAGATCAAGGAAATACATGGGTTGAAGACAACAGCGGGATCTCCGCAACAACTTTGTACGGATTCCTCAAATCTCCAACGCGCCAATTTATATCGACAGCTTTAGGACTTTACTACGAGAACCAGGGCGATACCTCATGGATAAAAACTTTTCCGGCGAAAGGGTACCAAACTGGAAATGCCATTTACGTTGACAATGCGGGCAACCTTTATACGCTTGGTTCGATCATCAACGCCTACAATTCACAAAGCCCTAATGCAAACTGGAAAAGCATAGACAACGGCAGCACGTGGTTTCCCGATACCGCTGGTTTAGGTGTGGCTGCTCAATCAGGTATACCTATTTATTTCGCCGATGAAAATGGCATTCAGCATTATTCTTTCTCGAATGCACCCGCCCCCGCCTACAGGAAATCCTCCGGGTCCTCATGGACTCCCGATACTGCAGGACTCAGCGGGATTCCTCAAAGCTATCCAAACGTGTTCGCAAGTGATAAACGAGGCAACCTGTATTGGGCGATTACGACGACAGCTTCGAATTACGCAGGACTTCTCTACAAACGTCCTCTCGCAGGGGGAACGTGGGTTCTCGACACCGCGGGTCTGCAGGGAGCCATTGTCTACAGCGTCACTCCGGACAAGAATGGAAATATTTATGCCGGAACATACGGAGGCGGCATTTACAAAAAAACCGGGAACACCTGGTCTGGTTTTTCTACCCCGAACGGTCTTGGAGGGAGCTCGGCCTTCGTTACTGCTGTGGATAGTTCGGGAGCGCTCTGGGCCGGCTTCTCCACATTGAATGGATTCAATTACCTGTGGCACGGAATATTTTACACGACGGACAACGGGTCGTCATGGAACTTTGCAGGACTCGACAGCATCTCTGTTAGAGCCCTGGTCGTGTACGGCGATACGGTTTTTGCAGTAACCTATAACGACGGTCTTTATGCCCTGACGAAGAACGGTTTGGTGAACAGCGTCAAAAAGAACGGATCGGTTCCCAATATGTATTCTCTCTCGCAAAATTACCCCAATCCGTTTAACCCTGCTACCATGATCGAGTATCAATTGAACGAAAAGAGTTTTGTAACATTGACGCTGTTTGACGTCCTGGGGAGAAGAGTTGCGACGCTGGTGAACGGAGAACAAACCGGCGGAAGTCATTTCGCTAATTGGGATGCATCGGCGTTCGCGAGCGGGGTGTACTTTTATCGCCTGAAAGCCGGAGACTTTATCGAAACGAAAAAAATGTTGTTGATGAAATAACATGCGGGTGACGATCAAGACGTCGGCTCTTGACTAAGCACCACGCAACGTCCTCACTAACAAATCGGAGTGTTACAATGAAACCCTTAGGTACCTTGAGAACGATCGCGCTCTGCTGCGCGTTAATCCTCATCTTTTCGACTGATTCGAGAAGTGATGGAGGAGTCGGGACGGCAACGCTTCCAAATGGAACGACCGTGACTACAACGGACTACGGCAACATCGCATTCACGAATTCCACATACTATGAAAGCGGGGACGAAGATCCGCCGATCTATACGCCTATTTGGAATGCACCGAAGGGGCGCCGTATTCTCGATGCCGACCTGAAACGAGGAGGCGGCACGGTCATGATCTTGCTCGATGATGGTTCGGTCTACGAAGATTTCTCCATTGAAAGCGAAGGGTTTCCCACTATTCATAATGTTACCTTCCGGAAAAAGATCATCGGCGCTACCTTTAGCGAGGACTTCGAGAAAATAATTGGCGATGACCTCTATATGCTTTCATCGTCATATGTCTATGTCAGCCACGACACCGCACTCACCTGGAGCCTCGACACGGCGGGGCTTAGCTCCGCCCATGTTTGGGATATCTCGCTTGATTCAACCTTTCAGGTCTACGCCGCCACCACGAATGGACTGTTCAAAGAGAGTCCCGATACCGATACCTGGCATCGCATCGCGACGCTTACCCAGGCAACGAGCCTGTACCGTGTTTTTGTCGACCGGAAAAACCGGATTCTGGTAGGCGGAAACGGCGGCGGTCTCTACTTCAGTACGGATAACGGCGGATCCTGGTCAACCGACACTGCCGGTATCGGAAATCAGACGCCGAATCTGTTCGCCGACGATATACACGGAAACCTCTACCTCGTGACGAACGATCCGTTCACGAATGTCAATGTCATTTATAAATCTGCAGGGGGAACGTCAGCGTGGCAGGAGATCGATGGCCCGATTGTCACCGCCGTAGCGAACAATTTCGGCGTCACTTCAATCACCGGGGACACCGCGCTCTTTGTCGGAACATCCTTTGGTCTGTTTGTGAGTACCGACCAGGGAACGACGTGGACGATGAACAACGGAGGGATCACCAACAATTATGCGTTCGGCTTTTGGAAGTCTCCGGACGGAAAATGGTTCTCGAGGACGAATCTCGGCATATTCTCGAAGGGTCCTTCCGATGCTTCGTGGACGAAGGTCTTTCCGGTCCAAGGATACAGCGCCGGCGTAGCTTTTGCCGGTGATGCACTCGGGAGATTCTATGCCTCGATGGCAAAGACGACCGCCGGAGGTCCGATCATTTCTAAGAGCACCGATGACGGCGCAACGTGGAACACAGATTCGGCGGGCGTGTCGCTTCTTCGCACAGGCGTTTACTACATCGACGAAAGCGGCGGTCAGCACCTCGGCACGAGTCAGTGGGGGAGCAGCTATCCGAGTCTTCTTTTCACCAAAGCTCCAGGAGGGAGCTGGATGCTTGATACAGCCGGATTCATTTCGAGCAACTACAGTTTTACGTACTCCATCGCCTCGGACCGCCATGGCTATTTGTATATCACCGGTTCGTATTTTTCCAGCGGCGGTTCAGTGCAGGTGAATGGACGTGTGATGCGCAGGCCGATTACAGGAGGACCGTGGCAAGTCGATACCACAGGGCTTCCGCCTTCGGTGAAGTATCTCTCCAACCTGACGCCTGACAAGGACGGAAATATCATGGGAACCGCAGGCAGCACACTCTACAAGAGGACGAACGGAGTGTGGGGGACTGTGGCCCTTCCCGCCCGCGCTGCCTCTCTCTTTTATTACATCGACCAGTTTACGGTCGATTCGAGCGGAGCGATTTTTGCTTCGTTCTCGAGTTTTATTAGCGGCGGCGGAGGAATCTACTTTACCACTGACGGCGGTACTTCGTGGATCTTCGCAGGGCTTGACAGCTTGACGGTGAACGAACTAACTTCCTACGGAGACAGTACATACGTTTCGACAGACCGCGGGCTCTTCATCATTACCCGAAATACCGTCGGAACGGGGGTGCGAACTTCTGCCGTAACTCCGTCTGTGTTTGCATTGGAACAAAACTATCCCAATCCGTTCAATCCGACGACGAATCTTCGTTTCACGATCGGCAGTCCCCAGGACGTGGAGCTGAAGATCTATGATGTGTTGGGGAGAGAAGTAGCGATTTTGGTTCATGGAAAAATGAGCGTGGGGAATTACACCGTGCCATGGAATGCATCGAATATTTCCAGCGGCGTTTATTTCTACCGGTTGAAATCAGGGAATTTTGTTGAGACGAAAAAAATGGTTCTGATGAAGTAAAAGAAATCCGTGCGAGCGAAAAAAAATCCCGTCTCCCATGGCGGGATTTTTTTTGTTCTGCTCGATGCGATGACATTCCATATTGGCTCACGTTGCCCATGGACAGAACGCGAACCGGATTGACTTCGGCCTGACAAGTTATTACCTTTTTCGTACTTCTCTGCCTGAGGAAATGCAATGAAAATTTCTGGCTCCTTGTTCCTCCTTATCATTCTGGCTTCATTCGCGTCCGCGCAGGAGCGCGACACGCTTCATTCGACGGACACGCATGCCCTGAAGAACATTGTCTTTCCCGGTTCGACGAATTCCCTCGCGGATCCTACTCTCCTTCCGCCTCTTCGAATCTCCGACGTGGAAATAAATCGAGATTTTCCGTCCAGTTCCTTCGGCATGGCTCTTCTCTCAAAACCCTCTGTTACAGAAGAACCGGTTGATGTTTCCTGGCATATGACCCTCAGCCAGAAAAACCGGGACCCCCTTGAAACGTTACGAATGATACTGGGCTCAGTAGAGAAAGGCGGAGCTGCATACCTTGCCTATCGGCACCTTTCGAAGTTCGGCTTTCTAAAATGATGTATTTGAGTTATCGGATCGAGATATCGAAGAGAATTTCCGTCAGATCGTAGGCGGGGTAATCTATTGAGGTATGGCTTAGAATGGAAAATCTTGAGGGGACACGACCGGCGGGGTTAGTTTTTGTTCTTCCCTTTTTTTTGCGATGCCATGGACGGCATTCGATTGAACAAAAATAGCTTTTCGCGGTGTTGCAGGGCACGCATGCTCGCACGCGCCGCAGCCGATGCAGTACTGGTTGTCGACTTCCGGTATTGTTAACTTGCCGTACGGCACCATCCTCACGGCTTTCGTCGGGCAATGTTCGGAACATGCGCCGCAGTCGGTCTTCTTCGTCTCAACAATACAGTCCTCTTTTACAAAATGCGTTTTGCCTATCTGAAGTATTTTCTTTTCCTCTTGTAGGACCGGCTGGATCGCGCCCGTAGGGCACACGCGTCCGCAGAGCGTGCAGTCAAAGTTGCAGTAACTCACTGAATAGTCCATTCGGGGCTGCATCACGCCGACGAGGCCGAATTCAAAGAACGAGGGCTGCAGAACGTGCGTCGGACATGTGCTGACGCAGAGATGGCAGGCTGTGCAGCGGCTGGTGAATCGCTCGACGGTGCGTGCGCCGGGCGCTACGACGGGTTTCTTTCTCGTCTGCTCGTACGTCGGTTCCGATGAAGGAGCAGGTTGTTTCATGGTCATCGCCCACAATATCCCCGATGATGCGGCGGCAAGGATGCCCCGTCTCCCTTCGTCATGAGGAGTCCGCACAGGAGTTTTGGCTCTTCCAAACGAGTATCTCATCCCAACTGTGGGGCAGGAACTCAGACAATCGAAACAGCCCACACAAGCCGCAAAATCGATCTCGCGTTTTGCACTGTCGATGCACCGCGCCCTGCAGACGCGCTCGCACAATCCGCAATCGATGCAATGCTCGTGATCGATGGTTATCCGAAATATGGAGAACCGGGAAAAAAAACTCAACACTCCGCCGACAGGGCAAAACGTGTTGCAGAAATATCGTCCGTGAAAATATGAAAGCCAAAACAATCCGCCGAGAAAAATGAGCGTTACGGCAACGACCGAAACGGAAAGTCCTTTGAGCGGGATTTCATACAGAAAGAATATTTGCTCTTTTGTGAGAAGGAGGGCGGCGGCATTGTTGAGAAGGATGATGAGCGGGCGCACAAGGTTTGAAAGAATTCTGCCGAAGCTGCTGAAAGGTTCGACGAGATTCAGCAGGAAGAAACTGCCGCAAAGTGCGCCGATGATCACGACGAGGGTGATTCCGTAGTGCAGAGCGTAGTGCGGCTTCACGTACGGATACTTGCGGTGTTTGAAATTCCTTTTCGCGCTCCATATGAATATATCCTGAAGCGTCCCCAGCGGACAGACATGGGAACAGTAGAGTCTTCCACCCAGGAATGTTGCCGTCAGCACAACGGCCAGTCCCGCGATGGCTATGCCGGACAAGCTCAATGCATGGATCAACGACGGACCCGCCTGCAAGGAAAGGAATGTCGAAACAAAGACAGGAGGGACAAGGTTTGCGAGATCTAAAAAGAAAATTGAGGTAAGAGCCAGCGACATTGCTGCAACCCCCCACCGGATTCTCCTGAGATATCGCACGGGTCAGAGTGAAATTCGTTTGATGTTCAATTGATCGAGGTTTGCGCGCCCGACTTTTTGCTCCGCCGCAAGTTGAATGTACCGGATTTCGGAAGGATCCATGCCGAATAATTTGGCTCCGGCAACATCGATCGCCACCATGTCGGTCGAGATCAGCTGTGACTTCATCGTGACGACGTCTTCTTCCGATATGCCCCGTGGACCGTTGCGCTTCATGACGTAGTAGGCGTCAAGGATATTCAGGTCCGGTTTTCGGTAGGCGGCAAAATCCGCGATGCACTGATGGAGGTCGTTGGCATGCCACGCACGCCGATCCCATACGGTGCCCATCAAATTCTTCATCGACATCGTCAATTTGGCCGAGTCATGGCTTTTCAGGATGGGGACGTTGATAAAGACGTCCGATTCGAGAATGAGCTCATGCACTTTTGCTTTTGCCAGATTCTTAGCTCCGGTAACAGATACATCGTGAAAATAGCCTTCCGTGTTTCCTGGGGCGATTTTTCCGCCGGCATCCGTCACGGCAGGGCCGATGCCGCTGTTCCTGTAAGCACGCTGCCAATTGTCGCACGTGTTGTCAAACACGATCACTTCTTTCGCTCCTGCGCTGACACACTGCTTCGTGATCTCTGCAATCAATTTCGGGTTGGTATCTCCGCCTCGCGCCGGAGAAACATCCCATCCGATGTTCGGCTTCACAACAACTTTTTGTCCTCTTTTCACGAACATCTTCATGCCGCCGAGAGCTTCTATTCCCTTAGCGAACATCACATCCGGTTCGCCGCCTTTGATGGCGACGAGGTCAAAGGCATCGGTCGGAGGACTTTCTAACATTTTTTCTCCAAACAACTTCAGGTGTCCAAAGGCAGAACTCGTACCGGCGAGAACTGTCGCGCCGGCTGCGCGAAAAATAAATGACCTGCGATCCATTATTTCCTCATTGGATGTGTGCACTGATTGATACAGCTTCCCACCCCCTACCCTGCAATTCCCTTGCCAGTTTTCCGGCCTGTATCGAAGGTGAAACCAGATTTAAATCCAAATTCTCCCCTGATTCCATTCGTAACATTCTCATTTGCGCAGATGACATCTGGGGGCTTTCGCATAGGTGAGAAGTTGGAAGCGGTCTTATTTACCCCGGCTGCATGCATTTCCTTTTTTTGAATGATCACACTTCCGAGAATGTCGTTTCCTTCGGAAGACCAGGACAATCAGACTGAAAGCCATCTGTTCAAGATCTTTTCGGGGAGCAAACATCATTGAATTCTCTTGACTTGGGCGGGATGCACCATGGCATTTTCCTAGTTGGCCGACCTCCCTGACCGGAATGAGTCCCGATCGGCATCAGTTTGAATTATTCGTTGGTAAATGCCCCATTTTATTCCTATTATTTGAGAAGCGCTCCCTTCAATCATTCAATTTTGGAAAAAGAGAAGGAAAGATGAGCTCAAATTGTCCAAAATTCACTGTTGAATATATTGGCACGCTCCTTGCCGAAAAATTCAACGCAAGAGAACAACCTCGACAGTAAAGGCGCTTTCCTCGTATGTTGATGACCAAGAACCATGTCTTTCAGATCGTCCTTCTGATCACTCTGACAGTACTATACTCACCATTATTAACCTCACAAACAAAAGAAGATTGCCTCGCCTGTCACTCCGACACATCGCTTTCCACTGAGCGGAATGGGAAGACGATTTCATTGTATGTCAATGACCAGATACTGGCACACTCCACACACCGGACATTTGTTTGTGTTGCGTGCCATACCGGATTTGATCCGAATAACGTTCCGCACAAAGAAAAAATTACCCCGGTTCAATGCCAGACATGCCACAGGAATGTGGAAGCGAAGCATCCGTTCCACAAATCAATGTTGTCAAAAGCAGGTGCGGACGTCAGCCGTATGTGCAAAGATTGTCACGGTCGACATGACGTACAGTCCCCAAAGGTTCCCGGGACGAAATTTAATTCGGCGAACGTCGTCCAAAGCTGCGGCGAGTGTCATGGCGCTGAAAAGGAAAAATACCTGGCGTCGGCACATGGCAAAGCGCTCGCTTCGGGTAACCTGAACGCGCCGACGTGCGTTGCGTGTCACTCGAAAAATATCACGGGAGTAAAAGGTGAAAAAGATTCTGCACAATTGAAAATATTGCAGGAACAAGTCTGCATCGCTTGCCATGTAAAGAACAAACGGACACCGGAATCAGCGCCGTCGGCAGCTTTCGTCATGTCCTACGAACAGAGTGTCCACGGCATGGCCTTAATAGGAGGGAACGGCAATGCCGCCAACTGCGTCGACTGCCATGGGAGTCATGAGATGAAAAAGGGGGGAGATCCGACGTCGAGGGTGAATCGGCTGAATATTCCGAGCACGTGTGCAAAATGTCATGCATCGATCGCCGAACAATACAGAGCCAGCATTCATGGCTCGGCCTTTCTGGCGGGAAATAAGGACGCGCCAGTGTGCACCGATTGTCATGGCGAACATAGAATTCTCGCCCCCAAAGACCCAAACTCGCCTGTTTCAAAACTGCACGTTTCTGCTCAGGTTTGTTCACCGTGCCACAACTCGGTCCGCCTTAACGAAAAATTCGGGCTTGCCGTCGAACGAGGAAAAAGCTTCGACGATAGCTACCATGGCCTTGCGACAAAGGCAGGGAGTGTTGAAGTCGCGAACTGCGCCAGCTGCCACGGTATTCATGATATACTTCCGTCAAGCGACCCGAGGTCGAGGGTGAACAAGGCGAACCTGGCCGTTACGTGCGGCAAATGCCATCCGGGGGCGAATGAAAATTTTACGAAAGGGTCGGTCCATCTGATCGTGACCTCGAATGACAAGGATCTACTCTATTATATCACATCGGGCTACGTCTTACTCATCATCCTTACCATCGGCGGAATGTTCGTTCACAATGCCCTAGATTTTGTTAAAAAGTCGAAGCGAAAGCTTCGTGTGCGGCGTGGAACAATCTACGAAGAAGACCTTGGCCATTCGTTGTATGTGAGGATGACATTGAGTGAACGATTACAGCACGGCACTCTGATCGTCAGCTTTGTAACGCTCGTGATCACAGGATTTATGCTTAAATTTCCCGACGCGTGGTGGGTCTCGCCAATTCGGTCGATCAGCCCGTCGGTGTTTGGGATTCGCAGCTTGCTTCACCGGATCGCGGGAGTGGTGCTGATACTTGGAGGCATATATCACATCTACTATATACTGTTCATACCGCGCGGAAAACAGCTTGTCCGGGACTTATTGCCGAAACTGCAGGACGTCCACGATGCACTTGCCGTCGCAAAATACAATCTCGGAATAAGCACGGTAAGGCCGCAATTCGACCGATTTAGTTATGTTGAGAAGAGTGAATACTGGGCGTTAGTGTGGGGGACGATCGTGATGGCTTCCACTGGGTTTATTCTTTGGTTCGACAATAGATTCCTTGGACTTATCGGAAAATTGTGGTGGGATGTTGCAGGGACGGTGCATTACTACGAAGCATGGCTTGCGACGCTTTCGATCGTCGTTTGGCATTTTTATTTTGTTATCTTTAATCCGGATATCTATCCGATCAATCTTGCCTTTCTCGAAGGGACCATTACGGAAGAAGAAATGCATGACGAACATCCGTTGGAACTGGACCGCATTAAAGCCGAGGAGATGAGAAAGATTGAGGAAGAAGAAAGAGTTAAAAGTGAAAAGTTAAAAGGTGTAAACGGAGAGTAATGAGTTATAAGTTGTAATAGGGTAGATGAGGCTAATAGCTAAGACCCAAGACCTAAGAACAACGAACGAACCACCTAACGCTATCATCGGACTCTTATGAAAAAATTTATCCCGAGATCATTTTTTAACCCGACAAGTTTTGTTGGCGTAACGATTGCGATTGTCAGTTTCGGACTGATCCTGTTCCTTTTTCTTCTTGAGCTTTTTGCCGTCCGGCAGAATCCGTACATGGGAATTATTGCGTTTGTGATCCTCCCTGCGTTTCTTCTCCTTGGATTGGCCGTGGCCGTTGTTGGCATGGTGCTTGAGCGCAAGCGTGGACATGTAACGGAGGCACGTTTTCCACGCATCGATCTCAACGATCCGCACCAGCGCTCGATGGTTGTTTTCTTCTCCGGTCTTCTTGTCTTTCTTCTCCTCTGCTCTGCGTTCGGGAGTTATCAGGCGTACGAATACACAGAGTCTGTACAATTCTGCGGAGAAGTGTGCCATAGCGTGATGAAGCCGGAGTACACTGCGTACCTTTATTCGCCACACGCGAGGGTTTCGTGCGCGGAATGCCATGTCGGTTCGGGAGCTGATTGGTATGTGAAATCGAAACTCTCCGGTGCCTACCAGGTCTATTCTGTGATCTTTAACAAATATTCTAGGCCAATCGAGACACCGGTAAGGAATCTTCGTCCGGCGCAGGAGACGTGCGAGCACTGCCATTGGCCCAAGCAATTTTATTCGGAAACGCAGGTTGTGAAGAATTATTTTCTTTCCGACGAAAAGAATACCCCTTCTTCAATTTCGCTGCTGATGAAAATCGGCGGCGGCAACAGTGAATCGGGGGTCACGTCCGGCATTCACTGGCACATGAATATTGCGAATAAGATCACGTATGTTGCAACAGATACGCGCCGCCAGGTGATTCCTTGGGTGCAGTCAGAAGGATCGGACGGAAAAGTGGTCACGTATACAACGAACGACGGTTCATTCAAGGAAGAACAGTTGACGACCGGAGAGAAGCGGCGGATGGATTGCATCGATTGCCACAATCGGCCGACACATATTTATCGTCCTCCGAATGAATCGGTCAATGAAGCAATGTCGTTGAGGTGGATCAATCCCGAAATTCCTTCGATCAAAGCAACGGCTGTAGAAGCACTGACAAGGCCGTACGCGACAGAGGAGGGAGCGATGGATAGTATTGGCATATTTGTAAGGGATCAGTACGAACAGCGGTATCCGGATATCGCGAGGACGAAGAAGGTGAGCATTGATTCCGCGATCGACCATCTCAAACAGATTTACAGCAAAAACTTCTTCCCCGAAATGCATGTGTCCTGGCAGCACTACCCAGACAACATCGGCCACCTGTACTCTCCCGGATGTTTCCGGTGCCACGACGGAAAGCATGTCGGGAGCAACGGCAAAGTGCTCTCTAAAGAGTGCAGCACTTGTCACGTGATCCTCTCTCAAAGCCTTAACGAGGCGAAGCCTCAGGTTTCTCTGGAAGGGGTTCAATACCGCCATCCCGTTGATATCGGTGAAGCATGGAAGGAGATGAGTTGCAGCGACTGCCACGGAGAGAATCAATAATCCTATTGGCCAGGAATAATATTCGCCGGGAAAGAGCACCTGGAGACGAATCATATGATAATTCGTGTGATCCGCCGGCAAGCCGATTCAATGTCCGTTATTAAGTGACTTTTTATCATGATTATTTTTCTTATCATTGAAAAATCAGTGAATCTCATCTTCTTGGATTTGAGACTGTAATGACCAAAAATCATCAAAAAAGGGGAAATCCAGCGCCGTTGTCCCGGCACATTATTTGAGTAGTAATTGACAGGGATTTGAACGGCGAAAACTTCAAACCTAAACGGAAAGATACCTGTGATGAAAAAGATAGTAGAGATTTTTGTGATGACGGCGCTTGTTGTTTTCCTCGCGATTCCCTCTGCCGCGCAGCACAAGTATGTCGGTGTCACGATGTGCTCGGTCTGCCACAAGACAGAAAAGCAAGGAAAGCAGTTCGATATTTGGAAGTCATCTGCCCACGCAACTGCGTTCAAGACGCTTCAGTCACCCAAGGCGGATGAAATTGCTAAAGCAAAGGGTTTGAAAGTCAAAGCGGCCGAAGCGCCCGAGTGTCTCCAGTGTCATGTTACCGGTTACGGTGTCGATAAATCTCTTACTGCGTCGTTGAAGCCGGAAGATGGGGTTCAATGCGAAGCATGCCATGGCGCCGGTTCCGACTATAAGTCAATGCCGATCATGAAAGACAAGGCGAAAGCCGAAGCAGCAGGCTTGGTTCTTGCGAAGGACGACCCGAAGCTCTGCACACAGTGTCATAATAGTAAAAGTCCAACATTTAAAGAGTTTAACTATAAAGCGTCATGGGATAAGATCAAGCATCCCATCGCTGCAAAATAAAGTGTATTCGCTCCATTCGTGGAGCGATACTTCCCCCGCCGGTAACCTACATACCGGCGTACATCCCACGAGGCTCGGCAAAGCCTCCAGACCGCAAAACAATCCCGCTTCATCTTCTGATGAGGCGGGATTCCTATTTTATGGAAGGGGCGTAATCTGTTCTTGATACTTGGAAGGAAGTTCGTTATGATGATACAAAACCATAGTAAACGTAAGAAAAATTTTCAAGGATGAATGGCACAATCCTTGTCTTTATTCCCACCACACGAGTAAAGGGAATAGCCGTTATGAAATGCAAAATAGTTTTTATCATCCTTTGTTTTCTGACAGCGACGGCATCTGCCCAGCTTGCTTCGGGGCGGTTTACAACGTCATTCTACGGCTGGCAGGGACGGAATGCGAACCTCGACGTGCAGAACTATATGCGAGGGTTTGAAAACGTGCAGTTCGATCTTACTCAACAGCACTTTTCATTCAACACGAATTTTCAGTACTCAAAAGATTTCGGAACGACGATCGGCTCCGACCCGGATCTCCAGCTTTCATCGCTGACGCTCAGCGCACGAAACATCGCGGACATCGCTGATGTCTCCGTCGGTCGTCAATATGTGTTTGCCGGAGTCGGCAACGGTCTCATCGACGGTGCGCTTGCGAGGGCCATGTTGTTCGACCGGAAAGTCGGCATTACCGCGTACGGAGGGTACAACATTATTGAATCGCGGTCGATCGACCTGAAAGAGAGTTTACCGGATAATTCCCTGTTCGGCGGACAGATTACCTTCGAGCCGATCGACAACGGCGTCATTGGTCTGAGCTACATGAAGATGACACGCAAGCCTGATCCGTTCACCGCTGTGCGGGCCGATTCGTTGTTCAACCCGGAGGTGATCCTGATTGCGTACTCCCCGACAGAGGAAGAGTATGCCAGCCTCGATGCGCGGTACAATTTTTCGAACAGGGTGAATCTATACGGTCGCTCGGATTATGATTTCAACTTTCAAAGAATTTCGCGCGCACAGGTGGAAGGAAGCGTAGGTATTCTTGCCTCATTGAACGCGACCATCGATTATTTGTACCGCCAGCCGCTCCTCGCATATAATTCAATCTTTTCGGTCTTCAACACCAACAGTACTCAGGAAATAGAAGCAGGACTTGATTATCAAGTGATGCCGTTGTTCCACACCTTCGCGCGTTTCGCGACGGTTCAATACACGGATGACGACAGCCGGCGGGTCACGGTCGGCGGGTCGTACGATATAATTAATATTTCCTATACTCAAAATTTCGGGTACGCCGGCGATTTGAACGGCGTCTCTGTGCAGGCAGTCTACCCGATGATGGAACGAAAATTTGTGCCGAACATTGCATTCGGATTTGCGGATTATCAGCTCTCGGACGACGCACCGAAGAATACCGTCTTTAACAGCAGTATCGGTGCGACGTACCGGCCCATGCCTTCGTTATCGACCGATGCCCAGGTGCAGTGGATGCGGAATCCGCTCTACTCGAACGATGTCCGGGTGTTTTTGAAAGTAAACTACTGGTTCAGTGACCGTCTCAGTTGGTTCTAAGGAAACTCTATGAGAAACAAAATCCTATTGTTCGGAGCGTGTCTCGCAGCGGCGGTCGTCGCTGCATTTGGCGGCGGCTGGTCGGAAAACGTCCAGGCATCTGCTGCCGGCGACACCGTGAGGGTGATCAAATTCTCCCATCAGAAACACATCAACGAGTTCGGAGTTGATTGCGCGACCTGTCACGCTGCTGCGGCAACCAGCCAGCTTTCGTCGGATACCCTTGTTCCCGGGCACGCTGTGTGCCAGACATGCCATGAAGAGCAGGTGAGCAAAACGTGCGGGTACTGCCACGCCGACGAGATGAATCCGAAAGGCTTTCCGCGGGAAACGCGCGAGCTGCGTTTCGATCATAAAAAACATGTGACTGACGGGAAGATGGAATGCGTAACCTGCCATGCCGGACTGGATAAGGTGGACTATGCATCGGCAGCGAACATGCCCTCGATGACGACATGCAACACGTGCCATAACAACGTCAAAGTCAATAACCAGTGTGAAACATGCCACACCAATCTTGCGACGCTCCGACCGGCATCGCATAATGAAGGAAATTTTGTGAAGAACCATTCCGTGCTGGCGAAGTTGAACGGAATGGATTCGCAATGCTCGAAGTGTCACACGCAAAGCTACTGCCAGCAATGCCACGACGGGTCGAATTTAACGGCCCTGTCCCCCGCAGAAAAGACCGGTATGATCTCGCCTCGCACCATCGGAGACGATAAATCGCAGGCGTTGAAAGGGCAGGCCATCCACGACATTAATTACCGTTTCACGCACGGCATAGAAGCACGCGGCCACGCGGCGGATTGCCAGGTTTGTCACCAGGAACAGGCGTTCTGCAACGACTGTCATCAGACTGGAAGCCAGGCGTTGGGAGGAACAATTCCTACGACGCACGAGGCCGCGGGATTTGTTACGATCGGCGTTGGGACCGGCGGCGGAGAGCATGCCCGGCTTGCACGGCGCGAAATAGAAAGTTGCCAGTCGTGTCACGATGTTCAAGGATCCGACCCGGTCTGTATGAAATGTCATGTCGACCCCGATGGCATCAAAGGGACGAATCCAAAAACACATCCGAGCGGATTTATGACGAGCATCCACGGCGATTGGCACACGAATGCCGGTGCAACGTGTTTCGCCTGTCACACCGACCCGAATGCAAGACCGCACTCAATGGGCGGAATTGCCGGCCAGGGATTTTGTGGATACTGTCACGGAAAAAAGTGAGCGAATTATGAAAACAAGTGTGTATCGTGGAATTGTTCTCGTCGCATCGATCGGATTGATGGCGGGTTGCAGTCAATTGAAAAATGACCAGCCGCCGACGGCTCCGACATTGAGCCTCCACGGAGATGGCTGGACAGATCCTGCATCGGCGAACTTTCACGGCCTTGCAATCCAGCAATTAAACTGGAACATGACAACCTGCAAATCTTGTCATGGTCCAAACTATGCCGGCGGCACCGCGCAGAAATCATGCCTCACCTGTCACACGCAAACGAACGGGCCGGAAGCGTGCAATACTTGCCACGGCAGTTTCAACGCGCCTGTGGGTAATAATCTTTCGTGGGCTCCGCCTCGTGCGGTGAACGGTGATACCGTGGCCACGAGCCGCGGCGTCGGCGCACACCAGGCGCATCTGCTGGCGACCATGGGGAAAGTGCTCAAGTGTCAGGAATGCCATACCGTCCCCTCACAGGTGTATGCTGCCGGACATATCAATTCCCCGTTGCCTGCAATCGTAGCAATGAACGATACGCTGGCTAATTTGGTCTCGGGAAGCGGTGCATTCATTCCACATCCGGCATACAGTGCAGCTCAACTGCAATGCAATAATACGTACTGTCACGGAAATTGGCAGGCGCAAAAGGCTTCTGCGCCCGCGGACAGACAATACATCTACATTGATTCTGTGATTGTCGGTGCAAATTATTCGCCAAAGTGGACCGGTGGGGTCAATGAGGCAACATGCGGGAGCTGCCACGGCTTGCCGCCGAAGGGGCATCTTGGATATGGAACGAATGAACTTCCACTTTCGAGCTGCGGAAATTCCGGATGCCATACGGGAATCGTCGACGGAAATGGCAAGATCCTCGACCCGACAAAGCATATCAACGGAAAAATCGATTACGAGCGGACCGAGAGAAATTTCTAAGCTTTTTTGAACGGAGCGGAGTGATGGTAGGAACGATTGTTTTGGTTGTCGCGTTCGTAAGCGGTCTGGCGGCTGTATGGTCTTACTATCAGGCTGCAGCCGGGAAACAGAACTATTTAAGCATTGGAAGAAAGGGCCTCTATCTCAGCGGCGCCGCGATCATCGCAGCTGCGGCATTGCTCCTGACAAACATCCTTCAGCATGATTATTCATACGCGTATGTCTGGA
>Ga0265319_1001113_pt1 | contig 16715 bp, 14 predicted proteins | sample 4824metaG_FD_192443 | JGI IMG/M metagenome (GOLD analysis project Ga0265319, IMG submission 192443) | Rhizosphere microbial communities from Carex aquatilis grown in University of Washington, Seatle, WA, United States - 4-8-24 metaG | ecosystem: Host-associated > Plants > Roots > Rhizosphere >...
GGACATCCTGCCTTCACCGGCCGAGTTTGCCCGGGCCCTTGAGCGGGAAAAGGTGACCATCAACCTTAGCGCCGGCAGTTTGTCGAAGTTCCGCCGTGTGGCGAAGAAGCACCGGATGCCCTACCAGGCCCTCATCCGCGAAGTGCTCGACCGGGTGGCGACGCGCATCAAATGAACCGCCGGCTGCAGTTCTTCGACCGCACCGGCGCAGGCATCGACCACCCGGTATACTCGAACTGCCCCGAAAGCCGCTACCTCAAGGTGCTGTGGGCGCGGGTGGTGTAGGTGCCCGGTCCGGTCGATTCTACCGGGACCTCGGCCGGGGGAAACATCCCGCGGGTGGCGTCGACCCGTGACCACAACAGCACGCCGGTAAAAAGCATCACCACCATGGGGATCAACGGCGCATTGTAGCTGCCGTAGCGCTGCACCAGATAGCCGAACATCACCGACGAGGCGAAGGCGCCGGCTTGGGCGGCGGTATTCGCGAATCCCAACACGGCCCCCGCGTAACTGCTGCCGATATCGAGGGCGACCGCAGACATGTTCGGCTGTTGCAGCGTCATCCCGCCATAAGCGAGCGAGAGGAACGCCAGGGCCCACGCGCCACTGGTGGTCAGGATCGTGGCCACCATGAACAGGGCGGCGGACCCGAGACCGACCAAACCGACGAGCCGGCGCCCGGTCTTCAGGCCCAGCCGGCCGACCAGCCAGTCGCTGGCGAATCCTCCGAGGCAGTTGGCGCCGGCCCCCACGAGGTAGGGCAGCGCCGACAGCCAAAGATCACTCTCGTGATAACCCCGGCCCTTCACCAAATAAGTGTGGAACCACGACGAGTAGAAATAAATGGCGTAGACATAACAGGCGCAGATGCCCATGAGCAGCCAGAGATTGCCGCTGCGCAAGGCGAGCATCCACGGCATCGCATGGCCGGGACGAGGTCCCGCGGTCGCCAGCTCCGTGCGCTCGGCTTCCCCTATGCCGGGCATCTCCGCCGGTAAATCCCGAAACTTCGCATACCAGACGAAGGCCCAGATCAATCCCAGCACGCTGAAGACGTAAAACGAAGCCCGCCAGCCGTAGTGCGCCTGGATCGGCACCACCAGCAGCGGCGAAATTGCACCGCCAAGCTGGCTGGTCATCCACACGATGCCCCAGGCACGGGCCCGGCGTTTCGCGGGGAACCAGCGCGCGATGACGGTGGCGGCGTTCGGGTATGCCCCGGCCTCGCCCATGCCGAAGAAAAACCGGGTCACCAACAGGAGAAAGTAGTTGGACACGGTTCCCGTCAGCGCCGTGAAGGCCGACCACCAGATTACGATCCGGGTGAGCACCTTGCGGGGGCCGATCCGGTCGCCCAGCGCGCCACTGGGAATCTCAAAGAGCCCGTAGGACAGTGCAAATATCCCGGTCACCCAGCCCCACGCCTCGGGACTGATGTGCAGCTCATCCTGCATGCGCGGACCCGCGACCGAAATGCACACGCGGTCCAGATACGTGATGATCGCGAGCAGTGAGAGCATCCCCAGGATGCGGTTCTGGTACTTCACGGCCGCCAAGCTGACGGTGCCGTTGCCCTGTGCAAGCGATTACCCCACCGGCTTTCAGGCGCCCCCGGCCGGGTCTGGCGGCGGAAGTCTGGGATCGACGGAAGATTGGTTCAAGGCCGCGATTGACAGGACATACCAGGAGAATACTCATATGGTATGCCAGCGACTACCATAAAGCTAGCGGCCGACTTGGTCAAAAAGGTCACGACTTTAAAGCCGAAGGACGAGAGTATCTCCGGTTATGTACGGGAATTGATCGAGCGGGAGCACCGGGCACGGGCGCATCGGGAGGCCGCGACTGCTTATCGGCAGTTTCTGCAGGAGAATCCCGAGGAGCGGGCCGCGATGGAGGTTTGGGAGTCGGCTCCGCTCGTGGATGATGTTGAGGGCAAGAAGCCCTGAGTCTGCGAAACGCCGATGTGAACCGCTATTCCGCGTTCGTGAACGCTAATCCCCGCGAAGGAACAAAGCAGAGGCACCATCCGGTCCACCTGATCGGTGAACAAAAATGGTCCGACCGGAATCCGGCTGCCTTCTGCATCAGCGCCGATGAGCGAAAATTAGCGGTCAACCTGCTGGGGCTTTTGCCATGAAACGCGGCACGGTAGTCTGGGTGGATTTGAGCGACACGATTCCACCAGAAATGGGCAAGGTGCGGCCGGGCATCGTGGTCTCCGGCACGGCGCACAACGAGTTACTCAACACCGTGGTCGTGGTGCCCACGTCTGGCATCGCGCCGGAAATCTGGCCGCTGCGTTTGGCGGTTGGGACCTTCGGCGGCAAGGACAGCTACGCGGTGATCCCCGGCATCCGTCAGGTGGGGAAGGGCCGATTGCGCGGCTCGCTCGGGCAGCTCTCGCATGAACGGATTGTCGCCTTGGATGAATGTCTTGTGGCTTACCTGCATTGAGGCCGGATCGCGGGCAGCCGCCGGGATTGGTTTTTCCCGTCAGACCCCCGCCGGCCGCCGGTCCTCCTGCAGGGTGCTGATGAGCATCAGCAGCGCGCCGAGGAGGCCGATGCCGCCGGCGACATACCACCAGTTGTCGCCCAGCCGGCCGTAGCACCAGACCCCGAGGCTGCCGGCCAGGCCGGCCAGCGCCCAGACCATGCCCCGGGTGCCGAAGTAGCGGCCGCGGAATTTCTCCGGCGACAGGTGGCTCGCGTAGCTCATGCTGATCGGCAGCGACAGCATTTCCCCCAGGGTGAACAATCCCATGGCCGCAAAAAATCCGGCCTGCGTGCGCATGATCCCGAATGAGGCGCAGCCCAGCCCGACCAGGGCGTAGCCCACCACGAGCACCCACCGCAGGTCGAAGCGCCGCGCCCACTGGTTCAGCGGCAGCTCGATCAGCATGATCAGCGCTCCGTTCATCCCCATGACCACGCCGTATTGCGCCGGGGTCAGTCCCCGGTTGACCGTGGTCAGGGCCAGTACGTTGAAGGTCTGCACAAACGCGATCTCCATCAGCAGCGAGCAGACCACCAGGAAGATGAACGGGCGGTTGCGGGCCATGTCCGCCAGCGCCTCGCGCCAGCTTTGCCAGACGACCCCGGGCGATGTCACCCGGCCGGTCACGGTGCGCAGCCCGTGCGGCAGCCATCCGAAGGCCAGCACCGCGAAGGCCAGCGTGGTGAAGGCGTCGCCATAGAAGATCAGGGCGGGGCTGCGGCTGAACAGCAACCCCGCCATGGCCGGCCCCGCCGCAAACCCCGCGTTGATGGCCAGGCGCATCAGGGCGAAGGTCAGGACCCGCTGTTCCGCGGTCACGAGGTCGGTCAGCAGCGCATTGGCCGCCGGTGCGTAGAGAAAGGAACAGAAGCCGTGAAAAAACCCGACGGCCATGAACTGCCGCACGGTATGGCAGTAATAGAGGGCCACCGTGGTCAGCGCCGCCGTCACCAGGGCGATGACGATGGTGTTGCGCCGCCCGAGGGCGTCCGCGAGGTAGCCGCTGGCGATCGGGCCGAACAATCCGCCCACGCTGACCGCCCCGAGGACCAGCGCCACGCGGCCGAGGGCGATGCCCTGGCCCGTCAGATACAGGGCGAGAAACGGCATGACAAACGCGCCGAAGCGGTTGATGAACTGGCCGCCGATCATCACATGCACCGCGGCGGGCAGGCCGCGGACATCGGAGATCAATTGGGCGGTGAAGGCGCGCATGGACAGGCAGGTGGGACCGGGAATCTCACCGAAACGTCGGGTTCGGCAAGACCCAAGCCCGCGGCGATCCAGCTGAACCATATTTGGAGAGCGAATCCGGCTTGGCCGCTTCGGGCCCGCTTTCCCTCTGAAATCCAGGGCGGCGCCGCCGTACTGTCCTTCGCGGACCCGCCGGCCGGGCGATCTGTAACGGTCGGATTTTTGGAACGATGCCCCGTCCGGCCCCGGCCTCGATCTTCCTGTCACCATTCGCACCCTTCGGGGGATTCTCAAGAGGTCACACATAGGTCTTCCTTCTGCTCGCACCGACACCCGCCTAGCGCGCGGCGAAGAACGACGCCGAACGCGCCGCACTAGAAAATGCCCTTGCCAAGACCGACCGGGACATCGACCAACTTGTCTATCAGCTCTATGCGCTCACGTCTGAAGAAATCGCCCTCGTTGAAGGCGCGGGAACTCCCGCTCCCTCGGTCGAAGCGGACTGATCCGGCCGTCCCCCGCATCCCCACCGACCCGCGCACCTGGCCCAGGTCTCGTCACGCCTTTGGCTGGGCCGCCAGGCATTTCTTCGCCCGCCCGCAGTCGCCGTGGTCGGATGATCACGTCCTCGTCCCTGAAATCGTCGCCGCGTGCGTCGTCCGCGAACTGATGCTCGCGCTCGATCTCCGCCGTTTCCCGCACCGCCGCTGGGCCGACTGGTTGAGCCGTCGCGCCCACGCGCTCTACCGGCTCGACCGTCGGTTCCGCGCCCGGATGAACGGCCCGCACGAACGCGAATATTGCTACACCTACCTGCGCCACTGGCTCTACATTGGCCTGCACAAGTCGGGTTGGAGATACGCCGATGTACTCCCGCCCGAGATGCGCGAAGGCCACCCGGTCACGCGCCAGGGCATCCCGGCTTGGAAACGCTGGCGGCTGAAATTGGCCACCGAATAGCGGACTCGAAGCAAGCGCCCGGTCCGGTGCCTCATAGACAGAGTGGAATGCTGAAGATTACGAGCGGGTCGCTGACAAGGGTTCGATGCGACGCTGACGTGAATTCTGGGCGAGCTGGTTCATCGAGTTACAATGGAGACACTCATTTCCAGCTCTTCCATTCTGCGCTCGAGATCGAAGCGCCATACGGTCACAAATCTGTCGCCCTCCCTCCTCCTCGCCTTAAACAATTGAGTAACTGAGAAGCCTTTATTCCCCTCACAATCACCGTGCGCCATAATACCGATGAGTAAGCAACAGGACGATGGGGTCGACGATCCGAGCGGATGGGCTAACGAAATCCCGCGAGAACGAGACATGGTGGTTATCAGTCTCTTTCATAAGTTAAGCGCAACTAAACAAACCCGGGAGTGCGTGGATGATCAAACTTGGTCCGATCTGGGCCTGGACGATCTCTACGTAAAACTCGACCGTGCCATTGGAATCCCCGGGCAGCAGGTTCTCTATAGCAGGTTGCGCACCTACGTAAGCGACGACAAGATTCTGGCGGAGCGCAGCAGGCAGACAGCGATTTTCCGCAGCGACGCGATATTTCGCGCCAAAGTAAATTCATCCTTCAGGAAATTATCCAGGCCAGGCGCCGCTTATCTTGCGCCTTTGCTTCTCAGTCCGCTGCCCGAACCCCCAAGATTTGCATGGAGGTTCCATCTACTGGGCGCCTTGTGTCCGCTTTGTTTGGTTACCGCGGTATTTTACCATCCGCTCTTTCTCGTGGCGCTGGCTCTTTCCCTGATCAATGCCGCCATATCCCTGCTCTACGGCCAAAAGATAATTCCTCATTTTCACGGTTTCGGTCAGATCAGCACCCTTCTCCGCACCGCGGCCGATCTTGCAAAGATCGACGATCCGCACGGTCTGCCGCAGCTTGCGTCCATAAGAGGGAATTCGGTAAGACTAGACCGACTCAGCAAACGCCTCAGGTGGTTTCTCTTCGACCGATCCTCGCTGGATGATATCTCCCGCGCCGTCGTAGAATACCTGAACATGTTGTTCCTGTTCGATATCGTGGTCTACCTCCGATCCCTTGGTTCAATCCGCGGGAATCAGGTGATCCTTGCCGGCACGCTTGAGGAGATAGGCTCAATTGACGCAGCCCAGTCGATCGCCTCCTATGTCGAGGGCTTGGCCCATCATGTCGTTCCCACGATGGTTGACGCACGCCGACTGGAGGTGGAGGGGCTATATCATCCCCTGATTGCGACCCCGGTAGGAAACTCGCTCTCTCTCGAAGGGCGCTCTGCCCTCATCTCTGGCCCAAATATGGCCGGGAAAACGGCCTTCATCCGCACCGTAGGGATCAACCTCATACTCGCTCAGACCTTCTCCTTCTGTCTCGCCGATCGCGCGCTCCTGCCGCGCGCTATTGTGCGGTCGGCCATCAGGCGGGAGGACCAGTTGAGCGCAGGGGTGAGCTACTTTTTTGCGGAGATCAAGCAACTCCGCGAATTCATTGACTTGAGCGAAGGTGCTTCGCTTAAGATTTATCTCATTGATGAGATATTCCGCGGCACCAATACCGTTGAGCGAATTGCCGCCGCAACCGCGGTCCTCCGCAGCCTAAGTAGGAATCAAATTGTTTTGGCAACGACCCACGACATCGAATTGTCCGGCCTGTTGGCCGACGACTTCGATATGCACCATTTCGGCGACCAGATCGTAAACGGGGTATATGGCTTCGACTACCGGCTTCATGCGGGACCGGTCCAATCACGCTATGCGATCAAACTGCTCGAACTCAGCGGTTATCCCATGTCGATAACAAGGGAAGCCGAGTCTATCGCGGGGCGACTCGCCGGAAGACTTGCCAGCCCGCAACCTCGATAAGAATCGTCAAGAGGAGTTATTGAATTCGCGTCACTGATCATACGCACGACAGATACAATCTCCATAAAACCGCAATGCCTCCTCCTCAGTAGCAAAATGGCTATACAGTTTTTTAAGCGAATGCTCGGCTACGATGATATCGAGGAGCGCCTGGTCGTTCATTTGCTTCAATGTTACGGAAGGGATTTATGAAAAGGAATCGCAAAGCCTGGCCTACACATGCAGGTTATTTCTAGGACCCCACAATAACACTACTCCGTCGAGTCGGTGCGGGCGGCGTGACCTCGCCCCGCGAGGCATGGCCTGCGAAAACTTAAACCCGCCGGGTGGGGGCACCCGGCCCACACCCAGGAATTTCCCAAGCAGGATGGATTCTCCTGGCGGAGCAGTGCTAGCGCCGATCCTGGCTTGGGGCACTGGGCCGCAACTTCACCTCGAAGAGCTTGGGCCAGTTCTTGCCGGTGAGGAAGAGACGGTCGCCGGCCGCGTCGTAGGCGATGCCGTTGAGCACATCGGTCTGGAACCCGTAGTCTTCGCGGGCGAGCAGGCCGGAGCAGTCGATGGTGCCGCGCACCTCGCCGCTGGCGGGATCGATGCGCACGATGGTGTCGGTCTGCCAGACGTTCGCGAAGATCTCGCCCTTCACGTATTCCAGCTCATTCAGCATCGCGACCGGCCGGCCGCGGTCGGTGACGCTGACCGAGCGCAGGACCTTGCACGTGACCGGATCGAGGAAGCGGAGGACGTCGGTGCCGTCGCTCAGGATCAGGTCCCGCCCGTCGTTGGTGAGGCCCCAGCCTTCGCCGGCATAGGTGAACTCGCGCTCGACCGCGAAGGTCGCGAGGTCATAGACGAAGCCCCGCTGGTTCTGCCAGGTGACCTGGAATATCTTGCCGCCGAGGATGGTCATGCCCTCGCCAAAAAATTCCGTGGCGAGGCTGGCCTGCTGCAGCACGCGTCCGGTGCGCAGCTCGACCCGGCGGAGCGTGGAGCGGCCGTTCAGCCCGGTGGTCTCGAACAGCACTCCATCCTGGCAGACCAGGCCCTGCGTGAAGGCATTGCGGTCGTGCGGATAGACGCCGACCACCTGGCAGGTGTAGGCGGGAACCTCGGCGGCCGCGAGGGTCGGCGACAGCCCGGCGCAGAGCAGGGCGGCGGCGGTCAGGAGCCCGCGCATCACGGCCGCGCGGTGAGCAGGGCGTCGAGACCGCTGGCGGCGGGCGCGCCCGGGATTTTCTCCAGCCGCGGGTAGCGCAGGCCGCCGTCGTAGTTCAACTCGACGGTGCGGAAGACATCACCGCTCCGCACGAGAAGGCTGAGGTGTTTCTTCGCCTTGAGCGCGGCCTTCAGCTGGTCGGTATCGAGGGCGCGGCCGTTCACGGCGATCAGCTTCGTGCCGACGGTCAGGCCGGCGTTGAAGGCGGGGCTGTCCCATTGGACGCCGCTGATCTCGCCTTCCTTGCCGAGGATGAAGCCGCCGGAATAGCTCAGGTCGGTGACCTTGCGTTTTTTCTCGAGCGCCTTGAACCAGTCGGTCGGCGTGTCCGTGTAGACGAGCCGGTACCCGCCGCGGGTGAAGCCGTCGAGCGGGGCGTGCTCGCTGGTCTCGTCGATGCGGGCGCGGAACAACGCGGCCCAGTCGTGCGGCTGGATCCGGTCGAGCGTCCGCACCACGTCGTCCCGGGTGTAGGTCAGCGGCTGCTCCCAGGCGCGGTCGTTGACGCCGAAGAAGGCGCGGGCGAAATCATCGAGCGAGCGGGCGCCGCCGGAGAGTTCGCGGAGGAGGCCGTCCACCTCGAGCCAGACGAGCATGCCCTCGATGTAATAGTCCTCGGTCCGCTGCCAGCTGACCCAGCCCTTGGGCTGGCGGTGGCCGATGATCGGCTCGTTGGTGGTGTCGAGCAGCGGGCGCCAGTTCCGGCCTGCGCGGTTGTCGAGGGCCGCGGCGTAGATGGCCAGGACGTCGCGCGCGTCCTGCGGGGTGATGAGCCCGGCCCGCGCGGCGAGCACATAGCCCCAGAGCTGGCTCTGGCCCTCGTAGACCCAGAGCAGGCTGCCCTGCATCGGGGTGTTGTAATCGGGCGTCCAGAGATCGGCGGGCCGGCGGTATTTGCCGTTCCAGCTGTGGCTGAATTCATGGGCCATGACCTCGTGGTCGGGGAGGCTGCCCTTCCAGTCGGTGAAATAGCCGCCGTCGACGCAGATTTCCGTGCTGCGCTGGTGCTCGCGCCCGATGTCGCCCAGCTGGCCGCTCAGGGCGAGCAGGAAGTCATAATGGTCGTAGTGCTGCGCGCCGAATAGTTTGACCGCCTGGCTCACCAGATTTCGGTGCAGCTGCAGTTGGGCCTCGGCGGCCTCGAGCTGGTCGGGACGGTCGGCGAAAATGTCGAGCCGGACGCCGGGGGCGAGGGTCTCGACGCGCACGTTGGGGCCCGCGAAGACCGGGCTGTCCATGAGGGTCTCAAAGCTCACGGTCCGGTAACGGACCGTCGGCCCCTCTTCCGCGGCGACATCCAGCGCGGTCGCGGCCTTCCAGCCGGGTGGATATGTCACGGACGGTGCCACCTTGATCTGCGACACATAATGCCCGGCCGGATAGAGCGCCATCGAGATCCATTGCAGGTTGAGCAGATCGGGGGTGGTGACGATGCGGCCCTGGCTGGCGGATGTGGGGGCGAGGAACTGGAAGCTCACGTCGAGGCTGGACACGCCGGCCGGCACGTTGAGGTGAAACGCGAAAACATCGGCCGGGTCGCGCTGCCACGCGAGCACCCGGCCGCCCGCGGATATTTTCAAGCCGGCCAGACTGGTGGCCGAGCCATAGTCCGCATGCCGGGCCGGCAGCCACTTGGGGTAGAGCAGGGTGAGCGGCCCGGCCGCGCTGACCGGGATGGTTTCGCTGACCTGGAATATGCCGCGCGTGACATCGGTCGCGTCCACCGCCAGCGCGATCACCCCCGGCCAGGGCACGTCGCGCGCCGCCGGGAAGGTTTCGCTGACGGGTCGGGGTTCCGGTGTGGCTTGGGCGGAGGCGAGGGCGGGGATCAGCAGTGCGAGCAGGCAGGCCGGGAGTCGATGGTGCATGGGTGTTCGAAATAAGGTTTGTCCTAAGGCGTGTCTTCAAAAATCCGATTTGGCCGATCAAGCCGAGGTAGGCAGCCCGCTTGCGGGCGCGGATGAAGCGCGAGCAAGCTCGCCGGCCCACAATGCCAATTTGACGACACGCCTTACTACGCCAACGACCCGGGCCGGAGGGCGAGCCAAATTTGGACCGGCCCCACCGGGCGCTCCCCGGGCTCCGACTCCTGCATCCCAGCGCCACCAAAATCATTGCCGCGGGCGGGGGGGATTGTTTTGGTCGGCCAATGGCGCAACCCCTTCCCGTCAATGCCGGCCCCCGGCCGCTCGGTTTCCGGGATCTGGGCCTGGCGGTGCTGGTGTTCGCCGCGACCTTCGCCACCTACCTGGCATCGCTGCGCGGGGAATTCATCTGGAACGACAGCGACTACGTGACCGCGCCCGGACTGCGCTCGCTCGGGGGGCTCTGGGCCATCTGGACCCGGCCCGGCGCAACCGAGCAATACTATCCGCTGCTGCACAGTTTTTTCTGGCTGCAGCACGGGCTCTGGGGCGACCAGCCGGTCGGCTACCATCTGGTGACGCTCCTGCTGCACACCGGCGCGGCGATCCTGTTCGCGCTGATCCTGCGGCGGCTGGCGGTCCCGGGCGCGTGGCTGGCGGCGCTGATCTTTGCGCTGCACCCCGTGCACGTCGAGTCGGTGGCCTGGATCACCGAGCAGAAAAACACGCTCTCGCTGGTCTGCTACCTCGCGGCGGCCTTCGTCTACCTGGACTACGACGCGAACCGGCGCCCGCGGACGTATTGGGCCGCGCTCGGGCTGTTCGTGATTTCCCTGCTGTGCAAGACGGTGACCGCCACGCTGCCCGCGGCCCTGCTGGTCGTCCTCTGGTGGCGGCGGGGCCGGCTCGACTGGCGCCGCGACTGGCAGCCGCTGCTGCCCTGGCTTGCCGTCGGCGCCGTGTCGGGGCTGTTCAGCAGCTGGGTCGAGCAGCACTACCTCGGGGCGAAAGGCGCGGACTTCGACCTGCCCCTGCTGGAACGCGGGCTTGTCGCCGGCCGGGCCATCTGGTTTTACCTGGGGAAACTCGGCTGGCCTTCCGGCCTCAATTTCATCTACCCGCGCTGGACGCCCGATGCCCGCGTATGGTGGCAGTGGCTCTTCCCGCTCGGAGTGGTCGCGCTGGCCGCCGGCCTCTGGACCCTGCGGCGCCGGAGCCGCGCCCCGCTCGCCGCGTTCCTGCTTTTCGCGGGCTCGCTGTTTCCCGTCCTCGGCTTCGTCAACCTTTACGGCGGCCTCTATTCCTTTGTCTGGGATCACTGGCAATACCTGCCCGACCTCGGGCCGATCGCGCTGGTCGCCGCCGGGCTGGTCCGCGCCCGGGACCGGCTGGCGCCGGCCTGGCGCCCGCTCGGCCCCGCCTTCGCCGGCCTGCTCGTGCTCCTGCTCGGCGGCCTGAGCTGGGCGCACATCCCGATGTTCCATGACAATGAAACGCTTTACCGCACCACCTTCGCCCGGAATCCCGGCGCGTGGATGGCGCACTTCAATCTCGGAGGCATGCTGATCAAGGACCCGGACCGCACGGCCGAGGGGATCGCGGAGTTCGAAGCCGCGCTGCGCATCAACCCCGGCCTCGCTGACGCCCATTACAGCCTGGGCACCGTGCTGGCGAAAATCCCCGGCCGCGAGCCGGAGGCCGTCACGCATTTCGAGGCCTCGCTGCGGCTCGATCCCCAGGTTGCCGCCGTGCATTACAACTACGCCAACCTGCTGATGAAAATCCCCGACCGCAAGCCGGTGGCCGTCGTCCAGTATCGCGAGGCCCTGCGGCTCGATCCCGGCATGGCGGAGGCCCATTACAACCTGGGTCTGGCGTTGCTGGGCAGCGAGGCGTCATTGCCGGAGGCTGTCGCCCAGTTCGAAGCGGCGCTGCGCCTCCGGCCCGATTTCCCGCTGGCCCGGGAAATTGTCGACCGCTGGCACGCGGTCCAGCCCTAGCCTGGCTCCGACGCGGCCGGCAGCTGGGGGTTATTTTGGGCCGCATCGCTAGAACTCATCACGAAATTCCGGCGCGGCGCAGGGACATCGCCCCGGTCGCGCCCTGCCGGGTTGACGCGCGCTCCGGCGCCGTGCGGAGATGCGGCGTGGATATGGAAGAAAACCCGGTGGCGGCCTCCCTGCCCGCCGATGACGGCGTGCAGGCCAAGATCGCCGCGGAGCTGACCCGGCTGCTCTACCACCGCAACCGCTGGTTCAACTTCGCCGCCAACGCGGTGCTGGCGGTGACGGTCGTGTTGGTGGGAAGGAATACCTTTCCCGGCAGCCTGCTCGCGGGGTGGCTGCTGGCGCTGGGCATCATTCTCGGCTGGCGGGTGATCCTGCAGGTCAGGTTTGCCCGGCGGACCCCGGACGCGGCCGGCGCGATCAACTGGCTGAATCGCTACCGGGCGGGCGTGATCCTGTCGGGCGCGCTCTGGGGGCTGGGCGGCTGGTTTTTCCTGAACACGCCGGACCCGGTGATCCGGTTCGTGGTCGCCTTCGTCATCGCGGGCATGAACGCGGCCGCGGCGCGGTCGCTGGCGCCGGACATCTGGTGCTCCGGCTGCTATTTCCTCCTTTCGATGGGCCCGGCGGTGCTACGGTTCGTGCAATATCCGGATGCGGGCTCGTGGATGCTGGCCGTGCTGGTCATCGTGTACGGCCTGTTCCTCTTTCTCACTGCGAGCGCCCATCGCCACGATTTGCGGGCCTACCTCCGGGTGATCTACGCGCATGAGGAGCTGCTGCGCCGGATGGATCATTCCCGGGAAAAGGCGGAGTCGGCCAATGTGGCCAAGAGCGAGTTCCTCGCGGTGATGAGCCACGAGATCCGCACGCCCCTGAACGGCATGATGGGGATGCTCCAGCTGTTGCGCGACACGCCGCTCAATCCGGAACAGGGCGAATACGTCAGGCTGGCGGCCGGCTCGGCCGACTCGCTCCTGCGGCTGCTGAGCGACATCCTCGACTTCGCCCAGGTCGAGAGCGGACAGCTGGAGTTCGAGACGATCCGGTTCTCCCCCGAGGCGTTGCTGGAGGACGTGGCCGCGTTCATGCTCCACCCGGCGGATGAAAAGAAGCTCGCGCTCAAGCTGAGCGTGGCGCCGGGCCTGCCCCCGGCCGTGCTGGGCGATCCTTCCCGTCTGCGGCAGGTGCTGCTCAACCTCGTCGGCAACGCGATCAAGTTCTCCCCCCGCGGCGAGGTGGAGCTGCAGGCCGGGCCCGTCGCCGGCCCGCCCGGCGCGGCCGGGCTGCGCTTCAGCGTGCGCGACACCGGCATCGGCATGGACGCCGCCACCCAGGCCCGGCTGTTCCAGCGGTTCAGTCAGGGCGACAGCTCCACCCGCCGCCGTTACGGCGGCTCGGGGATGGGCCTGGCCATCTCCCAGCAGCTGGTCCAGAAAATGGGCGGACTGATCCAGGTGCGGAGCGCGCCGGGCCAGGGCTCGACCTTTTGGTTTGAACTGACCCTGCCCCTTGCGCCGGCCGAGGCCGCCGCCCCGCCCGGCCCGCCGGTGTCCCGACCCGCCAGGCTGGCGGGACGGGTGCTGATCGTCGAGGACCAGGTGGTCAGTCAGCGCGTGCTGGAGCAGATGCTGCTCCGCCACGGCCTGGAGTGCGAGATCGTGGGCGACGGACGCCAGGCGCTGGACCGGGTCCTGGACGAAGCATGGGACGCCGTGCTGATGGATATCAGCATGCCGGAGATGAACGGCCTGGACACCACGCGTGAGATCCGCCGGCTCCGCCCAGACCTGGTCCTGCCCATCATTGCCGTCACCGCCAGCGCCCGGAACGAGGACCGCCAGGCCTGCCTCGACGCCGGGATGAACGATTTCCTGTCCAAACCCGTGCTGCAGGCCGAACTGATCGCCTGCCTGAATCACTGGTTGCGCCGGCGGCCGCCCCCTTGAGCCGGCGGTCCGGTTCGTTGCTTAGGAATGGACAAGCGGTGACGGACGACAAACATCGCACCGCATGAGCAGTGTGCAGCACCTCTTCGGGCAGAACCAGTCCTGGGCCGAGGCCATCAAGCGGCGCGACCCGGAATTTTTCCAGAAACTCTCGCGGCAGCAGACGCCGGAATACCTCTGGATCGGCTGCTCCGACAGCCGCGTGCCCGCCAACGAGATCGTCGGCCTGCTCCCGGGCGAGGTCTTCGTCCACCGCAACATCGCCAACGTGGTCGTGCACACGGACCTGAACTGCCTCTCGGTGCTCCAGTTCGCCGTCGACGTGCTCAAGGTCCGCCACATCATGGTGGTCGGCCACTACGGCTGCGGCGGCGTCGAAAAGGTCATCCGCTGCGAGCGGGTCGGCCTGGCCGACAACTGGCTGCGCCACGTGCAGGACGTGCGGGCAAAGCACGACGGCTGCCTCTGCCGGCTGCCGGACGACACGGCGCGCAGCGCTAAGCTCTGCGAGCTGAATGTCGTCGAGCAGGTGGCCAACGTCTGTGCGACCACCATCGTGCAGGATGCCTGGGCCCGCCAACAGGACCTCACGGTGCACGGCTGGATCTACGGCCTGCGCGACGGCCTGTTGCGCGACCTCCAGACCTCGGCCGCGGGTGCCGCGGCGGCCGTGGCTGTTCACCAGTCGGCGGTGGCCGCCCTGCAGTGAGCGGGGCCGGCCCTGCGGCCCCGATGTTCCGTCCTCCAGACTGGGCTTGTCTGCAAACTGTCTTGGTGGGCCAGCGAGCTTGCTCGCGCTTCAGCCGCGCCCGCAGGCGGGCTGCCTACCGTGGCTTGATCGGCCACGGATTTTAGAAGAAGCGCCTCATGCCCGGCCGAGGTAGGAACCGTCGGCGGTGCTGACCTTGATCAGCTCGCCCGCCTTGATGAAGAGCGGCACCTGGACGACCAGGCCGGTTTCCATCGTGGCCGGTTTCTGGACGTTGCTGGCGGTGTCGCCCTTGATGCCCTCGGAACTCTCGGTCACCTTGAGCGTGACGGAGGAGGGGATGTCGATGGTGACGGGGACGTCGTTGATGAAAAGCACGTCGGCCTTGCCGTTCGCCACGAGATAGTTCTTGGCGTCGCCGATCATGACCGCGTTGATCTCGAAGGTCTCGAAGGTCTCCGGATCCATGAACGAGTAGGTCTCGCGGTCGGCGTAGCTGAACTCGAGCGTCCGGCGGTCGGTCGAGAGCACGTCCACGTGGTCGGGGGAATTGAAGCGCTGCTCAAGCGACTTGCCGTAGCGCAGGTTGCGCATCTTCACCTGGACGAAGGCCCGGAGGTTGCCCGGCGTGCGGTGCTGCGTCTCCATGATGAGGTGCGGCTCTCCGTTGAAGGTGATGACTTGTCCTTTGCGTAGGTCGTTGGCGGCGGGCATGACGGGATCGGATGAGGGGTTTTGGTTACGTAAGGGGTAGAATTACCGATGGGATTTCGGTGATGTCAACAGCCGTCTCCCAAAAGGTGGGGCCCGGCCTCCGGAGGGGCTGAACCGGCCCGGAGGCCGCGTTCCAGCAACGGCGCGGCGCGACCCGGCCGCCATCTCCAAGCTTGTCATTTCCAAGAGGTTTCCGACACTGCCGCGACATACCCATGAAGCAGCGTACCCTCTTGCGCGAGGTCTCCATCAAGGGCAACGCCCTGCACACGGGCGACGCCGTGCACATGACCTTCAAACCCGCGCCCGTGAACCACGGCATCGTGTTCCGGCGCGTGGACCTGCACGGCCACCCCGAGCTCAAGCCCCGGGTCGACCAGGTCACCGACCTCGTGCGCGCCACCACCATCCAGGTCGGCCACGCCAAGCTGCACACCGTCGAGCACGTGCTCAGCGCGTTGCACGGCTGCGGCATCGACAACCTGATCATCGACATCGATGCCAGCGAGCCGCCCATCATGGACGGCTCCGCCCGGCCCTTCGTGCAGCTGATCCAGCAGGGCGAGCCGGTGGAGCAGGACGCCGAGCGCGAATACTTCACCCTCCACGAGACCGTCTCGGTCGCGCGGGGCAACTCCTCGATCATCGCGCTGCCCTACGATGGCCTGAAGATCACCTGCACCTCGGCCGACGACCGGGGCATCCACACCCAGCACCTCTCGCTCGTCATCGACCCCGAGGTCTACGCCGCCCAGATCGCCGCCGCGCGGACGTTCACCATCTACGAGGACATCGAGGAGCTCATCAAGCTGGGCAAGATCAAGGGCGGCAGCCTCGACTGCGCCATCGTCATCAAGGGCGACAAGATCATCTCGAAGGAGCCGCTGCGCTTCGCCGACGAGTTCGTCCGGCACAAGATCCTCGACATCATCGGCGACATCCTCCTGCTCGGCGCGCCGCTCAAGGCCCACATCGTCGCCACCCGGCCGGGCCATGCCGTCAACGCCGAGCTGACCAAGATCCTGTTCGAGAAATACACCGCCTGGCAGAAGGGCGGAAAAAAGGCGGCCAAACCCGCCGCCCCCAAGGCCGAGCTCGCCACCGAGACCACCCTCGATATCCGGCGCGTGCTCGACATGCTGCCGCACCGTTATCCGTTCGTCATGATCGACCGCGTCGTCTCCATGTCCGAGACGGAGCTGAGCGCGATCAAGAACGTCACCATCAACGAGCCGTATTTCCAGGGGCATTTCCCGGGCAATCCCGTCATGCCCGGCGTGCTGCAGATCGAGGCCATGGCCCAGGCCGCCGGCATTCTCATGGTCCGGCGCAACAACATGGAGGGGAAAACCACCCTCTTCATGAGCTGCGACAAGGTGAAGTGGCGCAAGCCCGTCCGCCCCGGCGACCAGCTGCTCATCAAGGTCAAGGTGACGAAGATCCGCGGCACCATCGCCTGCGCCGAGGGCGAGTGCTCGGTCAACGGCCAGGCGGTCTCCTCGGGCGAGCTGATGTTCGCCCTCGTCGACAGCGCGGAGGTCGACTGAGCCATGGCCGGGCTGATCCATCCCACCGCCATCATCGAGCCCGGCGCCCGGCTGGGCGAGGACGTCGCCATCGGCGCCTATGCCTACGTCGGCGCCAAGGCCGTCATCGGCGCCGGCACGGTGCTCCACCACCACGCCAACGTCGAGGGTCGCACCACCATCGGGGAAA
>Ga0265319_1001114_pt1 | contig 16711 bp, 13 predicted proteins | sample 4824metaG_FD_192443 | JGI IMG/M metagenome (GOLD analysis project Ga0265319, IMG submission 192443) | Rhizosphere microbial communities from Carex aquatilis grown in University of Washington, Seatle, WA, United States - 4-8-24 metaG | ecosystem: Host-associated > Plants > Roots > Rhizosphere >...
GTTGCGGAGAGGACTCCAAGAAGGGCGTGGGGTTTCACGGGGGTTGGGGTTTTGGGGTGGGGCGTGGGGGTTGGCGGCGCCATCGGGCGGGATGGGGGCGGCTTCGGGTCTCGTCAGCAAACACGCGCGAACGGGCGCCGTCAAACCGGGTTGAGGCGCCGCATGCCTAGCAGTTGCTGTCGCGTCAGACGGCCCGAAAAGGCAGTCCGCGCCAAAAGGGGGCACTTTCCTCCGGATGAACATAATACAGCCAGCGGATCTCGCACGCATTGCACCTTGAATCCCTGCTTACATCGCATTCGGGAGCGAAGCAGGTGGTGTAAGAAGCGCCGGCATGTTGATATCCGAGCAACTTCGTCGCATCGGAGAATCAAGGACCGGGGCAGTCAGTGCAGTCCGACATACGACTTGAACCAAGCAACGAGGAGCGGAAGCCTATCCGCAAAGACGGGAATCAAAGGGGATACGAGGAGTCCCCCGTAGCGGGCAAATGTCTTTCTATCAAATGGCCATACGGCCATCTCGTCGGCCGCCCGGAACAGGCCATCCAGCGCCACATGGCCTTGGAGGGAATCTGGACGAAAGATGCCTTTCTCAAGGTCGTGGTCGTGATCCCTTGCGGCGGTGGCTATCAGGCCGGAAACCTTAAGAAGGTAGCTGCGCTTGGCTTCCGCCATGCGTCGCCGAAGCGGCAAGAGGGGCAAGAGAAACAGCGCAGTCCCAAAGACGAAATAGAGAACCCAAAGGACAAAAAGCACCCTCAGGTTCGAAGTGGACTGCTGATCCGCGGCTCTAAAGACGCGATCAATCACGAACTCATTGATCGTTAGGCCGGCAAGGTCGATGCCGCCGGCAAATGTGAAAAGGGAGAAGAAGAGGGCGGTCAGCCCAATTGGCCTCAGGCCCCCTGTGCCGTCAGGGTGATTGGGGAGGATCTTGAGCTCTCGGTTCGATGCAACAAATTCACATAGACAAGCGAAGACCACAAGAAGCCGGGCAATTATTATCATCAGGTAGAGGATACACGGGCCCCACACAATGTATGCCCAAAGCCCCGCAAGAGTCGGTTGCCTCACACCAACGGAGAGAAACCCCAGTATACTTCCATCGACAGCAGCCGTTGATTGCCAAGTCGGGTTGGCATCCTTTAGCACAACCATGAAGTATGAAACCAGTTGATCGGCCAGCATGAGAATGAACCAAATCATTCCGCGATAGCCGTCGACCCTGGACAACCACTCAAGTGAGCGAAGTATAATATTGCCGGAGGATCTCCGCGGTTCGAAGGCAAAGATCCTGCGATCAACGATTCCCAGTCGTTGGAGCTCATTCATCAGGTCCCCAATCATACGGCGGCCTATTGGAATGAGTGCCGCCGAGACGACTAGAAAAAGGAGGACAGAATATATTCCGATATCGGCAGTCAGGGACCCTTTTCCAATGAACTTTCCACCAAAAAGCGGCGAAGGTATAGCCGCCAGGACCGCCATTGGCAGGAAGATGACCAATATGACGCCGCCGACACGAAGCCACGAGGGTGTGGCCTTGGAATCCCCCGCTTGCCGCGGGTCAAGATAGCCGAGCAACCAGGTCCCGCGCAGCGGATCGAAAGTCTCAAGCGCTTCCCGATCCCGTTCTCTTTGGCCTAAGAAGAAGAACATAGGCTAAGCCTTTCTTCTTTTCCGCCTAGGCGTGCAAGCCAACTTAGGCCCTTCTTTGGAACTCGCGAATAGCGTCTTGCACCTCTCGGGCTTCAGACTTCCACAGGCCATTTATGAAGATTGGCTGGCTGCCGCCGGAGGTTTCGATGCAAACACTGGAAAGGAAGACGCCATTCTTAATCCTGAACGACGCCACAGCCCGATAATTGATGTGCTCCTCGCTAGAGCCAAACATCGCTCCCTTTCGGAACAACATCCCGTCGCTCGAGAGGGTCAAAGTGTCCGGGAAGAGCAGGTTTCCGGACGACCACCGGCTGGACCGGTAGATCTTCTCGGGGACTCGGGCGGCAGCTGTGCCGTCTTTGGCCGAAGGGGATGCCGCCGGGCGGTCCTCGTCGATCAATCGCCTCTTCGCATCGGCGAACTCTTGGGCGCTGAGATTACCCTCCTTGTGAAGTTCTGAGAGTTTTCGAAGTTCGTCAGTGAGGTTCACGGCTTATTGGATATTGTACCGGCGGAGCCGCAAAGTGGATCCCAAATGTTAGGCATGGCGCGGGGCGTAGCGGCCGGCGATAGGCCGCCCTGCTGCCGTCCCTTGGAGGGGATTCTTATTGGCCTTATGACAAGGCCTCCAAAGGGTGCGGTCTGGAGGCTGGTGCTTCCCTTTCATGGTCACAGTCGCTACTCTCGGGCCTAGGCCGGCCCTCAAGCGCCCAGGGTTTTGGGAATCCCGCAAGTTCGCCTGAAGGCCGGCACGGGCGGCGGAAGCCGGCCCCGAAACCCCAAAGACATGCCTTCCGCGCCACCCTCCAAACTCCCCCGGGGCGTCCTTGCCCTGGGGGCGACCGCGGCGCTCGGCGGGCTGCTCTTCGGCTTCGACATCGCCATCATCACCGGGGCGGGCCCGTTTCTACTGAAGCATTTCCAGCTTGGCGCGCTGGGTCTCGGCTGGGCCTTCAGCTCCCTCCTCTTCGGGTGCGTCCTGGGCTCGGCGGTCACGGGATGGATCTCCGACCACCACGGCCGCCGGCTGCCGCTCCTCTGGGTGGCGGCGCTCTTCGCGGTGACCTCGGTCGCCACGGGCCTGGCCCCGACCTTCACCCTCTTCATTGTCGCCCGCTTTGCCGGCGGGCTGGCGGTTGGCGCGGTCTCCGTTCTGGCTCCGATGTACGTCTCGGAGATTTCCCCGGCGCCGAACAGGGGCCAGATGGGCACGCTCTACCAGCTGGCGATCGTCGTGGGGATCCTGGTCTCGTACTCGGTCAACTACGCGCTGCGCGACCTCGGGGATTGGAACTGGCGGTGGATGTTCCTGTCGGGCGCGCTCCCGTCCGCGTTCTTCTGGATCATTCTGAAGCGGGCGCCGGATTCCCCCCGCTACCTCGTCATGGCCGGGCGCGAGGCCGAGGCGCAGGCGGTCCTGTCGCGCTGGCTCGGCCCCGCGGAGGTCGCCGCGGAGCTCGCCCAGATCCGCGAGAGCGTGGCCCACCGGTCGTCGGGATGGGTGGAGCTTCGCCGGCCGGCCCTCCGACGCCCCCTCGCGGTCGGGTTCACGCTGGCGATACTCGTCCACGTCTCCGGCATCAACACCGTGATCGACTACGCCCCGCAGATCATCCAGTCGGCGGGCTGGGCGGTGGACGTGGCGCTCTTCTCCACCTTCGGCATCGGAGTGACGAACCTCCTCTTCACGCTCGTCTCCTTCCGCGTGATCGACCGCCACGGCCGCAAGCCCCCCTACATCCTGGGCTCGCTCGGCATGGCGGCGGCCCTGCTGGGGCTGATGGCCGCGGCCGCGAGCGGACACTTCACGGGCGGGCTGGTATTGTCCCTGATCCTGACCTACATCGCGTGCTTCGCCTCCTGCATCGGGCCGGTGTTCTGGACCCTGGTCCCGGAGATCTTCCCCAACCGCGTGCGCGGCGAGGCCATGACGGTGCCGGTGCTCACCCAGTGGGTGGCGAATGCCATGGTCGTGCTGCTCTTTCCCCTCGCGTTCCAGCAGGCGGGCAAGGCGGCGACGTTTGGGTTCCTGGCCGCGATGGCGCTCCTGCAGGCGTGGTTCACCTGGCGCTGCGTCCCCGAGACCAAGGGCCGCTCGCTCGAGGAGATCGAGGGCCTGTGGGCGCCGAAAGGCCGGGGAACACCGCCTCCCGCCGCCGCCCCCAGATCCAATTAACATGAAACACCCGTCCGCCATGCTCCTGCCTTTGGCTCTGGCCCTTGCGCTCAATTCCCGGGCGGCACCGCCCGGATCCGCGGCGGAGGCCCTTGTGATCAATGACCAGGAGTACCTGGAGATGACCGGGCTCAACGTCATGCTGGCGCATGATTTCTATCCCGAGGGGCACCAGGGCGGCGTCGGCATAATCCAGAACGGCCAGAGGGTCGCCACGAACGGCGACCTCCGTCTCGAGCCCACGCCGGGACAGTGGCAGCCTACGCCGGTTGTCGGGCCGCGCAGGGTCGACCGCGCGGCGCAGGAGATAAGCGTGCACATGTCCTACCCGGATGAGACGAAGAACCGGAAGGGGGAGAGCCCGATCGGATACCCCGACCTGAACCTCGGCTACACGGTCACGGTGAAGCCGGCGGGCGCGGCCTTCCGGATCATCGTCGACCTGGACAAACCGCTCCCCGCCGAATGGGTCGGGCGCGTCGGCCTGAACATGGAGCTCTTTCCCGGGATCCTGTTCGGCAAGTCCTACGCCATTGGAGGCGGGACCGGCGTCTTCCCGCGACAGGTGGACGGCCCCGGCTCCGTCGCCGACGGAGACTACGAGGTCGATCCCCTAGGCCATGGGCCGAGGCTCACGGTCGCGCCGGAATCGGACGAGCAGCGCATGACGATCGAGGCCGTGCGCGGGGGCGAGCTCCGGCTTCTCGACGGCCGGGCCAACCACACCGACGGCTGGTTTGTCGTCCGGGCGCTCGTCCCGGGCGGCGCCACGAAGGGCGCCGTCGAGTGGCTTGTCTCACCGCACGCGATCCCCGGCTGGAGGTCCGATCCGGTCGTCCAGGTCTCCCAGGTTGGGTATTTCCCGGGGCAGCGGAAGGTCGCGGTCATCGAGCTCGACCGGCACGAGACCGACTTCGAGCCGGCGGCGCTCTACCGGATAACGGAGGACGGCGCCGAGCTGGTCGCCCGGCGCCCCGCGAAGGACTGGGGGCGCTTCCTGCGGTACCACTACCTCCAGTTCGACTTCACCGACGTCAGGGAGCCCGGCACGTACCAGGTCAGGTACGGGGGGCGGGCCTCGGGCGTCTTCCGGATCGACGGCCGCGTGTTCGCGCGCGACGTCTGGCAGCCGACGGTCGAGTATTTCCTGCCGGTGCAGATGTGCCACATGCGCGTGGGCGACAAGTACCGGGTCTGGCACGGCCTCTCGTGCATCGACGACGCGCTCATGGCGCCGGTGAACCACGAGCATTTTGACGACTACGCGCAGGGCCCGTCGACGCTGACAAAATACAAGCCGGGCGAGCACGTCCCGGGCCTCGACCGCGGGGGTTGGTTCGACGCGGGGGACCACGACCTGCGGATCGAGTCGCAGGTCGAGACAATCCACGAGCTGGCCCTCGCCTGGGAGCTCTTCCATCCCGACCTCGACAACACCATGATCGACCAGGAGACCCGCACGGTCGAGATCCACCAGCCCGACGGCAGGCCGGACGTCCTCCAGCAGATCGAGCACGGCGCCCTTACGGTCGTGGGCGGCTACAATGCGCTCGGCCGGCTGTACAGGGGAATCCAGGAGTCGACGCTCCACCAGCACACGCTGATGGGGGACGCGGGGGGGATGACCGACAACCTCGTGTTCCACGACACCGATGGGAAGGCGATGAAGGCGCTCGCGGAGATGGCGGTGAACGGCGACGAGTCCCAGCCGAGGATCGACCATCTCCCGCCGCTCGGCATCCCGGGGTCCGCGGACGACCGCTGGGTCTTCACGGAGGACAATCCCGCCCGGGAACTGGAGGCGGCGGCCGGCTTGGCCGCGGCCCACCGCGCGCTCAAGGGGTTCAACGATCCCCTGGCCGCCGACTGCCTGCGCATCGCGCGCGAGCTCTGGACGAACGCCAAGGCGCCGGAAACATCGCTCGAGCGGCTCCTGCCGGCGATCGAGCTCCTCCAGACCACGGGCGAGAAGAAATACGCCGACGCGATCCAGGGCCTGCGGGACGCGATCACCGGGCACGTGGCCGATTACGGCTGGCTCGGCGCCCGCTCCCTGGGCCTGGTGAAGGACCCGTCCTACACGGATAAGATCAGGAGCGCCCTTCGCGCCTACCGGGTCCAGGTGGACGCGCTCGGGAGGATGAACCCGTACGGCATCCCCTACACGCCCGAGATCTGGGGGGCCGGATGGGACATCCAGCGCTTCGGCGTGCAGCAGTATTTCCTCCACGCGGGCGCCCCGGACATCTTCACGGACGAGTACATGCTGGACGCGATCGCGTTCGTCCTCGGCTGCCACCCCGGCCCGAACACCTCGTCGTTCGTTTCCGGCGTCGGCGCCAGGTCGGTGATCCCCGCCTACGGCCAGAACCGCGCCGACTCGTCCTACATCCCCGGCGGCATCGCCTCCGGCACGGCGCTCATCCGCCCGGACTTCCCCGAGCTCGTCGACTGGCCCTTCCTCTGGCAGCAGCGGGAATATTGCCTTGGCTACCCGACCTCGGACTACGTGTTCCTGGTCCTCGCCGCCGAGCACCTGGAGGGCAGCGAAGCGGACCCCGCAACCCGGAGGAATGCCCCATGACCTCAAGACAGAGGATGCTGTGCGCGCTCGACCGGCGGGTCCCCGACCGGCTTCCCGTGACCACCCACCACCTGATGGAGTCCTACCTGAGGGAGTTCTTCAAGGGCGCGGACAGCCGCGGGTTCTTCGACGCGCTGGGCCTGGATGCCATCGACTGGGTCGTGGCGCACAGGCCGGGCGAGGCTGCAGGCGAGCGCTGCGACCCGGCGCAGGGGAAGATCGGCTTCCTGGAGGCCCGCCGGGTGGTGACGGACGAGTGGCGCATCTCCACCGAGGACCTTCCCGGCGGCGAATTCCGGACGCAGCGGTTCAGGTTCTTCACGCCGGGAGGCGAGCTTTCCATGGTCCTGCAGTCGAACGAGCACACCTCGTGGGTCGCCGAGCACCTGATAAAGGACAAGCGGGACATCGACCTCCTGGGCGCGTTCATGCCGGCGCCCAAGTGCGACGTCGACGCGGTCAACCGCGCCGCCGACCGGTTTGGGGAGCGGGGGATCATCCGGAGCCACATGTGCACGTTCGACGTCTTCGGCCAGCCGGGCTGCTGGCAGGACGCGGCCTGCCTCGTGGAGATCGAGCGGCTGATCCTCGAGACGTACGATGATCCCGCGTGGGTCCATGAATTCCTGGGGATCCTCCAGCGGAGGAAGCTCGCCTACGCCCGCTCCCTCAAGGGCGCGAGGTACGACCTGATCGAGCTGGGCGGCGGCGCGGCCTCGTCAACGGTGATCTCGCCGGCGATCTTCGATCGCTTCGTCGCGCCCTACGAGGAGCCCGTGATTGCTGCGGCGCACGCCGCGGGGCAGCGCATTGTCTACCATACCTGCGGCGGGATGATGCCGCTGCTCGAGCGGATAGCGGCCATGGGACCCGACGCCATGGAGACGTTCACGCCGGTCGGCATGGGGGGTGACGTAAACCTTGCCGAAGCCAAGCGCCGCATCGGCGGCAGGGTGTGCATGATCGGCGGCTTTGATCAGCTCCACTTCTTCACGGGATGCACCCCCGAACAGACGCGCGCCGAAGTGCGGCGCTGCTTTGCCGAGGCCGGGGCCGGCGGCGGGTTCATCCTTTCGCCGTCCGACCATTTCTTCGACGCGGAGCCGGACCTGCTCGCGGCCTTCGCCGACGAGGCCCGGCTGTGCAGGTATCATAAGGAAGAGGAGAGGGCCTCGGACGGGGTCGGCAGGACCCGGGCAACAAGTACGAATGATTAGCCATTGATGGTGTCCAGGGGATTTGAAACCAATGACGGATGTTATTCCGATGGATTGAGTATTGTTTGTCCGTGAATCCTTACACTTGCCAAACTGACCCCTCAGTCATGGACCCGATTCCCTCTCAAGACGAAGGTCACGGAACCCTGGGTGAGATGGCCTGCGGCGGACGTACGAATCTCGTCCTGCCGAGGCGCTGCATCCACTTTGCGCTGTTTCTCCTCACACTGCCGACTCTCCTCGCGAATCCGCACGGCATTCAAACACCGGCTGACCTGCTCGCCTATCTGAGGCAGATATCCGGAACCCACACCATCTCCGGGCAATACGTCGAGACCGGCGACATGGCGCCGATCAACGCCATCCATGCCGCCACAGGCAAATGGCTGGGGCTGATCAGCGGCGACTACTTTCACTATGATCAGGTTTCCGGGGTGCCGGTCACATCGTTCAACGCCAGCGCCATTGCCTACTGGAATGCCGGCGGCCTGGTTGTCTTGAACCTGCACATGCCCAATCCGACAACGGGCGGCCCGGTGTACAGCGTGTCCGGCCTCGATGCCGACGGCCTGCTGAAGTCCGGAACGCCGACGAACGCCGCGTTCATGAACTCCCTTAGGCTGGTCGCGGCCGGAATCAGGGAGCTTCAGAACGCCGGCGTCGTCGTCATCCTTCGGCCCTTTCATGAGAATGGCGGCGACTGGTTCTGGTGGGGAACACGTTTCCGCCTTTCCTCTGAGCAGTTCATCGAGCTCTGGCGCTTCACGCATGCCTACATGGAGAAAACCCAGGGGCTGCACAATCTCGTCTGGCTCTTTGAATCCGGACAGCCGGGAATTCCCACGACTACCAACTATCCCGGGGACGCGTACGTGGACATCGTCGGGCAAGACGTGTACATGGACCAGCCGGCTGATGCGTCCGTTGTCGACGGCTACTCGAAGCTGGTCTCCACGGGTAAGCCGGTCTGCATGTGCGAGTTTGGCGCAGGGTCCCCGGAGTTGGGAAATCCCAACTTTGACGAGAGAACCCTGGTGTCGGCGTTTCAGAACAAGATGCCAAGGACGGTCCTCTTTGTGCAATGGTGGGACGGAAACGCTGGAAGAGTCGGGTGGGGCATGGCCTCGGCAAAGGGCGTCTCAGAGGCGCTGAACCAACCATGGATCATCAATCGCGACGGCATCTCGTTTAAGAGCGGACCTCGCCACGTTCCGTGAGAACCCGCCACCCGCGGCTTTCTGAAAGTCGTTCGCCTGCGGCGGGGCAGAGGGGTACTGGCAACGACGCCGTTCGGCTTTCTACTCGCAAGGCATCGGCTTGTCTGGCACCTACCTACGAGTCCAATGCCGGAGAGCACCTCAACCCAGCAGGGCCGCGCCGTCTTCCTGAGCTACGCCAGGGAGGACACCGACGCTGCCCGGCGCGTCGCCGACGCCCTTAGGGCCTTCGGGCTTGAGGTCTGGTTTGACCAGAACGAGCTGCGGGGAGGCGACTCCTGGGACCAGAAGATAAAGAGGCAGATCCGCGACTGCGCCCTTTTCATGCCGATCATCTCCGCCGCGACGCAGGAACGGGGCGAGGGCTACTTCCGGCGCGAATGGAAGATCGGGGTCGAGCGCACCCACGACATGGCGGCGGGAATGCCCTTCATCGTGCCCGTGGTCATCGACGACACCCCTTCGGACGAGGCCTCGGTGCCCGAGGAGTTCATGCGGTACCAATGGACCCATTTGAAGCACGGCGTGCCGAGCTCCCAGTTCGTGGAGCAGGTGAAGAGCCTGCTCGAGGCGCCGAAGAAGGGCGCGGGCGGCGCTCCGGCCGGGCCTGCGAAGGGCCGGGCTGCCGGGGGTCCCGCATCGGGCGGCCACCGAAGCGCCCTGCCGCTCATCGTTCTGGGCGGCTTTGCCGTCCTGGTGGCGGGAGTGGTGGCGCTTCTCGTGCTTCGGCCGAGGCGCAGCCCCGAGGAGGTCGCGAAATTGCTCGCGGCGGCTGACTCCGCCGTCCTGGACGCAGGCAAATGGAGCGAGGCCGCGCCCGCCGCCGCCCCGGCCAAGGCGGACAAGTCGATCGCCGTCCTTCCCTTCGAGAACATGAGCGAGGACAAGGACAACAACGCGTTCTTCGCCGACGGCATCCACGAGGACATCCTGACGAACCTGGCTCTGGTCAAGGGGCTGCGGGTCGTGTCGCGCACCTCGGTGATGCAGTTTCGCTCCACGACGAAGCCCATCCGCGAGATCGCGCGGGAGCTGGGCGTGTCCTACATCCTGGAGGGCAGCGTGCGCCGCGCCGGGAACAAGGTCCGCGTCACGGGCCAGCTCATCCATGCGGCGACCGACGAGCACATCTGGGCCAAGGCCTACGACCGGGACGTCACCGACATCTTCGCGATACAGGGCGAGCTTGCCCAGGCCATCGCGGGCGCCCTGAGCGCGGCCATCTCCCCCGAGGAGAAGACGCTCATCGAGCGCCGGCCCACCGAGAATGCCGACGCCTACGACCTCTACCTGAAGGCCCGCAAACTGCGGAGGGACGGCGCGCCGCTCGAGGTCACCGAGCCCCTCCTGCGCTCGGCCGTCGGGCTCGACCCGAAATTCGCGATTGCCTGGGCCGAGCTCGGATCGCTGCAGGCGCACGCCTATTTTGCCGACACGGACCACACCGAAGGCCGCCTCGCCAAGGCGAAGGAGGCGATTGACACGGCGGCGCGCCTCGCGCCCGACGATCCGTCCGTGATCGAGAGCACCGGGGACTACTACTACTACGGGTACCGGGACTACGCCAGCGCCGTCGAGCAGTACATGCGCCTGGCGCAGCTCAAGCCCAACGACCCCGGCATGTACTACTCTCTGGCGCTCATCCACCGCAGGCAGGGCCACTGGGCGGACTCGCTCCTGAATTTCCGGAAGGCGCTGGAGCTCGATCCCGCCGACCTCCAGCACGGCGCCCAGCTGCTTCAGTTCCTGTTCAGCACCCGCCGCTACGACGAGGCCGAGGCCCTGGGCCGCCGTCTCGTGCAGGAGCATCCCGACCAGGTCCTTCCCGCGGGGTTCCTCGCGGCGACCGTCTATCTTCACAGCGGCTCAACCGCGGGCATCGAGGATTTCTCCAGGAAGACTTTTCCGCCCTCGGAATCCGAGCTCGTGGCGTGGATGTTGAAGATCAATGCGCGGGTGCTGGGAAACCTGGCCGAGGCAGTGCGCCTTGACCGCGAGCATCCCTACGTCGAGGGAACCGGCCTGCAGCACTGGCAGCAGGACGTGGACGCCGCCCAGATTCTGTCGGAGGCGGGTGACACAAGCGCGGCCAGGGGGCGCGTCGATTCCGCAATGCCCGTATTGACGGCCGAGGTGGCGCGGCAGCCGTCGAATGCCTCGCTGTGGGCGTGCCTTGCCGAGGCGCATGCCATAAAGGGAGAGAAGGACGAGGCGATCCGCTGCAGCGAGAAGGCCATGGAGCTCGTTCCGGAGGCGCGCGACGCCCTCGACGGACCGACCAACGCCCTGCTCCACGCGTCGGTGCTGGCGCAGGTGGGGGAGAAGGACCGCGCACTGGCGGAACTCTCCCGTCTGCTCAAGGTTCCCTTCGGGGCGAACGCCCGCGCGACGCGGAACGGGATCTGGTTTGGCGCCTCCTTCAGGTCCCTGCGGGGCGACCCGCGGTTCGAGGCGCTGCTCAGCGACCCGGCGAACAACGCGCCCGAGTTCTAGCGGCGTTCTTCCCACGCCGGATCCATGTGACGCCGAAGCGCCGACCCAAACGCCCCGACCATGGAAATACCCCAGGAAGCCATCCTCCTTCGGATCTTCATCGGCGAATCCGCACGCTGGCACCACCAGCCGCTCTATGAGGCCATCGTCCTCAAGGCGCGCGAGGTCCATCTTGCCGGCGCCACCGTGATTCGGGCCAGCATGGGATTCGGAAAGTCGAGCCGCCTCCACACCACGAAGATCATCCGCCTGTCCGACGACCTGCCGGTCGTGATCGAGATCGTGGACAGCGAGGAGAAGATCAATGCGTTCCTGCCGGTCCTCGAGGAGATGATGCACAGCGGCCTCATGACCCTTGAGAGGGCGCGTGTCATCTTCTACCGGGGCGAAAAGGCCCGGGCGCCCTCGGCGCCGGGCGAACCCGCCGCGGGCTGACCGCCGCCCGTCGCCTCGCCATGATCCTCGACAACATCTGGTATGTGGCCGCGATCTGGATGGGCCTGGCTTTCGCGGCGAGCCTGATCTCCATCCGGACCGGGATCTCCGTCGCCCTCATCGAGATCCTCGTCGGCGTCGTCGCGGGCAACATAGACTTCGGGGGCGGCCACCATGCCCTGAAGACGACGGAGTGGACCAACTTCCTGGCGCTCCTCGGCAGCGGGGTCCTCACCTTCCTGGCCGGCGCCGAGATAGACCCGGCCTCGCTGCGCGCCAACCTCCGGGCCAGCCTGTCGATCGGCATCCTCTCGTTCGCCCTCCCGTTCGGGGCGGTGTGGCTCTTCGCGCAGTACGTCCTGGGATGGCCGCTCCACCAGGCGCAGATTGCCGGGATAGCGCTGTCGACCACGTCCGTCGCCGTGGTCTACGCCGTGATGATCGAGGGCAAGCTGAGCGAGACGCCGCTCGGCAAGACGATCCTCGCCGCCTGCTTCATCACCGACTTCGGCACCGTGCTGGCCCTCGGCACCCTGTTCGCCGACTTCAACCTGTGGATGGTGGCCTTTGTCACGGTGATGTGCGTCACGCTCTGGTACATGCCGAGGTGGACGAGGTACATCATCACCCACCTGGGGGCGACGCGGGTCAGCGAGCCCGAGGTGAAGTTCATCTTCTTCATCCTGTTCTTCCTCGGCGGACTGGCGTCCTCGGCGAAGAGCGAGGCCGTCCTGCCGGCGTACCTCGTGGGCCTGGTCGTCGCCGGGGTGTTCCTGCGCGACAAGACGCTCGTGCACAGGATGCGGACGATCGCCTTCACGATCTTCACGCCGTTCTACTTCATAAAGGCCGGGCTCTTCGTCTCGATCCCCGCGCTATGGGCGGCGCTGGGCGTCATCGTGGTCCTTCTGCTGATGAAGCTTGTGACGAAGTTCATAGGCGTCTGGCCGCTCACGAGGCGATTCTACATGCGAACCCGGGAGGCGAACTACACGACGCTGCTCATGTCCACGGGGCTGACGTTTGGCACGATCTCCGCGCTGTTCGGCCTGCAGAACAGGATCATCGACGAGAGGCAGTATACCATCCTCGTAACCGTCGTGATCCTCAGCGCGTTCGTGCCGACCTTCATCGCGCAGCGCTTCTATCAGCCCACGCTTGAGGCGATGCACGAGTGGGGACGCATTTACGCCGAAAGAATCAACTCCAAACCCCCGCGCCAACAGGCGCCGCCAAGAAAATGAGCACCCCAATGTACGCAAATATCCTCGTAGGCTATGATGGCTCGAAGGGCGGCAGGGCCGCGCTGGCCGCCGCCGCCACGCTTGCCAAGAACCTGGGCGGCGCTGTGACCGCGCTCTGGGTGCGCGAGCCGCTCCCGCGCCACTCGGACCTGCCCGGCGAGATCGAGGAGGAGTCTGAGGCAGCGGACGAGTATTTCGCGGCGCGGCAGAGGGAGGTCGCCGAGGCCGCCGCACAGTCGGGCCTGCCGGTCCGCTGCGAGGTCGCCCGCGGCCATGCCGCCAAGGCCATCATCAAGTTCGCCACCGAGGGCGGCTACGACCTCATCGTCGTCGGCCACAGCGATCACTCCGCCCTTTGGGGACGGCTGCTTGGCGACACGGCCGACCGCATAGCCGATCACGCGCAGTGCAGCGTGCTGGTCGTCAAGACCGGCCTTTCAGCCAGGAACCAGACGGAGATGCCGCCGGCCTGACCGGAGCCGATCGGGGGGGGGCATCGAGGCGGTTGAACCCGCGATCGCGCCGACGTGGCCGCGATTGCGCCGTTGGGCGCCCGAAACCCGCCCGTTTCCGGACGACAACGCAAGGGATTGCGGCATATATTTATAGGAATGAAGGCATCCATGGCGGAGCCCGCGATGGAATGACCGCGGTGCATCCGGTCTGTCCCCGAGGGAAGGGGAGCCCGTCGTGCGCGGAAGATCCGGCCACGGGAATGCCGCCGCATTTCTTGGCGCGAGCTTTGCTCGTTGACGGAGCAGCATAGCAATATTTGCATAGTCCCGCCGGCTTGAAGCCGCAAGGTCGGCGCGCCCATGACGATCCTGGACCAATCTCTCAGCCCGGCCCGGATCTCCCCGATCTGCGGCAACCGCGGCCATCCGGTATAGGCGCCGGCTGACATTCCCGATGAAACGGCGCCCCAGAAACTCCAAGCCGCGTGTCGAGATCCAAATCGTCACGCCCAAGGAGGTCATTCAAAAGGGGGAGCGGGTGAAGGCGCGCATCGTCATCACGGGGCTGCCGCGGCTGACCGGGCCCGCCATCCTCCGGATCGAGAACCGTTCGCCCAGGGTGATCGCGCTCACCGGCGGAAATGTCAGGAGGCTCCGTATCGCTCCGTCGCACGTCGGCCCGAAGGGCACGGTGGTGCGCGAAATCGAGATCGTCGGCCTGAAGCGGGGGCCGTTCGCGATCGCGTCCTGGTTCGGGCACATGCTCCTCGCGCACGTGGAGGCGTTCAGCGCGAAATGGGGCGACCACAAGGTCGCCGAGACAATCGAATGGATGGGTTCCAAGCACCGGATGGATGATACGCAATACTGGCGCAGGGAGGGGCATAGCTTCGAGGTCTCGAAGCAGTGGGCGCCACACCACTCGGTCAACGAAACTCTCCACGGATGGGCGAAGCACGGTTTCGACGCGACACGCGTATGGAAGGGCTACGGGCACGAGTACCGCGTCACGGCCCTGGAGGAAGAGAAGGTTCACAAGTTCGAGGATAGCAGGAAGGAGAACTGGTACGGCCACGATTACCGGCGCTCAATGAGCTGGGATGGGAAGAGCCACGATTATGGAGAATCCCGGAAGTGGTCCGGCGACGGGCACTATGTCGACAAGACGATCGAGGAGACCCCCCCCAAGGGGGGTTCCTTCACCCATGAGTACGAGGCGACCCGCGTGTGGCACGGGGACCAGCACGACTACAAGCTGAGCAAGAAATGGGACGAGTCCGGGCCGAGGCACAAGTATGAGGTCTCAAAGGCGGAGGAGGGGGAGAGGAGCGACCGCTGGGGCGGCGACGGCCACGACGAATGGCTTTCCGAGGAGTGGCCGGGCAGGGGCCACGAGTACGAGTCCTCGATAGAGCACAACGGGGAGTGGCAGAAGGACGGACACAAAGAATGGGAGTCCGACGGATGGCGGGTGGAGAAGCACGAGTACGCGATCACGCGGAAATTCGAGAAGCGCTGGGACAAGGACAAGCACGGCACCAAGACCTCCAACAAGTGGATGAGGGACGACCACGACTACGACGTGTCCGACAAGGAGTGGAAGGAGCAGCACCCGAAGAAATGAAGCGCGGCCTCCCGGTGCCGCCCCGTTCGCCAACACCCATGAATGACCCCCGAGAAAGCCCAGGCGGAAATGTCGAGGTCCGCTTCTCCAGCGCGAGGAAGACCTTTCGGAAGGGGGAAAGGGTGAAGGTTCGCGTCGAGATAACCGGGCTTCCCAGGCTGGCCAAGCCCCTGGCCCTAAGGATACAGAACCGCTCGCCAAGGATCGTCAGCCTGCGGGGGGGCAACCTGAAGAAGATCACCATTCTCCCCGGGCACGTGGGCCGCGACGGCCGCGTGGTCAGGCAGATCGAGTTCGTGGCTAGGGCGGCGGGCCCGTTCGCGATCGCGTCCTGGATCGGACGGATGTTCCTGGCCCATTTCGAGACCATCTCCAAGGAATGGGGGGCGCATTCCGAATCCGAGACGACCTCATGGTACGGCGACGGCCATCGCCTCCGGGACTCGAGCGACTGGGCAAAGGACACCCACGCCTACGCGGAGTCCAAGAAATGGCACGGCCACGGGCACCGGGTGGACCTTACAAAGGCGGACAGCGACAAGCATCACAGCTTTGAGGACAGCCGCAAATGGCGCCGTCATTCCCACAAGACTGCGGATACCCAGAAGCAGGAAAAGGACGGGCACGGCTTTGATAAGAGCGAGGAGAAGGAATGGTTTCCCCACAATGTCGCGCTCTCAAAGTACTGGAAGGGCAAGGATCACGACGAGAAGGAGTCGCGCAAGTGGTGGGGCGACGGTCACGGGTATTCCTGGAGCATCAAGGAGGATTTTGACGAGCATAAGAAATATAACCACAATTACGACGTCACGCGCGACTGGGAGGGCGACAACCACCTGTACATGCACACCAGGCGCTGGAAGGAGACCGATCCGGAGCACAAGTACGACAATTCGAAGGCCGATTCGGGCTCAGAGCGCGAGAGGTGGGAGAGGGACTATCACGATGAATCGACCTCCGACGTCTGGTGGGACTTCGACCATTACTTCGATAGCAGCGTGAAGCAGCACGACGAGTGGAGGCACAAGGGCCACAGCGTGTACACGAGCGAGGAATGGAGGCGCGACGGGCACGCCCTTGACGCATCCAGGAAAAGGGACGAGGAGAAGAAGGGAAGGTAGCCCAGCGACGTGATCGGCGGCTATTTCACAGGCGTGGTCACGGAGGGGCGCGGCAGGGTGGCGCTGGGACGCGGTCCGGGACCCGGGGCGCGGCTGACGACAAACCAGGAGTTCATCGAGTCGCTGCGCTCCACGTTCGATCCAAACAACGTGAAGGCCGTGTTCGGGTGGGTCTTCTCCAAGCTTCCCCGGTCGGTGAAGGTCTATCCGACTGAGAACTACTTCTATTTCTCCTTCTTCGCCGGCGGCCGCTGCTACTGGGGAAACTTCCGCCTCGGCGTGGAGGACAGGGACCGCGGCATCCTCCATTTCGTCTACTGGCCGTACAGCGACGATCCCCGAAGGCCCGACGATTCGGCCTCGTGGGTGCGGGCCTTCTCGGCCAGGGACGGGCTGTCGCTCCGCAGGCTGGGCCCCCTGCGCTATGCGGCCACCTATCGCGGCAAGAGGGTCGTCTTCCGCCTCAACAACCTCTCGCAGC
>Ga0265319_1001117_pt1 | contig 16706 bp, 13 predicted proteins | sample 4824metaG_FD_192443 | JGI IMG/M metagenome (GOLD analysis project Ga0265319, IMG submission 192443) | Rhizosphere microbial communities from Carex aquatilis grown in University of Washington, Seatle, WA, United States - 4-8-24 metaG | ecosystem: Host-associated > Plants > Roots > Rhizosphere >...
CCCGCCTCCCTCGCGGCGCGGCGCACGTACTCGCGGCCCCGGAGGTCGGCCTCGGAGAACAGGACACGCGTCACGACCGGCGCCGGGGCCTCGGAAATCAGGGAGAGCTCGTCAATCCGGCGCTGGAGCCCGGCGCTGTCGACGGCGATCCTGATATCCGGCCTCGGACTTGTCATAGGGCGGCCCGGTTCACGTCCTTGTAGTACAGGTATCGGGCCGGAACCTTGCCCATAGCGACAAACCATTGGGCGCAATAGGGCGCCATCCAGACCGCGTCCCCGGCCCGCACGGGATACCAGGAGTCCTCGAGCCGGTAGACGCCCTCTCCGGACAGCATGATGAGCCCGTGCTCCATGACGTGCACCTCCACGAACGGAAGGTGCCCTCCGGGCTGGTATGCGAAGAGGTTGACCGCCATGTCGAACGCGGGCTCATCGGGCAGGAGCACCTGCAGGTTCGCGGCGGGATCCCCGAGAAACGGCGTTCCCTTGACCCGCGATTGGTCCCCGAGGATCGCGCGCGGGGCGCGGACCCCCGGGAGCGCGACGTACCTCTTCTGGAAGAGGGTGACCTGGGTGCCCTTCCTTGGGGACGACAGGCTCCAATCCGAGCCCGCCGGGCAGTAGAAGAACCCGCCCGCCTTCAGGCGGCGCCTCTTCGGGCCGACGGCCACCAGGGCGCCGCCCTCCATGACATATCCGAATGTCTGCGTCCCGCCGGCGGCGACCCGGGCGGAGCCGCCGGACTGGAACGTCAGGAGGGTCTGCGCGATGCCTGCGCCCATGGCGGGGCCGACGAGGACGGCCGCCGTGGCCCCGGCGACGCCCGGGAGCGAGCTGTTGACGTGGTTGCCAGGGGTGATGAGCGCGTGGCGTGCCCCCACGTGGGCTCGGGTGTGGCCAAAGAGTTCGGACATGGGATTGGGTGGTGAGCGGTTCGGGTTGAAAGCAGGTCGCGGGCCTATTGTGGGTCCAAAGGGTCAGCTTGGCCTGACAAAGTGAGGGGATGGGGCGCCCGGTGCAATCCGGCCCTGCGAGAACACGGTCCGGCCCCGGACGACCGTGCGCACGATCCTGACCCGCGACTTGCGCCCGTCGTAGGGACCCTGCCGGTGCCTGTAGAGCAGGTCCCCGTTCGAGAGCGCGTGCCCGCCCCGGAGGTCGATGATCGTCAGGTCGGCGTCGAGTCCCTCGGCGAGCCTTCCCTTTGTCCGGTCGATGCGGAACCGGCGGGCGACGTTTGCCGAAAGCAGCCTCGAGAGATGCGGCAGGGCGACCTCGGGCGACCTTCGGGCGAGCGCCTCCGAGACGAGCAGCTCGAACCCGTGCTGGCACCCGGATATGCCGCCCCATATGGCAAAGAAGTCGGCCGACCGCTTCATCTCGGGAGGGGCCGGCGAATGATCCGAGCCTATGGTGTCGATCCCGCCCGACTCGAGCTCGCGCCAGAGCCCGAGGCGCAGCGCGTCGGGCCGCAGCGGCGGAAAGCACTTTGCCGGGGCCCCGAGGCGGACGACGTCCTCCTCCGAAAGGAGGAGGTAGTGGGGGCAGGTCTCAACCGAGACGTCCACGCCCCGCTTCCCCGCGTCCCGGGCTAGCGCCACGCCCTCCGGGCTGCTCACGTGGACAATATGGAGGGCGCATCCGGTCTCGCCGGCGATGTCCAGCGCCGTCCGGATTGCCGAGAGCTCGAGCTCCACCGGGCGGGACCGGAGCCAGGCCCGGACGTCCGTGCCGCGGGCATGCTGCTCCGCGGTCGCGCGGCGGGCCAGCGCCTCGTCCTCCGCGTGGACGGCCACCAGCATGCCGAGCGCGGCGGCGCGCTTCATCCCCGCCCTCAGCGTGGCCGTATCCGAAAGGGGAAACTCCTCGACGCCGCTGTCGCACATGAAGGCCTTGAACCCGATGGCTCCGGCGTCGCGCATCGGCTCGAGCTGATCGAGGTTGCCCGGGACGAGGCCGCCCCATATCCCGAAATCGGTCCGCGACGACCGCTCCGCGGCGGCCCGCTTGAGCGCGAAGCTCGCCGCGTCCGTGACGGGCGGCAGCGAGTTGAGCGGCATGTCGAAGAACGCGGCCCCGCCCCCGGCCGCAACGGCGTTTGAGCCGCTTTCCAGCCCCTCCCAGTCGGACCGGCCGGGCTCGTTGAAGTGGACGTGCGAGTCGATGATCCACGCGATCACGTGAAGCCCCTGGGCCTCGACGATCTCGGAGGCCGACGAGCCGAGGTCGGGCCCGATCCTGGCAATCCGCCCGCCTGAGGCGGCGATGTCGGCGAGTGCCGCGCCCTCCGGGGTCACAACCATGGCGCCGCGCACGAGGAGATCGTAGGCCTCGCTCATCCTGGGTGCCGGGACGCGAGCCGGGCCAGGAAGTCGGCCACGACCTCCAGCGCGACCCGGATGTCGCTCGTCCGGACGAATTCGTCGGGATGGTGGCTCAGGCCCTTCCTGCAGCGCACAAAGAGCATGGCGACGGGCGTGAGCGCCGAGAGTATCACCGCGTCGTGCCCGGCCCCGCTCGGGACGCGCAGCGACCGCCCCTGGCACGCCCGCACGCTCCCTTCCAGAAGCGCCGTCAATTCCCTCGAGCACGAGACGGCCCCGTTGTCCTGGGTCACCTCGGCCGCGAACCCGAGGCCCCGCCTCCTGGCGATCGCCCGCCCCGCCCGAAGGAGGCTCCCGAATGCGGAGAGGCGCCGCGAATCCACCGGGTGCCTCAGGTCGAGCGAGAGCCCGGCTTCCCCCGCGATCACGTTTGCCGCCCCCGGATGGGAGGTGATCCGACCCACCGTCGCGACGAGCGGCGGACGCGCCTTTGCGAGGGCCTCGACCACAAGGATGAATTCGGCGGCCCCGGCGAGCGCGTCCCTGCGGAAGTCCATGGGCGTCGTCCCGGCGTGGCCCGCGCGGCCCATGAAGGCGACCCTGGCGCGGGTCTGGCCCGCGATGGCCGGAACGACCCCGGCGGCCAGCCGGCCGGCCTCGAGCACCGGTCCCTGCTCAATGTGCACCTCAAGATAGCCCAGGAGCTCCCCCCGCGAATGGGCCGGTCCGGCCGGGTGAAGCCTTCCCCCCTTGTGCCTCGAAAGCAACTCCCCCACCGAGACACCCTGGGCGTCCCGAAGCCGGAGGTCGGACTTCCTAAGCCGGCCCGCGAAGGCCTTGCTCCCGAGATAGGCGCTCGAGAACCGCACGCCCTCCTCCTCGGAGAAGCCGAGGACCTCGACGGCGAAGGGAAGCACGACGCCGCGGCTCCGGACAATCTCGAGGGCCGCGATGGGGAGGAGGACCCCGAGCGCCCCGTCGAAGCGGCCGGCATCCCGGACGGTGTCAAGGTGCGAGCCCATGAGGAGCGTCCTGGAACCCGCCGCCGAACCCTCCATTCTCCCAATCAGGTTCCCAGCCCCGTCCTCCGCGACCGAGAGGCCCGCGCTCCTCATCCAGCGGCCGACGAGGGCGTTCGCCCTGCGCATTGCCGGCGACATGAAGGTGCGGGTCGTCGCCCCCCGCTCGTCGGAGACCCGCGCGAGCTCCTCGAGCTTGCGGGCAAGGGCCGCCGCGGCCTGTGCCAAGTTTCTCCTGCGCATTCGCTCCGTCAGCTCCCCCTGTAGGTGTTGTAGGCCCAGGGCGTCACGAGGAGCGGCACATGATAGGAACCCGAGGGGTCCGATATTCCGAAGCGCACCGGCACGACGTCGAGGAACGGGACCTTGTCCGGCGGGGCCGATTTCGAGGCGAAGTACTCGCCGACGTGGAATTCCAGCTGGTATATGCCCGCCAGCATTCCCGACCCGCTCAGGAGCGGGGAATCCGTTCGCCCTTCAGCGTTTGTCACCACCTTCTTGTGCAGGGCGGGGCCGGGAGCTATCCGGCGAAGCTCGATGCGCAGCCCGGCTGCAGGGCAGCCTGCTGTCAGGTCGAGGACGTGTGTGCTGAGCTTTCCGGGCATTTCAGTTCTCCTTTTTGACGGTCTCGTTGAGTCTGAGCAGGGCTATCTTGGCGATTTCACAGAGCGCCGTCGAGAGCTCCGCGTCGCGGGTGTTGCCCGAGCGCGCCCGCATGGCCGCGAGGATGACGTCCTTCGCGTTCAGGCGCGCGCAGATGACGAACGGGAAGCCGAAACGCGCCGTGTAGGATCCGTTGAGGCTCTGGATCTCCGCGGATTCGGCGGAAGTGAGCCGGTCGAGCCCGGCGGCGGACTGCTCTCGGGCCGAGGACGCGGTCAGCTCGCCGGCCTTGGCGAGGCGGCCTGCCAGGTCGGGGTGGGCCCGGATCAGGGCGAGTTGCCGGTCGGCGGGCGCGCCCCGCATCGTCTCACAGAGCGCCGCGTGAAGCCCGTCCAGGTCCCGGAACGGCCGCTTCGGATACGTATCGTCCGCCACCCAGGGCGAACGCTCGAACAGATGGCCGAGGGCGGCGACAAACTCCGCGCGATCGCATGAATTCAGCGCGGCCAGCGAAGGCTGCTTGGAGGCGCTCACTTGAGCAGCTCGTAGGCCGGAAGGGTCAGGAACTCGTCGAGCTGCGGGGACTTGATCATCTCCGTGAAGAGGTGCGCGGCCACCCGGAAATGGCCGTTCGAATAGCGCTCCGCCCCGACCTCCGACTCGATCTTCTCGATGACCTCCCCGAGGAGCAGGTCGTAGTGGTCGGCGGTGATCGCCTTGCCATCCGCCAGCCTTCCGCCGCAGTGGAGCCACTGCCAGAGCTGCGCGCGGGAGATCTCCGCGGTCGCCGCGTCCTCCATGAGGTTATAGAGGGGGACGCATCCCAGGCCGCCGAACCAGGCCTCAAGGTACTGGATGCCGACGCTCAGGTTCGTGCGGATCCCCGCATCCGTGATGGTGCCCGCAGGGGCCGAGAGCAGGTCGGCGGCGGTGACGTTCACGTCCTCCCTCTGGCGCGCGACCTGGTTGGGGCCCGGCATGTGCTTGTCGAAGGCCTGAAGCGCGACGGGGACTAGGCCCGGGTGGGCGACCCAGGTGCCGTCGTGCCCGTCCGTGGCCTCGCGCTCCTTGTCGGCGAGGACCTTGGCGAGGGCCTCCTCGTTGGCGGCGGGGTTGTTCTTGATCGGGATCTGGGCCGCCATCCCGCCCATGGCGTGCGCGCCCCTGCGGTGGCACACCTTGATGACGTGGAGGCAGTAGGCCCGCATGAAGGGCGCGGTCATGGTCACCTGGCTGCGGTCGGGGAAGAGGTAGCCCTTCTTGCGGCGGAGCTTCTTGATGCAGCTGAAGATGTAGTCCCACCTCCCGCAGTTGAGCCCGGACGCGTGGTCGCGCATCTCATAGAGCATCTCCTCGGCCTCGAAGGTGGCGAGAATGGTCTCTACGAGCGCCGTCGCCCGGATCGAGCCCCTGGGGATCCCGAGCGCCGCCTGCGCCTGCACGAACACGTCGTTCCAGAGGCGCGCCTCCAGGTGGCTCTCCATCTTGGGGAGGTAGAAGTAGGGTCCCGAGCCGCGCGCGAGCAGCTCGCGGGCGTTGTGGTAGAAGTAGAGCCCGAAGTCGAAGAGGCTCCCCGAGACCGGCCTGCCGTCCATGAGCACGTGCTTCTCGGGCAGGTGCCAGCCGCGGGGCCTCACCAGCAGCGTCGCCGTCTTCTCGTTGAGCCTGTAGCTCTTCCCCTCGGGGCTGGTGAAGGAGATCGTGCGGCGGACTGCGTCCCTCAGGTTGATATGCCCGTCGAGCAGGTTCTCCCACGTCGGCGACGTCGCGTCCTCAAAGTCGGCCATGAAGACCTTCGCCCCGGAGTTGAGGGCGTTGATGACCATCTTGCGGTCCACCGGCCCGGTGATCTCGGTTCGGCGGTCCAGCAGGTCCGCCGGCGCAGGCGCCACCTTCCACGGGCCTTCCCGGACCGAGCGGGTCGAGGGAAGGAAGTCCGGGAGCACGCCCGCGTCCAATTCGTCCTGGCGGGCCACGCGCGCGCGGAGCAGCTCCTGGCGGCGGGGCTCGAACTCGCGAAAGAGCCCGGCAAGGAAGGCGCAGGCCCCGGGTGTCAGGATCTCGGCATATTCCGGCGGGATGGGCCCGCGGAATTCGAGGCCGGATGGGTTTGAGTCGGTCATGGTCTGGCGAATTGAGCAGGCACAGATAACTTCCACATTGAGTCCTGTCACCTCCATACTAACGTCCGGTATCCATGCCCGCCCCTCGATCGACCCCGAAGCACAAGCCATGAGCGCCGAGAACTTCATGAGGGATGCGATACGCCTTTCCCTGGACGGCGTGCGCTCGGGCCGCGGCGGCCCGTTCGGATGCGTTGTCGTCCGCGCAGGCAAGGTCGTTGGCAGCGGGAGCAACCAGGTGACGTCCACGTGCGACCCGACGGCCCACGCCGAGATTGTCGCGATCCGCGAGGCCTGCAGGGCGCTCGGGACCTTCCAGCTTGCCGACTGCACCCTCTACGCGAGCTGCGAGCCCTGCCCGATGTGCCTTTCGGCAATCTACTGGGCGCGCATCCCCACCGTCTATTACGGCAACACGCGCCAGGACGCGGCGGCGGCCGGCTTCGACGACGATTTCATCTACCAGCAGATCCCGCTTCCGTCGGCGGAGCGCCGCATCTCGATGAGGGTGCTGCTGCGCGACGAGGCAAGGGGAGCGTTTTCCGAATGGGCCGAGAAGAAGGACAAGGTGGCTTATTGAGGCTGCCGCGCTTGCCAAATCCGAGCTTTGCCCCAGACTTGTCCCCCATGCATTTTGACAGCCCGCAACCCGGCCTGAACGCTCCGCTTCCCCGCCTTGACGACGACGATGACGAGGATGAGGAGACGGAGGAGAGCACCATAGTCAGGAAGGATCCCTCCGTATCCCTATTGATCCAGAAGCGGTTCCTGAACCAGCGTAAGATCTTCCTCTGGGGCCCCGTGACCGATGAAACCGCCAAGGACCTGAGCGAGAAGCTCCTGTACCTTGAGTCCACAGGCCCGGGAAAGGACATCACCTTCTATATGAATACCCCCGGCGGATCGATCACCGCCGGAATGGCGGTGTTCGACGCGATGAAGCTCATCTCGTCGCCGATCACGGTCGTCGTGACCGGGATGGCCGCGTCCATGGGCTCGATCCTGCTCTGCGCCGCGGCCAAGGGACGGCGCTTCATATATCCCCACGGGCGGGTCCTCATCCACCAGCCCCTGATCTCGGGCCGTTTCATCGGGCCGGCGACGGACATCAACATCCAGGCCCAGGAGATGGAAAAACTCCGCGGTGAACTGAATCAGATCCTTGCCGACGCCTCCGGCCAGCCGATCGAGAAGATCTCCAAGGACACCGACCGCGACTTCTACCTGAACGCCAAGGAGGCCGTCGCCTACGGCCTGGCCGACAAGATCGTCGACAAGATCTGAGCCGCAGGCCCCCCCGGGGGGTGCCGCGTCAGCGCCTCCCGGAGCCCAGCGATTTCTCGAGGTTCTGGTCTATCTCCATCTTCCACTGGGCGGCCGTGCCCGTGTCGCCCGCCTGGAGCGCGACATCGCGGGCCTCAACAAGCCAGGGGGACCTCACGGCGGCGGGAATCTGGTCGATCGCAAGGAGCTTCCTGTAGACATCGATCGCCTCGGCGGCCCGCTGGTGGGTCGCGAGGAACAGCGCGGTCTCGCGGATCAATTCCCAGCTCCAGGGCGACGTGTCGGCGGCGTCCGCGGCGCTCGCTATCACCCAGGACGCCTGCTCCTTGTTGCCCGCGGCCTCCAGCCTCTGCGCCAGCGCGAGCGCGAGGGCCAGGTTGGGAGCCTCCTTCATGCCGGCCCTGCCCGCCTCGATCGCCTCGCCCCGTTTGCCGGAATCGTCGAGCAGGTTCATCCTTCGGATGACCGCGTAGCCGGCCAGCTTCTCCGGAAGCGCGGACAGGTTCTTTGCCTGCGCGGACACGGAGACCGAGAACGGGCGATACAGGGGATCGCCGATGACGATCGACTGCCAGCTGAGGACGGGCAGCGCGTAGTACGCGGCGTCGACCAGGTCGTCGCCGCGGGCCAGGGCCTCCATCAGGAGGTCGGGACGGTGAAGGTACTCGAGGTAGGGCTCGAATACGTTGCCCACGGTCCCCGTGACGCCGCGGGCGACCAGCGGCCCGCACCAGCCCTCGGTCGATGACCGCAGGGTGTGGGCGGAGAAGCTGTGCAGGTGGACCGCTATCGCGCCCGGCGGGAACCGGAATCCAGGCAGGTCGAACGGCCCGTTCAGGTCCGTCGCATACCAGCCAAAGTAGAGCGCGGGCGCGTCTATCCGGGCCGTCGCCGGAACGGTCTCCGGGCCGCGGCTCACGGAGAGGTCAAAGCCGAGGGTGGTAATCCGGGACGCGGCGGCTTCGAGCCAGCGGTCCCCGTTCTTGTGGGGTCCGGCGACGTCCACATAGGCGCGCCCGAGGAGGCCGCTCTTCTCGGCCAGCACCGCCAAATCGACAAGGTGCATCGCCTCGGCCGCCGTGGGCCCGTCGAGCCGGGAGACCTTCACGACCTGGGAGAGGGTGTATTCGTTCGGGTGCTCATTCCCGTACAGCGGATTCGGTATCCCCGCATTGATCGGATAGTCGGTCCTTGCGAGGAGGCTCAGCTCCGAATCCACGGCCCCCTGGTTCGTGCGGAACTCCGGGTGGTTGGTCAGCGAGCCGACCTCCTTGAACAGGAGGGGATCGTGCGCTATCCGCAGCGGCACGCCCCGGCAGACGACGAGCGCCGCGATCCTGTGGCCGGAGATCGCGTATTTTCTGCGGCCCACCTCGTCAAACAGGTCCATCGCGATCGCGTCTATCCAGCCTCTCTTCACGAGCTCGTCCTCCAGGGGCTGCCAGACCGCCGCCACGAACTCCCTCCACGAGATCGTCTCCGCGACGGGCATCCTGAGGGCGATGATGTTCGACGAGGGGACCCCGCGGACCTCCGCATAGTGCCTGGCGATCTCGATCGAATCCGGCGCGTCGCTGTTGGCGACCACCACGACCTGGCCGGCAACGCCGAATCCTGACGCCGGCGCGACAAATGCGAACACCACGGCCACGGCAAGCAGGCCAGGCATCGCCCCGAGCACGCCCGTGACCCCCAGGAACCCCGCGTTGTTTGAAGCGCTGATCGTCAAATCTGAGCCTGCTTCCATGCCCAAGGCAACTTCCAGCAGTCGCAGCCGGGAACCCACGGGGACCGGCAGCCCGTGAACCCGGCCACGCCAGGGTTGATCTGAACCGTTCCCCGCGGATAAATTGCCGCGAATGCAGGGCCCACGCGCGTCTCCAACATCCCGCGCCAGCCTCTGGTGGACGGCGGCGCTGATCCTGGGACTGGCGCTCGCATGCTACTGGCCGGCCCTGCGCGGGGCAATGGTCTGGGATGACGACGCCCACGTCACCAGGCCCGAGCTGCGGTCGGCGGCGGGGCTTTGGCTGATATGGACGAACCCCGCCGCCACCCAGCAGTACTATCCCCTGCTTCACAGCGCGTTCTGGCTCGAGCACAGGTTCTGGGGCGACTCGACGCTGGGCTACCATCTCGCAAACGTGCTTCTCCACGCCGCCGCCGCGGTGCTCCTGACCCTCGTGCTTCGGCGGCTCAGGGTTCCGGGAGCCTGGCTGGCCGGGCTGGTCTTTGCCGTGCACCCGGTGTGCGTCGAGTCCGTGGCCTGGATCTCGGAGCAGAAGAACACGCTCTCGCTTGTCCTCTACCTCCTGGCGGCGCTTGCTTACCTGAGGTTCGACGGCGGCCGAGGAAGGCCTGGGGCCGGCTGGCACTACCTCCTTGCCTCCGCGCTGTTCGCGCTGGCCCTCCTGACCAAGACCGTGACCGCGACGCTGCCGGCCGCGCTCCTTGTCGTCTTCTGGTGGCAGCGGGGCCGCCTCCCCTGGCGCCGCGACTTCCTGCCCCTGGTCCCCTGGTTTGTCGCCGCGGCCGCAAGCGGGCTGTTCACCGCACTGGTCGAGCGCAAGCTTGTCGGGGCGGAGGGCGCTGGTTTTGACCTCACCCTTGCCCAGCGCTGCCTGCTGGCCGGCCGCGTGATCTGGTTCTACCTGGGCAAGCTCCTCTGGCCGACCCACCTCGTCTTCATATACCCGCGCTGGGACGTGAAGTCCGAGGCCGTTGGTTGGACCGCGTACCTGGCGGCGGCGGTTCTCGTCACCGCCGCCTTGTGGTTCCTTCGCCGTCGCTCGCGCGGCCCGCTTGCGGCGTGGCTGTTTTTTGCCGGGTCGCTCTTCCCCGCCCTGGGCTTCTTCAACGTCTATCCCTTCATCTTCTCGTACGTGGCCGACCACTTCCAGTACCTGGCAAGCATGGGGATCGTCACCGCGTTCTCGGCCGGCGCCGCCTGGCTCCTCGGCCGCGGCCCTCCTGCCCAGCGCGCCTGCGGCCTGGGCCTCGTCGCGGTGCTGATCGCGGTCCTCTGCGCCCTGAGTAACGCGCAGAGCCGGACCTACACGGCCCAACCCGCGCTCTACAAGGCAACCCTTGCGGGGAATCCGGAGTGCTGGATGGCCCACAACAACCTTGGGCTATGGTATGAGGATCGCGGGGACCCGCGCCAGGCGGTCACGCACTTCCAGGAGGCCATCCGCCTGAAGAAGGATTATGCCACGGCGCACAACAACCTGGGAAGCGTTCTTAGGACGATGCCCGGCCGCCTGGACGACGCGATCGCCCATTTTCAGGAGGCGCTGCGCCTGCAGCCCGGCTACGCCGAGGCGCACAACAACCTCGGCGTGGGGCTTGAGGACCGCGGGGACCTGGCGGGGGCGGTCGCGGAGTTTCAGGAGGCCGTTCGCGTCAGGAAGGATTACGCCACGGCCCACTTCAACCTCGGAGGCGTCCTGCTGAAGATGCCCGGCCGCCTGGATGACGCGGCCTCCCATCTCCAGGAGGCGCTGCGCCTGAAGCCAGACTACGCCGAGGCGCACGACAGCCTTGGAAGCGCCTGGCTGAACACGCCGGGGCGGATGGACGACGCGATCGCCGAGTATCGGGAGGCCCTGCGCATCCGGCCAGATTTCGCGGAGGCGCACAACAACCTCGGAAACGCCCTGCTCAAGGTTCCCGGCCGGCTGGATGACTCTGTCGTCCAGTTCAGGGAGACGCTGCGCCTGACGCCCGGCAATGCCGAGGCCCATAACAACCTCGGCGCCGCCCTCAGCGCGCAGGGCCGCACCTCGGAGGCCGTGGCCGAGTATGAGGAGGCGCTTCGGCTGAAGCCCGACTTTGCCGAGATCCACTTCAACATCGCCATGGCGCTGCTCAACGTCCCCGGCCGAAGGAACGACGCGGCGGACCAGCTGGAGGCATTCCTCCGGATCAGGCCCGGGAACGACGCGGCCCTCCGAATCCTCGCCCAGATCCGTGCGAATCAGCCGTAGAGCCCGAGCGGGGACGCCCCGGCTCGCGCCAGGCCCGCGAATCCCGGGGGCCACGCCAGGGTTGATTCGGGCGCTCCCAGGCGGATAAATTGCCGGGAATGCAGGGTCAAAGCGCGCCTCCACCCCCCCGCGCCGGCCTCTGGCTGACGGCGGCGCTCATCCTCGGGCTGACCTTCGCGTGCTACTGGCCGGCCCTGCGCGGGGGGATGATCTGGGATGACGACGCCCATGTCACCAGGCCCGAACTGCGGTCTGCGGCGGGATTGTGGCAGATATGGTCTAGGCCTGGCGCCACCCAGCAATACTATCCGCTGCTTCACAGCGCATTCTGGATCGAGCATAGGCTCTGGGGCGACGCGACGCTGGGCTACCACCTTGCCAACGTCCTGCAGCACTGCGCGGCCGCGCTCCTGCTGGTCCTGATCCTCCGAAGGCTCGGCGCACCGGGCGCCCGTTTGGCCGGGCTTCTCTTTGCCGTCCACCCGGTTTGCGTCGAGTCCGTGGCGTGGATCTCGGAGCAGAAGAACACGCTTTCGCTGGTCCTCTATCTCGTGGCCGGGCTCGCGTACTTGAGATTCGACTCCGGGCGCGGGAAGCCTGGGGCCAGCCGGCAATACTTGCTTGCGTCAGCGCTGTTCGTATCGGCCCTCATGACCAAGACCGTGACGGCGACGCTGCCGGCGGCGCTTCTGGTCGTATTCTGGTGGCAGCGCGGACGCCTTTCCTGGCGCCGAGACGTACTGCCGCTCGTTTCGTGGTTCGTCTTCGCGATCGCCAGCGGATTGTTCACCGCGCTGGTTGAACGGAGGCTCATAGGAGCCGAGGGCGCCGGGTTCGACCTGACGCCCGTGCAGCGCCTCCTTCTGGCCGGCCACGTGATCTGGTTCTACCTGGGCAAGCTCCTCTGGCCGGCCCACCTCGTCTTCATCTATCCGCGATCGGACGTCGGGGCCGAGGCGGCAAGCTGGGTGGCATGCCTGGCGGCGGCGGTGCTCGTGACCGCATTCTTGTGGCTCCTGCGCCGGCGCGCACGGGGGCCGCTTTCGGCGTGGCTCTTCTTTGTCGGGTCGCTGTTTCCCTCCCTCGGCTTCCTCAACGTCTACCCCTTCATCTATTCCTACGTGGCCGACCATTTCCAATACATGGCCAGCATGGGGATATTCGCCGCGGCGTCGGCCGGCGCGGTCCTGCTCCTCGACAGGGCGCCGCCGGCCGCCCGGGCCTCGGGATGGGGCATCGTGGCGGCTCTTGTCGCCACGCTCTGCATCCTTTCCAACGCCCAGAGCCGGACCTACGCGGACCAGCGCACCCTTTACGCCGCGACCATCGACGGGAACCCTGAATGCTGGATGGCCCACAACAATCTGGGCCTGTGGTATGAGGGCCGCGGCGACCTGGAAAACGCCGTCTCCGAGTTCCGGGAGGCCATCCGCCTGAGGAAGGACTACGCCGCAGGGCACAACAACCTGGGCAGCGCCCTTGTGAAGCTGCCCGGCCGGCTGGACGATGCGGTCTCCCACTACGAGGAGGCGCTGCGCCTGAGGCCGGGCTTTGCCGAGGCCCACAACAACCTTGGAAACGCCCTGGAGGGAATTCCGGGCCGGCTGGACGATGCCGTTCATCAATTCGAGGAGGCGCTGCGCCTGGAGCCCGACTATCCCGAGGCGCACAACAACCTCGGAAACGCGCTGGAGAAACGGCCCGGCAGCCTGGATGACGCAGTCTCGCAATATGAGGAGGCGCTGCGCCTGAGGCCCGACTACGCGGAGGCGCACGACAATCTTGGGAATGTCCTGTCAAGGGTCCCCGGACGGGCGGACGAGGCGATCGCCCAATTCGAGGAGGCGTTGCGCCTGAGGCCGGACCTTGCCGAGGCCCACAACAACCTCGGAAGCGTCCTGGGAAGGACGGCCAGCCGGAGGAGCGAGGCCATTTCGCATTTCCAGGAGGCGCTGCGCCTGAGGCCGGATTTCGCCGAGGCCCACAACAACCTCGGGACGGCCCTGCTGGACACGCCAGGGCGCCTTGACGAGGCGGCCTCCCAGTACCGGGCGGCCCTGCGCGTCAGGCCGGAATTCGCCGAGGCCCACAACAACCTTGGAAACGCGCTCTCGAGGACGCCCGGGCGTCTGGACGAGGCGATCTCGCAGTATCAGGAGGCGCTGCGCCTGAAGCCCGACTATGCAGGGGCCCACAACAATCTGGGGACGGCCCTCAACGCGGAGGGCCGGACCGCGGAGGCCATTGCCGAGTATGAGGCGGCGCTCCGGCTGATGCCGGCCAGCGCCGATATCCACCTCAACATCGCCATGGCGCTGCTTGGAATCCCGGGCCGCGAGGATGAAGCGGCGGGCCACCTTGAGGCGGTCCTGCGCGCCAGGCCGGGGGACGCGGCGGCCCGCCAGCTCCTTGAGCGGACTCGCCGAAACCGGCCATAGGACGGGACGCCGAAGGCGCCACGGCTGGAGCCGGCTTACAACGGGGATGGACGCATTGCCCGTCTTGCGGCACACTTGTCTCCCGGTCTTCCCAAGTCGGTCGGCGGCCCCCTCCCTTGAACCTGATCATCCGCAACGCCCGTATCCTGACCCTCGCATCCGGCGCCCGGCCGCGCCGGGGCAAGGAGCTGCATGATCTGTCCGTCGTCCCCCAGGGCGACGTCCTCGTTGCGGACGGGGCAATCGCGGCGCTTGGGCAGCGGCTGGAGGCCCCCGAGGGGGCGGAGGTCGTCGACGCCAACGGGCGCGTGCTCATGCCGGGTTTCGTGGACTGCCATACGCACGCCTGCTGGGCCGGCAACAGGCTGGATGAATGGGAGGAGAGGCTTCGCGGCGTGCCGAACGCCGAGATTGTGAAGAAGGGCGGCGGGATCCACGCCACGGTGCTCGCCGTGCGCGAGGCGACCAAGAAGCAGCTGGCCGCGGGGCTCAGGGAGCGGCTGAACAGGATGCTGCGCGAAGGCACGACGACCGTGGAGGTGAAGAGCGGATATGGGCTCACGACGGAGGCGGAGCTTAAGATGCTGAGGGCGATCGTTCGCGCGGGCCAGGACTGGCCGGGGACGGTCGTGCCGACCGCGCTCCTGGGGCAGTCCTTCGAGGACCACCTCGACGACTACGTGAGGATGGTCGTCAAGGAGATGCTGCCGGAGGTCTCGCGCGAGTTCCCCGACGTGGCTGTGGACGCACGCGTCGAGGAGGGCGCCTGGACGAAGGACGCCTGCGTCCGGCTGTTCGAGAAGGCCTCGAAGCGCCATCCCCTGCGCGTCGAGACCGACCAGTTCAGCTCCCTCGGCATGGTGCCGGAGGCGATCCGGCTCCATGCGCGCAGCGTCGACCACCTCGAGGCCTCCACCAAGGCCGACCTGGTGGCCCTGGCCGGCTCCCACACCCTCGGCGTCATCCTTCCCTGCGCCGGCTTCCATACCGACGGGCGCTTTGCACGGGCCGGCTTCTTCGTGGACCAGGGGGGCGCCGTGGCGCTGGCGACCGACTGCAACCCCGGCACGGCACCGGCCCATTCCATGCCGCTCGCCATCGCGCTCGCGGTGCGGCGCTGCGGATTGACGCCGCAGGAGGCGATCGCCGCCTGCACCGTGAACGCGGCCGCGGTGCTAGGGCTCCCGGACAGAGGCACGGTCGAGGTTGGCAAACGCGCCGACATGGTCCTCCTGGAGCACACCGACGAGCGGATGCTCGCCTACGAGTTCGGGGGCAATCCGATTGCGCTCGTCATCTGCGGCGGAAAGATTGTGAAGGATACACGCTAGTCCGCCATGAATCGTCGCGAATTCCTCTCCACTGCGGCCGCAACGATGGCCGCCGGCACATTGATACCCAGAGCGCTGTCCGACGGCGTGCCCCAGAAATCCGACGGCATGAACTACGCGCCCCTTGGCAAGCCCAGCCCGGTCGTGAAGCCGGGCGAATTCGCATTCGCCGCCGTGCGTCTCGACCACGGCCACATAAACGGCATGTGCAACGGCCTCCTGGAGGCGGGCGCCACGCTCAAGTGGGTCTATGACCCGGATCCAAAGAGGACCGAGGAATTCAGGTCCCGGCACCCCGAGGCCAAGGCCGCGAGGTCGATGGAGGAGGTCCTGGACGATCCAGAGGTCCGGCTGGTCGCCTCGGCGGCCGTGCCATCCGAGAGGGGCCCCCTGGGGTGCCGGGTGATGGAGGCGGGCAAGGACTACTTCTCCGACAAGGCCCCCTTCACGGCGATGGCGCAGCTCGACCAGGCCAGGGCCGTCGTTGCGCGGACCGGCCGCAAGTACATGGTCTATTACAGCGAACGCCTGCACAACGAGTCGGCGATGTTCGCGACCGACCTGATCCAGCACGGCGCGATAGGCCGGATAATCCATGTGGTCAGCCTCGCCCCCCACCGGCTCAGCAAAACGTCCCGCCCGGACTGGTTCTTTCAGAAGGCGAAGTCCGGAGGGATCCTCTGCGACCTCGGAAGCCACCAGTTCGAGCAATTCCTCGCCTACTCCGGGTCGGGCGACGCCACCGTCAGCCACGCCGCCGTCGGGAACTTTGCCAACCCGGACCATCCCGAGTTCGAGGATTTCGGGGAGGCCTGCCTCACGGGGGATTCCGGTGCGCTGAACTACGTTCGCGTCGACTGGTTCACGCCGGATGGCCTGAGTTCATGGGGCGACGGCCGGACGTTCATCATTGGCACCGGGGGCACGATCGAGCTGCGCAAGTACCTCGATATCGCCCGCGACAAGGCCGGCGATCACGTGTACGTGGCCGACGGGAAGAGCGAGCAGCACCTGAGCGTGGCGGGAAAGGTCGGGTTCCGGTTCTTCGGCGAATTCATCCTGGACTGCCTCAACCGCACGGAGAAGGCCATGACCCAGGCCCACGCGTTCAAGGCAGCCGAGCTCTGTCTCCGCGCGCAGTCCGCGGCATCCCGGGTGACGCAGTAGCCCGGCGCCCGGGGATTAGGGAACCTCGTAGACCTCAATGAGCCCTATCCCGGTGTCCCCGCTCGCCCCCGAGACAACGGCGGTGTACGCCCCGGGCGGCAGCGTCACGAGCAACGCGGAGTCCGGCGTGGCAACGGGTCCCCATGAGAAGGCCCCGACGGACGCGGCCGCCGACGCGATCTGGGTGTCCCCTCCCCAGCCGGTGTCGCTTCCAAGCGGCGTGGAGCCCGCGGCGCCGTCGCTTTGGTAGAGCTGCAGCTGCGGGTCGGGCAGGACCCCCGAGACGCCAAGGGCGGCAAGGGCGGGTCCGGCCCCCCGGATGAGAACGGTCTTGGCCGTGGTCCCATCGATCACGAATCCGGCGATCAGCACGTTGCCCCCCGTCCCCACGAGGGCCCTCGCGGAAATGTTCACCAGCCGCGGCGAGGA
>Ga0265319_1001118_pt1 | contig 16704 bp, 16 predicted proteins | sample 4824metaG_FD_192443 | JGI IMG/M metagenome (GOLD analysis project Ga0265319, IMG submission 192443) | Rhizosphere microbial communities from Carex aquatilis grown in University of Washington, Seatle, WA, United States - 4-8-24 metaG | ecosystem: Host-associated > Plants > Roots > Rhizosphere >...
CTGCGCGAGGCCGCCGACGACCCCGAGATCGCCCGCAACGCGCCGTACTCCACACCGGTCCGCCGCCTCGACGAGGCGCGGGCGGCGAAGACGCCGGTCCTGCGCCAGCCGCTCTAAGCGGCCCGCCGGCTCGTCACCACGACCTCGGCGCCCTTCGCCGGGAGCATCGTGACGTTGCGGTGCAGCACACGCTCGGGGCGCGGGTCGGGCGCCTCCATGTCGGTGCGGCGCGCGATCGCGCGCAGCACGACGCGCTGCTCGGCCATCGCGAGCGTCGCGCCGAGGCAGCGGCGGATCCCGCCGCCGAACGGCACCCACGTGTAGGTGCCGGGCTTGACGCCGAGGAAGCGCTCGGGCCGGAACGAGAACGGGTCCGGGTAGACGTCCTCGCGGTGGTGCAGCAGCGCGACCGAGACGAGGATGTGGCTGTTCTTCGGCAGGCGGTACTCGCCGAGCTGCCACGGCGCCTTCACGCGCCGGCCGGTGATCGGCACGACCGGGCGGTTGCGCATCGTCTCGTGGATCGTCGCCTCGACGTACGCGGCCGCGTCCTCGGAGTCCGAGCGGACCTCCTCGCGCAGGCGGTCGTAGGCGGCCGGGTTGCGCAGCAGGCGCTCGAACGTCCAGGCGAGCGAGTTGGCGGTCGTCTCGTGGCCGGCGAGCACGAGCGTCAGCAGCTCGTCGCGCAGCTCCGCGTCGGTCATCGCCTCGCCGTCCTCGTCGCGCGCGGCGAGCAGCAGCGAGAGGATGTCCGTGCGCTCGCCGTCGTCCTGCCGGGCGCGCGCAGCGGCGATCACGCCGTAAAGGTCGCGGTCGAGCCGATCCACCAGCCGCTTGACGATCCCGACCGGCTCGTCCTTGCCGATGTTCATCAGCTCGGCGACCTGCCCGACCGGCTTCGTCGAGAGGTCGCTGAAGCGCAGGATGATCTCGCGCAGGCCGTGCTCCGGGGTGCCGGGCGCCGGCTCGCCCTCGACGCCGAAGATCCCCGCCATGATCACGTCGAGCGTGATCGCCTGCATGCGCGGCGCGAGGGCGAACGGCGTGCCGAGCGGCCAGCGGTCGATCTCGCGTTCGGCGACGTCGGCGATCATCTGCGTGTAGCGCTCGACCGCCTCGCCGTGGAACGGCGGCAGCAGCAGCTTGCGCTGGCGCATGTGCGTCGGCCCGACGGTCGTCAGCACCGAGTTGGGCCCGACGATCGGCCGCAGCGGCGACTCGCCGGCGGTCGAGAGGGCCAGCTCCGGCTGGGTGAAGAGGGATCTGACGTGGTCGGGGTGTGAGACGAAGACGGTGAGGTCGTCGGCGTTGTTGCGCAGCTGCGGGAAGCGCAGCGCGAACGTCTCGCCGAGCTCGCCGCGCGCCTTGAACAGCAGCGGCACCTGGCGCACGCTGAAGCGCAGGGCGGTGAGGCCGCGCGCGAGCTGCACCGCGGGCGGCATGTTGACGGGCGCGCCGTCGTCGGGCGCCGGGCCGGCGGGGGACGCCGGGGCCTCGCCGATCAGGCGCGAAGACCCGGCCCGCCCGCCTACTTCGGGGCTGATCGTGGCGGTCATCGGTCGATTGAACCAAGTTCAAACCGCATCCGCGACAGTTCGGCTCGTACTGTGTCCGATCTCACACAGCCGGTCGGCCGGGCTCGGCCGATACCCTGCTGCGCCGTGCGCATCTTCTCCGGCCTCCAGCCGACCGGCCGCAAGCACCTCGGCAACTTCATCGGCGCGATCGAGCAGTACGTCCACCACCAGGACCAGGGGGAGGCGATCTACTGCATCGTCGACCTGCACGCGACGACCGTCGCGTACGACCCGGCCGAGCTGCGCGAGCGCCTCTACGACACGGCCGCGATCCTGCTCGCCGCGGGGATCGACCCCGAGCGGGCGATCTTCTTCCGCCAAGGCGACGTGCTCCAGCACACCGAGCTGGCGTGGCTGCTGTCGTCCGTCACCGCATACGGCGACCTCAACCGCATGCACCAGTTCAAGGAGAAGTCGGGCTCCCAGCGCGACCTCGCCTCCGCCGGCCTCTTCACCTACCCGGTGCTGATGGCCGCCGACGTGCTCGCCTACCGCGCCGACACGGTTCCCGTCGGCGACGACCAGCGCCAGCACGTCGAGCTGATGCGCGACGTCGCGCAGCGCTTCAACGCGCGCTTCGGCGAGACGCTCGTCGTCCCGAGAGGCGTCTACCGCGAGATCGGCGCGCGCATCATGGACCTGCAGCAGCCCGAGCGGAAGATGTCCACCACCGGCGGCACCGAGCAGGGGACCGTCTACGTGCTCGACGACCCCGCGACGATCGAGAAGAAGTTCAAGCGCGCCGTCACCGACTCGGGCGAGGGGATCCGCCGCGCGCCCGAGAAGCCCGGGATCTCCAACCTGATCGAGATCCTCGCGGCGGTGACCGGCAGATCGTTCGAGGAGGTCGAGCGCGAGCACGCCGACTCGCGCTACGGCGACTTCAAGCTGGCGGTGGGGCAGGCCGTGGTCGAGCGGCTGCGTCCGGTCCACGAGCGCTACGAGGCGCTGCGCGCCGACGAGCCCGCGCTGGAGCGGATCCTCGCCGACGGCGCCGAGAAGGCCCGCGCGATCGCCGTGCCCGTGCTCGCGGACGTGCGCCGCGCGATGGGCGTCGGCCCGCTCGCCTGACGCGCCGCCGTCGGCCGCGCCCGCTAGCCTGACCCCGGTGCGCGCCGCCGATCTGGACCTCGACCTCGACGTCTTCGCCGGGCCGTTCGACCTGCTGCTGACGCTCGTGCTGCGCGAGGAGGTCGACCTGCTCGAGGTCGATCTCGCCGACGTCGTCATCACGTACATCGACTTCCTCGAGGAGAAGGGCGAGCTGGATCTCGAGCTGGCGACCGAGTTCCTCGTGCTGATCGCCGCGCTGCTGGAGCTGAAGTCGCGCCTGATGCTGCCCGGCGAGGAGCAGGAGCTGCTCGACCTTGAGCCGGGCGAGGCGGCCGAGGAGCTGCTCGCGCGCCTGCTGGAGGCGCACCGCTACCGCGGCGCCGCCGAGCACCTCGCGCGCCTGCTGGAGCAGCAGTCCGGCTACCGCTTCCGCAGCGCCCCGCTGCCGCCCGCGCTGCGCCGCACGTCCTTGCAGGAGTCCGAGGCCGTCTACGACCCGGCCGCCCTCGGCAGAGCGCTCGGCGGGCTGCTGCGGATGCCGCCTGAGATCTCGCTGCACCACGTCACGATCCAGAGAGTCACCGTCGTCGAACGGCTCAGACACCTGCGCTCGCTGCTGCGCCGCGGCCGCTTCTCGTTCGACGAGGCGGTCGCGAGAGCCGACCGCGTGACGGTCGCCGTGACGATCTGGGCGCTGCTGGAGCTGTACAAGCGCGGCGAGGCGACGTGGGAGCAGGACGAGCCGTTCGCCGACATCACCGTCGAAGCGCTGGCCGAGCGCCCGTGGCCGGACCTCGCAGGCCCCGCCACCGGCGCCGAGCAGATTCGCACGCCGCACGTCGAGCCCGACGCCGCGCACGACCACGCGGAGGTGGTCGCGTGATCGAGCTGGCCGGCACGCTGGAGGCGCTGCTGTTCCTGTGCCCGGATCCGGTCCCGGCCGGTGCGTTGGCCGACGCCGTGGGCATCGAGGAGGACGAGGCGGCCGAGGCGCTGTCGGCGCTCGCGGCGTCGCTCGACTCGGAGGGTCGCGGGCTGGTCCTGCGCGAGCTGTCGGGCGGCTGGCAGCTCTCGTCGCACCCCGAGGCCGAGGAAGCGGCCCGGCGGCTCCTGGCCAAGCCGCGCACGCCGCCGCTGACGGCGGCGCAGGCCGAGACGCTCGCGATCGTCGCCTACCTCCAGCCGGTGTCCCGCCCCGAGATCGCCCGCATCCGCGGCGTGAACGCCGAGTCGGCCGCGCAGACGCTGATCGAGCGCGGGGTGATCGAGGAAGCCGGCCGCTCGCAGTTCGGCGCCGTCCTCTACCGCACGACGGACCTGTTCCTGCGGCTGTTCGGGTTGCAGTCCGTCGACCAGCTGCCCGACGTGACCGCCTGGGACCCGACGCCCGAAGTCGCCGCCGGGATCCGCGAGCGGCTGCTGAGAGCGGGGGAGGCGCGCCTCGGCGTTCCCGCGGCGGCGGCGCCGGCGGAGGGGCGCGAGGCCGAGCCCGAGCCTGCGGGCGAGCCCGAGCGCGAGCCGGCCCCGGTCATCCCGATCGCCTGATCGCCGACCACTGCATTTCTGACCACCGTATGCGCGGTCAGACGTGCAGTGATCAGCCGGCGATGGTCGCGAGCAGCTCCGGCGCGCGCTCCGGCTCGCGCGTGAGCGCGCCGCCGACGCCGACGGCGACCGCTCCGGCCGCGAGCCAGTCGGCGGCGTTCGCGGTGGAGATCCCGCCGGTGGGGAGCAGCCGCGCGTCCGGCAGCGCGGCCAGCAGGACGCGCAGGTCCGCCGGGGCGAGCCGGTCGGCGGGGAACAGCTTCACGAGGTCGGCGCCCGCGCGCATGCAGGCGTCGATCTCGGTCGGCGTGAACGCGCCCGGCACGGCGGCGGCGTCACGGGCGTGCGCGGCGGCGACGACCTCGGGCCGCAGCACGGGCGACAGCAGGAAGCGAGCGCCGGCGTCCAGCGCCGCCGCGGCGTCCGCGGCGGTCGTGACCGTGCCGGCGCCCACGAGCGCCGAGGGAAACGAGCTAGACAACGACGAGATCGCCGTCAATGCGCCAGGCACGCCCAACGGAAGCTCCACGACATCGACGCCCCCCTCGATGACCTCAGCCCCGACTCGCGCCGGCTCGGCGCACCGCAGGATCGCCACCACCCGCCGCTCGGCGATGCGGGCGACGACGTCCTCCCGGCTCACGCTGAAGGCGCGGCAGCGGCCGCCTTCGCCGCCAGCTGCCCGCACGCCGCGTCGATGTCGCGGCCGCGCGTCAGCCGCACGGTCGCCTCGACTCCCCGCGACTCCAGCACCTCCCGGAACGCCGCGATCGCATCGCGGCCGGAGCCCTCGTACACGGAGCCCGTCGGGTTGTACGGGATCAGGTTGACCTTGTAGATCCGCCCGTCCAGCAGCTCCGCCAGCGCCAGCGCCTGCTCGTAGCGGTCGTTCACGCCCGCGAGCATCACGTACTCGATGAAGATCTTGCGGCGCTTGGCCTCGTAGAACTCCTCGCACGCCTCCAGCACCTGCTCCAGCGGATAGCGGTCATTGACCGGCATGATCTGCGAGCGCAGCGCGTCGTCGGGCGCGTGCAGCGACAGCGCCAGCCGGATCGGCAGGGGGGAGTCGGCAAGCCGCAGGATCCCTGGGACCCATCCGACCGTCGAGACAGCCGTCCGCCGCGACGTGATCCCGACGTCCGGCAGCCGGCCGCACGCGGCGAGGACGTTGTCGAGGTTCATCATCGGCTCGCCCATGCCCATGAAGACGCAGTGGTCGACCTCGGTCATGCGGCGGAAGTGCAGCGCCTGGTCGAGGATCTCCGACTCGGTCAGGTTGCGTCCGAACTTCATCGCGCCGGTCGCGCAGAACGTGCACGTCAGCGGGCAGCCCGACTGCGAGGAGAGGCACAGCGAGCGGCGCCCGTCCTTGTAGCGCATCAGCACCGCCTCGACCGGCCGGCCGTCGGCGGTCGAGAACAGCGCCTTGACGGTGCCGTCGGACGCGTGCGCCTCGTGCTCCAGCGTCAGGGACGACAGCGGAACCTCGTCCGCCAGAGCAGCTCGCAGCGCCGCCGGCAGATTCGTCATCTCCTCGTAGCCGGACGCCCCGCGCGCCAGCCACTCCCACACCTGTCTGGCGCGGAAGGCGGGCTCGCCGCGCGCGGCCAGCGTCTGATCGAGAAGCTCCAGATCCATATCGAGCCATAGAGTGGCAGCAATGCGCCTCGCCAAGTACCTCGCCCACGCCGGCGTCGCCTCGCGGCGCGCCTCCGAGCAGCTGATCGCCGACGGACGGATCACGGTCGGCGGCACCATCGTCCGCGACCCGGCGCGCGACGTCGACGACTCCCACGACGTCGCGTTCGACGGCGAGCCGGTTCGCGGCGCCGAGCCGCGCGTCGCCTACGCGCTGCACAAGCCGGCCGGCGTCGTCTCGACCGCGAGCGACACGCACGGGCGCAGAACCGTCGTCGACCTCGTTCCCGCCGAGCGCCGCCTGTACCCGGTCGGCCGGCTCGACGCCGAGTCGACGGGCCTGATCCTGCTGACGAACGACGGCGACCTCGCCAACCGCCTCACGCACCCGCGTTACGAGGTGCCGAAGACCTACCGCGCCTCGCTCGCCGGCGCCGCCCTCACCGACCGCGCGCTCAAGGCGCTGCGCGAGGGCGTGCAGCTCGATGACGGCATGACGGCCCCCGCCAAGGTGCGCCGCCTCACGCCCCACCAGCTCGAGCTGACGATCTACGAGGGCCGCAACCGCCAGGTGCGGCGCATGTGCGAGGCGATCAGACGCCCGGTCCGCCAGCTCGTGCGGATCCGCTTCGGCCCGCTCGAGCTCGGCGACCTCAGACCGGGCAAGGCGCGGCGGCTGACGGGGACGGAGCTGGAGGCGCTCGCGGCGGCCGCCTCGCCCACGCCGGCGCCCGGTGGGCGTCGCGGCCGCGGCTGACGCACCGGGTTTCAAGCGAACATCCACCGGTACCGACGCACATCGATCGCCCGACGGCGAGACTGCCGGACATGGCGTGGGCGAGTTCAGGCCGGCAGTGAGCGCTCGGGCGCCTGACGTCGCCCCGCGGGACCTGCTCGGCGCCGGGCTGTCGGAGCGCCTGCGCGCGCTGCGCCGGGCGCCGGCCGCGTCGGCGCCGCGCGCACAGCGCGCCGGGAGGCTCGCGCTCGCGGCGCTCGTCGCCTGCAGCCTGCTGCTCGTGCTCGTCGCCAGCGGCCAGAGAACGATCCTCGTCCCGCAGAGCAACGTCGACTTCCCGGCATGGCTCGCCGGCCCGCTGCACCAGCTGACGCACGGGATCGCCGTCCGCTCGGACCCGACGGCGGTCGGCTTCAGCGTCGTGCTCGTCGCGATGACGGCCGCCTACGCGGTCGTGGTGGCGTGCGCGCGGTCGCTGTCGGTGCGCGTCGCGATCTCCGCGATCGTCGCGCTCCATCTCGTCTGGCTGCTCGCGCCGCCGATGCCGCTGAGCGACCTCTTCAACTACCTCGGCTACGCGCGCCTGGGCGGGCTGCACGGGCTCAACCCCTACACGCACGGGATCGCCGCGGCCGGCCACGACGCGGTCGACCCGTTCGTCACCTGGCAGCGGCTGCGCAGCCCGTACGGCCCGCTGTTCATGCTCGCGAGCACGGGGCTCGGCCCGCTGCCGCTGCCGGTCGCCTACTGGCTGATGAAGCTGGCGACCGTCGCCGCCAGTCTCGGCGTCGTCGCGCTGCTGTGGCGCTGCGCCCGCCAGCTCGGCCGCGACCCGCTGCCGACGGTGCTGCTCTACGCCGTCAACCCGCTCGTGCTCGTCTACGCGCTCGGCGGCTTCCACAACGACGTGTTCCTGCTGCTGTTCGCGCTCGGCGCGATCTCGCTGCTGCTGCAGCGGCGCGACGCGGGCGCCGGCGCCGCGCTCGCGTGCGCGATCGCCGTCAAGGCGTCGGCCGGGATCCTGCTGCCGTTCCTGCTGCTGGGCGCGCACCGGCGCGGGCGCTTCGCGCTCGGGGCCGGCGCGGCGGCGCTGCCGCTCGCGGCCGCGAGCGTGCTCGCCTACGGCGGCGCGCACCCGAACCTGGGCGACCAGACCTCGCTGCTGAGCAGCTTCAGCGTGCCGAACGCGCTCGGCCAGCTGGTCGGCCTCGGCGGCGCGCCGCCGTGGCTGCTGACGAGCGCGAACGTCCTGCTCGTGCTCGTCGTCGCGGCACTGGCGGCGGCGACCTGGAGACGACGGATCGACTGGCTGCCCGCCGCCGGCTGGGCGACGCTGGCGCTGATCCTCAGCCTCGCCTGGCTGCAGCCGTGGTACGCGATGTGGCTGCTGCCGCTCGCCGCGCTCGCGGGCAGCCGCGCGCTCGTGCGCGCGACCCTGGCGGTGTGCGCCTACCTGCTGCTGACGTTCCTGCCCGTCACCGGGATGGCGCTGAGCGCGCTCGACTACAGACCGATGGACAGCCCCGTCGGCCGCGCGTCGATCGCGCGGATGCACGCGCTCCAGTGGCAGCCCGTCCGCCGCCGCGCGCACATCTTCACCGTGCAGCGCCCGCGCGAGCTGGCGGACGCGCCCGCGCTGCCGCACTGACGCGGGCGCTGCGCCACCGCACGCCGCCCGCTTGCGCCGGGCTGAGAGAATCCCGCGGCCATGCGTCTGTTCGCGCTCCGAGGCGCCATCACGGTCGACCGCAACGACGGCGAGGAGATCCTCGCCGCGACGGACGAGCTGATGCGCGCGCTGATGGAGCGCAACGGGCTCGCGGCGGGCGACGTCGTGAGCTGCCTGTTCACGCTCACCGAGGATCTCGACGCCGAGTTTCCCGCCAAGGCCGCGCGGCGCATGGGCCTGAGCGCCGTGCCGCTGATGTGCGCGCGCGAGGTGCCGGTGCCCGGCGCGCTGCCGCGGGTGATCCGCGTCCTCGTCCACTACTACGCCGACGCGGACCACGTCTCGCGCCACGTCTACCTGCGCGAGGCCAGAGGGCTGCGCACCGACCTCGAATCGGCACAATAGGAATCGGATCCCACCACCCACCCCACTAATGTCCATCGAGTTCGCCGACAAGATCCGCCGCCTGCCCACGTATCCCACGGCCGGCGGCTACGCGCTGGGCGACGAGTACGCGATGCTCGCGAGCAACGAGGCGCCGTTCAGCCTGCTGCCCGGCGTGCACGACGCGGTCGAGCAGGCGCTGCGCAGCGCCAACCGCTACCCCGACCCGTCGAACATGCGCCTGCGCCAGGCGCTCGCCGGTCGCTACGACTTCGCGCCCGAGCGGATCGCGATAGGCAGCGGCTCGTGCGACATCCTCCTCAGCGCCGCCGAGGCGCTGCTGGAGCCGGGCTCGGAGCTGATCTATGCCTGGCCGTCGTTCAGCGTCTACCCGCACATGGCGGCCGCGACGGGCGCGCGGGCGATCAGAGTCGCGCTCGACGACGAGCACGCCCACGACCTCGACGCGATGCTCGCCGAGATCACCGTCGCGACGCGGCTCGTGATCGTCTGCAACCCGAACAACCCGACCTCGACCGCGCTGCCGCTCGCGGAGATCGAGCGCTTCGTCGAGCAGGTGCCGCGCAACGTCTGCGTGCTGATCGACGAGGCCTACTGCGAGTTCAACGTGCTCGACGACCCCGACGCCTCGCTCGACCTCGTGCGGCGCCACTCCAACGTGGTGCTGCTGCGCACCTTCTCGAAGGTCTACGGCCTCGCCGGCCTGCGCTGCGGCTACGCGCTGTGCGGCGACGAGCGCTTCCGCGTCGCGGTCGAGCAGGTGCGCCAGCCGTTCTTCTGCAACGCGCTCGCGCAGGCGGCGGCCGAGGAGGCCTTGAAGCACCAGGACGAGATAACGAAGCGCGTCGAGCAGACGATCGCCGAGCGGCTCGGGCTGGAGGAGGAGCTGCGCGGCATAGGCCTGCAGGTCGCCGACGCGCAGGCGAACTTCCTGTGGCACTCGCTCGGCAGCAACGGCTCCGACCTCGACGCCGACGCCGAGCGAGCGATCCTCGACGGCCTCGCCGAGCGCAAGGTCCTGATCCGCTCCGGCAACGCGCTCGGCCGCACCGGCTGGGCGCGCACGACGATCGGCACGCCGGCCGAGAACCGCCGCTTCCTCGACGCGCTCCGTGAGCTGTTGTAGGATCTGCCGTAGCGCCATGTCTGATCATCGCCGCACGACTTCGCTTCAGCTCTCCGGCATCGCTGCCGGCCGCACGTCGTATGCCGGCTCCTGGCGCTACTTCGCCTGGCGATTTATCTAGGCGCTCGGCCTGGGCTCCGCCGTTCCCCCCTGGGGGAGCACCTGAGACCGGGCGCCGTTTCCGCCCGTTCCGTAGATTCCAGGCGTAGAGAGGACTTCTGACCATGATCGTGATGAAGCAGGACGCAACGGAGGAGCAGATCCAGGCGGTGATCGCTCGAATCGAGGCGGTCGGAGCGCGCGCGCACCGATCGCCCGGCGAGGAGGTCACGGTGATCGGCGCGATCGGCGACCGCGAGCACGTCCAGCGGCTCGAGCTGGAGGGCGCGCCCGGCGTCGACAAGGTCATGCCGATCCTCAAGCCGTACAAGCTCGCCTCCTCGCAGATCCGCGGCGGCGAGCCGAGCGTGCTCGAGATCGGCGGGCGCAAGATCGGCGGCGAGCACTTCGCGCTGATCGCCGGGCCGTGCACGGTCGAGTCGCGCGAGCAGGTGATGACGACGGCCGAGATCGTCAAGGGCGCCGGCGCGACGCTCTACCGCGGCGGCGCCTACAAGCCGCGCACCTCGCCGTACGCCTTCCACGGGCTCGGCGAGGAGGGTCTGAGGCTGCTGGCCGAGGCGAAGGCCGAGACGGGCATGCCGATCGTCACCGAGCTGATGGACGTGCGCGATCTCGAGCCGGTGCTCGAGGTGGCCGACGTGATCCAGGTCGGCGCGCGCAACATGCAGAACTACACGCTGCTGACCGAGCTGGGCCGCGCCGGCCGCCCGGTGCTGCTCAAGCGCGGCCTGAGCGCGACGCTGGAGGAGTGGCTCAACGCCTCCGAGTACATCCTCAAGGAGGGCAACGAAGCGGTGATGCTGTGCGAGCGCGGGATCCGCACGTTCGAGACCGCCTACCGCTTCACGCTCGACCTGACCGCGGTGCCGGTGCTGAAGGAGCTGACGCACCTGCCGATCATCGTCGACCCCTCGCACGCCGCCGGCCGGCGCGCGCTCGTCGAGCCGCTGTCGCTCGCGGCCGCCGCCGTCGGCGCCGACGGGATCATCGTCGAGGTCCATCCGAGACCGGACGAGGCGATCTGCGACGGCCCGCAGCAGCTCGTCGCGGCGGAGTTCCCCGCGTACGCGGCGAAGGTCGAAGCGGCGGCCGCGGTCGCCGGCAAGGTGCTGTCCGCCGTCCCGGCCGGCTAGGCCGGGAGGGCGTCCGCCCGTGCGCATCGCGATCGTCGGCGTGGGCCTGATCGGCGGCTCGATCGGGCTCGCGGCGCATGGGCGGCTCGGGGCGACGGTCAGCGGCTGGAGCCGCTCGCGCTCCACGCTGGAGCGCGCGCTGGAGCTCGGCGCGATCGACCGCGCCGGCGACTCGCTCGCCGACGCCGTGCACGACGCCGAGGCCGTGTTCGTCTGCGCGCCGGTCGGCGTGCTGCCGGAGGTCGTCGCCGACGTGCTGGCCGCGGCGCCCGCGGACTGCGTCGTCACCGACGCCGGCTCGACCAAGCGCAGCGTCGTGGAGGCGATCGACGACCCCCGCTTCGTCGGCGGGCACCCGCTGGCCGGGGCGGAGACGGCGGGTGTGGATCACGCGCGCGCCGATCTGTTCCACGACGCGACCTGGTACCTGACGCCGACGCCCGGGGCGACCGGGGTCCTGTTCGAACGCCTGCACCGGCTCATCAGAGAGCTGGGCGCGCGCCCGGCGACGATCGACGCTGCGACGCACGACACGATGCTCGCGGCGGTCTCCCACCTGCCGCACGTGCTCGCGAACGTGCTCGTCGCGCAGGCCGCCAGCGCACTGGGCGACCCCACCGGGGGGCCCGCCTCCGCCGGCCACGTGGCCGGCTCCGGCACCCCAATCGGCGAGCAGCTGCCGGCCACCGGCCCGTCGTTTCGCGACGCGACGCGCGTCGCGGGCGCCAACAGCGCGATCTGGACCGACATCTACCTTGCGAATCGCGATGCGCTGGTCGAGCAGCTCGACGGGGCGGTCACGCGGCTGAACGCCGTTCGCGCGGCGCTGATCGCCGCCGACCCGGCCGCCGTCACGGCCTGGAACGACGCCGCGCGCGACGATCGCCGCCGCCTCCAGTAGGCGCAGTTCGCCGCCGGCCCGCTGCACGAGCTGCGCGTGTCGGTCCCGAACGAGCCGGGCGTCGTCGCGACGCTCGCGCTGGAGCTGGCGAGAGCGGGCGTCAACATCACCGACATGGCCCTGTACCCGGCTCCCGACCACAGCGAGGGCGTCGTCGCGCTGTGGATCGCCGGCGACGAGCCGGCCGCGCGCGCGGCGTCACTCGTCGCGGATCGCGGCCACCCGGTGGTGCGGGCATGAGCGCCGCGGCCGGCACGACGGCCCGCTTCGACCCGCCGGTGAGCGGCCTGCGCGGCACGCTGCGCGTCCCCGCCGACAAGTCGATCTCCCACCGCGCGGCACTGCTGGGCGCGATGTCCTCCGGCCCGGTGCGGGTGACGAACTACCTCGACGCGGCCGACACCAACTCGACGCTCGCCGCCGTGCAGGCGCTCGGCGCGCGGGTGAAGCGCGGCGGCGCGCCGGGTGAGCTGACGATCCACGGCGTCGGCGTGCGCGGTCCGCGCGAGCTGGACGCCGCGATCGACGTCGGCAACGCCGGCACGCTCATGCGCCTGCTGCCCGGGTGGCTCGCCGCGCAGCCGGGCCGCGCGTGGACGCTCGACGGCGACGCCTCGATCCGCAGACGCCCGGTCGACCGCATCGCCGAGCCGCTGCGGCGCATGGGCGCCCGCATCGACGCGACCGACGAGCGCTTCCCGCCGTTCACGATCCACGGCGCCGAGCTGGCCGGGATCGAGTACGTGCTGCCGGTCGCCAGCGCGCAGGTGAAGTCGTGCGTGCTGCTCGCCGGGCTCGGCGCGACGACGCCGACGACGGTCGTCGAGCCGGCGCCGAGCCGCGACCACACCGAGCGGATGCTCGCGCGCGCCGGCGCGCCGGTGCAGCGCGGCGACGGCCGCGTGACCGTCAGCCGCGCGGATGCGCTCGAGCTGGACGCGGTCGACGTGCCCGGCGACCTGTCCTCGGCCGCGTTCCTCGTCGCGGCCGCGGTGCTCGTGCCGGGGTCGCGGATCGTCCTGGAGGACGTCAACGTCAACTGGACGCGCACCGGCTTCCTGCGGATCCTCGAGCGGATGGGCGCGCGCGTCGGCGGTGAGCTGGAGGCGCACGGCGCGTTCGCGCCGGTCGAGCCGGTCACCGCGCTCGACGTGGCGCACGGCCCGTTGCACGGCACGACCGTCGAGGCCGGCGAGGTCCCGCTCGCGATCGACGAGCTGCCGCTCGTCGCGCTGCTCGGCTGCTTCGCCGAGGGGGAGACGGTCGTGCGCGGCGCGCAGGAGCTGCGCGTCAAGGAGTCCGACCGCATCGCGACCGTGGTCGACGGGCTGAACGCGCTCGGCGGCGACCTCGAAGCGACCGACGACGGCTTCGTCGTCTGCGGCAGCGGCGGCCTGCGCGGCGGCCGCATCTCCTCCCACGGCGACCACCGCCTCGCGATGCTCGGCGCCGTCGCCGGCCTCGCCTCGCGCGAGGGCGTCGAGGTCGAGGGGATGGACGCGGCCGCGGTCTCGTACCCCGGTTTCATCGCCGACCTCGCCACCCTGCTGTCCCGCTAGGGTCCGCCGCCATGGTCGTCGCGATCGACGGGCCCGCCGGGGCCGGCAAGTCCACCGTCGCGCGCGCCGTGGCGCTCGCGCTCGGCTTCACGTACCTCGACTCGGGCGCGATGTACCGCTGCGTCGGGCTCGTCGCGAGCGAGCAGGGCCGAGAGCCCGCGGAGGTGGCGCCGGCGCTGCGGATCGAGTTGGGGGAGCGGGTGCTGTGCGACGGGCGCGACGTGACCGATCTCATCCGCACGCCCGAGGTCTCCGAGGCCGCCTCTCGCGCTGCCGCCGACCCGGCCGTTCGCAAGGCCGTCGTTGCCGAGCAGCAGCGCCTCGTCGCGCAGGGCGACTGGGTCGCCGAGGGCCGCGACATCGGCACCGTCGTCGCGCCCGACGCCGCCGTGAAGGTCTTCCTCACCGCCAGCCCCGAGGAGCGCGCCCGCCGCCGCGCCGAGCAGATCGGCGCCGACGTCGCCACCGTCCTCCAGGAGCAGACGATCCGCGACGAGCGCGACACCGCTCGCGAGCACTCCCCGCTCGTCGCCGCCTCCGACGCCGTCCAGCTCGACACCACCGGCCTGAGCCTCGACGACGTCATCGCCCGCGTCGCCGCTCTGGTCGAAGCGGCCCGCTGACATACTCGCCCGATGAAAGTCGCCGTCGTCGGCTATCCGAATGTGGGGAAGTCCTCGCTCGTGAACCGCCTCACGCAGTCGCGCGAGGCGATCGTGCACGAGCGGCCGGGGCTGACGCGCGACCGCAAGGAGCTCCACACGGAGTGGAACGGTCGCAAGCTGACGCTGATCGACACCGGCGGCGTCGACCTCGACGACCGCAACGAGATGCAGCGCTCGATCCAGGAGCAGGCGCGCGCGGCGCTCGCGGACGCTCAGGTCGCCTTGTTCGTGGTCGACGCGCGCGGCGGCCTGCGGCCCGGCGACCTCGAGATGGCTGACCTGCTGCGGCGCGGCAACGTGCCGGTGATCGTGGCGGCCAACAAGGTCGACCAGGTCGCCGACGTCCCGCTCGCGGCCGAGTTCCACGCGCTCGGCTTCGGCGAGCCGATCGCCGTCTCGGCGGCGCAGGGGCTCGGCACCGGCGACCTGCTCGACCGCCTCGTCGCCTCTGTGCCCGAGGGCGAGGAGCCGGAGGAGGACGAGGACGTCGTCCGGCTCGCGCTGATCGGCCGGCCGAACGTCGGCAAGTCGAGCATGGTCAACCGCATCCTCGGCGACGAGCGCGTGATCGTCTCCGACGTCGCCGGCACCACGCGCGACGCGATCGACCTGCCCTTCACATACGAGGAGCGCAGACTGATCCTCGTCGACACCGCCGGCCTGCGCCGCCAGGCGAAGGTGGGCGACTCGATCGAGTACTACACGTCGTTGCGCAGCCGCCGCGCGGCCGAGCGCGCCGACGTCGCGCTCGTCATCTGCGACGCGGTCGACGGCGTGACGTCGCAGGACCTGCGGATCGCCGAGCTGGCGATGCAGTCGGGCTGCGCGACTGCGCTCGTGCTCAACAAGTGGGACCTGACCGGCGGCGAGGACCAGCCCGAGGTCGACCTCGACCACGAGCGCGCCCGCGTCGCGCAGAAGCTGCGCCTGCGCCCGCGCGTGCTGACCGCGAGCGCGATGACCGGCCGCCACGTGCAGCGGCTGCTGGTCGAGGCGATGGCGCTCGCCGACCGCACGTCCGGCCGCATCCCGACCCCGCAGCTCAACCGCTTCCTCTCCGAGATCCAGGAGATCCGCCAGCCGCCGGCCAAGCAGAACCATCGCCTCAAGCTGATCTACATGACCCAGACAGGCGAGCGCCCGCCGCGCTTCTCGATCCAGGTCAACTCGCGCCAGCGCGTCACGCGCGATTACGCCTACTTCATCGAGAACCGCCTGCGCGAGCGCTGGCGCCTGGAGGGGATCCCGCTGATCGTCGACTTCGTCGAGCGCAAGGAGCGCCGCGGCGAGGGCGGCCGAGGCGGACGTCAGCGGCGGGCAGCCTAGCCGCACCCCTGCGCGGCTCGCTACTCTTGCCCGATCCAATCGACCGCGGAGCCAACTTTCAGCCCATGACCACGCTTTCCGACAACGAGTTCCTGTTCACGTCCGAGTCGGTGACCGAGGGTCACCCGGACAAGATCGCCGACCAGATCTCGGACGGCGTGCTCGACGCGGTCCTGGCCGCGGACCCGGGTGGACGCGTCGCCTGCGAGACGCTCGTCAACACCGGCCTGATCGTCGTCTCGGGCGAGATCTCGACGAACACCTACGTCGACATCCCCGAGATCGCGCGCGAGACGGTCCGCAGAATCGGCTACGACAACGCGACGTACGGGTTCGACTGCAACACCTGCGCCGTCATCAACGCGATCGACAAGCAGTCGCCGGACATCGCGCAGGGCGTCGACAAGGCGTACGAGTCGCGCACGCAGCCGGGCGACGAAGACCGCCTCGACATCGCCGGCGCGGGCGACCAGGGCATGATGTTCGGCTACGCCACGCGCGAGACGGACGAGCTGATGCCGTTGCCGATCGCGCTCGCGCACAAGCTCGCCAAGCGCCTCTCCGAGGTCCGCAAGGCCGAGGTGCTCGACTACCTGCGCCCCGACGGCAAGACGCAGGTGTCCGTCCGCTACCAGGACGGCAAGCCGGTCGCGATCGAGAAGCTGCTGATCTCCAGCCAGCACCGCGAGGGCGCGCAGGAGGTCATCAAGGACGACATCTGGGAGCACGTCGTGCTGCCGGTCTTGCCGGCCGACCTCTACGACGCGAACGCGCTGCGCCGCGAGTTCCTCGTGAACCCGACCGGCAAGTTCGTGATCGGCGGCCCGATGGGCGACTGCGGCCTGACCGGCCGCAAGATCATCGTCGACACCTACGGCGGCATGGCCCGCCACGGCGGCGGCGCCTTCTCCGGCAAGGACCCGTCGAAGGTCGACCGCTCGGCCGCGTACGCCGCGCGCTACGTCGCCAAGAACGTCGTCGCCGCGGGGCTGGCCGACCGCGCCGAGGTGCAGGTCGCCTACGCGATCGGCGTCGCCTCGCCGGTCTCGATCATGGTCGAGACGTTCGGCACCGAGAAGATCGGCCGCGGCACGATCGAGGCTTTGGTGCGCGAGCACTTCGACCTCCGTCCGGGCGCCTTCCGCGAGTACCTCGACCTCCACCGGCCGATCTACCAGAAGACCGCGGCCTACGGCCACTTCGGCCGCGAGGACCACGACTTCACGTGGGAGAAGACCGACAAGG
>Ga0265319_1001124_pt1 | contig 16624 bp, 15 predicted proteins | sample 4824metaG_FD_192443 | JGI IMG/M metagenome (GOLD analysis project Ga0265319, IMG submission 192443) | Rhizosphere microbial communities from Carex aquatilis grown in University of Washington, Seatle, WA, United States - 4-8-24 metaG | ecosystem: Host-associated > Plants > Roots > Rhizosphere >...
GATCAATGTGTGCTCGGTCATGCGCGTGGAAATCCTATTCAGCCTGAAACCGCTATAGATGCCAAAGGGCGCAGGCCACGCCGAGCCAGGCGGAGTAGCCTGCCTCATTGCGGCGTGAGGCCTGACCTATTCCGTGGAAACGAAGCTTCATCGATGATTACGATTATAAAGTGCCAAAACATCGTTACGCTGATCAACGTTTTCACCGTTGCCCCGGCCAGGCAGGCCGAGCTTGTCGGTCTCCTCGTCCGCGCCACCGATTCATCCGTGCGGCATGCCCCCGGGTTTATTTCCGCCAGCCTGCATCGCAGCCTCGACGGGACCAAGGTCACGATGTACGCCCAATGGCGCAGTCTTGAGGACTACCAGCAGATGCGCCAGAATTCCTCCGCCCCTCCGTATCTGCAGCATGCGCTGGCGATCGCCACGTTCGAGCCGGGCATGTACGAGGTGGTCGACACGTTTGTCCCGGATGAGGCCGGCGCCTAGTTGATCAATCGTTGGGCATGTAGCATGAAGATTTACACAGCAAGTGGCTTCTGCCTCACGGTACTCTTGGCGGCGTGCCACGTCCCGGTCGCCCGCCAAAGTACGACGGCCGGTACCCGTGACTCGATCACGGTGGTTATCGTTGATACCTATCGCTGGCATTTTTACCACCTCAGCAAAGAATCTCCGCAGTCGCCCGATGGGCTGCTTTCCTTTGTTCGCGTTTCAAAGATTGGGGATGCAGAGGTGATCGACCTTCAATCCGGCGATCACATCAATGTAAGAAGCGAGATTAGCGACAAAGAGCTCAACGCGAGCAGACGGCCAATGAAGGTCGTCAGTTTCGACTTCAACTCTCAGACGGTTGATTTCAAATGGCTCACCACCAATTGAAGAAAGGGTCGGCAGGAACTTAAGAGCCGAGGCGGACGGGGTCGGTATCATTGCGGTGCGATGTCTGGAGGCCTTCGCCCGGTGCGATTGGCGCGCGATCAGTCATTCCAATTGAATCCCGTCCCTGACTTTGACACAGATGGCCGCGATGGCGCGGTCGCCCGGCCCGCGCCGTCTACGAAACGGCCGGCAGTCCGACGCCTGAGACTCAATAACCCCAAAGCATCATGCCATGCGCAACCTTATCCTGATCCCCATTCTCGCCCTGCTGCTCTCCGGCTGCGGCGACACCTTCAAGGGCAAGGCCGTGGCCGAGCCGCAGATCGCGGTCTTTCACGAGCGGCTGGATGCGGGGCGCTACGAGGAGATCTACGCCGCGGCGAACGATGACTTCCGCAAGGCCGCGCCCAAGGAGAAGGTCCTGCAGCTGTTCTCGGCCATCGGGAAAAAACTCGGCAAGGTGAAGTCGTCCGCGACGAAGTCCTGGAACGTGAAGACCTTCAACCTGGTGACCACGGTCGTCTTCGGCGTCGAGACACAGTTCGAGCAGGGCACCGCCACGGAGACCTTCACGTTCCGCGTGGCCGGTGACCAGGCGACGCTGGTGGGCTACAACATCAACTCGCTGGACATGATGAGCCGGTGAGGGTGCGACAGTCACCCGATCCGCCCGGCATCTGCCAACGTTCTGAACAATGAAGACCGTGGCGACGTATTCCACCCCCGACGAGGCGCACCTTGCGGTCGCCCGCCTGCAAAGCGCCGGGATCGCCGCGTCGGTGCGCGACGACCTCACGGTTTCGACGATGTGGATCTATTCCAATGCCATGGGTGGGGTGCGGGTCGAGGTGCCGGACGAGGAACTGCCGGACGCCATGGCGCTTCTTGGCGAAAAACCCACCGGGGAGGGCCTGCTGGTATGTCCTTCCTGCGGATCGACCGACCTCCATGTGCGACCGCTTTCCGCCCTGGCGGCCATTCTCGTCCTGCTGCAGCTGCCGCTCCCGCTTCGGTCGCGGACCGTCGATTGCCGTGCCTGCGGGAAATCGTTTGCGACCCGTGAACCCGGTCGGGCTTGAGTGCGGACCGGGCGAAGCGCGGGTCAAGCCGGAGGCGGGCAGGTCCGGCCCGACTCATCCGCCGCGACCCCGCCCGAGGAAAACGTGGACTGCCAACGGCTGAACAGCATTGTTTCGACCCGCCCCCTGTTCAACTTTCGGGAATACGATGAAAGCAATCGAAGGCTATCGCTTAATCACGCCAGGCGAGCTGGCGTGGCGGCCATCCAACCTGATGCGCATTCCGAATGCGGATTATCTTGAGCGCACGGGGAGCGAAATTCTTGGCGCGAGACTCTGGCGGCTGCCGCCCAAGAGCGCGAACACGCTGCACAAGCACGTCCTGGCGGAAGAGTTCTACTTCGTGCTGGAGGGAGTCGGGCGCCTCCGGGTGGGCGAGGAAACGCTGACGGTCCCCCGGCATGGCGGCGTCCTGGTGGGGCCATCGGTGCTGCGGCAGGTATTCAATGATTCGGACTCCGAGGTTCTCTGGCTCATCATTGGGGCACCAGACAAGGAATTCGCGTCGGGCCAGGTCGACTTGAGCCTGGTTTATCCCGTGGAGCCCACCCAGCTTCCGCCTGAGCTCAAAGACGCGGTCTGGCCGCCGAAGGCTTGAATCGGTGCGCCCGATCCCTTGGTAATCCGCGGAATGGAAGTATCGTGTCACTGCGCTACGACGCCACGCCCGGGTCCGAACCAAGGTCCGGGGATCCAAACATTGCGCCGTGGCGTCGTTGCGCGATACGGTTCGAGAGCATTTTTAAAAATACTGTAGCCGGGGTCGCTGACCCCGGTGCGTGGAAACCACCAATGAAGAATGGCAAGCCCGGGGTCAGCGACCCCGGCTACAACAATTCTCAAACCGCTCTAGGGTTATGCTTTCAGGCAACGGCGAGATCGTCCAAAAGGTGCAGGCCATCAGAGCCAATTCGAATTTTGCAGAACATGAACGGGTTCCTTCCGGGAGTTTTTAGCCACCCGACGCTCGCCTACAGCGGCGGCGGCCTGATCGTGCTGGGCGCGCTGGTCTGGAATCTCCCGCGCCTGCTGGCCGGCACGCTGGCAGAACGGCGCGATTTCAGCGTCCGGCTGCGCGCGGCGGGCGAGGGGGAAAGGGCTGCCCGGGTGGATGCCGGGACCGACCTGTTCCAGCGCCGCGTTCCGACCTACGGGGCCGTCATGGTTGTCCTCGGGATCGCCACCATCCTGGGCGGATGGCTGATGCGCGGTTGACCGATTCGGCGATCATGCGCCCGCCGGTGGTGGGTCATTGACCGCTTTTCGCCGCTTCAATCACGAGCACCCAGTCCTGGCCCTGCGGTCTTTTTTCCACGTTCAGTCGGCCGGGATTGGGAACGCGTTCCTGCAGCACCTCGCTCGCGCCGGTCCCGGGATTGAACCAAGACGCGTTCAGGAGCGGGGCGTTGAGCACTGAAGTGTTGAGGGTGATGTTTCGGGGGGAGCTGATATAGGCCATCAGGTAGGTGGCGTCATTGCGGCCCGGCGTGCCGTCGCGGGTGGCCTGGATGCGGGTGGCGACGTCGGGACCCTGGCCGGCCAGCACCAGGCTTTGGTCGGGGATGCGGTCGAGGTATGGGTGGGCATACAGCAGCGCCTTGATATGGTACAGCTGGCGGCCGGCCGGGGTGTCGAGCGCCTGCGTCCAGTGTTCGACGCCGGGATTCCAGCCCTTGAGCATCCACGGCTGCGCGGTGTGCGGAGTCATCTGCCAGAGGGCGTCGTGGCCATAGGCGTAGCCGCAGCCACCGGCGAAGACGCACTGGTACAGGCTCCGGCGCTGGATGAGCGGATCCTCCTGCGTGCCGGATTCATAGCGGTGTTCGCCCATCATGGTGGGCCGGGCGGGCGTGACGTCCCAGTCGGCCAGCACGAGCGCGGCCGCATCGAAGGCGGCGTTCTGCGGGCCGTTGCCCGACTTGGCCTGGCTCAGGTTGAAATCCAGCCACGGCGACGCCGCGTAGAATTTCGAGGAGGAATTCGGCGAGACCGGGTGGACCGTCACCAGGTTGCGGCCCGCGCAGCCCTCCTTGAGCCCGCGGCCGAGCGCATTCACCCGGTCCTCCTCGATGTAATGCGGGGAGGCCTCGCCTCCGGCGCAGAAGATGACGTTCGGCACGCCGGCATACCGGCGGCCCAGGGCCTGGCCGATCGCGTTGAGCTGGGCGGCCGTGTAGTTGTTCATCGTACCGGCGTTCTTCCCGGCCCACATGGAGTAGAGCATTACGTACAGGCCGCGCGCGGCGGCGCGGCTGATAATGGCGTCGCAATACTCAAAATAGGCCGGATTCAGCTGGGTCCTGTCGGGCCCGATGTAAGCGGGCTGGCCGTAGGCGTTTTTTTCCTCCGCCTGAGGGGCGAAATTCAGCGCGAACATCACGGTGTTGAAACCGTGATCCGCCCGGCTCTGCAGATAGGTGTCGACTTCTTCGAGCGTGAGCGCGCCCAGGTTCCAGGCGGTGTCGGCCAGGATGAAAACCGGGGCGCCGGTCGCGGCATCCACGAGGTAGCGGTGGTTGGCGCTGACCTTGAGCCCGTGGATGACCGCGGATGACGGCAGGGACGCCACCGGCACGGAGCGGCACGAAACAAGGGCCAAAGCGAGGATTCCGCATGGCACGCAGAACCAGACGGGGCAGGGGTGCTTCACGCGGACAACGCTGGTTTTTCATCAGTTGCCTGTCACGCGTCTTCCGATGCCGTGTCGTCCTTGCCCTGACACCTTCCGACTGACATCCGCGCGCGGCCCTTCCAATCCGTTTCACGTGGCGGCGCAACGACGCCATGCCCGAGCCAGAACTAAAATCCGGGGATCAAAACGTTGCGCCGTAGCGTCGTTGCGCGAAACGGTCCGAGGATTCGGCTCTCCGACAATGGCGATGTGGCTGTGCACGGTGCTGGTCTTGCCCTGGTTGGGCGGTCCCCCTAGCCCTTGGCCGATGCGTTTTCTATCCCTTCTCATTGCCTGTCTCCTGCCGCCGGTTGCCGCCACGCTGGCGGCCGCGGATGTTGCCCCGCGGGCCTGGGGTGACTGGCCGCGATGGGGCGCGCAGGGCGATGGCGCCTATTTGAATCCGGTGCTCCCAAGCGACTACTCCGACCTCGACTGCATTCGCGTCGGGTCGGACTACTACGCGATCTCGTCGACGTTTCAGTTCTCGCCCGGCGTCGTGATCCTGCGGTCGCGCGACCTCGTGAACTGGACGATCGCCGGCCATGCCGTTGCGGATCTGACGCAGATCGGGCCGGAGCTGAACTGGGACCGCATGAACCGCTACGGCAAGGGCGTGTGGGCCGGGGCGATCCGTTACCACGACGGCAAATTCTGGATTTATTTCGGTACGCCCGACGAAGGCTACTTCATGACCACGGCCAAGGAGGTTGGCGGGTCGTGGTCGCCTTTGCATCCCGTGCTGAAGGAGGCGGGCTGGGATGACTGCTGCCCGTTCTGGGATGACGACGGGCAGGGCTACCTGGTCGGCTCGAATTTTCGCGACGGCTACAAGATCCACCTCTGGAAGCTGACGGCCGACGGCCGTGATCTCGTGCGGGAGTCGGATCGGGTCATTTACCAGTCGAAAGGCAGCGAGGCCAACAAGCTCTACAAGATCGACGGCACCTACTATCATTTCTTCAGCGAAGTGCAGCCGGAGGGACGTGTCATCATGATGGAGCGCGCGAAGAGCATCGCCGGGCCGTATATGGAGAAGAAGCAGTTGAAGCATGCGGACCGCGAGGCGATGGAGCCCAACCAGGGCGGGTTCGTCGAAGGGCCGGACGGACGCTGGTATTTTTTCACGCACCACGGCCGCGGCGCGTGGGAGGGACGGGCGACGAGCCTGCTGCCGGTCACGTGGATCGACGGCTGGCCGATCGTGGGTGAAGTCGGCGCGGACGGGATGGGCCGCATGGTGTGGTCGGGAAAAATGCCCGCGACCGGTCTGCCGGTCATGACGCCGCAGGCGAATGATGAGTTCACCGGGCCGGACCTCGGGCCACAGTGGGAGTGGAACTACCAGCCGCGCGCGGACCGGTGGTCGCTCGGCGAGCGGCGGGGATTCCTCCGGCTGCACGCGTTCCAGCCCTTGCGTCCGGGCGACCTGATGGCTGCGGGCAACACGCTTACGCAGCGGACGATGCGGACGAAGGAAAATGTCGTGACGGTCGCGCTCGACCTTGCCGGCATGGCGGACGGGCAGGTGGCGGGCCTCTGTCATTTCTCGAAGGACAACAGCACGCTCGGCGTGCGACGGAGCGGATCGGCCCTGGCCCTGGAATTTACGCGCGGTCTGCAGGTGACGACGGGCTCGGCGATTGCCACGGGCAAGATCTGGCTGCGGTCCGAGTGGGGCCTGGACGGGCTGAGCCGATATTCGTACAGCGTGGACGGGAAGAATTTCGTTCCCTTTGGCGAGCCGTACCAACTCACGTGGGGAAGTTACCGCGGTGACCGGATCGGGATCTACAGCTACAACGACAAGGGCGACGCAGGCTATGTGGACGTGGACTGGTTTCACTCCACGTATTCCGGCCCTGCCGGACCGTAGGGGCGTCCCTTGCGGACGCCCGGCTTGGGGATCCACGGAGGGCGTCGTCAAGCAACGCCCCTACAAGGTAAACCCTCGGATCCGCCTCGGATCGCATCCTGTGAAAATTTCCGATTCCGATCGGTTTCAGGAGACGATCCGAGCCAGGCTGTTTTGGCCACAGATTACACGGATGGGCACAGATGGTCGCATGCGTTATCAGTGACCATCCGTGCAATCAGTGGCTAAAACTGCTGGGATTTAAAGGCGGGTCGACGGGCGCGGACGTCGTCAAGCAACACCCCCACGAAAGAGGCTATTTACCTCTCCTCCGATCCGGGATCGGCCGAGGCTGGCGTTTTCGGGTTCGACGCTCTTCCCGGTCCGGCTTAATCGGATTCATACGGTTCAACCGTCTCGCTCCGTCATAGCCCCGCCGCCGTCCGTCTTATTCAGCCCTTTTACCCGTGAAGAAATTTCCCCTGCTCGGCGTGATCGCCGGACTGATATTTTTGCCTGCCCTCGTTGGGTCGTTGCATGCCCAGCCGGCGCCGGCCGGGCATACGTTTGCGATCGGCGAGAAGGATTTCCTGCTCGACGGGCACCCGCTGCAGATCCGGTGCGGCGAGATTCATTTTGCGCGAGTGCCGCGGGAGTATTGGCGGCAGCGGCTGCAGCTCTGCCGGGCGATGGGCTTGAACGCGGTCTGCGCCTACCTGTTTTGGAATTTTCACGAATGGGAACCGGGTCATTACGACTGGGACGGCCAGGCCGACGCGGCGGAGTTCTGTCGCATCGCGCAGGAGGAAGGACTCTGGGTCATCCTTCGCCCGGGTCCGTATGCCTGCGCCGAGTGGGAGGGCGGGGGACTGCCGTGGTGGCTGTTGAAGAATCCGGACATCAAGCTGCGGACATCCGATCCCGCCTTCATGGGTCCGGCGACGGCCTGGCTGAAGGAAGTCGGGCGCGTGCTCGGCCCCTTGCAGGTCACGCGCGGCGGCCCGATCCTGATGGTGCAGGTGGAGAACGAGTACGGCTCGTTCGGCAAGGATGCCGCCTACATGGGCGCGCTGCGGCAGACGCTGCTGGACGGCGGCTTCAACGTGCCGCTGTTCGCCTGCAACCCGCCGGGTAGCCTGCGCAACGGGTACCGCGCCGACCTCTTCCAGGTCGTGAACTTCGGCCGCGATCCGCAGGCCGGCTTCAAGGCCCTGCGGGCCGTGCAGCCCGCGGGCCCGCTGATGTGCGGCGAGTTTTATCCCGGCTGGTTCGACACGTGGGGTGCGCCGCATCATCTCGGCGACACGCCGCATTACCTCGCCGACCTCGAGTACATGCTCTCCCAGGGCGCGTCGTTCAGCATCTACATGGCGCACGGCGGGACCACGTTCGAGATGTGGTCGGGCACCGACCGGCCGTTCAAGCCGGACACGAGCAGCTACGATTACGACGCACCGATCAGCGAGGCCGGCTGGACCACGGAGAAATTCAACCAGACCCGCGCACTGATCACGAAATACCTCCCGCCCGGCGAAACCCTGCCCGCGCCGCCGGCCCCGAACCCGGTGGCGGCTGTGCCCGCGTTCACTCTCGCGGAAAGTGCGGCGCTGTTCGACAACCTCCCGGCCGCGGTCACCGACGCGGCCCCGCGCAACATGGAGGCCTACGACCAGGGCCGCGGCTGCATCCTTTACCGGACGACGCTGCCCGCAGGCCCCGCGGTGATGCTGGAAACCGGACCCGCCCGCGACTTCCTTTGGGTGCGGCTCGACGGCGTTCAGATCGGCGTCCTCGACCGCCGGCTCCGTCGCTCGCAGATTAAAATCCCCGCGCGCACCGCGCCGGCGCGGCTCGACCTGCTGGTGGAGACCGCGGGACACGTGAACTACGGCAACGAAATTCACGACCGCAAGGGCCTGCCGGCCGGAGCGAGCTTTACCGGCGCGCCGGACGTGGCGGTGGGCCCGTGGCAGGTGTATTCCCTGCACCTCGATGCCGCCGAACTCACCGGCCTGCACTGGACGAAAGGCGCGACGGCGGGCCCGGCGTTCTGGCGCGGCAGTTTCAATGTGGATCGCCCGGCGGACACGTTCCTCGACCTCCGCAGCTGGGGCAAGGGCGTGGTCTGGATCAACGGCCGCTGCCTGGCGCGCTACTGGAACATCGGCCCGACGCAGACCGCTTACGTCCCGGGCGCATGGTTGCGGGCGGGACGCAACGAGGTGGTGGTGCTCGACCTCCTCGGTCCCACGTCGCCGGTGATGGCCGGACTGGAGAAGCCTATCCTCGACCAGCTCCGCCCCGAGCTCGATTTCGCGCGGAAACCCGGCCCGAAGGGGCGCCTGATGCTCGAAGGACTCAAGCCGGTGCACGCCGGTTCATTCGCGCCGGGGCCCGATGTGCAGGACGTGCGATTCGGCGAGGTGGTGGCCGGCCGGCAATTTTGCTTGGAAGCGTTGAACGCGCACGACGGGCAGGGGATCGCGGCCGTCGCCGAACTCGATCTTCTCGATGCGGGAGGGAACCCGATCTCCCATTTCGACTGGCAGATCGCTTACGTGGACAGCGAGGAAATGACGGGCGAGGACGGCTCGGCCTCAAACGCGATCGACGGCCAGGCGGCTGACACGTGGCTCACCGCCGCGGGCGCTTCGGCCCCGGGATTTCCGCACCGCCTGATCATCGACCTTGGCGCCAATGTGCGCATCGGCGGCTTCCGCTACACGCCGCGCGCCGGATCCAATGCGCCGGGCCGGATCAAGGACTACCGCGTGTTCGTCGGCGACAACCTGGTCGGTCCCGGTGCGCTCTGATCGCGGGAAAATGCACCGGCAGATTTTTGGCGACTGATTACACGGATGGGCACAGATGGTCGCATGCGTTATCAGTGCAATCCGTGTAATCAGTGGCTAAAATCCTCCCGGTTTTAAAGACGGGTCAACAGGCGGAGCGTCGTCAAGCAACGCCCCTGCGAATGCGCAATCGGTCATCCGAGGACTGGTCCCTCACAGCAGCGGCGACAGCGGGCGCATTGCGGCCTCGAGAAATTTTTGCCGGAACGGCCGGCGGGCGAAGGCTCCGGGATCGATTTCCTGGCTCAGGGCGAAATCATGTTCAAGCAGGCGGGCCAGGACCGCGTTCTGCGCGGGGGAATGGAAAAGCAGGTTGAGCTCGAAGTTCAGGCGCATCGAGCGGTAGTCGAGGTTGGCGGAACCGACCATGGCCCAATGGCTGTCGGCCACGGCGACCTTCGCATGGTTGATGCCCGCCGAGTACTCGAAGATGCGCACCCCGGCGGCCAGCAGTTCGCCGTAGTAGGAGCGCCCGACCGTCACCAGCCAGGGGTGGTCGTTCTTCTCGGAGATGAGCAGCCGCACATCGACCCCGCGGCTGGCGGCAAGCTCCAGTGCGGCGAGCAGCACGTCGTCGGGCACAAAATAGCCGGTGGCGATCCACGCCCGCTCACTCGCCTCGCCCAGCAGGCTGACAATCGACTTGCTGATCGGCTCGTTCCGTCGGTCCGGTCCGCCAAGCACGATATGCACCGGGTGCCGGACCTGGCCTGAGGAAGGAGGATAATAGGCCGGATCGGAAATCTTCTCGCCCGTGGCAAAGAACCAGTCGTCCGCGAATACCTCCTGCAGCTCGGCCGCGACGGAACCGGTCGCCTCAACCTGCACGTCCCGCCAGTGGCCGAGCGCGGGGTCGAGTCCTTCGTACTCCCGCCCGATGTTCATGCCGCCGACGAACGCGATGGTCCCGTCGATGATCTGAAGCTTCCGGTGATTGCGCAGGTTCAGGAAGAAACGGTTGCGCTTGGGATCGAGGCTCTGGAACCACGAGAATTGTCCGCCCGCGGCGGTCAGGTCCGCCAGCAGTCCCTCGGCGAGGCCATGGGAGCCGACACCGTCGAGCAGCAGCCGGACCACCACGCCTCGGCGCGCGGCCGCAGTGAGAAGTTCCAGGAAACGCCGGCCGGTGTCATCGCCCTGCCAGATGTAGAGCTCGAGGTGGACATGGTGCCGCGCCTCGCGGATGCGGTCGGCGAGCGCGGGATAATACTGGGCCGAGTCGCGGAGGATGCGCAGGTCGGAGGCGGAGCTGATGGGCAGCTGGTTGATGCGGGAAAGGAGCTGGAGGAACTGGCGGTCGCGCCGTGGAAGTTCGGCCAGCAGCGCGCCACTGGCGTGGTCAGTCGTGCTCGCCGGCCCGGCCGAGCGGGAGGCGCGGGCGGAAAAGAGCCGGCGCCGCTTCAGCCGACGTCGCTTGAGCCGATCGGTCCCGATCGCGAAATAAGCCAGCGCGCCGAGGAACGGGATGAACAGGATGGCCCACAACCACGCCAGGGTGGCCGTGGGGCGTTTCTTGAGCAGCAGCAGGTGCGGGATGAACGCCCAGGTCGCGAAATAGCACAGGACGAGGAATAGCTTCATGCCCGTGGCCAGCGTGGACAGGCCGCGCCGACTTGCAACCGCGGTCCGCGATTCACGCGCGGGCAATCGCGCACCTTCCACCGCACGGGTCGTTCGCCGCGACAATTGCGCCAGGCCGGGAACGACCCGGATTGTCCGTGGTCTGTCGCGGTCCGCAATTCACCCGCCCGAATTCCTCGGGCGCGGTTTCCAACCCGATCATCCACATGAAAACACTACTCCGCATTGCGCTGCTCCTCGGCACCCTCCTGCCTGCCGCCTTGTTCGCCTCCTCCGCCACCGACCGCAAGATCGAGGACGCCGCCAAGGCCTCCTACAACTACCGCACCGTCCTTGAGGACCATGTGAAGATCAAGGCCAGCGACGGGGTCGTCACGCTCACCGGCACCGTCATGGATGCGGACGACCGCGACCTCGCCGAGGACACCGTCGAAAACCTCCCCGGCGTTGTCCGCGTCGACAACCAGATCGTCATCAAGTCCACCGTGCCCGAGTACTCCGACGCCTGGATCGCACTCAAGATCCGCAGCCGGCTGCTCGTGAAGGCCCATGTCAGCCTGGCGACGACCAAGGTCGACGTGAACGACGGCGTGGTCACGCTCACCGGCACGGCGGAGAACGCCGCGCAGAAGGACCTCACGGAGGCCTACGTGAAGGACATCGACCACGTCAAATCGGTCCGCAACGAACTCGTGGTGCAGGCTCCGCCCGCCGGCGGGGGCACGATGGCCGACGCGATCGACGACGCGTCCATCACCTCGCAGGTCAAGTACGAGCTGCTCCGGCATCGCTCGACCAGTGCGCTCAAGACCAAGGTCGTGACGAACGACGGGGTCGTGACCATCACCGGCGAGGCCGCCTCGGAGGCGGAAAAAAGCCTGGTGTCGAAGCTCGCCGCGGACATCCGCGGGGTGAAGTCGGTCGACAACAACATGACGGTCAAGGACTGAACCACACAGCGCCACCAACCTTCCGCCGTCGCCAAGGCTATGGCGGACAGGCCCGGCGGCGGTAGGGGCGTCGCTTGGCGACGTCCGGGCGCAGTCAAGCTGCGCCCCTACGCAAAACCAAATCGCGCTCAAGCCAACTTTGTCGGATGCACCAGAGGCGCACCGCTCTCGGGGCCGATGTCCTCAACCTTGAACTCGGCGGCGGACAGCCGGACCTCGGCGTGCTCGACGCAGCGGCGGTTGGGGTCAAGATGGGGCGCCAGTAGGCGCAGGGATCGGGCTGAAACAAACGGACCGGTCATGCCGCCCGAATTGTGCGCCTCATTTCCCTCCCGATGCCGACCCCAAAACTCCTCCGCCTTTCCCTATCCGCTTTTGTCCTGCTCGGCCTTGTAGCCAGCTCCCGCGGCGCCGATATCGCCGCCGGTGCGCCGTGGATTCCCGACCGCGGCGATGGCACCTATAAAAACCCCGTGCTGTTCGCCGACTACTCAGATCCGGACGCGGTCCGCGTCGGCGATGATTTCTACCTCACCTCATCCAGCTTCATTGCGACCCCGGGCCTGCCGATCCTGCACTCGAAGGACCTCGTCAACTGGACGATCATCAACCACGTCTTTGCCGTCCAGCCGCCGGCGGAGCATTTCGCCCTGCCCCGCCACGGTGAAGGTGTCTGGGCGCCGTCGATCCGGTTTCACGATGGGAAATTCTGGATCACCTATCCCGATCCCGACTTCGGCATCTATCTCACCACGGCGACGGACCCGTCTGGTGCGTGGACGCCGCCTGTGCTGATCAAGCCCGGCAAGGGCCTGATCGACCCGTGCCCGTTCTGGGACGACGACGGCCAGCTCTACCTCATCCATGGCTGGGCCAAGAGCCGCGCGGGCATCGCGAATCTTCTCACCCTGCACAAGCTCAGCCCGGACGGCACCAAGGTTCTCGATGCCGGCGAGATCGTTATCGACGGCAACAAGATTCCCGACTGGACCACGCTGGAGGGGCCGAAGCTCTACAAGCGTCACGGTTATTATTATGTGTTCGCTCCGTCCGGCGGCGTCACGGGCGGCTATCAGGCGGTCTTTCGCGCGAAGAACATTTACGGTCCGTACGAGCACCGGATCGTGCTCGACCAGGGCAAGACGCCGATCAACGGCCCGCATCAAGGAGCGTGGGTCGACACGCCGACGGGCGAAGACTGGTTCCTGCATTTTCAGGATCGAGGCGCCTACGGGCGCGTTGTGCACCTCGAGCCGATGATGTGGCATGACGACTGGCCGGTGATCGGCGAGGATCCGGCGGGCACCGGCAAGGGCGAGCCCGTGCTGACCTACCGGAAGCCCAATGTCGGCCGCAATTATCCGGTAGCCGTGCCGCAGAGCTCCGATGAGTTCGACGGGCCCGCGCTCGGTCTGCAATGGCAGTGGAATGCGAATCCGCGGTCGGAGTGGGCTTCGCTCGAAGCGCGCCGCGGTTTCCTGCGGCTGGCCAGCGTACCGGCGCCCATGGAGCGCAATGACGGCAAGCCCGCATTGCACAGTCTTTACGACGCGCCGAATTTCCTTCTGCAGAAATTTCCAGCGCCCGAGTTCACCGTCACAACCGCGTTGGAGTTTGCGCCCGCCGCCGAGGGCGAGCGTGCGGGACTCGTCGTTTTCGGCTACGATTACGCGTTTGTCGGCCTGCAGCGCACCACTGCCGGACTCCGGCTGGTCCATGTCGTCAACGCCGGCGCCAACCGCCCGGGTGCGGAGGAGCGGGAGGTGGCGGCCATGGATGCGAAGCAAGCGCGGGTCTACCTGCGTGTGACGGTAGGGACGGATGCGGTCTGCCGGTTCGCCTACAGCTTCGACAACCGGGCGTTCATCCCCATCGGCGAACCCTTCATGGCGTCCGGCGACCGCTGGATCGGTGCCAAGGTCGGTCTCTTCGCCGGCGCCGCACCCGCGTCCGAAAAAACCGGCCACGCGGATTTCGACTGGTTCCGGGTCGCGCCGGCGATGCCATGAAACAATACCGTGTTCCAATGCAGGGGCGTCCCTTGCGGACGCCCGCAGAGACGCAAACCCGCGGAGCAGGGCAGGATGTTGGATCCGGAATCCGGAATTTCACACGGAGGCACGGAGGGCACAGAGGAGTTCGCCGATGATTGATTTCCATGCCACTGAGTGAAATTTGTTTTTATCGTGCGGCTTCGCGAGTCTGCGCGAAACCGCCTTGGAATGATTGATCCTGGACTGTACCACGCCCCGGCGTCCAATCGACTTGCATTCGTCTTCGTCCCGGCGGTTCTGACACCCTTTCTTTCCGCCCCGTCATGAAATCCCTTGCCCCATCCTGTTTTCTTGCAGCTGCGTGTCTGTGGCCCACCACGGTCCTTACCGCCGGCGATGCTCCCGCGCCAACGGCGGCATCGGAGATCCTCACGCCGAAACCCGCGGCGACCCCGCACGTCAACGGGCCGAAAATCTTCGGCGTCCGTCCCGGCTCTCCCTTTCTCTACTCGATCCCGGCCACGGGCGACCGGCCGATCACGTTTTCGGCGGACGGTCTTCCCACCGGTTTGCAGCTCGACGCCGCCACCGGCCGCATTTACGGCGCGGTTAAGATGCCGGGCGAGCATCTGGTCACGCTCCACGCGACTAATGCGCTCGGCTCGGCGGAGAAGCCATTCCGCATCGTGGTGGGGGAGGAGATCGCGCTCACGCCGCCGATGGGCTGGAACAGCTACAACTGCTGGGGCGTGACGATCACCCAGGACCGGGCCCTGCGCGCTGCGCGGGCGATGGTCGCCCTCGGACTGGACCGCCACGGCTGGACCTACGTCAATTTGGATGACGGCTGGCCCGCGCGAAAACGCGGGGGTCCGGACAACACGCTTCAGGCCGACCCGCAGCGTTTCACGGACATGAAGGCGATGGTCGACGAAATCCACGCGCTCGGGTTGAAGGCCGGTTTGTACGCGACGCCCTGGACCGTCACCTATGGCGGCCGCCTCGGCGGCAGCGCGGAGAATCCCGCGGGGGACTGGGACCCCGACGCGAACCTCAAGGCGAAGCGCAACGCCAAGGTGCTGCCGTTCGCGATCGGGCGTTACCGCTTCACCTACGCGGACGCGCGCCAGTTCGCCGACTGGGGCTTCGATTACGTGAAATACGACTGGGGCCCGTGGAGATGCCCGAGACCCGGGAAATGCACCAGGCGCTTCGCCTCACCGGCCGCGACATCGTGCTCAGCCTGTCGAACAACAGCGTGAAAAACCTGTTCCCGCTGATCGCCGAGGTCTCGTCCTGGGCGCAAGCGTGGCGCACGACGAATGACATCAGCGACGTCTGGAACCGAGTCACCCATGACATCGGCTTCAACGAGGACGCCTGGGCTCCGTTCGCCCGTCCCGGCCATTACAACGACGCGGACATGCTGGTCGTCGGCCATGTCGGCGGCTGGACCGGTCAGCCGCCACGCCCGACACGACTCACGCCCGACGAGCAGTACACGCACATCAGCCTGTGGTGCCTGCTCGCGAGTCCGCTGCTGATGGGCTGCGACCTTGAGCAGATGGACGACTTCACGCTCGGCCTCCTGACCAATGACGAGGTGCTCGAGATCGACCAGGACACGCTCTGCAAGCAGGCTGTGCAGGTCGGCGGCACCGGTGACGCCAAGGTTTACGCCAAGCCGCTCGACGACGGCTCCTGGGCGGTCGGCCTCTTCAACCTCGGGGCGGAGGTGGCGCCGGTGACGGTGAACTGGAGCGATCTCAAACTCACCGGCAGCCAGCGCGTGCGCGATCTCTGGCGGCAGAAAGACGCCGGGGTATTTGCGGAGACGTTCACCGCCCAGGTGGCAGCCCACGGTGTGGTGCTCCTGCGCGTCTTCCCGGCGCGGTGAGGGATTGCCAGGCCGGTGCCGCCATCGGTCCGTCGTGCCGTTCCCTGTAGTCATCCAAAACCCGCGATCCCCGAACCTAATGTCACCAAATGGGTGACAAGCGGCTTGAATTGACCGGCAGCCCGGCGCGGCCGGGGGGAGCGCGGTCTCTTTGTTTTTGGCGTTTACCCGCGGGCCTGATCGTTGAAAGTCCGGCATGGTTAAAATCACCGGCGAATATCAGGGCAATCTGCACTGCACCGCCACGCATGTGCCCTCGGGCAATGTGTTGGTCACCGATGCTCCCAAGGACAACCAGGGCCGGGGCGAGGCGTTTTCGCCCACGGACCTCGCGACGACGGCGCTCGCCACCTGCATGGCCACGATCATGGCGATCGCGGCGCGCAAGCAGGGGGTCGAGCTGCGCGGCATGAAATTCGAGGTGACCAAGGAGATGTCCGCCTACGGCCCGCGGCGGCTGGGCCGGCTTGCGACCCATTTCTGGCTGCCCGTCCCGAAGACGGAGGCGCTGGCCAAGCTGCTGCAAAATGCGGCCGAGACGTGTCCGGTTCATCTCAGCCTGGATTCGTCGATCGAGAAGCCGGTGGTGCTGCACTGGGTCGGGGAATGACCGGATGGTTCGCGACGCGCCGCAAAAGCGCAGCTGCAGCCACTGATTTCACAGATGGCACAGATGATCGATCCCTTGTGGATTTTGGGCTGCTCAACTGGCAGTTGTACCAATTTTGTGGAGGTATTTTTCCTCAACTTTCTGCATCCGTGTAATCCGTGCCATCTGTGGCTAATTGAACTGCTGAATTTGGTTAAGAAGGATCGGAAGCGTGGCGTCGTTGCGTCGTGGCGCGAAACGGCATGATAGGCGC
>Ga0265319_1001127_pt1 | contig 16604 bp, 15 predicted proteins | sample 4824metaG_FD_192443 | JGI IMG/M metagenome (GOLD analysis project Ga0265319, IMG submission 192443) | Rhizosphere microbial communities from Carex aquatilis grown in University of Washington, Seatle, WA, United States - 4-8-24 metaG | ecosystem: Host-associated > Plants > Roots > Rhizosphere >...
CGCGAGGGTAAGCATCGCCCGCACGGCGTAATCGGTCTTGCGCGTCAGTTCGAGTCGCATGTCTCTGAGTTCGCCTTTTCAGCGCGGCCGCGCAAAGGGCCAAATGGCACATGTGCACACGCTAAACAAATACCAATCTAGTTACTGTTTGTTTAAGCGCTATCGGAGGATACCGCGGTGAAGGCCACCTGGCGCACGTTACTGATCGTCATCGGCGTACTGCTCCTGGTCGGCTGCACGGCTCGGCAGCAACCAGGCTGGACGCCGCTGGCCTCGGCCGGAGCGGCGTCGTCAGCCCCCGCGAGCGCAACGCCGACCGCATTGAGCGCACCCGGCTCGAGCGACTCCGACAGTGTCATTCCGGCGCTGACGTCCAAGGCAGACCTCAAGCCCACACCTACCGGCGAGGTCAACGTTGCCTACGCGCCGAACGTGCCACCGGCGGCGACGCGCGATTACCAGGCCATCGTCGACGTCCACTTCGATGTCGTCGAGGGCGTCAAGGCGATCGACCCGAACGGCACCGAGTACACGACCTGGGGCTACCGCCTGCACGGCGACACCACCGTCACGACCGGCACGCCCGGCCCGATCATCCGTGCACGCGTCGGCGATGTGCTGCGTTTCACGCTGACCAACGACGGCTCGATGCCCCACAACGTCGACTTCCACGCCGTGAGCGGCCAGGGCGGCGGAGCCAAGGATCTGACGGTCGGCCCCGGCGAGACGGCGACGATCGAGGCACGCCTGCTCTACCCGGGCATGTTCATGTACCACTGCGCCGCGGGTGACGTGCCGGCGCACATCAGCCAGGGCATGTACGGCGGCATTCTCGTCGACCCGGCCCAGCCACTGCCGAAGGTCGAGCACGAGCTGTACATGGTTCAGTCCGAGTACTACACGACGAAGGATGCATCAGGCGCGCTCGTCACTGACCGCAGCGCGATAACCAACGAGACCCCGAGCTACGTCGTCTTCAACGGCGCCGTCGGCTCAATGACCGGCGACAACGCTCCCCGCGTCCAGGTCGGTGACCACGTCCGCATCTACTTCATCGACGCCGGCCTCAACCTCGACTCGAACTTCCACCCGATTGGTTCGCAGTGGGACAAGGTCTGGGAGGACGGCGGTCTGCTCAACCCGCCGCTGCGCGGGCTGCAGACGGTCCTCGTCCCTGCCGGCGGCGGGACGATCGTCGAGCTTGTGGCTTATGAGCCGCAGACGATCGTGCTCGTCGATCACGCACTGGCCCGCGCGTTCGACAAGGGCGCCATCGGACAGATCGTGGTCATCGGCGATGCCAACCCCGAGATCTACGAAGGCTTCCCGGCGGCCACGCCGAACGCCGCGGCATCGCCGTCGACGCCGTCGACGCCCTCTGCGAGCGCGATGCCTTCGATGTCGATGCCCGAGCCATCAGGCTCCCCTGCAGCGCCGGCGTCCACGGCACCGGCCGGGTCGGGCAGCGCAATCCAGGTCAGCATCCTTGCCGGCTCAGGCACGTACCAGCCGGACAACGCGGCCGACGAGTTCGCGCCGACCGAAAGCCCGGCTGACTACTCGGTCAACGACCTGATGGTCGAGCTGGGCACGACCGTGACCTGGACGAACAACGATGCGTCGATGCCGCACACGGTCACGGCCGTCGACGGCTCGTTCGACTCGGGCCAGCTGGCAGCCGGCCAGTCGTTTTCGTACACGTTCGATAAGCCGGGCGAGTTCGAGTACTTCTGCACGCTCCATCCATGGATGCGCGCCAAAGTCGAAGTGATGATGCACTGATCCGAACGGCCCGCACCAGCACCGGCTGGGCGGGCCGCGCCGGCGCACAAAGTGCGTCCAGTGGCCCGCTCGGCCGGCCCAAGTGGCCCTAGGGCGAGCATCCTGGGGCAACGTAAGGTCGTACCAGCCACCAGGTGCACACTGACGGAGTGACCAAGATGTTCGCCAAGATCCTCGTCGCCGTGGGCGGTAACGACGCGTCAATCGAGCCCGCCCGCGTCGCGGGTCGCCTGGCGGCGGTCACGTCCGCTACGGTGACCATCGTGACCGTCGCCCACGCGGCGCCGTCATCACTCGGCGAGCCGTACCTGACGCGCTACGAGAACAAGGAGATATCCGGCGCGCAGGGGCTGCTCGATGAGGCGCGCCTGGCCGCGCTGGCCGAGGGCGCCCCGGAGGTCGAGACGGAATGGATCGAGGGGATGGCGGCGGAGCGCATCGTCGAGTTCGCCGAGAAACACGACTTCTCGATGATCGTGCTCGGCAACCGCCGCCGCGGACGCCTGCAGAGCGCGATCCTGGGTTCGGTCTCAGCCGGCGTGGCGTCGCACAGCCGAGTGCCGGTCGTCATCGCGCCTGAGCCGCGCGGCGCGGACGAAGGGTCCTGAGCGTGCGCATCGTTTCCGCGGCAGAGGCGGTCGCGGGCATCCGGTCCAGTGAAGAGGTCTGGCTCCACGCCGCGGCGGCAACGCCGTCCGTGTTGCTCGACGCGCTCGTGGCGCGCGCCCCGGAGCTGGAGGACGTCAAGATCGTCCACTTCCACTGCGAGGGCCCCGGGCCGCACCTGCAGCCTGAGATGGCCGGCCATTTCTTCCACCGCGCGCTGTTCATCGGGCCAAACGCGCGCCTGGCCGTGAACGAGGGCCGCGCGGAATACATCCCGGTCTTCCTGTCCGACGCGCAGGCCCTCATCCGGCGGGGCATCCTGCCCATCGACGCGGCACTGATCAACGTCACCCCGCCCGACCGCAACGGATTCTGCTCGATGGGCACGTCGGTCATCGCCCTGCCCACCGTGATTCAGAAGGCCAAGGTCGTCATCGCGCAGCTGAACAAGTCGATGCCACGCACCCTCGGCGACAGCTTCGTCCACGTTGACGACATCGATCTCGCGGTCGAGGTCGATGTCCCGCCGTATACCCACGCGCTCGACCCCGTGGGCGAGATCGAGACGCGCATCGGCGAGCACATCGCGGACCTCGTGCCCGATGGCGCGACACTCCAGATGGGCATCGGCGCGATCCCCTCAGCCGTCGCCAGCGCGCTGGGCAACAAGCGCGACCTGGGCATCCACACCGAGATGATGACCGACGTGGTGCTCGATCTCGTCGAGCGCGGCGTGGTCACCGGCCGGGCCAAGGAGATCAACTGCGGCCGCGTCGTGGCGACATTCATGCTCGGCTCGCAGCGCCTGTATGACTGGGCGGACGACAACCCGATGGTCGAGATGCGTTCGGCCGAGTACACCAACGACACGGCCGTCATCCGCCGCTTCCGCAAGATGGTCGCGATCAACTCCGCGATCGAGGTCGACCTGACGGGCCAGGTGTGTGCCGATTCGATCGGCTCGCGGCTGTACAGCGGCGTCGGCGGTCAGATGGACTTCATCCGCGGCGCGGCACTGGCCGAAGAAGGCCGGGCGATCATCTGCCTGCCCTCAACGGCGGCCAAGGGGACGCGCTCGCGGATCGTGCCCTATCTCGCCCAGGGCGCGGGCGTCGTGACGACGCGTGCCCATGTCGAGGTGGTCGTCACAGAGTGGGGCGTTGCCGAGATGCACGGCCGCTCGATCCGAGAGCGAGCGCGTGCACTGATCGGGATCTCCGACCCTGCCTTCCGCGATCAGCTGCGCTGTGAGGCCGAACGAGCCCACTTCATCTGAGCTCGCCCGCTGGGCGAGGAATCAGGCGTGGGCAGCCTCGGGCGCGTACTCCGCGGGGTGCTTCTTCCGGTCACCGTCCTCGGTGCGGGACATGATCTCGAGCGTCTCCGCGACCGACCGGCCGTTCGCGTCCGCCGCGCGCTTGACGTCCTCGTAGGTGATGTTCGACTCACCCATCTCCAGGTGAGCGTCGCCACAACCGCAGGTCAGGCACATCGTTGTCGTCCTCTCGATCTCTTGGGCAACAGATCATCCCACGGGGCGCGCCACAAAACGCGCTTCGTGCCTGAACCTGGGCTTGCAGAGCGATGTCAACGGCGGAGCCGCTGACGGTCGGTCAGCGGATATCTGGTCCCTTGGGGACGCCGGCGCTGACCGGTGCGCTGCCGGGCTGCGTGTACGGGCCAGTGATCATGACCTCGCCCACCTCGTCTTCGCCCGGCGTGGCGCCGCGGATAACGTACCAGTGGTGAATCTCGACCACGCCGGAAGCGAGCATTGCCGATATGGCGCAGTAGCGCCCGGCGGACAGCTCGATCGCGCGGCGCACAGCGGCCGAATCGACGCCGCTGCCCTCGATCTCGTGGATCATCCTGATCTGGGTGAAGACGCGCGGCTGTTCCTCGCGCTGATCGCCCTCGACCCTGACGTGGTACGACGTGACCGGTTGCTGCTTCTTGTGCAGGATCGACAGCACGTCCATGCCGGAGCACGCGCCCAGGGCGGACAACAGGACCTCCAGCGGCCGTGCCGCGGAGTCGCCGTCAGCATCGTCGAAGATCACGGCGTGACCCGACGCCGTGCCGGCGACGAGGCGCATGCCGGGACCTGTGGCGGTGATTGTTGCGCGCTTGGGGGCCATCTCTGCGCAGGCTAGCCAGCAAACCGTCGGGACCCTTAGCGCCGAAGCGACCTGTGGAGGGTGCCGAACGGCACGCAGGTTTCGGTACCGCGCGTCACATCCTCGCTCGCGTGCGGACTGCGAGGCTTGCGAGGTGAACCAGAGACCCATTCCCAGGTACCCGGGCAAGCCCGCGATCATCGACGGATCAGAGGCGGTCGCCTATGTCGAAACGCGTATCGCGGAGGCGTGCTGCGCCTATCCAATCACTCCTTCGACCACGATGGCGACGCTCTTCCAGGCAGCTGTCGCCGACGGTAAGCCCAACCTGTGGGGCACCCACCTGGTCTTCCTCGAGCCCGAGTCGGAGCACTCCTCGGCGTCTGCGGCCGAAGGCTTCGCGCTCGCTGGCGGCCGGGTCACCAACTTCACTGCCGGCCAGGGCCTCGTCCTGATGAAGGAAGTCCTGTACGTCATCAGTGGCAAGCGCCTGCCGGCCGTCTTCCACGTCGGGGCGCGGGCACTCACCAGCCAGGCGCTCAACATCCACGCCGGACACGACGACGTGATGGCCGTGGCCGATACGGGCTGGGGCATCGTCTTCGCACGCAACGTGCAGGAAGCGGCCGACCTGGCCGCGATCGCGCGGCGCGTCGCGGAAGAGACCGAGACGCCCTTCCTCGTGTGCCAGGACGGCTTCCTGACCACGCACACGCTCGAGAACGCCAATCTGCCCGAGGACGAGCTGCTGCGCGAATTCGTGGGCGACCCGCGCCTGCGCATCCGCAACCTGTTCGAGCCGTCCGAGGCGCTCATGAGTGGCGTCGTCCAGAACCAGGACAGCTACATGAAGGGCCGCATCGCCCAGCGCGCGTGGTACGACCGCATCCCGGCCGTGCTCGCCGACGCCATGGACGAGTGGACCACGTTGACCGGCCGGCACTACGGCCTGATCGACGCGTATCAGACAGATGACGCCGAGCGCATCGTCGTTGCCATGGGCACCATCGCCGATAGCACGCACGATGTCGTCGACTACCTGCGCGCCAAGGGTGTGCGCGCGGGCGCAGTTGCCGTCACTTCCTTCCGACCGTTCCCGGCCGCCGAGCTTCGCGCAGCGCTGTCCGGCGCCCACGCGGTGGCGGTCATCGAGCGAACCGACGAGCCGGCCGCATCGGCCAACCCGCTGACGCGTGAGCTGAAGGCGGCACTCGCCGATCTGGCGGCCGATGGCAAGCGCATTCCGCGCGTCGTCTCGGCCTCCGGCGGACTCGGTTCGCGTGACGTCTCGTCGGCCGACCTGATCTCGGTCTTCGAGTGGCTGGCAGATGACCAGAAGATGATCGACCAGCCGTACTCCGTGATCGGTGTCCGTCATCCGCTGGCGCTCGAGGCAACCGATATCGAGCTGCGTCCGCGCGGCGCCTACAGCCTGCGCGGCCACTCGATCGGTGGCTACGGGTCCGTCACGGTCAACAAGCTTCTGGCGAGCGTGATCGGCAATCTCTTCAACCTGTACGTGCAGGCCTACCCGCGCTACGGATCCGAGAAGCGCGGCCTGCCCACGACCTACTACCTGACCACGGCCGAGGAGCCGATCCGCCAGCACAGCGAGCTGAGCCATGTCGAGCTCGTACCGCTCCATGACGTCACGGCCTTCGGCCAGGGCGATCCGCTGGCCGGGCTGACCGAGGGCGGGACGCTCTTCCTGAACAGCAGTCAGACACAGCCCGACGCGATCTGGGCGTCCATCCCGGCATCGGCCCGGGCCGAGATCATTGCGCGCGGCATCAACGTCGTCGCGCTCGACTCGCTCGCGCTCGCCGAGCGCTTCGCACCGACGCCCGAGTTCGCGCGCCGGATGCAGGGCGCCGCGCTGGTCGGTGTCTTCCTGCGCGTCGCGCCGTTCGTGGCCGCGCGTGGCCTGCCGCTCGACGAGCTCATGGCCGCAGTCAAGGGCCCGCTGACCAAGGCGGTCGGCAAGCGCGGCGGCGCGGTTGTGGAGGCAAACCTGAAGCTGATCCGCGCCGCCTACGAGGAGCTGATCGACGTCACCGCGCCGCTGCGCCAGGTGGCCGATGAGCCCGCCGCAGATCGACGGCTCGTGGAGGTAGGGGCATGAACACCGAGCTACAGGCTGAGACCAAGCTGCCCAGTCAACCGAGCGTCGCCGAGCTGATGACGCCCGACCCGATCGTGGTCGACGAGTCGGCGACGGTCGACGAGGCCGTCAGGCTGCTCGAAGAGAACGAGATCAGCGGCTTGCCCGTCGTCGATCGCGACGGTCTGCTGGTCGGCGTGATCAGCCAGACCGACATCGTTCGCGCCCGAGCGGTCGGCCATCTGTGGCACCGCTGGCCGGGCCTGCGCGTGCGCCACCTGATGCACTCGCCGGCGCTGACGGCGGATCGTTCGATGACATTCGAGGAGGCCGCCCAGAGCATGGAGCGGGCTCATGTCCACCGCTTGGTCGTCGTCGGTGACGACCAGATGACGCCGGTCGGCGTGATTTCCACGACCGACCTGGTGCGCGCACTTGCGCGAAGGCCGACTGATGGTTGACCAGCTGCTGACCAAGCCCGCGGGCGAGGCCAAGGAAAACCACGAAGCCCGGCTCTCCCGGGCACTGCCAATGTTCGACGTCCACTCCTATGTGGCCGACTTCGCGGCGACGATCATGCCCGAGTACAAGAGCGGCAAGGCCGATCACGACTATCCGGCAGACGCCGGCCTGGCGCGCTCGATCATCCCGCCCGCCACGGCCGCGACGCGCGACTTCAGCACGCTCGCGCCGCAGATCCCGCAGCTCCTCGCCGACGCGTGCGTGGGCTGCATGGCGTGCGTTAACGCCTGCCCCGACACGGCGATCCTGGCGACCGCGCAGCCGAAGGGCGCGCTGGGCGAGTTGATCTCCGCCTATGCCGCGCAGCAGTCCGATCCGGCCGCGACGAAGTGCTTCATAGACGGCCAGTTCGCCGAGACCCAGAAGTACGCCACGGTCTTCGAGCGCAAGGGCATCGAGCCGGCTTCGTTCGGCATCTTCATCGACCCCGCCCACTGCAAGGGTTGTGGTGAGTGCGTCGAGGTGTGCGCCCACCTGGGCCATGACGCTCTGTGCATGATCGACAAGGAGCCGGCAACCGAAACCAAGCCGTCGACAGTCGACAGCTATCGGACGGCGATGAACTTCTTCTTCTCGCTGCCGCCGACGCCGTCGACCTACCGCAACGAGAAGGCGCTGGCCGACCTGATGCTCGGCGAGAACGCGCTGGGCTACGTGGGCGGCGCGGGCTCGTGCTCAGGCTGTGGCGAGGCCACCGCACTGCGCATGCTCGTCGCGGCGACGCGCCAGATCCATGGTCCCGAGTCGATGGGCATGGTTGCGGCCACCGGCTGCAACACCGTGTACGGCAGCACCTATCCGTACAACCCGTGGGTCATCCCGTGGACCAACTCGCTCTTCGAGAACGCCGCGACCGATGCGATGGGCATCCGCGCGCGCTGGGACCAGATGGGCCACAGCGATCGGCGGCTATGGACCGTCGGCGGCGACGGCGGCATGTATGACATCGGCTTCCAGGCCCTGTCGCGCATGGTCGCCAGCGGAACCGACATCAAGGTCATGGTCCTCGATACGCAGGCTTACTCGAACACCGGTGGCCAATCATCGACGGCCAGCTTCGGCGGCCAGGTGACCAAGCTGTCCGCATTCGGCAAGGAGACCCACGGCTACACCCAGCGCCGCAAGGAGCTCGGGCGCATCCTGCTCGCCCACGGCGAGGTCTTCGTGGCCCAGACGACCACGGCGCACATCAATCACTTCTACCGCGCGGTCATGGACGCCAACGAGTATCCCGGCCCGGCCGTGATCATCGTCTATACGCCCTGCCAGCCCGAGCACGGCATTGCCGATGACGCAGCCACGGCGCATGCGCGGATGGCCGTTGACTCGCGCGCCTTCCCGCTCTTCAGCTACGACCCGCGCCGCGGCGAGCGGCTCTCCGAGCGCCTGTCACTGCAGGGCAATCCTGCCCTGCGCGACGACTGGTACCGCCAGCCGGACGGAACGACCTTCGACTTCCTCGCCTTCGCCCGCACCGAGCTTCGTTTCGCGCCGCACTTCGCGGCCGACGGCACGCCGAGCAAGGAGATCTCGGCGACCGAAGAGGACCGGCTGATCAATTGGCGGACTCTCCAGGAGATGGCCGGCCTGCGGACACCCTCGGCCGGCTAGGTCGCGTCCGATGTCAACTCGGCGCCGGTATCTGGGTTGGGGCGTCTTCCTGATCTGTGTCGGCATCGTGCCCCTGGCCTATCAGGCCGGGCTGATCGATATCGCCGGCCTCGAACAGGTCGTCAGGCTCTGGCCGCTCATCGTCATCGCCATTGGCCTGGGCATTGCCCTCCGCGCGAGCCGCTACCGCGGCCTGACTGGAGTGCTCGTCGCCGGCGTCTTCGGTCTGCTCGTGGGCGCGTCGCTGGCCGGCGGCGTCAGCACGATCGGCGGATGCACCGGCAACCAACAGGGCGGATCGCCTTTCAACTACAGCGGCACCGCCGACGGACAGATGCGCGTCAACGTCGATGTTTCGTGCGCGAGCTTCACGGGTTCCTCGGGTGGCGTCTCCGACTGGACGGTCAACGGCTCCGCTGACCAGGCTCCGGTCGTAACTGCCGACGCCGCCCAGATCGACATGCGCTCGTCAAGCACTGCGCGCGTCCCCTTCGTGTCACGTGGCGAAACCTGGGCCGCGTCATTGCCCGCGCAGCTCGGCATGGCGTATTTCAAGTTCAATGCGTCGAGCGCAACGCTCAACCTGGGTCCCGGCGCGATGGACCTGTTCAGCCTTGACGTGAACGCCGGCGATGCCGACGTCGACCTGAGCAGGGTCGACTTGAGCCACGGGCCGATCAACGCGACGCTCAACGCGGCCTCGGCGAGCGTCATCCTGCCGAGCTCCGGCACGGGCGCCACCGGCACCATTCACGTCAACGCAGCCTCGCTCGAGCTGTGCGCCAGCCCCTCGCTGGCACTCAGCATCAACAACGACGGCACGCTCAGCTCCGACAACTTCGGTGACGCGGGACTGAGCAAGAACGGCAACACCTGGACGACGGCCGGCTACTCAGCCGCGGGACCACATGTCGATCTCGACCTCAACGCGAACGTTTCGTCGATCAGCCTCGATCGCTCAGGAGAGTGCCAATGAACAGCCGGCTTCACCGGTCGTACGACGACCGCATCCTCGCCGGTGTGGCCGGTGGCATCGCCGAGACGTATGACCTCGACCCGGCGCTGGTGCGCATCTTCTGGGCGCTGCTGATCATCGTCACGGGCGGCGTGTTCCTGCTCCTGTACATCGTCATGGCCCTCGTCGTCCCCGTCGGTCCTGCCCAGTTCGCGCCGTGGACGACGCCGCCCGCGCCGCCAGCGGGTCCCGCGACGCCGCCAGCCGGCCCCTCGATGGCTCCCGCCGGCCCATTCACGGCTCCCGCCACGCCGCCCCCTCCGCCAGGCCCGACCGGCGCTCCGAGCCCGGCCGCGACAGGCCCCGAAACGTACGGCCAGTACTACGGCCGGCATTACGGCCGCTACTACCGTCGCCACCACCGTCGCGACGGCTCGGGCGCCCTTGTCTTCGGCGTCTTCCTGATGCTCGTCGGCGCCTATTTCCTCGTCCGCGAGTTCGTCCCGGCGCTCAACTTCGACCTCTTCTGGCCGCTGCTGATCGTCTTTGGCGGCGTGCTGCTGATCGTTACTGCCTATAGCCGACCCAGGGGTGAGATATGACTGCGACGCGCAAATCGACGGCGGCGGCGGCGCACGCCACACGGCGCGAGCGGCGTGCCGAACAACGCACCTCCCAGCACAGCCAGGCGCACACGCCGCGCCAGCCCTGGTGGCGCTCGCCGATCGTCATGATCACCATCGGCGCGATCGTCGTCGGCGTGGCGATAGTCGCCTACGCCCTGCTGACGCAGCCCAAGACATCCCCCGATTCGCTCACGCCGCCTGCCGTCGCGGTGCCTGCCGGCCTGGCCGACGGGCGCAACCTGGGCAGCGCCCAGGCACCGGTGACGATCGACGTGTGGGCCGACTTCCAGTGTCCCGCGTGCGGCAATCTGGCGCGCCGGGTCGAGCCACCGCTGATCAGTCAGTACGTCAGCACCGGTATGGCCCGGCTCGTCTATCACGACGCCGCCTTCCAGGGCCAGAAGGCTGCCAGCGCGTGGGACGAATCGGTCGAGCCCGCGGCCGCGGCGCGCTGCGCGTCTGATCAGGGCCTGTTCTGGCAGATGCACGACTGGCTGTTCGCCAATCAGACCGGCGAGAACGTCGGCTCATTCGCGCAGGACCGGCTGCGCGCGATCGCCCAGGCGGCGGGCCTTGACATGGCCGCGTATGACACGTGCATGGCATCGCCCACCTACGCTGGACTCGTGCGCAAGGAAACCACTGAAGGAGCCAGCAAGGGCGTCGACCAGACGCCGACGCTGTACATCAACGGCACGTACTACACCGGCGCCATGTCGGTCACCAGCATCGGCGACGCCATCGTCGCCGCGGCTGGCGGTGCGTCACCGGCGCCGATGGGCTCGCAGCAGCCCGTCTCGTCCGCCGCCGCCGGCGCGTCCGCGGCGCCAACGTCCGTGCCGTGATCACCCAGCGCGTCCCAGCGCGCAAGCTGTTCGGCATCCACCCGGCGCTCATCCTGGGCGTCCTCGACCTGATCGGCCTGGTCGTGGCCAGCTATCTGGCTGTCGTCGAGCTGTCGGGCGGCGTGCCGACCTGCGGCATCATCGAGGGCTGCGAAGAGGTCGCCCGGAGCCAGTACAACAACTTCGCCGGCATCCCCGTCGCCCTTTTCGGTGTCGTGCTCTCACTGCTCCTCCTCAGCCTCGCCCTGGCGTGGTGGAAGACCGACATCTACGGACTCCTGCTGGGCCACTACGGCCTGTCGCTGGTCGGGGTGATGTTCGACGGCTACTTCCTCTTCCTGCAGGTGTTCGTCATCAAGGCCGTGTGCATCTGGTGCCTGACCTATGAGTTCTCGTTGCTGCTGCGCTTCCTGATCGCTTTCGTCGTCTGGTATCGCCAGCCAAGACCGGAGGTGCATGATGTCGACGACTCCTGAGCAGATGGCAGGTTCGATGACCGTCCTGCTCGCAACTGACGGTTCGGACTGTGCCGGCGTCGCCGTCGACCTGGTCCGTGCCATCGGCTGGCCGCAGGGATCGGTGATCCACGTCGTGACCGTCGTCGAGCACGGGGCGTTGGCCGACGCGGCCGCCGAGGGCGGGCACGAAGCTGCCGAATCGGGCAGCGCGCCGGTCAACGACGGAGCGCGGGCAGAGCTCGACCGCGCGGCTCACTCACTCGACGAGACCGGCGTTCGCATCGAGACAGCCGTGCTCACCGGACGGCCGGGCTCGGCCATCGTCGACAAGGCGACCGCGATCCACGCCGACCTCGTCGTCGTCGGCAGCCGCGGCCACGGCACGATCGGCTCGATGGTCCTTGGCTCGGTCAGCGCCGAGGTCGCGGACCACGCACCGTGCCCGGTGCTGGTCGCTCGTCGCCACTGGTGGCGCCGGGCGCTCCTGGCGGTCGACGGCTCGCCCTTCGCCTTTGCCGCCGAGAAGGTCGTCAGCAGCTGGCCGATCTTCGCCGAGCTGCCGATCGAGGCGGCCTCCGCCGCTGACACTGACATGTCGTGGACGTCGGGCCTGGCCCTGAGCGGGTACGCCGGCGGCATCGACTATCCGGCCACGGCGGAGGAGATCGTCGAGGAACACGAGCAGGTCGCCGTCGAATCGGCCGAGCGGCTCAACGCGGCCGGTCGCAAGGCACACGCGGAAGTCCTCCGCGGTGACCCCGCGACCGAGCTGTTGCACCGCGCTTCGGACACCTCGGCCGACGTGATCGTCATGGGCACGCACGGCCGGACGGGCGTCCGGCGTCTGCTCTCCGGCAGCGTCGCGCGCAACGTGATGCTCCACGCTCCCTGCTCGGTTCTCGTGGTTCGCGAGGTGCGCCGCTAACCTAATCGAATGACCGTGACCCATGCCGCGCGCAAGCGCCGGGCGCCGCTCGACGACCACGAGCTCGAGCAGATCGACGCCTACTGGCGCGCCGCGAACTACCTGTCGGTGGGTCAGATCTACCTGCTCGACAACCCGCTCCTGCGCCGGCCGCTCAAGCCCGAGGACATCAAGCCGCGCCTGCTCGGCCATTGGGGCACGACGCCCGGGCTGAACTTCGTGTGGGCGCACGCCGACCGCGCGATCAAGGCGCGCGACCTCGACGCGATCATGATCGTCGGACCCGGTCACGGCGGACCGGCGGCGGTCGCCAACGCCTACCTCGAGGGCACGTGGTCGGAGCGCTACTCGGCCGTCGGCCTGGGCGAGGAAGGCATCAAGCGCCTCATGCGCGAGTTCTCATTCCCGGGCGGCATCGGCAGCCACGTGACACCGGAAGTGCCGGGCTCCATCCACGAAGGCGGCGAGCTGGGCTACTCGCTCACCCACGCCTACGGCGCAGCCTTCGACAACCCGGGCATGGTCGTGTTCTGCGTCGTCGGCGACGGCGAGGCCGAAACCGGCCCGCTGGCCGCGAGCTGGCACTCGAACAAGTTCCTCAACCCCGTCCATGACGGTGCCGTGCTGCCGATCCTGCACCTCAACGGCTACAAGATCGCCAACCCCAGCTTCCTGGCGCGCATCCCCGAGGAGGAGCTGGCCGATCTGCTCACCGGCTACGGCTACCGCCCGCTGATGGTCTCCGGGCACGAGCCCGCGAAGATGCATCGCGAGTTCGCGGCCGTGCTCGACGAGGCGCTCGACGAGATCGCGGCGATCCAGGACCGGGCGCGCAAGGGCGGCGACGAGACGCGGCCGCAGTGGCCGATGATCGTGCTCCGCTCGCCCAAGGGCTGGACCGGGCCGAAGGTCGTCGACGGCAAGCCCGTCGAGGGCACGTGGCGCGCGCACCAGGTGCCGCTGACGGAAGTGCGCACCAACAAGCAGCACCTGGCGATGCTCGAGTCGTGGATGCGCTCGTACCAGCCTGAGAAGCTCTTCGACGCTGAAGGGCACATGGCGCCCGAGATCGCCGCCTTCCCGCCCAAGGGCGCGCGCCGGATGAGCGCCAATCCGCACGCCAATGGCGGCGAGCTGCTGCGTGATCTCGCTCTGCCCGACTTCCGCGACTACGCCGTCAAGGTCGACATGCCGGGCACCGGCACGATCGAGGCGACGCGTGTGCTGGGCCAGTTCCTGCGCGACGTCATCGCCGACAACCCGGACAACTTCCGCCTGTTCGGGCCTGACGAGACTGAATCGAATCGCCTTACGGCGGTGTTCGAGAAGACGGATCGCCAGTTCGAGGGCGAGCTGCTGCCGACCGACGAGCACCAGGCGTTCAAGGGCCGGGTGATGGAGGTGCTGTCCGAGCACCTGTGCGAGGGCTGGCTCGAGGGTTACCTGCTGACCGGGCGGCACGGCCTCTTCAACTGCTACGAGGCCTTCATCCACATCGTCGACGCGATGTTCAACCAGCATGCCAAGTGGCTCGAGACGAGCAACTCCATTCCATGGCGACGGCCCATCGCGTCGCTCAACTACCTGCTCTCGAGCCACGTCTGGCGCCAGGACCAGAACGGCTTCAGCCACCAGGACCCGGGCTTTCTCGACGTCGTCACCAACAAGAAGGCCGCGGTGGTTCGCGTCTACCTGCCGCCCGACGCGAACACGCTGCTGTCGGTCGCCGACCACTGCCTGCGCTCACGCCAGTACGTCAACGTCATCGTCGCCGGAAAGCAGCCCGCGCTCCAGTACCTGCCCATGGACAAGGCCGTGCTCCACGCCACGCGCGGTGTCGGCATCTGGGACTGGGCGAGCAACACCGACGGTGAGCCGGACCTGGTCATGGCCTGTGCCGGTGACGTCCCGACGCTCGAGGCGCTGGCGGCCACGGCACTCCTGCGCGAGCACCTGCCCGAGCTCAAGGTCCGCTTCGTCAATGTCGTCGACCTGATGCGCCTCCAGCAGGACACCGAGCACCCGCACGGGATGCCCGACCCCGAATTCGACGCTCTCTTCACCCACGACAAGCCGATCATCTTCGCCTTCCACGGCTATCCCTGGCTCATCCATCGGCTGACCTATCGCCGGCGCAACCATGTCAATCTCCACGTCCGCGGCTACAAGGAAGAGGGCACGGTCACGACGCCGTTCGACATGGCCCTGCGCAACGACCTTGATCGCTTCCATCTCGTGATCGACGTCATCGATCGCGTGCCCGGTTTGGGCGAAAAGTCGGCGACGCTGCGCCAGCAGATGGTCGATGCTCGTTTGACGGCCGCGGCGCATGCCCGCCAGTACGGCGAGGACGCGCCGGAGATCTCGGGCTGGAGCTGGCCGTACCGCGACCCTTCCTGAGCGGCACCGGATCGCGCCGATGACACGCGTCCTGGTCATCAACGCGGGCTCGAGTTCGCTCAAGATGAGCGCCATCGAGGTCGGCCGGCTCGAGCCGCTGGCAGCCACAGAGATCGATTGGGGCTCTGATGCGACCGCCGTCCCGGACCGCCGCGGGACGCTCAACAAGGCCTTCGCGACTCTTGCCGGGCGCGGCTACGGCGCCGACGCTTTCGATCTCGTTGCCCACCGCGTCGTCCATGGCGGCACGCTCTTTCGCGCACCCACGCTCATCGACGAGAACGTCATCGGCGAGCTGGCCTCGCTCGAGCCGCTTGCGCCACTCCACAATCCGGTCGCAGTCTGGGCGATGCACGCCCAGCGCCGGATCATGCCGGATCTCCCCGCGGTGGCCGTGTTCGACACGGCCTTCCACGCTACGTTGCCCGAGGACGGCTACGTCTACGCGCTGCCCTGGAGCTGGTACGCCGAGTGGGGTGTCCGGCGCTTCGGTTTCCACGGCATCTCGATCACCTGGTCCGTGCGCCGCGCCGCCGAGCTGCTCGGCCGGCCGGCAACGGACCTGTCGCTGATCGTCGCCCACCTGGGCAATGGCTGCTCGGTCACGGCCGTGCGCGGCGGAGCGTCAGTGTCGACCTCGATGGGCCTCACCCCGCTGGAAGGCCTGGTCATGGGCACGCGTGCCGGATCGATCGACCCGGGCGCACTCTTGTTCGCCATGCGCGAGCACAGCCTCGACCGGAGCGACCTCGCGCGCGTGCTGGACCACGAATCGGGCCTGCTCGGCGTCTCCGGGCTGAGCGGCGACGTGCGCACGCTCGTCGATGCCGCCGGGGCGGGCAACGACCGGGCGCGGCTGGCGCTCGACATCTTCGTCCGGCGCGCCGCCGAGGAGATCGCTGCGGCCGCGACGAACCTGGCCACGGTCGATGCCCTCGTGTTCACCGGCGGCATAGGCGCCAACGCGACGGGGATCCGGGCCGCGATCTGTGGGCGGCTTGCTGCCCTCGGGCTGCCAGCCGTGACAACAGCATCCGTGGACCATGATGCGGTCCTAGCCACGAATCCGGCCGGCCTCGCCGTGCTGCGCATCGAGGCGCGCGAGGATCTCGTCATTGCCGAGCAGGCAGCGAGCGCCGTCGGCCTGTGAACGAGCGCCCGGCCCAGGTTCTCCACGCGCCGGCACCGGTCGAACGGAAGCCGCTCGCGGCGGAGCTCATGGCGCCCGACGGTCCGGGACCCGGTGAGCTGCTCATCAGCGTCGGCGCGTGCGCCGTGTGCCGGACCGACCTGCAGATCTGCGAGGGCGAGCTCGCGCCGCACAGGCAGCCCGTGATTCCGGGCCACCAGGCGGTCGGCCGGGTCGAGGCGGTTGGCTCGGGCGTCAGTGGCTGGTCGGTTGGTGATCGCGCGGGCGTCGGCTGGCTGGCCAGCTCGTGCGGTCAATGCGACTACTGCGCTCGCGGGCTCGAGAACCTGTGCCCCGGCGCGCGCTTCACGGGCTGGGACGTCGACGGCGGCTACGCGGGCTGGCTGACCTCGCGCGCCGATTTCACCTTCCACATCTCGTCGGAGCTGGACGATCTCGCGGCGGCGCCGTTGCTGTGCGGCGGCGTCATCGGCTATCGCTCACTGCGTATGTCCGGCGTCCAGCCT
>Ga0265319_1001128_pt1 | contig 16595 bp, 16 predicted proteins | sample 4824metaG_FD_192443 | JGI IMG/M metagenome (GOLD analysis project Ga0265319, IMG submission 192443) | Rhizosphere microbial communities from Carex aquatilis grown in University of Washington, Seatle, WA, United States - 4-8-24 metaG | ecosystem: Host-associated > Plants > Roots > Rhizosphere >...
CTGGGACCATAAACCGCGCCAGGGCGCAAAATCGTCACGGGGAATTTCCCGCTAAAGGAAAGGGCGATTTGTTCCCCCATCAGCTTCGTTTCCCCGTAGGCGCAGGCTGGTTGACAGGCGGTATTTTCGTCGATGATCCTGCCGTCCCGGGACGGCCCCGCCGCCGAGAGAGAACTGACGTAAACGAATCTGCGAATTCCTCCAGCCGACTCCGCCGCCCGGCATACATGGCGGGTCCCCTCCGCGTTGACCTGTTCCAACCTTGAAAAGTTTGAGCCGCGCAAAATCCCGGCCAAATGGTAAACCGCCTTGACGCCCCTCGCGGCTTTTCGAACCGACTCAAAATCCGTCACATCCCCGTAACACAACTCCATCCCCGCGGTCGGTTGAAAGGGCAAACGGCTTGTCCCTCGAACCAGCAGTTTGACTTTTACCTTTTGTCCTGCGAGAACCTCCGCCAAATGGCTTCCCACGAATCCGCTGGCGCCGGTGATGAGGGCGGGTGAAATGTATTTCATCCAGCCGCTCCGGGGTTATATAAATCGAACCGACAAGGTCCCGAAATCCTTAATTCGGGGTTTAAGCGCTCCGGGACAATTCTCCGTCCGTTGGAAGAGGCAAATTGTTTGATTAACATGGTGCCCTATCTTATAATACGCCCGCCTTGGACACCAACAGCTCGAGTTCTTTTTTCACCAAATCGGGCGTCAGAACTCCGCTCCACGAAACTTTTTACAGCCAAGCGTTTTAAAAGCGTTCCCCAACCCAACCAACAAGAGGAATCATGGACATTTTTGAAAAGGCCAACAGCTGGACCGCGGCGGACGAGGTCCGTCAAGCCGGCGTCTACCCCTATTTCCGTCCCAACACCTCCCAAATGGGAACCGAGGTCACCATTGGCGGCAAGAAAATGATCATGGTGGGCTCAAATAACTACTTGGGCCTGGTGACACATCCGGAAGTATTGGAAGCGATGGTCCAGGCCGTCCGCAAATATGGATCCGCCTGTACCGGGTCCCCTTTCCTCAACGGCACCCTGGACATCCGCGTGGAGCTGGAGGAAAAACTGGCGGATTACGTCCACATGGAATCGGCCCTTGTCTACTCCACCGGTTTTTTGGCCAACTTAGGGGCCCTCTCGACCATTGCCGGCCGCGGAGATTACATCATTTCCGACCGTGAAAATCACGCTTCCATCGTGGACGGGCAGAAGCTCTCCTTCGCCAAGACGCTAAAGTACGAGCATAGCAACATGGAGGATCTGGAAAGGCTTTTGGCGAACCACAAGGAAGACCCCAAACTTATCGTGACGGACGGCGTCTTCTCCATGGGGGGTGACATTTGCGACCTTCCCAAGATTACCGAGCTGAAAAAGAAATATAACGCCCGGTTGATGGTGGACGAAGCCCACTCCATCGGGGTCTTCGGCCCCCAGGGGGAGGGCGTGGGGGCCCATTTCGGCGTGCAAAAAGACGTGGATATGGTCATGGGCACTTTTTCCAAATCATTGGTTTCCATCGGTGGTTTCATCGCTTCCACCCACAAAGTCATCGACTACCTGCGCCACAACAGCCGGCCGCTGATATTCACGGCAAGCCTCTCCCCCGCCGATACCGCGGCGGCCCTGAAGAGCCTTGAAATCATCAAACGGGAGCCGGAGCGCCGTGAAAGGCTGTGGGTTATCATCAAGCGTATGCGGTCGGAATTTAAGTCGATGGGCTGGAACACCCTCCATACCAACTCCGCCATCATCCCCCTCATGGTCGGGGATAACATGAAAACCTTCGGCATCACGAAAGACTTGGGTGAAATGGGCGTCTTCGCGACCCCCGTTGTTTCGCCTGCCGTACCCTCGGACAAGACCTTGATCCGCACCTCCTATACCTCGACCCATACCGATGCCCAATTGACCCATGTGCTGGAAAGCTTCCAAAAAGTCGGAAAAAAATACGGGGTCATTCCCTAACCATCATGAATAGGCCTGAAAAGCCTATTCCTTCTGTAGGAGGCGGCCATGGCGGTAACGATCAAACCAATCCATGTGGAGGACAAAAAGGAATTGGAGGCCTTTCTCCACCTCCCCTGGAAAATTTATAAGACGGCCGGCGGTCAAAAGGATCCCAACTGGGTTCCGCCCTTCCTGGACGACCAGCGAAGCCTTTTAAACCCCGCCAAGAATCCCTTTTGGAAGCACGCCAAAGTCGCCCTTTTCGCGGCTTACGACGAGCAACATCAAATGATCGGGCGCATCTCCGCCAGCATCGACGATAACTTCAATAAATTCTGGAATGAGAAAACGGGTTTTTTCGGATGGTTCGAGTGCGTCCAAAACGCGGAAGCAGCCCAGGCCCTTTTTCAGGAGGCTGAAAAATTCCTGAAAGCCGAGGGCATGACCAGCGTCCGCGGGCCGGCCAGCTTCACCTCCAACGATGATTACTTCGGGTTCCTGCTGGAAGGCTTCGATTCCCCCGCCAGAATCGCCATGACCTACAACCCTCCCTATTACATCGAGTTGGCCGAAAAGTCAGGCTACCGCAAGGCCAAGGACCTTTATGCCTGGTATTTAAGCGCCGAAATCCCCCTGCCGGAGAGGATTATTAAAATCGCCGAACGCACCATGAAGCGCGAGCGAATCACCCTGCGGCCCCTCAACATGAAGCGTCTTTTTGAGGACGCGAAGATCCTCCAAGACCTCTATAACAAAATTTGGGAGAAAAACTGGGGCTTTGTTCCCATGACCGACGAGGAGTTCAAGTATCAGGTAAAAAAATTAAAGGATATCGTTTGGCCCGACTTCGTCGTCTTCGCGGAAGTGGACGGCAAAGCCATTGGATTTAACCTTGTCGTTCCCGACGTTAACCAATTGTTGATCAAGATGAACGGCGAGCTGTTCTCCCGGGAGGCCCCTTTCGCCCTTTTTACGTTTTTATTCGGCCTGGGCAAGATCAATGACACCAGGGAAATGGCCATGGGGATCCATCCGGATTACCGCAAAAAGGGCCTGGAAGCCATCCTTTACCTGGAAGCCCTCAGGACCGGCAAGAAGCGTCATATCAAGGGCGGCGAGCTTTCCTGGACCTTGGAGGACAACGAGGGAATCAACAACGGCATCACCGCCATGGGCGGGAAGATCATTAAAAAATACCGCGTTTACCAAAAGAATATTTAAGCCTTTCCCATTCTTGTCCGGCCTAAAAGGGGATCTGGCACGTCAAAAGGACATGGAAAGATACGAAAAAAAGGTTCTTCCCGCCCTTTGCCTGGCTTGCCTGGGGTTAGTCGCGGCATTAAGCGCTTTTTCCTGTTCGTCGCCCCCGCCCGGATCTCCCTCGGGGACCCAAATATTCCTTTACATCAATAACGATACCGGTTGCGACGTTGTGGCCACCCTGGATGGCGGTTCCCCTGTCACCAATACGTCCAACGGCGGCCCCTATACCCTTTATACCAATGTTCCGACCGGCCAACACACCATCGGCATCGCGGGGCCCCTGAACCCGAACGGGGCCTGCAACTACGACGTGACCGGGGCCAACCATACCATCACCGTCAATAATCCCTGCCAGGCCGTGAATGGAACTTCCGGCTACATCCTCTACTGCAACTAATTTTATCCCGCCATCCCCTTTTAAACCCCTTTATTGACGCCAATCCCATCCCGATGCATCCCGATAGACCGGGCCAAGTCGGAACCTGTGGAAAACCACGGTGAGTTGTTTTAACCCTTCCCTGCCATTATGCTGTCCGGAAATGGATCAACCAAAAGCAACCTACGAAGTCCTCATCCGCGAATCACACCTGGATAGTTTCGGGCACATGAACAACGCCGCTTACTTGGTGCTTTTCGAGGAGGCGCGTTGGGATTTTATTACCCAAAACGGTTATGGTCTGAAGAAAGTCCAGGAATTGGGACAGGGTCCGGTCGTTCTGGAATTGACCATGAAATTCAGGAAGGAAATCACCCTGAGGGAAAAGATTAAAATCACCCTTGAGCTGTTGAGCTCCAAGGGGAAGATCAGCCGTTTCCGCCAGGAGATGGTGAAGGAAGACGGCACGGTTGCCACGGAACTGGAGTTAACCTTCGGATTGTTTGACCTTCAAACCCGGCGGCTCATCGAACCCACGCCCGAATGGAAAAAAGCCATCGGCCTGCCATGAGGGGCGGATTCCCCCCTCAACCGGCACGGCCCATTAAAAGAAGGCGGAAATTTGGACGCCAGCGGTGACGCCGCCTAAATCCACCGATAGGGGCTTGGTCCCGGCGGGGACATCATCCCCGGGAAAATAAACCGTCTTGCTGTCGATGACATGCATGACGAACTTCCCGCCGGCAACCGGCGTGATGAGGTTTCCGTCCGCGGTTGGAACGACCGATAGCTGGGCCTTACCGCCCCCCCCTTGCACATCCGCCGAAAAATCGCCGGCGCTGGCCACTTGGTACCCCACGAAAGGCGAAACGCAGAACATATCCCCCAAGTGCCAATCCAATCCCAATTGGGCTTGCCCGCCAAACGCCATGCCCATGAAGGTTCCTTTCGCCGAATCATAATTATTAGGGTCCGTGGGAAAACCAAAAGTTCCCAGGTAATCAATGCTGATCGGCGCCACGAGGATCCCTCCGGCGATGAAGGGCTGAATGTCGCCGGCCCCAAGGAGATATCTCGCGTTCACCCCGACCGTAAAAGCGCTGATATTGTAGGAATCGGTCATGGTAAAACCGCTGTCGTTCTGGGTTGTTTCGCTGGCCGTCCCAACCGGCATCATGCCGATGGGAAGTCCCAACTCAAAGTTCGGGCTTAATTTTAAAACCGGCTCCAACCTGACATTTAAACAACCAGTCGGCACCACACCGTTGTAAGTAATGGAGGGATCGGAATTTCGAAGCGCCTCGCCCCGGATGGATTGGCTTTCCGCGTTGGACGTGAAATCGGTTAAGGTCAAGAGGGTCAGTCCCGGTTCCAGCCGGATTCCCAAATTTTTATTCGCTTTGGGACCCGAGACCCCTGCCGCGCCGGCCGCGGTGGAGGCCGCCAATTGCCCGTCCATCCACTGCTGGTCCTCGGGGGTCAGCCTGGCCTTTAACTGGGTGACATAGGCCTCGACCGAGGGATTCGGTTGTTTTCGGTTAGAGATGGCCAAGTTCAAGGCGGCGTTCTTCGCGTCGCCGAGGCCCAAATAAGACGCGCCCAAATAATAATAGGCATTGGCGTCATTGGGATTTTCCCTGGCCGCCTTTTGAAGCGCGGGAACCGCAGCGGCATATTGCTTCTGTTGGTACAAGGCCACGCCCTGGTTGAAGGATTCACCCGGTGCCGCAGGGGGAACCGTTGAGCCAGCCGGAGCGGAAGAACCGACCTTGGCTTGAAGGGCTTGGATCAACTGCGCGAGCTGGTTGGAAGGCGAAAGGGCCTGAACCTTCTGGTAATCCGCCAAGGCCTGCGGGAATTGTCCCAGGGAATAATAACTGTTCGCCCTTCCCTGGAGCGCGGCGGTGTTGTTAGGCTCCAGGCTCAAGGCGGCGGTAAAGTATTGGGCCGCTTGGCCGTAATTTCTAGCGTTGTAAAGCTGAAGACCCGCGTTGTAATAATCCCCCGCCGAATATCCGTAGGCCGCCTGGCTTAACACCAGGAACAGGCAGGCGGTGAAAAAACAGCGGAGTCGGGATATCAGTTTCATTCAAGGCTCCTCTTTATATATGGTCCAAAACTCAAAGAAAGAAATTTCAAGATGCCACATTGTATATTTCTAAATAGTTTTTTTGAACTTGATTATTGCGGAGGCCCCTAGCCGGGGGCTATTTAGCCGTTAGCTTTAACGTGTTTTTATCCCGATGCTCAAAAATCGACTCCTGCCCCTTGATCTTAATCCTCGTATTTTGGTCATAGCTAAGGCTTCCATCCGGATTGAAGGTGACCAGAATCTCGAAGCCGACCGTTTGAAACTCCAGGTCCAGGAAGGGATTCGAGCAAATACCGAAGGTTTTGGATCCCAGTTCCGCTGCCAGCTTAAAACTCCCGGCGTCCGGGTCCACGGAGCCCCCGGCGATGATGGAAACACCCCTCGGGATGAGGATGCATTTCATGACTTGCTTGGCTTTCGCGTCCCATATCCAATAGCCGACCTCGTCGTGAAAAGGGTCCGCTTCCCCCAGCCGCCAGGCTTGGGTCGCGTATTTCAGGCCGAAGAGAACTTGCTCGTGGTTCGCGGTCGGGCCAAAGGGCTCACAAACCATCCGCTCCCGGTAATGGTTGATTTCCGTTCCCCGGTCGTCCGACGGCGCCCGATCGTCTCCCGTACCGCCTTCCCAAATACCAACCAACCGGCCCAAGGGGCCCAGATTCTCGATGTTGATTTCGCTCATCCTAATCCTCCCATTTTTGTACAACCCTCCCCGATGATTCCCTTATTTTTTATCAGACGCGACCCTTAAAAGCTTATGACGGTAATCATCCATGCTATGGTCCTCCACCAAGCGGCTCCACCAAAACGGAAGCATGGACTTGGCGAGTTCCCAAACGTAGAGAAGATAACCCCGGATCCCGATGACCATGTCCCCTCGGCGGGTAAGATATCTCATGTCCCCCGCGTGCTGGTAATTCACCCCGAAGAGGGCCAACCAAAAGGGCGGCAAAGACGGAACGATATCCGAGCTATTAACTGTGCGGTAAACCGGCACCTTGAATAAACCGTCGGTAAAGTCATCATCCCCCACCTTGGGGCCCCCGAAGGTGTAACAAGCCGCCGTCCAATCCATATCCGGAAGGTACATGACCGCGATCAGCGCCAGCGCCCCGCCCAGGCTGTGGCCTGTCACGTAAAGCGGCAGGTTGATCTTTCGCACCGCCCCCACCAACTCTTTCTCGATATCCCGGTAAGCCTCGTAAAAACCCTCATGCATCACGTACCTTTCCTTCTTAAAGGGCGTGAATTTTAGGTCCGTCCAAATATCCCTCAACTGCTGGGGCTCGGTGCCACGAAAGGCCAGCACCATGTAATCCTTGCACCGGGCCAGATAGGCTTGGGTTTCGTTGCGGTCGAAGGTCTGGACGAGTTGAAATCCTCCCGCCTTAAGATATTGGCGGAGTTTTTTCAGGTCCCTCTCATAGGCCAGTTTCGAATGCTCCGCCATGATCCAAGCCGTCCGGTCCGAGTGGGCCGCCCGCCGAATGGGGGGCTGCAGCAGTTTTTTATTCGAGAAAAAGGAGGACACCTGAGCCTTTCTAATCGTTCGTCCTGCGTAAAACCAATCCGGGATAATGGCCGTTAAAAATATTCTTTTCATAAACGACCTGGCCGTTCACGAAAACCATCCTCATTCCGGACGGCTCCTGCCAGGGGGAAACGGCGGTCGCATTGTCCCGAATGGTTCCGGGGTCAAACACCACCACGTCCCCCCAATAGCCCTCTTTAATCAAGCCGCGGTCCTTCAGCCCCAATAGTTTCGCCGGCTCCTCCGTCAAACGGTGGATGGCCTCGGACAGGCGAATGACCCTCTTGTCCCTCACATAGGTGCCCAACAAACGCGGAAATGCCCCCACGTCCCTGGGATGGGGTATGGCCCCGGTGGAATCCGATCCAAAAAGGACGAAGGGCGATTGTATTTTCTTGATCAAACCTTCCTCCGAGAGGCCGTGGTAGCAAATCTTGACGTCCCCGGCGTTCTCCAGCAAAAGACCCAAAACCGCGTCCTCTTCGGTGGATATTTTCCTCTGTTTGGCCAGGTCCTTCACGGTCAGGCCCAGGAAGCTTTTAAACGCCTTGGTATGCACATGGGTGATCTCGATCTTGTCCCCTCCCCCGTACTGCTGGAGGCGTTTTCGAATGGCGGCCAAAATTTCGCCCGTCTTGTCGCTCTCATGGTAATAGGCCCAGCGGTCCGCGTTTTTCGGCAGGTAGAGGAACTGAGCGAGGGGTATCTGCACCTCATTGCCCCAAAAATCATAGGGGTAAACCGTCGCGAATATCGATTGGCCCCTGCCCCGGGCCTCTTCCAGCAACCTCAGGCCGCTCTCGGTTTGATCCCAATTGCTCGGAAGCTTGAATAACAAGTGTTGAATGACGACGGGGACCTTGGCGGTCTGTCCCACATGAATGGCTTCCTTGATGGCCTCCAGGACATTGGAGCGGTAATTCCGGATATGGGTGTAATAAACCGCGTGGGGGTACTTCGTGAGCGCTGCGGCCATATCTTCCAACTCCGCCGGTTCGCACCACTGGCCTGGTTCGTAGCCTAAGCCGCTGGAAAGGCCGAAGGCTCCTGCCTGGAGTCCTAATTCCACAAAGGCCCTCATCTTGACCATGTCCGCTTGGCTGGCAGGCTGTTGCTTGTGGGAGCGGACAAACCAATCCCTCACGCTGCCTTGACCAATCAAGGTTCCCAAATTAATGATGCTGTGTTGTTTTTGGAGTTTCGTGAGGTTCTTGTCCACATCCAGAACGGAAAATCCGCAGTTGCCCGCCAGGCCCAACGTCACGCCGCCGCGGACAGCCCTCTCTTGTTCCTTCACGGTCCATAAAAGGTCGTTGTGGCAAAGGATATCGATAAATCCGGGAGCAATGACCCAACCGGAGGCATCCACCACCCGGTCGGCTCGATAGGGGCCCAAAACCCCAATACGCGCGATTTTGCCCCCGTTCAGGGCCACGTCTCCCCGGTAGGGGGATGTTCCCGTGCCATCCACGATCAGGCCGTTTTGAAGAACGATCTCGAAGCGGGATTCTTCAGAGGCCCAGGAGAGCATGGGAAGCAGTCCCAAGGCCAAGGATAAAATGAAACGGCGGCTCTTCAAGAAAAGTCTCCCGCGTTGATTCTTATAGGAAATAGGGTCACGTGAGTATAAAAGAGCCTTCCGCCAACTTCAATCCGAGGGCTTAAGTCTTCCTGGTCAAAACGGCGAGGAATCCGCCGTCATGCTCGGCGGTCGGAAGGAAGGTAAGTCCCCACTCATCACGGTAAATCTCCGGATGCCCTTCCGGCACCTTCGGGAGGAAGACCTCCCAGTCGGGATGATCCCTCAAAAAAGCCGCGACGATTTCCTGGTTTTCTTCCTTTTCCAGGGAGCAGGTGCTGTAAACCAATTGGCCCTTGGGATAAAGGTGCCCATGGCCCTCCTCCAGCAATTGCTTTTGGGTTTCCACCGCCGAAGGGATGTCCTTAGGGATCAATCTCCAGCGCATGTCCGCCCTGCGGGATAAAACCCCGGTCCCGCTGCAGGGAGCGTCAATCCATACCATTTCAAATTTCTGGGATGGCGGCAGCTTTGAGACGAGGCCGTCGTAAACCATCACTTGTTTCAAACCAGTGCGTTTTATATTCTCGGTCAATTTTTCACGCCGGTCGGGAGAGGCGTCGCTCGCCAGAATCTGTCCCTTCTCGCCCGTCTTCCAGGCCAGGGCCACGGTTTTACCCCCCGGCGCGGCGCAGACGTCCCAAACCCTTTGGCCTTCGGAAAAGGGCAGCATTTCCAGCATGGCCTGGGGCACCCAGTCCTGGACAATCCAATCCCCCTGCTGAAAACTCTCGCCCGTAAATAAGCCTCCCTCGTGGCTCCGAAGACGCAAGGTATTCGGCGGCCAGGCTTCCGAGGAAACCCGAACCCCTTGTTTGCTTAGGTCCTCCGCGACCTTATCCAACATTCCTTGTTTCACATGGAGGTAAACAGGGTGGGGTTGGTTATTGGCCCTTAAAATCGCTTCCGTTTTCTCGGGCCCATGCTCCTTGGTCCATTTCTTGACCATCCAGGTCGGATGGGAATAGCGGATGGACAAGGTGTCAATGTCGCTGTCACCCTTGATCTCGAACCCGGCTTTTTTCTTCTCGGCCGTGCGCAAGACGGCGTTTACGAAACCGCTGAGTTTTTCCTGGCCTCCCTGTTTCGCCAGGTTGACCGATTCATGCACCGCCGCGTGGGCCGGCACCCGGTCCAGGAACAAAAGCTGATAGAGACCCATTCGAAGGGCGATCTTGGCCTCAACCGGAAGTTTCTCAAAGGGCGTTTGGCACAAGGTGCCCAGGTGATAGTCCAGGAAGCGCTTTTGCCTGGTACAGCCGTAAACCAATTCCCTCAACAGCGCCTCGTCCTCCGGAATCAAGTTCCGGTTTGAAACTAAGACGTCCGAAACTTTGGAACCCTTCTCCAGACTATAAAGGGCTTTCGCCGCTCCCAGCCGGGAAGGCGAGATGGCCTCATTTTTAAAATCAACCCTTGGGGCGCCGGGCTTGGCTCCCTGATGCCGATTCAGACGGTCATGGGGACCCTTTCGAAACGGAGGCCTGCCGGAAGCGGGGTGGCCAGGCCCGCCGGGTCGAAAGGGCGGGCGGCCTGTTGACGAGGAATGGGGCGGCCTTACGTTTTGCGGGGGCCGGTTCGCGGAATGATTTTGGGCAAAGGGCCTTTGAGCCAAAGCCTCTGGGGACGGGGACCCGCCGCCGCTTTTGGGAAAGGCCGGCGGAACAAAAGAACGGGGTCCGGAGGGCCCATCGGAATGATCGCGGGGGCCTTTTCGAAAGGGCGGCCTCCCGGTAGAGGGGCGGTTGTGCCCTCCCGATCTAAAAGGAGGACGACCCGTCGAGGGCGAATGAGACGGCCTGAAATTTTGCGGAGGCCGGTTAGGAGGATGGCTTTGGCCCTGGGATTTTTGGGGTGTCGGTACCGGCGATGACGGCGGGGGAATTATGACGGCTTGTACCGGAACGCCCACCGGCAGGAGAGGTCCCTCCGGTCGAGTTGGAGGAGCCTTCGCTAAAGGCGGCGCGATGGTTGGTTGTGCCTCCATCGACGGAACCGCGGGGCGAGGCTTCTTGGGTCGGGCGGAACGAACCGCGGGGCTTTTTTTAACCGTGGACTTCCCCGCGGGCTTGCCAAGTTTCGATGGTTTTTTAGGCGCTTTGGCCGCAAGTCCCGAACCTGCGGAAACCCTCTTGGGATGGGCGAACGAGGAACGACGAGGAGTTTTAGGCTCGGAAAATTTGCGAGGGACCGCCGAACGCTTCCTTGGCTTTGAGCCGGAAGGTTTGGAACTAGGGGGGATCTCCATTTTGGGTTACTTTCTTGCGGTTTGGAATTTCATTCAAGTTTAAAGAATTCAGTATACCGGCACAACCCAAAATAATCACAAACCAAAAGCACCCCTCACCCAATCCTTGCCGACAAGGGGCGCGGGAAAATCCATCGCCGGACAATCACACCAGCAATGACAAATTAAGAAAATTTCTCCCCCACCTTAAAGCCAGGGTGGCCCAACGTAAAGTCATAGGCCGGCATCCTCTTCTTGCCCGGCGGCTGTAATTCCCTGAGCCTGATCGAGCCGATTCCGGCGCCCACCAGGATGCCCTCTTTTGAAATCTCCATCACCTCACCCGGGACGCCTTTGCGGTCCTCCAAAGCTGCTTTGTAAACTTTAAGTTCCATCCCATTCCATAAGGTTTCCGCGCCAGGCCAGGGCGAAAGGCCCCGGACTCGGTTAAATATCCGGGAAGCGGGTGAGTGCCAATCCAAACGGCAAAAGTCCCGTTTGATGGACGGGGCATAGGTGGCTTGAGACGGGTCTTGGACCGTCCTCGGAGCCTTTCCCTTTTCCAGCAGTTTTAAGCTTTCCAACAATCCCTCGGCCCCCAATAGGGCCAAACGGTCATGGGCCTCGCCGGTGGTTTCCTCCGGCCCCAGGGACGTTTTTTTCACGAGTAAAACATCCCCCTCGTCCATATTCTCATTCATGTACATGATGGTCACGCCCAACTCCATATCCCCGGCCATAACCGCGTAATGGATCGGCGCCGCGCCCCGGTACTTGGGCAGGATCGAACCGTGGATATTCAAGCAGGCGATTTTCGGAATTCCTAGAATCGAAGCGGGCAATATTTGGCCATAGGCGGCCACGACAATCACGTCCGGTTCCGCGCGCTTGACCGTTTCAATGGCTTCCGGCGTCTTGATTTTTTCAGGCTGGAATAGGGGCAGCGCCAAGCCAAGCGCCGTTTTCTTGACAGGCGAGGCCTTCAGTTCCAATCCACGGCCGGCCGGACGATCCGGCTGGGTCACCACCAAGGGCAAGGGGTAGCCGGAAGTATGCAGCGCTTTAAGGGCCGGTACCGCGAAATCGGACGTCCCCATGAATAAGACTCGCATCCGTTTATCCACAGGTAACCTTTTGAATGAATGTTGAACTTAGCCAAAATTGGAATTCAGGGCCGGCGGCTACCAGCTGACAACTGTCGGCTGTCGTTAGAGCCGGACGGCTTCTTGGAAATTCTTCTTGAGGACATCCAGCTGTTTTTTCAGGAACAGGCGCTTCACGGCAGGAACCTTTTGGATAAAAAGCTGGCCGTTCATATGGTCAATTTCATGCAAGACGCACCGGGCCAAAAGACCCTCGTACTCGGCGGTTTGCTCGGCGCCGGACAAATCATGGTATTTCACCTTCACTTTAAAAGAGCGTTCCACCACTTCCCGGACATCGGGAATGGAGAGACAACCCTCCTCAATGGCCTCGGTCCCATCCTCATCCAAAATTTGAGGATTGAACATGGCCAATGCCTCGCCCTTGTCCTCCAAGTCATAATTAACATCCATCACCATCATCCGGATGGCTTCCCCGATTTGGATGGCGGCTAAACCGACCCCATTGGCATCCCTCATGGTTTCGGTCATATCCGAGGCCAACTCCCTTAATTCAGGGGTAAATTGGGTGACGGGTTTGCTCTTCATTTTGAGTCTGGGGTCAGGAAAAAGGACTATGGGACGAATCATCGAAAACCTCTCAAATTTAACTTTCGTTTAAATTATAAGGTCAAAGTCACGGCGAACTCAAGTCCGGGGGGACGCCAGGGGATGGTTTTCAAGGGACTTCTTGAAATCCACCGCCGCTTTTCGGGGATCCGAAGCTTCCGCGATGGCCCGTACCAGGGCTACCCTGGCCGCTCCTCCCGCAAGCACCTGATTGAGATTGGAAAGATCGATGCCGCCAATGGCGAAAAAGGGGACGGGGAGTTTCATCTCCGCGACTTGGCGGACATAGGCAAGGCCAACCGGCTGGCGGCCGGCCTTGGTGGGAGTGGCGAAAACCGGACCGACTCCAATATAGTCGGTCCCATCGGCAATGGCTTGGCGGGCCTGCTCGGGAGCGTGGGTGGAAACCCCGACGATTTTTCCTTCTCCCAGTATTTTCCTGGCCTGAGCCACCGACAAGTCGTCCTGGCCGACGTGAACCCCGTCCGCGCCCGACAACCGGGCAATATCGGGGCGGTTGTTCACCATAAAAAGCGCTCCAAATTTTTCCGTCAAGGCCCGAAGCCTCACGGCCGTCGCAAGGAGGTCCGAATCCTTCAGTTTGTAATCCCGCAATTGCAGAATATCCACTCCCCCTTTCAACGCCAGTTCGGCCGTTTCAAGAGCCGGCCTTCCTTGGAACGATCCGGCTCCCATTACCAGGTAGAGGCGGGAGGCTACCAATTTATCCGTTATTTTTTTCATGATGGTCCGAGTTGCGAGAAAATCAAAAATCCTTCTGGGGCGTGGAAGCCTGGGCATAAAGCTTCTTGGGGATGCGGCCCGCCAGAAAGGACAAACGGCCTGCCTCGGTGGCGTGGCGCATGGCACGGGCCATTTTCAGGGGATCCTTGGCGTGGGCAATGGCCGTGTTCAAAAGGACCGCCACGACGCCCAATTCCATCGCGACCGCCACGTCCGAAGCCGAACCTACACCCGCGTCGATCAGGACCGGGCACTTCAGTTTTTCCAGGATGATACGGATGTTGTTGGGATTCAAAACTCCCTGGCCCGAGCCGATGGGAGACCCGGCCGGCATGACGGCGTGCGCTCCGGCCTGCTCCAGCTTTTGCGCCATGACGGGATCGTCCGATGTATAGGTCATGACCGTGAATCCCTCTTTCACCAGGATGGTGGTGGCTTCCAAGGTGGCGATGGGATCCGGCAGCAGGGTTTTTTCATCATGGAGCACTTCCAGCTTCACGAAATCCGAAATGCCAGTGGCCCGGGACAAATGGGCCACCCGGACCGCCTCCTCGGCGCTGTAGCATCCGGCCGTATTGGGCAGGAGGGTGTACTTTTTGGGGTCCACGAAATCCATCAGGGTTTTTTCGCCCTTGGCGTCCAGGTTAACCCGGCGCAGGGCGATGGTCACGATTTCGGTTCCCGAGGCCTCCAGGCATTGGGCCATCAATTCATTCGTCGCGTACTTCCCCGTACCCACTAACAGCCTGGAGCGGAAAGTTTTTCCGTTAATTTGGTAGCTGTCTTCCGATTTAATCTTTTCCACAGTCGCCGTCATCAGCCCCCTCCAACAAATTGAATAAGTTCTATTTGATCCCCGTCGGACAACTTCAGCCCCGATCTTTGGTCCATCTGGATAATCTTTCGGTTCACTTCCGCCACGACCGTTTCCTTGCGCACCCCTAACTGGAGGATAAGCCCTTCTAAGGAAACGCCATCGGTAAAATCCCTTGATTCGCCATTAACGATTAATTTCATCGAAAACCCTTTTAACGGACTTTGACACCCTCCGGGAGTGGGAGCCGCCTCTCAGCCAAGTATAGTGGCGAATTTATCCCATTATCAACCGAATGGAGGGGTTTAAGCGCAAAGGAAAACTAAATTTACTTGGTCTTTATTTGCCGGAGGATCTCATTGATGGCGGCTTCCAGGTCGTTTTCCTCGGAGCTATTGTCGATGTTTAAAAAACGGTTCAAAGCGATCCTGGTCACCGCGCTTCCCCTAAGGCGCTTGTCCTTCGCCAAAAGCTGTTCCAGGAGGGCGATTTGGGCGAAGGTAAGTTTTGAGCTCTTCTGTTTCCCTTCAATTTTGGCCTTGCGGGGCTTTCCAAGGGGCCTCTGGGCGTCCACGCGCATGGCCCTTAAACGGTCCTCGATTTTAGCCGCTTGGGTCCTTGAGGGCGAAACGGCTTTTTCAACCGAAGCCTTGGAGTTGTTGTCGCTTTGCTGGCGCAAGGCTTGAAGCCGTAAAATTTGCTTTTCCGCCTCAGTCAATTGCTTGTTCGGTTCGCCCACGGACCATTCCTTCCTCATCGAAAACCAACGGCCATTTCTTCTCCAACCAGGGTGCGATGAAATAACAGCACAAACCTACCCCCAAACCAGCCGCCACATCAACGAAATAATGATACCGTCCATAGATGGTTCCCGCGAACATGGCCATGGTCAAAAAAAACACGGGAAAACGCCATTTCCCCAGGTAGGGATAAGCCATGAAACAGATGATGGAAGCCGCGATATGCGAGCTTGGAAAGGATCCACCGGGGAAAGCGTTATCCCTCACCGCCGATTGGAGCCAGTCCGATACCCAATAGCCCTTTAAGGATTCCCGCAGTCCCGGTATGAAAAACCTGGGGCTTTCCGCCGGCAGGAAAATAAAAATCAAGTAATGCAGGTAATAGGTAAAGCTGAGGGAAAACATGAAGGTTTTAAAGCGGGTTAAGGGGGCTCGAAAATAAAGCACGAGGGCCGCCAGGGGCATCAGGACAAAATAGAAACTGTATCCCACGCTGAAAAATTCATTGAGCAGACGGGCCGGAGGATAGAACTGCTGGAAATTCCAAACGGAAGTGCCGATCCGGCCGATTTCATTGTCCACGCCAAGCAGCCATTCGTCCAAGGTCCAATCAAAATACCCATGGACCAAAAAACCGATTTCCCGGTAAAAAAAAAGCATGGCGATCAAGGGGTAAAAACTCCGGACCAGGCGGACCACAGGGTTCGTGAAATTCCGGCTGTTCCAGAGGGCGACCACCAGCGACAGGGAAAACAGGCCGTGATATCCCAGGAACCTCATCCGGTCTTCCGTCGGCAGGTCCACCGTGGCCACCACCAGTGAAATCACCAGCTGGTACAAGAGCACCAGCGAGTCGATCGGCTGGATCCAGGGCTCGCTTTCCCTCTCACTTTTCGCGGTTGAAAACGTCCCCCTGGGTTGGCTCACCATGGTTTTAACTCCGCGGCGGCCGGCCCCTTCCCAGCCTGGAACATCTTAACCGTATAAAGCGAGGCCTGGCCCGGGCTGTTATCCGCCTTGATTTTCAAACAAGCAATGGAGTAGGCGGGGATCTCAAAATCAACTTTTTGCCTCAACCCCGCTTCCACCGCCAAATCCGACTCTTTGCCATCCAAACGGATTTTAGGGTGGAAGTATCGGTCTCCCTTATTGACCAGCAGCAGGGTGAGATCCTTGGTCTTCTCATCCTGAATCGCGCAGACCGAAATCTCGTCCCGGTTGATTTGGGCCGGGATTAATTTACCAGCCGGAATAGCGGCCAACAGGCTCAAGGCCCAACAGGCCGGGGTTCCGGACTCCGTCAGGATGTCCAGCCCCTCCCCGCCCCTTAAATAGGAAAATAGTCTCAGCCCCAATCCCTCCTTGAGGTCGATTTCCGCCTTTTCCGCGATCCAAAGACCGGCCCAAAAACCGCCCGGCCCTCCCTCGTCCTGGTTAGGCGGAGAAGCCTTGGATTCCCGGCAGGTGTTTCCGCCCGTGACCACCAGCGGAATGGGCAGGTCGGTGTTGCCCGAAATCTTATCGCGCAAGTTGCGGAGAATGGCGTCCTCTCCCCGGAGGTCCGCCCAT
>Ga0265319_1001131_pt1 | contig 16576 bp, 15 predicted proteins | sample 4824metaG_FD_192443 | JGI IMG/M metagenome (GOLD analysis project Ga0265319, IMG submission 192443) | Rhizosphere microbial communities from Carex aquatilis grown in University of Washington, Seatle, WA, United States - 4-8-24 metaG | ecosystem: Host-associated > Plants > Roots > Rhizosphere >...
GCGCTCGACGGCGAGCGCGGCGAGCCCGTCGAGGCCGCGCCAGACGGCGTCGCTCTCGACGAAATGCGCGTACGGCTCGGGTCGCATGGTCATCCGCGATCCCTCGGGCGCCGCCGCACCGCGCACGTACTTGCCGGTGAGCCAGCCTCCGGCCAACGGGCTGAACGGCGTGAAACCGAGCCCTTGCTCGGCGCAGATCGGCAGCACGTCAGCCTCCACCTCGCGGTCGAGCAGCGAATACGAGTTCTGCACCCAGCCGTAGTGCGTCCCGCTCGAGGCGGCGATCGCCTCGCGCAGCTGCGCGCCGTCGACGTTGCTCGCGCCGGCGGCGCCGATCTTCCCCGCCCGCACGAGCTCGTCGAGCGCGCCGAGCGTCTCTGCGATCGGCACGTCGGGGTCCGGCGCGTGTGTCAGGTACATCTGCACGTGGTCGACACCGAGACGCTGCAGGCTGCTCTCGAGCTGGCGCTTCACGCGCAGCGGCGCAAGGCCGTGATCAGCGCCCTCGTCCATGGCATTGAACGTCTTCGTCGAGAGGACGATCTCGTCGCGCACGTCCGGCCCCTTCGTCCGGAGCCAGTCGCCGATCCACGACTCGCTGCGGCCGCCGCCGTAGGCGTCCGCCGTGTCGAACGTCGTGACGCCGGCTTCCCAGGCGGCATCCATGATCGCGAAGGCGTCCTCGCGGCTCTCGCCGCGGCCGAAGAAGGCGGGCGACGAGCCGATGCCACCGAAGTTGCCGCAACCGAGGATGATCCTCGAGCTGCGGGTGCCGGTGCTCCCCAGGTAGGCTCGCTCCATGAGCGCGACGGTACTCGACGTGCAGGCGGCACGGAGCCGTTTCTCGTCCCTGCAGGGCGGCTTCGCCTTCCTGGACGCTCCCGGCGGATCGCAGGTGCCGGACGAAGTCGGAGAGGCGATGGCCCGCACGCTGCGCGAGGCGAGCGCGAACATAGGCGCCCCCTACGAGACAGGCAAGCGCGTCGAGGCGATCCTCGCCAAGGCGCGGACGGATGCCGGGCGCTTCCTCGGCTGCTCGTCCGACGACGTGATCTTCGGGACGAACATGACGACGCTCGACTTCATGCTCAGCCGCACGGCATCGCGTGACTGGAAGGAAGGCGACCGCATTCTCGTCAGCCGGCTCGATCACGACGGCGGCGTCGCACCGTGGGTCGAGGTCGCCGCGGACCGGGGCTTCGAGGTCGAGTGGATCGACGTCACCGACGACCTTCGGCTCGACTTCGACGATCTCGAGCGGAAGCTCGACGACCGCACGCGCGTCGTCGCGTGCGTCTACGCGTCGAACGCGGTCGGATCCATCACCGACGCACAACGTGTCGCGGAGCTTGCGCGCGAAGCCGGCGCGCTCTCGTGGATCGACGCGGTGCACTACGCGGCGCACGAGCCGGTCGACGTAGAAGCGATCGGGTGCGATGTGTTCCTCTGCTCGCCGTACAAGTTCTGCGGGCCACACCTCGGGCTCGCGTATGGGCGGCACGAGCTGCTCGAGTCGTGGCGGCCGTACAAGGCGCGGCCCGCCGGCTCGACCCCGGTCGGCCGGAAGTTCGAGACGGGCACGGCGCCGTACGAGCTGCTCGCCGGCTTCTCGGCGACGATCGCGTATCTCGACTCGCTCGGCGGCATGGACGTGCTGAAGCCCTACGAGCGGGAGCTCGGCCGGCACTTCCTCGAGACGCTTCCGGAGAACGTGACCGTGTACGGCCTACAGACGATGGAAGGCCGCGTGCCGACCTTCCTGATCAACGTCGACGGCGTCGAGGCCGCAACGGTCGCAACGACGATGGCCGAGCGGGGTTACGGCGTGTGGGCGCACGACAACTGGTACTCGCTCGGCCTGCGCGAGAAGCTCCCGTACCCCAAGGACGCGGTACGGGTCGGCTTCATCCACTACAACACGGTGGAAGAAGTCGACGGCTTTACGGCAGAGCTCGCTTCGCTCGCCTAGTAACGCATCGCTTCGCTTGCTTCACGGGGGAAACCAGTTTCCCCCGTGGGCCCCTTCTGATCGCTGCCGGCGAAGCCTCTCATTGCTGCGCGGAACAAGTTCCGCTCCGCGACGAAGAGCTAGGGCGTTTCACCCGACAGAATTCGCGCGAGCACTGACGCGTCGATGTTGCCGCCGCTGACGATGCACACGACCCGGCCTTCGCCGGCGTCGCCGCGGAGTGCTGCGGCCAGTGCCAGCGCGCCGGCGCCCTCGGCGACGACTCTCGCCCGCGTGGCGAGGATGCGCACCGCGGCCGCGACCTCGTCGAGTGGGATCGCGACGGCCGCATCGACGAGCTCGCGCGCGTGATCCCACATCGTCGGCAGCAGCGCGCGCCCGCCCGCGCCGTCCACGAAGGAAACCTGGTAGTCGATCTCCGTCGGCTCCCCCACCGCCAGCGACGCAGCGAGCGGTGCTGCAGTCGACGGCTCGGCCGTGACCACGCGCGTGCCGGGGCGGAGTGACTTCACCGCACTCGCGATCCCGGTCGTCAGCCCTCCGCCGCCCCACGGCGTGACGACCGCGTCGAACGCCGGCAGATCCTCGACGAGCTCGAGACCGATCGTGCCGTTGCCGGCCATCACCGCGTCGTCCTCGACCGGGTGGACGAACAACCCGTCGATGCCTTCGTACCGGCGGTCGACCATCGTCTGCCACCAGGTCTCGTGCGGGACGGAGATGATCTCGCCGCCGAGACGCTCGATCGCGTCGAGCTTCGCGCGCGGCGCCGTCTCGGGCGCGACGATTCGCGCTCGAACGCCCGCCTCGCGCGCAGCCCATGCGACGCCCTGGGCCATATTGCCGGCGCTCGCCGTGACGACTCCGCCGGCGAGCTCGGCCGACGCGGCTGCACGGACCGCCGACACCGCACCGCGGATCTTGAACGAGCCGATCGGCTGCAGCGACTCGAGCTTGAGCCAGATCTCGCACGGTGCGTCGACATCGAGCCGCAGGAGCGGCGTCCGTGTGGCTGCGTCTGCGATCCGCTCGCGCGCACGGCGGATCTCGTCGAGCGGGATCAATCCGGGTCGCTCTCCTTTGCGAGCTCAGTGAGGTCGGTCCGGACGTTCCACAGCTCCGGGAACATCTTGTTCTTGATCAGGCCTGCGAGGAGCTCGACCGGCGTGCCCTGTGTACCGACGACGTCCTCACCGATGATGCGCGCGACCACCTTGAAGTGCCGGAAGCGCCACACGCCGACGCGCTCGTCCCACTCGGTCAGGAGCTCCGCAAGCTGGTAGATGTCCTCGTGCTCGCGGCCTTGCGTGTAGACCTCGAGCAGCGTCAGGCCGTGCTCGCGTCGCAGCGCGTCGAACGCGCCGTACAGCGGCGTCGACACACGGCGGATCTCGCGGAAGCCCGGCGAGTCGAAGCCGGAACCGTGGCCGAGCACGCGACGCACCTCCTGGTACTCCCACGGCGACATGAGCTCCAGGTGCTCGAGGAAGCCCTCGACGTACTTCAGCGCGAGGTTCGCGCGCCGGAGCAGGCGCAACGCGGGAGCGAGGTCCCGTGCCTCGATGAGGCGCGTCGCCTCCTCGACCTCGACCCAGGCGTGCTTGAGCCAGAGCTCCGACGACTGGTGGACGGTCTGGAACAGGAGCTCATCGCGATGCACCCAGTTGTCCGGCCCTTTCTGCAACGCGAGCAGCTCGTCCGTGCGGATGTACCGCTCGTAGTCACTGTCGCCGACGCCGGGCAGGATCGGCGCGAACTCGTCGGGCTCTGTCTTCTCGGGCTCTGTCTTCGCCATGGCTGGACCCTAGCGAGCCGGTCGCGACTCGGTGCCGTCGAAGATCCGCATCGGCAGCCCGGCCAGCGGCTCGCCGCCGTCTGCGGTGACGAGCCACGTGTCCTGCATGTAGAGGCAGGCTTGTCCGTCGGCCGAGATCGCGTGGGGGTGCATCGAGAGCACCATGCCCGCCTCCAGCTCGATCTCGACGCCTTCGCCGATCTTCGGGAACTCGATCATCGTCATCCCGATCGAATGCCCGGTGACATGACCGAGGTGAAAACCGCGATCGAGAAAGCCCTTCGAGACCGCCCGATGCGCATCGTGCGCCGTCAGGCCAGGCCGCAACGCGCCGGGCGCCGCCGCGTAGTACTCCTCGTACGCGTCCAGCATCCGCTTCGTGTCGTCGCTCGGCTCGCCCGGGCAGATCGCACGCGAGACCTCGACCCAGTGGCCGCCCGGACCTGCGACCTCGAGCGAGGGCAGGATGCACTCGGTCGCCTCGAACACATGCGCGCCGGCGATCTTGAACTCCGGGAGGGCGCCGCCGTTCGGGCCGTCGAGCACCATGTCCATCGTCCACCGGCCACAGCCCTGTGCGACGAAATACTCCTCGCACGGGGCAAGCACCTCGCGCTCGGTCTTGCCGGGCGCGAAGTTCCCGAGGAACACCCAGAAGCCCTCGGTGTTGATGCGCACGCTGTCGCGCACCGACGCGAGCTCCAGCTCCGACTTGACCATGCGCGCGTGGTCGAATGCGACATCCCAGGCGACGAGCTCGCACGTGTCGCCGATCGCCGCATAGTCGCGCACCGTCATCACGTAGTCGAGGCCGTACACGGCAACGCGCTTGCCTCGCAGGCGATCGGCGATCCACTCGCCGGGCCGGTCGACGAACACCTGCTCGTCGATCCAGGAGGTGCCGTGCTCACCGACGTAGCGCGCCTCGCTGGGGAAGACGATCGCCGGCTCACCGTCGACCGGCAGCAGCACGTACGCGTAGCGGTGCACGATCACGAAACCGCTCAGATATGTGACTGCGCCCTCGAAGCCCGTGTACTCGTTCCCGCAGACGAGCACCGCGTCGAAGCCGTCGCGCGCGGCGGCCTCGCGCACGAGCCGGTACCGGCGCTCGATCTCGTCCTGCGGAAGACCCGTATAGGTGGGTTCCCCTACTGCTGCCACGACTGCTCCACCCCTTTCACGAGTGCCCAGATCGCCTGGTTCAACGGCGTCGGCACCCCGTGCTCGTTCCCGAAGCGGACGATACCGCCGTTCAGATAGTCGATCTCCGTCGGTCGTCGCGCCTCGACGTCCTGCAGCATCGACGCCTTGTGCTCGTAGGCGACGTCGGGCCTCGCAGCGTGGTCGATGAGCTCCTCCGGATCGGGGTCGAGCTCGATCCCCTGTGCGGCAGCGACCGCCTTCCCTTCTGTCACGAGGCCGGAGACGAGCGCGCGCAGATCGGGCCGCTCGCAGACGCGGCCGTGCGTCAGGCCGGTGAGCGCGCCGATCGGGTTCGACGCCGCGTTGAAGACCACCTTGCGCCACTGGGGGCCGCGCGCATCCTCCACCGCGTGTGTCGGCATACCGGCGCGCGTGCACGCCTCGGCAAGCCGTTCGACGTCGGCGAACGGCGCGGGCCGCTCGTCGAACGGGCCGATCGTCGTGTCGCCCTTCACGTCCCACTGCACATGGCCCGGGCCGACGACCTTGCCGGCGGGGAACGTCGTGCCGCGGATGACGCGCTCGACGTGGGCTGCGAGCACCTGCTCGTTGCCGAGGCCGTTCTGCACCGTCGCAACCGAGCCGTTCGCAAAGGCGTGCGCAGTCGCGCGAATGGCGGGCTCCGTGTGCATCGCCTTCGTGGCCACGATGCCGAAGTCGCACGCGGGAAGCTCCTGCGGGTCGGTCGTCGCCCGTAGCCGGCCGAGCACCTCCCCTGCTCCGGAGAGCCGAAGCCCATTCGCGTTGATCGCGTCGACATGCTCGCGCGAGGCGTCGAACGCCCACACCTCGACGTCTTCGAGCTGCGCGAGATTCGCGGCGAACAGCGAGCCCACGGCGCCACAACCAACGATGCAGATCCTCACGAGTAGCTTGCCTCCTTCGCCTTGACCAGCGCATAGAGCGCGGCGTGCAACGGTACGGGAACGCCCACCACGTGCGCCTCGCGGACAAGCGATCCCGTGATCAGGTCGACCTCCGTGGGCCGGTGCGCCTTGACGTCCTCGAGCATCGAGGGAGAGTGCCTGTGACCCCGCTGCGTTGCGAGCACGTTCATCTCCCACGGGTCCTCCCAGAGGTCGACACCGGCCGCCCGAGCGACGGCCTTCCCTTCGTCGACGAGGCCACGGACGAGGTTGCCGAGATCGCTCGGTTGCCCCGTCTCTGCAAAATGCGGATCGTGCGCGAGACCGGTGAGCGCCGCAACGGCGTTGACGGTCGCGTTGAAGATGAGCTTCGACCATTGCGCCGGCCGGAGGTCGTCGAACCCCTCGGCTTTCAGCCCGGACGACGCGATCAGCTCGGCGACGGCGCGGGCGTCGGCGGGAGTCGTGTCGCGATACGGGCCGATCCACGTCTCCGTGTCGAGCACGTACTCGACGGCCGCGTCACCGAGCCGGGTGCCGCTCATGAACGTCACGGCGGAGAGGAGCGGCCAGCTCCCGTGCGCGCCGGCGATCTCCTCCGCGCCGAGACCGTTCTGCACCGTCATCAGCATTGCCGCAGGAAAGTTGCCGGCCAGCCGCTCGGTCAACTGCTCGACGTCGCTGCCCTTGCACGCGACGATCACGAGCTCCGGCTCGGGCAACTGCGCCGGATCCGTGGACGCGACCACCCGGGCCGTGAACTCGGCGCGCCCGGTGACCGTGAGCCCCTGCTCGTTCAGCGCACGTGCGTGCTCGTCGCGCCGGGTCAGCACCGACACCTCCGCAACGCGCGCGAGATGCGCGGCGAACAGGCTGCCGATCGTGCCCGCACCGGCGACGCAGACGCGCGTCATGCGCGGCGCCACCGCGGAAGACGGAACTCGCGCCCGCCGGTGAGACCGGACGGACGCAGGATCAAGACGAGCGCCATCAGGACGCCGACGACGACGAGGCGGGTGCCCGCAGGCAGATCGAGGGTGCCCCCGAAGATCTTGACGCCGTTCTCCGCCTGCGCGAGGAACGAGTCGAGCGCGCTCACCGCGAGCGCGCCGACGACCGCTCCCCAGAGGCTCGTCGCCCCACCGACGACCAGCATCGCGAGGGTGATGAACGTGAGATCGAGATAGAGCGACTCCGTGTTCAGCGGGAGCAGGTGCACGTAGAGACCGCCCGCGAGGCCGGCGAGCACACCCGAGACGACGAAGGCGCCGAGCCGCTGACGGTATACGGAGATGCCGACCGCGGACGCGGCGGGCGCGTCCTCACGCGTGGCGCGCAGCATCCGCCCGAAGCGGCTGCGCTGATAGGCGAAGGCGACCCCGATTGCGACGAGCGCACCGATCGAGGCCTGCCAGAGGCCCGTCGTCTCGGGCACCGACGAGAACGTGTTGAGGCCCGGCCCGATCTTCTCGTAGTAACGCAGCACGTTGTGTGTGATCTCGAGCACACCGAACGTGGCGATGCCCGCCGCGAGCCCTGACAGGCGCATCAATGCGAGCCCGACGACGAGCGCGAACACGCCGCCGGCCAGCGAGGCGAGGAGAAGAGACGGAACATTCCCCACCGTGGTGGTACGCAGGAAGTGCGCGAGGTTGGGCATGATCGCCGGCTTCTCAGCGGTCGGAACGGTGAGGACACCGGCTGTCCACGCTCCCAGGGCGATGAAGCTCACGTGCCCGAACGACAGCACTCCCGAGTTGCCGATGAAGACATACAGGGCGACGACCATCGAGACCTCGACGAGCGAGTTGACGAAGTAGCCCTCACTCGACGCAGACACGAGCGTGCCGAGTAACGCCGCCGCGATGATGAGCAGACACGGCGCCGCCAACTGGGCGAGACCGGCGTGGCGCCTCATACGCGCTCCAGCTGGTCGCGGCCGCGCGTGAAGATGCCGTTCGGTCGGAAGAGTAGGACGAGGATCACGGCCGCGAACAAGATCGAAGGCAGGTACTGACTCTGCGTCGTCGGGAGCGCGCCGCCGAGGAGACCGCTCGCGAAGCCGATCGCGAAGCCGCCGAGCGTCGCAGGCACCGGCCGGTTCATCCCGCCGAGCACGACGCCCGCGAGCACGACGATCGTGTCGCGCAGCGCAAAATCGGGCGTCACAAGCGGTGTCTGGACGGTGAGCATGACTGCGACCACGGCGGCGAGCGCACCCGAGATCAGCACCGCACCGCCGATCACCCGGTTCGCGCGTACGCCCAACATGCGTGCCGTACGAAAGTCCATCGACGCCGCGCGCATCTGCAAGCCGACGGTCGTGCGCGTAAGGAGCGTCTGGAGGGCAAGGAGGCAGAGAGCTGCGACCACGACGGCGACGATCGCGATCTTGCGGATGTCGACGCCGGAGATGACCACGGGCCGGTTCAGCGGCGCAAGCGAAGAAGCGATCTTGCCGAGCGGGCCGAACCAGAGGAGCGCAATGCTCTGCAGCAAGTACGCAACGGCGAAGGTGGCGACGAGCATCACCGCCGGCGACTGCGTACGCAGCGGCCTGAACACGAGCCTGTCCATCACGAACGACAGTGCAAGCACCACCGCGAAGCAGAAGGCGATTCCAGCCCAGCCCGGCCAGTTCCATTGCGACGCGAACGCGAGCGCGTAGGCGCCGGCCATCACGAGCTGGCCGTACGCAAAGTTGACGAGCCGCAGGACGCCGAAGACGAGACCGATGCCGACGGCCATCAGCGCGTAGACCGCTCCGAGCGCGAGGGCGTCGGCGAGCGTCTGCCAGTCGACGTTGAGGATGGCGAGGATCACGAGAAGTACGCCGCCACGAGCTTCTCGGTGTCTGTCGCGTCGTCGCGGCCGAGCGTGAGCCGGAGCTCGCCGTTCGAGAGCACGTGACAGCGGTCGGCGAGCGCGATCGTCCGCTGCGCGCGCTGCTCGACGAGGAGGACCGCGAGACCTGTGTCGCGAATCGCGGCAAGCGCGTCGAAGACCACGTCGACGATGCGCGGGGCAAGCCCGAGCGACGGCTCGTCGAGGAGCAGCACGTCGGGCTCCGCGACGAGCGCGCGGGCGATGGCGAGTTGCTGCTGCTGTCCGCCCGAGAGCGCACCGGCCGCGCGGCGCCGGAACTCGCTCACGACCGGGAAGAGCTCATACGCGCGCTCGATCGCCTCGGCAGCGCCTGCTTGCGAGCGCCGCCCGGCGAGGCCGAGGCGAAGGTTCTCCTCGACCGAGAGCTCGGCGAAGATGCGCCGTCCCTCCGGTACGAGAGCGATGCCGCTGCGTGCGACGTCTTCCGGTTTCCGGTCGAGCAGCGAAGCGCCGCCGAGCAGGATGTCGCCGGCTGCGACGGGTGCGGAGCCCATGATCGCGTGCAGCGTCGACGACTTGCCGGCGCCGTTCGGGCCGATCAGGCCGACGATCTCGCCCGGCGCGACGGTCAGGGACAGGCCGCGGACTGCGCGGACTGCGCCGTAGCGAACGTCGAGGCCCTCGAGGGCGAGCGTGGTCATGCGGTCGGCTCCTCGTCCGTGTGTACGGCGCTCTCGCCGAGATACGCCGCGGCGACATCGAGGTTCGCACGAATCTCGGTCGGTGTTCCCTCAGCCAGCGACATGCCCTGGTCGAGCACGTAAATGCGGTCGCACACGTCCATGATCAGCGCCATGTTGTGATCGATGAGCAGCACACCGGCGCCGTGGTCGTCGCGCACCGAGCGCACCACGGCGGCGAAGTCCGGCACCTCGGCCTCCGGGAGACCAGCTGCGGGCTCGTCCATGAGCACGAATCGCGGCTGGCCGGCGAGCGCGCGGGCGACTCCGAGCCGGCGCTCGTCGCCGTGCGCGAGCGCGGCGGCAGGCATGTCGGCATACGCGTCGAGCCCGAGCAGCGCGAGCAACTCGTGTGAACGCAGTGCCGCGCCGCGTGCGCCGGCGCCCGAACCGAGGGCACCGACCTCGACGTTCTCCCGTACGGAGAGGGCGCCGAAGGCGTGACTGTGCTGAAAGGTGCGGGCGAGGCCGTGACGGCCGCGCCGGTGAGCCGACCAACCGGTGACGTCGCGGCCCTCGAGCTCGACAGTGCCCTTGGTCGGCCGGTCGAAGCCGCTGAGCACGTTCACGAGCGTCGACTTGCCGGCGCCGTTCGGCCCGATGAGACCGACGACCTCACCGCGGCGCACCTCGACGGTTACGCCTCGTAGCGCCTCGACACCGGAGAATGAGCGGGAGACGGAGGAGGCCCGGAGTGTTCCTCCGGGCCTCCCCTTCAGCTCGAGTGCTGTTTCCGACGCCACCAACCCGATTCAGATGTGTGGGACGACCTTGGCGACGATCATGGTGACGAGACGCGGGACGTTGTTCTGGATCTCCATCACCCGGTACTGCCGGCCGAACACGGTGTGCAGCGTCGGCGAGAAGCTCACGAGACCGGAGAGCGTCGGCACCTTCTTGAAGCTCTCCATCGTCGCCGCGAGCGTCGCACCGTTCGTCGAACCGTGCGAGCGGTTGATCGCCGCAACGACGCCGTCGATCGCCGCCGAGCCCGTGATGAAGCCGCCGGTGCCGGCCTTGATCTGCTTCGCGAGCTTGTTGATCGCCGGATTGGGATCGCCGCCGAACGCGTCGGCGAAGGTGAGGAAGAAGTAGTTCGTCACCTTCGGATCCTTCGGCAGCCAGTACGTGCCGTCACCGGCCCACGAATTGAGGATCGGCGTGTTGTTCCCGAGCGACCGCAGCCCGGAGACGAGCGTCGACAGCGCGCCGAACGCACCCGCGGTCGACGTCACGACGACGTCGGCGCTGACACCGTTCAAGCGGCTGACCGCGTTCGAGACATTCGTGCTCCCGAGCGACTGGTACGTCTCGTTGTCGACGATCTTGCCGCCGAGCTGCTTGAAGCGGGCGGAGAACGCAGCGGTCACGTTCTTGAAGTAGACGATGACCGTGTCGGTCGCGATCGCGGCCTTCCGCCAGCCCTTGTTCCAGGCGAATTGGGCCATCGCCGACCCCTCGTCCTGGGCGACGTTGCCGAAGCTGAAGGCCAGCTTGCCCTTCGGGCCGAAGCGCTTCGGCCCCATCTGGTCGGTGCCGATGCACGGCGCGACCGTGAGCTTGCCGGCGTCGATCGATTCCTGCACGACGGGCGCGGCAAAGTCGACGTCGCAGGTCGTGAACATGATGTTCGCTCCCTGGCCGAGGAGCTTGGTGGCGCAGGCCTTGGCGATCGCCGGCTTGTTGCCCTGGGTGTCGCAGGTCTCGATCTGAAGCGGACGTCCGCCGACGCCGCCCTTCGCGTTGATCTGCTTCACGCGCACCTGAGCGGCCGCGAGGGCGGGGCCGTCGAACGGCGCCATCGCGCCCTTCGAGTCGAACGCCCAGCCGATCACGATCGGTGACGCGTTCCTCGCCTGGGTACGCGCGGCCGCGGTCGCGGCGAGGACGAGCGCTGCGGCGGCGACAAGCCCGAGCGCGATCTGCGCTCGTGTGATTCGTGTCATGCCATCTCCTCTCCGGCCGCAGCGGACGCCGCGACCCTCCGTTCTCTGAAAATCGGCACGCCTCTCGACCCGCCGGGCTGGATCGTGTCACGGGTTTGACATCTGATCAAGTGTGGTTCACGCTCCACCCTCGGTGGAGACCCCGCTCCAGGTCAGCGAAGGAGGCGCCGTCCGACACCGGACGATGGCGGAGGCCGCCCTCGAGCGCCTGCGGGAGGCGATCATCATGGGCGAGCTCACACCCGGGACGCCGCTCCGGCTCGAGGATCTGGCGCGGTCGCTCGGGATGAGCATCTCGCCGATCCGGGAGGCGGTGCGCCAGCTCGAGGCGCTCGGCCTCGCGGAGCACGTGCCCCATCACGGCGCGAAGGTGATGGGGCTCGACGTCGAGGAGCTGCGCGAGCTGTTCTCGATCCGGCTCGCGCTCGAGAGCATGGCCCTGCGCCGGGCGGCCGAGCTGTTCGACGCCGCCGACGAGGAGGCGGCGCGGGCGCATCTCACCGCGTGCGACGCGGCGAGGCAGCGTGGCGACACGCGGGCAGGGGTGCGCGCTCATACGGCCTACCACTTCGCGCTCTACGACGCGGCGCGCTCGGGCTGGCTCCTGCGTCTGATCCGCCCCGCGTGGGACAGCTGCGAGCGCTACCGCCCGGTGCTGCTCACCGCCGGCGCCGCGCAGGACCGGCACGAGGAGCTCGACGTCGAGCTTCTGGAAGCGTGCACCGCGCACGAGCCCGAGCGTGCGGCTGCCGCGCTCAGAGAGCACCTCGAGCTTGCGACCGACATCTACGCGGTCGAGCTCAAGGGCCGAAGCATCTTCGCCTTCTAGGCGCACAGCACGAGCCTGAACGGAAGCTGACTACGTGGTCCGTTTGGGCTCATGCACACCCGATGAGGGATCCTAGAAGGCGCCCGCCGGCCGAAATAGAGGTCCTGCACCCCGATCACCAAGCCGGCTTGCGAACGAACACTCCTCAGAGACTCGACCCTGCACGCGCGAGCCGACGGCTCGCCGCTTGCCTCGGGCTCGCTCGAGACGAATCCGGCTTCACGCTCATCGAGATGATCATGACCGCGGTCATCCTGGCGATCATCGCGGTGCCGATCTCCGGCGTCCTGCTCGCGGCGGCGGCCGAATCGAGCGTGGCGCGCGAGCGGACGGCCTCCGACCAGCTCGTCCAGGGGAAGCTCGAGGCGATCCGGACGCTCTCCTACGCGCAGGTCGGGCTCACCGGCGGCAACCCGCCGGGAACCCTCACGGCGAGCGTCTCGGCAGGCCTCCCGAGCGGGGAGCAGGTCACTGTCACGACCCAGGTGACCTACGTCTCCGACCCGATTCCGACGGCGTACGTGACACAGGCCGACTACAAGAAGGTCGTCGTGACGGTGAAGCGCTCGAGTGACGGCAAGCAGCTTGCGCAGGACGTGACCTACGTCGCGTCCGCCTCCGCACCGCCGCTTGCCGGAACGCACTGGGTACAGATCAAGCGGCAGGTGGTCGACGCGCTGACGACCTTGCCGATCGCCGGCGCAAGCGTGGCGCTGACCGGCGGCCCCCCGAGCTTCGTCAACCGCACAGACGTCACCGACGCCTCGGGCACGGTGCTCTTCCCGGCGCTCGACAGCAGCATCTTGATTCCCCCACCGAACTACACGCTCACCCCGACGGCGACGGGCTATACGGTCTTTCCTGACGACATCGCGCCGATGACTCCCGAGCAGGTCGGCGCCTCGCCGGGGCTGATCTCCACCGCGACCATCCGCATGTATCTGCCGACGTCGCTCACGGTGAACGTGCAGGCGTCGAACGGCACCGCATACACGGGCGGCGCAACCGTCTCGGTCGAGTCGTCGCGCTGCGGGGTCGCCACGGTGACCATCCCTGTCAATCAGAGCTCGACGACGGTCTCCAATTGCCAGTGGGCGACGGGGAAGACTGTTCCGCTGGTGCCGAACGTGCTCGGCCAGACGCCGAACTTCGACAAGTACGGCGTGACCGCGTGGTCGACGAGCGGCGGCTTCTGGGGCGCGGCGACGCCGTTCACCGTTCCGAGCGGGTATCCGACGACGCTCACGCAGACGGCGACCGTGAAGTTCAGCGCAACGACGTACGGCACGACTAAGCAAGTGACGGTGACGGTCATGAAGGGAGGCAGCACCGACGCGAACGCCCGGGTCAACGTAACGGGTGGACCGGCGGGTGTGTACCTCTACGGCACGACCGCGGCGAACGGAACGGCGACCTTCACGATCCCGGTCACGTCGACCTCGAGTACGTACACCGTCAGCGCCAACGATCAGGGTGCGACGTCGGGAACGACCACCTTCAGCGCCTCCACCGGCTCTCCGGCCACGATCGCGTCCACGGTGACGATCAGTTGATGCGGATCCGCAGCGAGAAGGGCTTCACGATGGTCGAGCTCCTGGTCGTCATGCCGATGCTCGTCATCATGCTGGGCGGCCTGACGCTGACGCTCGTGAACATGATGCGCACGAACAACCAGACGCAGGAGGAGACGACGCTGCAGGCTCAGGCCCGCGCGACGGTCAACACGCTGGCGACCGACGTCCGAGAGGCCTTCGTCGGCGATGGAACCGACCCGGTGCTCACCGCGACCGCCACGTCGATCACGTTCGAGTCTCCAGACCGGTACCCGACGACGACGAACGGAACGAACGAGTCGTCATTCCACCTGCGCAAGCTCACGTACACGCTGACGAGCGGGGCGCTCCAGGAACAGCTCATGACCAGCACGAACACCTTTCCCACCGCGCCGCCTTGGGCTTGGCCGGGGACGAGCGGCCCGTGGAACACGCTCGTCGGCTCGGTGACGAACACCGACGTCTTCACGTACTACACGGCGGCCGGCGCCCAGACGACTCCCCCGACCGCGCTCGGCTTCCCGATCGCCGACACGACCGGCATCCGCGCCGTCGGGATCAAGCTCACGCTCTCCACGCTCGGCGCGCAGGCGAAGACCTTCACGGTGACCGATCTCGTCGCGCTCAGGGAGACCGACTCGTGATGTTGACCCTACGCAACGACGAGCGCGGCTTCGCCATGGTGATCGCGCTCGCGCTCATGGCGTTGATGACGATCATCTCCGTGACACTGCTGACGGTGACAGGCAGCGAGACCACCCGGAGCAGGCGGGACGCGAAGGTGACAGACGCCTACCAGGCCGCCGAGGCGGGCACGAACGCCTACCTCTCCGATCTCACCGAGAGCACTGTCTTCTTCAATTCGTATCTCGCAAAGGGCGAGGCGACGCGGACGGACAGCGGCAGCGTCACACACGCAAGCAGCAACTCGTCCGACGTCGCCTGGAGCTCGGGCAGCACCTGGACGTACAAGACGCCGCCGGCGAGCGACACGGGCTGGTACGACCTCGGGAACGGCTACGAGTACCTCCTCCAGGTCGTTCCGGCGAATTCCGGCCTTCAGCAGAGCCAGGCGCAGGTGATCACGCGGATCGACGTGATCGGCCGGCCCAAGGGAAGCGCCGACCAATCCACCTGGCGGACGATCGAGACCATGATCCGGCCGTCGAGCCTCACCGACTTCCAGACATTCACCGCGACAAGCGTCACGTACAACTCGGCGGCGACGACGACCGGGCCGATCTTTGTCGGCGAGGACAAGAACGGCACTCCCGGCACTCTGACGCACGACGGGACGGCGAAGGCGAACCTCTACTCGGAAGGCACGGTAGGGGGCTCCACGACGTACACGAACGGCGCGAAGAAGTACGACATGAACTCGAATCCGACGGCGCTCTGCAAGCTCAACAACTGCAACGCGGTTCAGTTCAGCTCGTTCCAGTCGTCGATTACGACCGTCGCGGGCGCGGCCGCAGCAGGGGGCATCACGCTAGGCGCAAAAGACAACTCGAATGCGGCGCTGAGCGGCCAGAGCTACAACGTCGATGCCTGGAAGCTCGCGTTCCAGGCGAACGGGACGATCCTCATCTCGTCGTGCAAGCTCTATTCGCAGAAGGTCAACAACGTCACGACGACGTGGACGGACTACGACGGCAGCAACGCGCCGGTATGCGGGACTGCGACGTCGTACAACGTGCCGAGCAACGGTGCGATCTCCTCCGCCGCCGACGTTCTCGTCTCGGGAGTCGTGAAGGGCAAGGTGACCGTCGCATCGAGCGGCGACATCGTGTTCGGCGGCGACACGACGTACAACGTGAACGGCACCGACGTCCTCGGCCTCGAAGCGCAGGGGACGATCTACGTCGCGCAGTGGGCCGTGACCGGAGCGACGCTCAACCTCTGGGCTGCAGAGCTCGCATTGAACGGCCCGTTCGAGGCCGACCCGAGCTACAACGGATCGGCGACCGCGACGATGAACTTCAACGGCTCGACGGCGGTATACGGCGGTGGGAACGGCGCAATCATCTTCTCGAACCTCTTCGCGCACCGAAACTACATCTACGACAACAACCTCAAGTTCCTGCAGCCGCCGTACTGGCCGACCCTGGGCAACGCCTTCACCGTTCTCGTCCAGCGCGAAGTCGGCTGAGCCGGGAGCGTCACCGGCGAGCGGCCGCCGCAAGCGAACCCCGAGCGCTCAACGGCCGGCGACCGCTCGAAGCTTCGTGACCGCCCGTCGCGAAAGCGGCGGCTTCAGCAACTCCTGTGCGACGAGCGTGCCGGAGCCGGCGCCGAGGCCCGGACCGGGCCACGTGCTCGCACCGATGTGGAAGAGCCGCTCGACCGCCGTCGCGTGGCCGGGAGCGCGCGGGAACGGCCGCCACAGGAAGTTCTGGTCGAGTGAGAGCGCGCCGCCGTACGGGTCGCCGTGGCGGAGGTTGACGTTCAGCCGCTCGAGGTCATGCGGGCCGAGCACCACACGCTGCAGGATCGACGACTCGAGGTTCGGCAGGTGCCGCGCGAGCCGCTCCTGGATGCGGTCGGCGTACCGCTCGCGAAGCTCGTCGTTCCAGGTCCCGTCGCCGACGTCGATCGTTCCCGCCGCATCGCCCTTCGGCACGCGCGGCAGCTCCTGCAGCTGGATCCAGAGGATCCCCTTCCCGTCGGGCGCCCGCGACGGATCGATCGTCAGCGGCTGGCCGACGACGATCGTCGCCTCTGCGGGCAGCAGGCTGCGCTCGGCTTCGTTCACGGCCCGTGAGACGCCGTCGAGCCCGGGCGTGACGTGGACGATCGCCGTCCGGCCGAGCCGCTCGTCGCCCTCCCAGCGCGCAGGCTCGGAGAGG
>Ga0265319_1001134_pt1 | contig 16544 bp, 28 predicted proteins | sample 4824metaG_FD_192443 | JGI IMG/M metagenome (GOLD analysis project Ga0265319, IMG submission 192443) | Rhizosphere microbial communities from Carex aquatilis grown in University of Washington, Seatle, WA, United States - 4-8-24 metaG | ecosystem: Host-associated > Plants > Roots > Rhizosphere >...
CCGCGCATTGTCATCCCCGGTGGCAAACGCGGTGTTAAGGTGATTGTGCCGCCGCCATGCCCGTACAAACTCACGCGCCAATTCCTGTTGCGCTGGATATGGGAAGATGGCTACCACGATGGCCTTACAAAAAGGCTCACCCTGCCGGTGATGGAAAAGGAATGCGAGGTGCAAGAGCTTTACGCCATGGTGCGTGACCTTGTGCTGGCGCGGGAAGATGGCCAGTGGTTCACCTTTGAATGCCACGTGCAACGGCGCGGTGATGATGTGTTTATAGGCAATCCGTCTTTGACGTTTGAAAGACTGAAAGCCGCCAGCCGCTATTTTAACGGTGGCACTCAATGAAAAAGATCAAGGGAAACGGCAGGCCGCTTAACCCACGGATCGGCCAGCTTTGGTATGAGCCTGCCAGTGGATCAATGCGCAAATGGGATGGCGCTAAGTGGGCGGAGCTTAACGGCAGCAAGGCACTGGCTGATGCAGTGCGGGATATTTGTAAGGAGGATGACAATGCAAAATAATTCAAAGGTGGTGCCGATCCGCCCACTGGAAATAAATAAGGTGTGGGTTGATGAAATGGCGGATGAGCCGCCAGCCATCGCCACAGCCATAGGTAAGTTGCTGCGCCGGGTAATCATCCTTGCAATGCGCTTGGCGGCGATGATCGGCGTGATCACCGTTGTGTTGCTGCTGGCCGGATGTGCCGGTGGCCGGGATGTGGATCAAGGCAATGGCATCCACGTGATCAGCTATACTGAGGAAGGCACCGTGCTTGGTGTTGCGCCGGGATGGTACGGCGCGGTGTCCGGGCGGCTCATGGATGATGCCAGCGCTGCCTGCCCTGCAGGGTACACGCCGTTAAGCACCAAGGTAATCCGTGGCACGGATACGTCCGTGATATGGGTGGTGAGGTGCCAATGAGCGAAGCTTTAATAGTGTCGTGCATGTGGCTTGAATTTAATTACGGCACGCGCCGTTTTGAGCCGGTAAGCGAAACGCCTACCATCCTACCGCATCGTGAAACAGCGCGGATGCTTTTAATAACCTTCCCTTCCGGCTGGGTAAAGCGTGCGCGGAAATACGGAAGGCGCGGCGGCAAGGCTCTATCAGGTGATTGCGAATACCTGCCGCTCCACGGAAGCGGATACAAGCTATCATGGAATCCTGAATTATACACTATCAAACAATCCAACTGAGAAAGGCAACACTATGAATAAAGAACGCCGCAAGGCCATTGAAACTGCGCTGGATGCACTGGATGCGATCATGGCGGATATTGACACCATCGCCAGCGAGGAGCGCGAATACTACGATAACATGCCTGAGAATATGCAACAAGGTGACAAAGGCCAACAGGCAAGCGATGCAGCGGATGCGCTTGAGCAAGCGCGTGACGATGTGGAAACAGCAAAAGATAATCTGCTGCAGGCTATACAATGACACAACACAAACAGCCTGATGGCCTTGAGCCGGGTATCTACTTCAACCTGCCTGAAAACGCTTACCACAGTGATAGTGCGCTATCGCACGGTGGCATGGTGTACCTGCTCAAGTCTTGGTACGATTACTGGGAAAATTCCACCTACAATCCTGAGCGTGAAAACGAGCCTACGGAGGCAATGAAGTTTGGCACCCAGTGCCATGAATTTCTGCTCAATGAAAAAGATTTCTTCCGCAAGTATTGCGTGGCCGGATCAAAAACGTGGACTAAAGACAAGGTGACGATGGCAAGCCACCAATTCAAAAAGGTGAAGCGGTCTATTGATGAGATCAAAGCAGTGCAGGGGGCGTATGCGTATTTCACCAACGGGATGCCTGAGGTGACTATCATCATCGTTTGCCCGATCACCGGCATCCGGCTGCGCATCCGTATTGACTACCTGCGGTTTTTCGGCGGCATTGATTACAAGCGCTGCAAATCCATTGAGGATAACCAGCTTGGCTGGTTCATCGCGGATCACGGCTATGACATTCAACAGGTGCTTTATCAGGATGTGATACTGGAAGCCAAACGCCTGCTGCGTGCTGGGAAAATCAAACTGTTTGGCACGCATGATTTGGTGTGGCTGAAAAAGTTTGCTGATAATGAAAGCGCACACTTCCGCTTTTTCTTCCAGCGCTCAATGCCACCGTACATCTTCACCATTAAAAACATGGATGATGATATTTTATCTAACGCCCGTGTTGCCATTGAGGATGCCAAGGATCGGTACCTGAAATGGATGGCGGTGTACGGCATAGCAAAGCCGCCTGCAGGCAACGCCGATACCACCACGCTATCTATGTACCACATGCCACGGCGAATCATTGACCGTGGCGCTCAACCTTGAAAGGATTACCAATGACTGATTCACCAAAAATTAGTGTTTGTGCACGCCGGAATCGGAAATCTCAGGCCATAAAAATGGCAGAGGAGCATATTAAGGTTAACTTGCCTGCCGTGCAAGAGGCGCGGCCATCTGCTGTGTATGACGCTACCCGGCAGGTGGTTGATGTGATCCGCACCGCCGTGAGTAACCCAAAGCTTGATGTGCGGAAGATGCGCGAGATCATGGATATGCAAATGGAAATGATGCGCTTTCAGGCGGAGCTTGCCTATAACGCCGCCATGAATGCCTGCCAAGGCGAGATACCACAGATAGAAACTAACAAGCGGAATGATCACACCAAAAGCAACTACGCCAACCTTGAGGGCATTGATACCATCATCCGCCCGATCACGCGCAAGCATGGCTTTTCACTGGAATTTGACACGGAGCACATGGAAGGCGGAGTGAATATTATCTGCTGGGTGCGGCACGTTGATGGCCACAAAGAACGCCGGACGCTGGCAGGCAACCTTGACCTCACCGGCAGCCAAGGCAAAGCCAACAAAACCAGTATCCAAGGCACCGGCTCCACGGTGTCGTACCTGCAGCGGTACCTTACCAAGCTCATCTTCAACATCATCATCAAGGGTGAGGATACGGATGGCAACAAGGATAAGCCTGATGCAAAGCCTCAGGATGAATTTGCGGCGGCGGTGCGCGGCGATCACGGCGGCAACCAAAAGCTGCTTGATGATGCTGAGGCGCTTATCGTCAAATTATCCGGGCTGGGAAAGAAAGCTGACCGGATCGCGCTGATCAATGGCAACCTGCCGCTGATACAGGCATTGGCCAAGGATGGCCATGAAAAGAGAATCCAAGAGCTTCACGCGCTGGCAGATAAGGGCGCATGACAATGGCAACCAAACAAACGGAATTGTTACGAGAGATCGGCAGGATCACGGCGGAGCTTCACCGCGCCGGGTTGAAACCTGCCGTTATTCACGGCAAAGAAGTCAAGGCCATGGCGGTGAAATACACCACAGTGATAAAAATAACGGATGGCTTTTCACGATCATCCCTTGAGGCAGGCGGCGATTCAACCACCTCAATGGAAGATGCCTACTTAAATGCGCTGCTGAATTTCTGGCAGGGATTAACAGGCGGTACACATGAAAAATAAAACAGAGCTTAACCCCATTGATGTGCAGATTGGCAAAACGCTCAAGATGATCCGGCTTGATAGGAAGCTCACCCGTGCGCAGTTAGGCGCGGCGCTTTCGGAGCCTATCAGCCAACAGGCCATTGAACGGTATGAAAATGGTGCCAACAGGATCGCGGCAAGCACGCTGGTGGAGCTTACGCGCATCCTGAAATGCAAGGTGGCTGATTTGTTGGCCGGGGTGGAAAACACCATCAAGGCATTTGAAGATATTACCCTAGCGGATCGCAAGAGCATCAACCTTTTGCAGCACTATCAGGCAGTGGACATACCCGAAATTCAAGAGGCGATCCGTAACCTCACCAGCGCCATTGCCTTAGGACTCGCAAAACATTTTACAAGGAGCAAACCACATGAATGATTTACCTCTATTTGAACAGGCGAAATTCCACGGCGCTGGCTACGATGCCGCCAAGGATCATGCGCGGCTCACCGGCCAGCTTAAAAAGGTGCATGACATACTGATTGCGGCGATGGATATAGATAGCCTGCTGCCGCGCATGTTGTCATTGCGTGACATATCCGGGCGCACTGGCGTGCCTGAGGCAAGTGCATCAGCCTGCCTGCGCACGCTGCGCAACCAATTTGGCTTTGTGATTGATAAGCAACGAGTGAAAGAACACGGCGGCACATGGGTGTACTGGATCAGTGGCGGCGGGATGGGTGAATACAGCCGGAAGCCACGCAAGATGAAGCCTATAGGCGATCCGGCGTTGTTTGGTGAAATGATGCGTTGCGTGTATGCCATGGCCCATGGCGGCTATTCTAGTTTTGGCTTGGCCAGAAAAGATAGTGATGAAGCTCTGGCAATGGCGCAAGCTGGTGGCACATGGCTTGCTGACTTAGCGCACCGCATCAATCATAATCTGCATTACTAACCTCAACCACAAAGGAGCCTACCAATGGAAACACAACGCGAAGCTTTAATAAGGGTGATCGGCCAGATCATTGAGATTGATACCGGATCACGCAAGGTAGCGCAGTGCGCGGATGCGGCCATAGCAATCTGCGGCCTGTACCATCCGCCAAAGCCGCTGGTGGTGATCGGCATTGATCCGGGTGCGCCGGAAGGTGATGTGACGGTACACACGCCGGTACCTGAGGTGCGGCCTGCGGTAGTGCAAACGGTAGCGCCGCGCATCCCTCTGCTGCAACGCATCTTCCTACCACGCTAACCGGGAAGCAAAACTGTGAGCCTCACCACACACATAAAAACCCCCGCCTCATTTTCAGAGGCGGGGTTTACCAGATGGAGTCTGGGTAAATTAGGCTGCGGTACCTGCCGCGCCTTCCGTACCGGTACCGGCATCCGTCTTGGCGGCATCAGCCCCAGCGGTATCGGTAGCGGCAGGCGGAGTAGAAACGGCCAGCTTTTCCAACAGCGAGGTAACAACGCCCTGCAGTTCGGAAACGGTGGCTTCATCCGTGGTGATATGCGTTTGCATTTCTGCAACAGCGTCTTTGGTTGCCTGATCATCACCGCCGCCTTGCGCGATGGTAGAGATCAGAGAAGTGGCTTTGTCAAAAAATGCGCTCATGGCTTTCTCCAATTGTTGAAGGTTAGAAACATCGTGGCGGTGACTCATAAAAAAGTACCTCTGTCAACGGTGCTACCACAATATACTTTTTCATCCCCTAATTCAAGCAGGTAGTTTATGAAGAAAATGACTGATGCAGAGCTTACGGAAAAACTTGAGAATGGCGAGTTGTGCGCTATCTGCAATGAAGAATTGATTGAGGATTATGGCTGGCCAATAGCGTGCGAGGATTGCGGTGGTGATGCTCTGAAAACCGGGATTGATGAACAATGACACAACAGCAACAGCTAATCGCAATGCTTGAGCAAGCCGGTGAGAATTTTGATGTAAGTGAAGGCACCTACGTTAACGTGCGTGGATGCCTTTTCATATTCCATGTAAACGGCGACCTTAAAGAAGTTTGGGGCAGAGGCGATTATGATGGTGGCTGCTGATGGCTAAGGCACCAACCAAGAAACAACGTACCCGGTGGAATCGGCTAACTGCCTTAGGCTGCATTACGTGCCTACTACTGGGGCATCACGATACGCCTGCCGGTATCCACCACTGTGACACGGGCGCAGGTGGCCGGAAGGATCACGATAAGGTGCTACCGCTATGCCACTACCATCACCAAGGAGATCAAGGGCTGCACACCCTATCCCGCCCGGTATGGGAGCCGTTGTACGGCACAGAGCAATACTTGATGGCTTACGTGGCATGGTTGCTGGGTGAGCTTAAACATAAACCTGATAACGGAGGGATACTATGAATACGGTTAAACGGCAGATGATGATAGCGCTGGTGCAGCAAATCCACGCTGATGTGCAGAAACTAAACGATCAAATGAGGAAGTGCGCGGAATGGGGTATTAGCACTGAGTTGATGCTTGATAACCACGCCGATCCGCAAACAAATACTTTCTTCCAAGAGGCCAAGCCAGCGATAACGCTGCCAGTTCTTTAGGCGGTACACCCGCCAAGCGCGGCGGCAAGCTGGCGCTCATACCCCTTGCGCAGTTCGTTTTCAGCGGCCAGCGCCTTAATACGTGCCACCATGCCTGCATCCTTGGACAAGGCCAGCGTAGGCCATGCCGGGTGCGATGGTACCTTGACCGCGCACGGCTCTGATACCGGCACATCAACATTGATTGGTTTGTAAATGGTGCGCTCCGCACAGCCTGTTACGGCCATGGCCATCAGCAACACGGCACCAACTGCCAACCACTTAAAAAGTTTTTTCATGGCTGCAGCCCTCCGTAATAGTGATCAATCACCTGCTTGCTCTGCTGGCACTCATCACCGGTTGCTCTGAATTTTAGAATATCCGCTGCCCGTGTGCCGGATAGAGCAACAGCGCCACGGGCAGCATCCAGCGCCTTAGCGCTTTCCGCGATGCGTGCATCTGAATCCACTTTGAGCTTGGTTACTGCGGCATTCTGCTGCGCCAGTGAAGCGGTGAGTTGTGCGTTGGCTTCCGTGATTCCGTCTATGGTGATTTTGTCTGCGGCAACCTTGTCATCAAGGAATGAAATGCGGAAGTGCTGCACAGCTACGGTGATGGATGCGGCGATAAGCAAAGCGCCAAGGAAGGTGGCAAGCTTATTACTTTTCAGGATCAGTAGCAGAGCTTCCAGCATCGCGGTATTTCCACTTCAATAGGTTGGTAAGAACATGGCTTCCGGTTACTGTAGCACCATAGGCGCTGAATAGCCACACATCCATTGGCGCAGGCTGGTGCAGCACTATATACGTCATCACCGCCTTGCCGAAAATATCACCTATCTTGCTGGATGAAAGCTTGCCGGTAACGCTATCGCAGATCAGATCAAGCAGGCATACGTTGTACGATCCCCAGCGTATCATGCGGCCAGCGATCCGCCAAATCCCGTGTAAGCGTCACGCAATGTGGCAAGTGTGTTTTCATGCTGGCCGTATCCCGCACCCGGAAGCGAAGCCCAGATGTTTGAGCACGCCGCAACAGCCTCATCAAATTTGCCTGCGCCTATACCAACAAGCGCATGGCGCTCACGTATCTGCTGAATAGCGATCAAGTCTTGTGAAGCCGGGGAGAAATCCGGCAGGGCAAGCTGATCACGATACGCCAGCCAGTATTTATGCAAAAGCTGGTACCGGCCTGCAGCGGTTGATTTAAGGCCATGGCCAAGATCAACCAGCACGTTTGGGTGCTCCGTGTACGGCTCAAACAGCGTGCCGCCAACAATGACGTTGTAGCCATCCTGATCACCACGGTTAATGGTGCCTTCGCTGGTGGCGATCATGTCAAGAAACGCATTGAGGTTGGCGCTGATAGTTTCTTTGGATGCACTCATTTAGTGGCCTCCCCATTTTATTCCAAGCAACGCCAGTGCGCCAAGGAAGATTGCGGTTAATGTCAGCTTGCCAGCATTTTCAGCGGCACCCGTTTTTAACGCTGCGCTCATGCGCTCACTGTCAAGGCGCTTATCACGCAGGTAATAAATATCTTTGTGGAAGTCACGCACGTGATCATCGTTAAGCACATCCGCGCCAATCACCTTGCTGAATAATTTTATGAAAGTCTTTTCCGTTTGGCTGGCGACATTCTCCGCTACCTCATACATCGTTGGCTTGAGCATCACCGGCAGGGAATCATTGTACCGATCCACCGCCTCGGTTGCCGCATCCCGCGCTATAAGTGTGACTTCCGCCTTGGTAATTTCCGTCATCTTCATATCCCCAACGCTATGTTTAATCCGCGAATGCAGCCATACATAAATTCCGCGAATAAAACGCCCTTTCCTGCCGGGGCGATAACACCGGCAAACCAGTACACCGCGCCCATGGTGGCGCATACCGGTAGCAAATAGATTGCGTGCGGGTTGAGATACATAAGCAACGCGAAGGTGGCAATATCAAACAGGCCGCGAAAGCCCTTCATAATAACGCCACGCAGCTTGTTGCGCGAGGATGATGCGGTGGTTGATGCAGGTACGGTGATAGGCACCAGCAACGTGCCGATCCACTGAATCCAGCGTGGGTATTTATCGGGATCGTACAGGCCGGTGACTTCATCAAATGACCAGCCAAAACAAAACCACAAGGCGCTGCCTGCGGTAACGGCCAGCCACGCATACACGCTGTGCAGAATATCAAATCCTAATTCATTGGCAAATAGGCCGGAAGCTATGCCCGGAATCACGCAGCGGAATATCAGCCTGCCGTTGAAGGGATCGGGCGTGCCATACACATCATCAAGGCGGCCACCGATCATGTTGCAGATGCCGATCAGGAAAGAGAATAATGTGATAAGGCCAATGTGCATAAGCCCTCAGTTATCGGCTGGAAGCGGTTTATTTCCGTCTGCTGCCCATGCGAGATAGGCTTGATAATCGCGGTTGCCTTCAACCGGGGGGATTGTGGCACTATCAGAGAGTCTAATAATATTTCCATCGCTGGTAAGTTGGTAGTTTTCCATAAATTAAATCTCCGCGTCTGCTGCCCAGTGGATACGATTTACAGCGCCCGCCGCGCCAGCCGCGCCTGATATTTGGAAAGATGTGTCACCGATATTTCCCACCGTCACCGTCCTATCTGCGGTGTTGGTAGTATCGCGCCAATTCGCGTTGGCGGCAGATGGATTGTAAGTGGTGATCGTTGGCCCTGTTCGTTTCTGTCTCATGGGGACGCTACAACCAAAGGTGCCGGTAGCGCCAGTAGGAAGATACACGGCAACTGCGCCAAGAAGTGATGCGGAATTTTGTGCAGGCGCGGTGGTGGTTACAAAGCTTTTTTCATAATAAAATTTGCAAATATCCATTTCAGCTTCTACCGGGCGATACTCAAAGGGCGTTGCCGTTGGCCCCGGCTCAAGCTGGATACCTGTGATGTAGAAATTGTCATCTGCGCCTGCGGTACCAACTGGGCTAAACGCCCACCAAGCGGCTATCTGCGTTACTGTTGATGCCAACGTTACCGTGTGTTGGAAACGCTGCCACGATGTTGTGAGAGTGTCACTTGTATTAATGGGGTTTGCCGCACCTGTCCATGTCCCGGCTGGGCCACCTGTACCCTGCTGATCAGTACCGGTACCAGTGCTTAATAACACCGATATAGCGCTGGAGGCAGATGAATAGTTGTTACCTGCTTTTGCATAATAGGAAAGTGTGACTTGCTTACCGGCAAGAGGTATTGAATTTGTGGTGATAAGCGCCTGCGCCAGAATAATCTGGTTGATAAGCGCCGATCCGTTTGTACGACCAACGCGGCAACACCATCTAAAGCCAGTTGGCACGCTGGCATTCTGGCCAAGCGATCCGGCTGCGGAAGTACCCATTTGTGCCATAAACCGATCCGGGCCACCGTAGGCCATGGTGGTAGTAAGGGCATAGCTGCCGTTGGTGCTGGCATCACGCTGCCATAAGCGAATATCACCATTGATGATGCTGTTGCGGTATCCGGCAAGCTGGCCTGCGCCAGCCACAACCGGCATACCTGAAATGGGATTGTAGCTGAGGCAGCGCCAGTTGCCCGATCCAAGATATTCAAACGTTGCGGTATCGCCTGCAACAGTGGTGATGCTGGCCGATCCGGGCAAGATCAGCGATGTGGAATTGTACGTTAAGATCAACGCGCCGGTGAAGCGCACGAAATAAACCGGATTCAATATGCTGGCCGTTGATCCAAAGCCGGTGATGGTGGTGGTGCCGCTGATCGCCAGCATGTTTGAAAGCTTAGTGCCAAGATCGGTGGTGGTTGCGGAGGCAATCGTTATTTCCGCATTTGTCATGGTGAAAGGCGATCCGTCAATACGGTACCAGTTTGATCCGTCACATTCCCATGTTTGCAGATCGTACTGATTCATCATGTTCTGCGTAAGCGCACCATCCAGCGTTTCTGATGCGTTGGCATCAATGATGATCGCATTGGATGGCGTAGAATCCGTGCGCTTGATGCTGAAAAAGAATCCTGCGGTGGCGGTAGCTGCGGCAAGTAGCGAAGCCGTGACCGCACCACCGGCTGCAGACACCATAAACGTTTTACCCATGTCACCCAGCGCAACGCTGAATGATGCGGATTTGGATGGTGTCATGGCGTTGGAAAGCGTAGCGCGTATCTGCCAGCTTGCATTGCTGCTATCGCGCTGCTTGAGCACGCCGTTGGTGGTATCAGCCCACCACTGGTAGGCATAGGTGGTGCCGGGAGCGGAGGCACCGGATTGCACGGAGCCGCACGCCTGTAGCGCCGTATTCAGATCAGCGCGGGTTGAGGGGAACGACTCATTGGCAATTGATAGCGTGCTCTGTGTCATGTCATCCTACCAGTATGAAGCGTTTTAATTCCGTCAAGGCACGCGCTCGGATTTTTGTTAGCTCCGCCATGGCCGTGGATGGATCAATTGCCGATTCCCGCACATCAAATATTTCCTTGATGAGATCGGTGGCCAGCGGTGATGGCGTACCAAGAAGGCTTTGGCGGGATGCGTACATGGTGAGCTTGTCCACCAGTTCATTGCCGAAATCGGCGTATGTTTCCCATGTGATTTCTACAGCGTGGTATTCTTTCGGCGGTAAATCTTTTACCATCCATTCATGCGCGTGCTCTACAAAGCTGGCATCACTCGTTTCCGAAAGCTCTGATAATTTATCATGCCACAATTTAGGCACCTGCTTTCCTGCGCTCTTGATGTGCGCAATACGCGCCTGCAACTCATCAACTACGCGGCCACGTAGTTTGGTGCTTTCGTTGTCCATAGGCCGGAAATCTTTTTTTTCTGATGCCATTTAATAACCCTTTGCATACCAGACAATATTGCGAACAACGTACACCCCGGAATTTAGCACACCCACTTGAAAATTGGAAGCCGTAACATTGGCAAGCGGCACCACTAATTGATCACCGGCCTGCGCATCGTTGATAATTCCTACCACAGTTGGTGCGTGCGTAAAGGTTTTATTGTAGGTGACGGTGGCTAATGTGCCTGCTGATGTGGCAAAATTCCCGCTATCGGTAACATCAGGCACATCCACCGTTGCCGATAGCGCGGAAATATCGCACTGGTACGCCGGATCAACAGAGGCAACGGTGAGCTTAAAATCAAAGCCGCGTGCTGTGAAGTACCCCGCAACAAACGGCATCCACGCGCTCCACGTGGGCGATCCGTTTGGATTATCGTTTGTGGTGCGGATCAGCATTTGCACGGTGATGCCAACAATGCCGGTGCCATCAAACAAGCCTATGGCATCATCAAAGTTTCCGCTGCGTGAATCAAAGAAATCTGCGGAGTTATATATTGTCAAGGCTATGCTGGTTGTCACCCAGCATTTTGCAACTGCGCCTGCGTCAATCTTTGTGCTTTGGAAAACGTAGCTGCCTGTTACCTGCTGGCCAACCAGATTTCCCTGATCAAAATTTCCAAGCGCGGAATCAAAGTTACCTGCGCCTGAGTCAAATAAGCCGCCGCCATCCAGCCTGAGTACGCTATCTATGGCGATCATGTTGGTTTTTGTGCCGGGGAAGGTGGTATCTTCTTGCGAGGTGGCCACCACGTTGAGGTTAAAAATCTGCGTGTTATTGATAACGATCATGGCCGCATTCAGGCTTTCATTCCCTGTGCTATCCACAAACTTTGCCATGTATGTGCCTACCACCAGCGGCACATGCACCTGCGTGGTGATGCCCGGTAATTGATCGCAAATATCGCGTGCGTTTGTCCACGATGGCGTAACAATATCCGGCGTGTGGCGAAGGCGCACGGTACCAGCAATCTTAACGTCAAGATCAACGGCAGCATCCCATGAGGCCGTGGCATCGTTACTGAGCGACACAATACTAAAATTTGTCATGTCCACCGGACGCGCAGATAATCCTTGCACCGTTACAGTGCTGTTGGCATATACCGATTCCTTACCAAATAGCGTGATGCCCTTCACGCGGATGTTGTACTGGCCCGGTGCCATATCAAAAATGGTGGCGGTGACATCCTGCGTTAGCGGCATGATCGTGTAGGCGCTGGCACCTACAGTTTGGTACTCAACCTGATACTGCCGCACCAGCGCATCAGGCGATGCTGAATAAGCCACTACGCCCTTGGCCTTCACGCCGGTACCGTCTGTGGTGCTGTATAGCGCTTCCGTTAGAATTGGCGCACCGGGAGGCTGCGGCAACGTACCCTTATTGATCGGCGCGGATAGCACGGCGGAAGGCGCGATTTCCTGCGTTGTTTCATCAAACGTATAAACGCCGGAATCTGTTTGATGCGCGATAATGTCAAATGTCAGCGCAAGCACGTTGGCAACTTTGCGCGGCACGAAGCTAAAATCTGATACCTCATAAATCTTGGTGGCACCTGAAAAATAATTCACGTGCGAAAGATTGAATGTACCGGTGGCCTGTACCTGCATTGCTGAAAAGCTGCCGGTAAATTGCACGGTACGCTGGCGGCGGTTGCGGTTAAGCTGGATGCGTGCGATGCGTTGCGCGGTCTGTGCGCGTGAGGTAAGGGTTAAATCCAACTGCGCAACAATCGGTATGTTTTTATCCTCTGTCAAATAGGTGCTGTCACTCACCAGTGGATAGGTGCTTGTCTGGCCAAGGTTGGCAGGCGAAGTATAAAGCCCCTGCACACGGTTAAAGCGCTCCCGGCGCGTCATCTTGGTTTGCGTGCTGATCGCGCCATGGCAATCTTTTTCCGTAAGCGACACATCAGGTGCAACGTACACACCTGCTTTCATCAACCACTGGCCACCTACCATGATGAAATCACCCGCCATTGAAGAAAGCAGATTGTTGATTACATCGCTGGGGATCATTCCGGTATTCATTGCACCGTTTGCCGTGTAGCGCGGCTCACCGTTTTTAGTAAGCGTCATGTGGCCGGTGCCTGCGGTGGTGAAATCTATGGCTGTTTTTGTCAGCGCATTGGCGTAGGTGCTTGCAAGCTGCACCAGCACCGTGGTGGTGAGCGATACCACGATAATATAATAATTGGTAACGGCGGCAAGGCCGGACGGTAGCGTTGCATCAGATGCAATCTGCACCCTGTCACCAGTTTGAAATGGCGAAAGCAGTGTGTTGAGCAAAATGGTATTGGCTGTGGCATCACAACTGATGATCGCCTGCGCCACTGCCAGCGTGTTTACAATTTCCTCGCACGTATTGGCGGTGGAATCCGTATAGGTATCAGGGATGCGCGTTGCGTCAATGCTTAGGCCGTACACCGTATTCTGTGCGAAGTCACGCAGGCATAGCGCCGGGTTAGGCGACCATGCCGTTGCGGTGCTGCGTGGATCGTACACCAAAGCGCCGCGCACCCATGCCGATATGGTTGGTGCTCCGCCCGGATACAGCGTTGCATTGGTAGTGAGGCGAATATAAAGGTATGTGCAGCCTGAGCCGGTGAATTTATTATCCACGCCTGCCGCGCCCATTTCATTAAGCAGATCGGTATCAACTGTTTGACCTGCCGCGCCAAGGTGCTTTTTTATTCTGGCGTATCCGGCGTATTTTCCTGATGTGACGTTGCCACCGGCATCAAGATCGGTAACATAAATTGGATCGGTATTAAACCACACCACATCAATGCTATCGCACTGGTGCGTGGCCAGCACGATCACCAAGTGCATGTACTTGGTGTTGCCATTATTTGTGCCATCAGCGTTATCAACGTAAATCCCGCTATCGCTGCTATTGCCAAAGAATGTTATTTCACCGGACGTTTGCACCTCGCCATAAATAAACTGGCGGAAGCCTACCGGCTGTTTGAATTGTTGCGTTTGCACCCCGCTGCCATTTCCATTGCCGCTGTTAAGCTTTGGCTTTGGTGCCATCAATGAGCCTAGTGAATTAAGCGCGAAGGATGCAGCGCCGATCAACAGCGATGATGCAAAGGTGGAAATGCCAAGCGACACACCCAGCGCGGCGGCGGTGCCAAGCGCGTATGATCCAACGGCGGCAATAACAAATGGTATGGCAACAGGCATTAGTCAATTCTCCAAGCGCGTTTTACGCATTCCAACGAGCGTGTCACCATGCCATCAACGCTTGGCAATAATACACCGCGCCCGGACAGATTGATAACGCCTAATGTGTTGCGGCCATCATCTTCCGCTAAAACAATATCACCGCGCTGCGCAAAACTCTTTTTGACTTCTAACAAATTAAATTCTGTGGCTATTTTTTCAGCCAGCGCCATCAAGCCGCCGCCAGCATATTGCTGGATCAGATCGTATGCCTCTTGCTCAGTGGAATACTTGCCGCGAAATTCTGCAGCAAAATCGGTGCCGGTGATCGCCAACGCACAATCTGCAGCCATCAGTGCGCAATCGTGATCACCCCAGCAAAACGGTTTATTTCTGATGGTATCAATGTGCAGCGCCAGCCGGGATTCCCAATTGCTGTATCTCATGGCCTACCCCCAGTGCGCGGTTTGATTCTGAATATTCGCCACGAAATTAAAGAACGTATCGTTAGGAAAGTTCACCTTTTGTGATTCCGGCGTGTACGAGGTGGAAAGCGCACGCTCAAGCGCAATCAGTTCATTTTCCACTGCAATAGTAATGCTTATGGTTTGGCCGTTATCGTCAATCGTCATGGTATCCATATACCCCTTAAACATCATGTATGGCGTGCTGATCACCGCGCCGGTAGCGTCCAAAAGGGCAAGGTACATTTCCAATGATCGCCCTTGATACGGCTCATTTTCTGCCAGCGATAATATGGTTGGATCAAGGCCAGAAAGCGTGAGGTTGAAACCGGTGGCTGCAACCTGCTTTTGCTCATGCACGGTATCCACGTTAAGGATCGGCACCACGCCGGTATATGTCACACCGCTATAAACGAGGTTGCCTATGCCGTTCCATAGATCAATTTCACCTGAGTCAAAATAAGCACGGATGAGCACGATAGGTGCAACGCCATTTGAGGTGATGGCGGAAACAAATGATGCGGATAAACTGCGGCTCATGCGACACTCTGCGCCTTGAAATTATGTGAATACATCGTGGCATTATCCACGCTGAAAGGCACCACATCCATGAGGCGGAAAAGGCCAACAGTATTTTGCACTGTGATCGGCGCATTATCCGCTGGAGAATTTCCAAGCGCCACGTTTGGCCACAGCGTGAGGGTAGCGTTACCGCTGCCATCGCTATTCACATCAACAAGCTGCCGATATAATCGGGAGGTTAAGCCGGTGCCAAGCTGCAACCAATCACCGGCCTTGAGTATGCCGGTCTGTCCCGCTGTCCATCCGTCCGTAATAAGGCTCTGCCCGGCTTGGCTTGCGCCGTTCACCAGCGCGGTGCCAGTGCCAATGCCTTGCGGCGCTGTATTGGCAGGATCGCCCATGGTGAATGTACCCTGCCTGCCGTTGAGTGATAAAAAGAATGCCTGCCAGATCATCGCATTGGCGCGTGTCATAATCGGCAACTGCACATCAAACATCCAACGCTGCCCCTGATTCTGCTGCGTTTGCTGGTTATACGCCCATGGACTTTCCGTAAGCGCCACGTTTGCATCCTGCGTGACCACAAGGCTCTTAAAGCCGGTGGCGGAAGGTAATGCTAAAGGATAGGAAATAGTCATCCACGGCCTCCAAGCAGTGATGGGTTGCGGAAGGAAGCATCACGCACGGCGTTGACGCTCCGCGCCTCAATGCTATTGCTCAACGCTTGGATCGCCATATTCAGGCGTTGTTCAACGCCGCTATCCGCGCCACGTGCATCTAGGTATTCCACATTGACACCGCCGCCACCGGATCGGCTCTTGGCCTGCTGCGCCGTAAGCACCGTTTCACCTTTTTGCAGGATCGCTGGCACCTCATCACCTGCCAAGCCGCCCGTGTGCATCCGGCGTGCGCCTGCAAATACACCGGGATTGATGCCGCTGCGCATCATGCCGCCGCTATGCCCTACCGTGCCGCCGCTGTGAAATCCAAGGAAGCTGCCAACGCTGCTGGCCATGCTGGAAAAGCCGGATGTTTGCCATGGTAACTGGCCTACGCCAAAAAAGCTGCCTGCGCTGCCAAGCAGGTTGCCAAGGCCGCCGCCTGTGCTGAAAAGATTTTTACCCATAGAGCCTTGGCCGGTTGCCATCGCGGTTAAAAGATTCTCAGCATAATCTAGCACAGCCTTACCTAAATCTTTCCAACTTGTAATCTGGCCGTGTATCGCCTTACCCATTAAATCCGTCCAAAGCTGGCCTTTATCCTGCGCCGTTTTATATGCCTCACCTGCCTGCTCAACGGCGCGGTTATAGGTATCCTGATCAATGTACCCTTCTTTTAATTCGCTATTCAAATCGGCAAGCTTATCGTTGTATTTTTCCAGCGGCGTGCGCGTTTGCTCATAATTCTTTTTTGCATCGCTGAATAAACGGTTTTGCTCCGTGTTGTAATCTTTGGTGGCTTCCGCTGCAGCATCAGCCTGATCCTTCATATCCTTCACATATCCCGGTATCTTCCCGCCGCCCGCCAAATCGGATGGCATCGGGGGGCCGTATTGCTGCGGTGTATTATGTAAAT
>Ga0265319_1001135_pt1 | contig 16537 bp, 20 predicted proteins | sample 4824metaG_FD_192443 | JGI IMG/M metagenome (GOLD analysis project Ga0265319, IMG submission 192443) | Rhizosphere microbial communities from Carex aquatilis grown in University of Washington, Seatle, WA, United States - 4-8-24 metaG | ecosystem: Host-associated > Plants > Roots > Rhizosphere >...
TTCGGCCGGTTCCCCGGGCGTGCCTTCGGCGGCGATTGCACTGGCGACGGCCCCCCCTCCCCCTCCTCCCGTGGCGGCCGGGATAGACGACGACGCAGGAGCGGCGGCGACCGCGCGGGGGGTCGTCGCACCGCGTCCACGGGTGGCGCCGCCTCCCCTTCCCGCAGCGCCGCGTGCCGGCGCGGCCACCGCCGGTGCCCGCGTCGCCTTGCCCCGGGCATCCGCCTACCCTCCGCCCAGTCCGGCGAAGCCGTCCCCGGCCCCTCCGACAACCCCAACGATTAACTTGGGTTACTAGCTGACACGCGAAGAGGTCGTTCTTATGCAAAGAAGCCTTGTGCGCCGTATCGGGCTTTCGCTGGCCGTCGCCAGCGCGATCGGGTCGCCGCGCGTCGCTCTGGCGGACCCCAACAACCCGACCGACGAAGAAAAGGCATCGGCTCGCCTCTTCGGCACCGAAGGAGTGCAGCTCGCCATGAGCGGGGACTGCCGCGGAGCGGTCGAGAAGCTGAGACGAGCGGAAGCGCTGGTGCACGCGCCGACAACGGCGGTGCCGCTCGCGCACTGCCAGATCCAGCTCGGTAGGATCGTGAACGGCACCGAGATCCTCAATCGAGTTATCAACGAGCCGCTCTCCCCCAACGCGCCCCAGCCCTGGGTGGATGCGAAACAGCGCGCACGGGCGCTGCTCGACGCGGCGACGCCGCGGATTGGCAGGCTGCGCGTGCACGTGGATCGTCCGCCCGGCGCCCCGGAGGGGCTGCAGGTGACGGTGGACGGGGCCCCTCTGCCAGCCGTCTTGTTGGACAACGACCGGCCGACCGATCCGGGCGTGCACCGCGTTTCGGCTCGGCAGGAAGGCTTCACGGCGGCCGAAATGGACGTCTCTCTGGCCGAAGGGCAATCGCAAACCGTTTCGCTTCGGCTGGATGTCTTGCCCGTTGAGCCGGCGGGATCCCCGGCGCCTTGGCCTGCTCAAGCGACGTTAGGGGCCCCGGCTCCCGCGGCAGCCGCCGACACCCAGCCGCATTCGGCCAATCACCTGCCCGCTTACCTCGCTTTCGGGGCCGGCGCAGCTGGTGTCGCCGTCGGCGCGGTCTTTGGCATCCTCGCTCTCTCCACGAAGTCGACACTCGACTCGTCCTGTCCTTCCGGCAAGCAATATTGCCCGGATTCGTCGTCGTCGGACATCGATGCACTGCACACGGACGCCATTCTTTCGACAGTGGGCTGGGGAATCGCCGCCGCAGGCGCCGCGGCGGGCGCGATTCTTCTCCTGACGGAACGACCCGCCGAGCCCACTAAGGCCGCCCGACTGGAGCTGTGGCCGTGGCTCGGTCCGGGGTCGGCAGGTCTTTCGGGAAGCTTTCAATGAAGCTCACGTCGGTTCGTACCCGGGTTGCGCTTCTTTCGGGTCTCCTCGCGGCGGGTCTCCTCGCCACGCAGCACTGCATGTGGCTCGTCAACGACGCCGACTACCAGATCGGACCGATCGCCCCATTTTCGACGTGTAGCGCGAGCATTCAATGCCCGGCGGATTCAGGACGGATCTGCGTGAGCGGGCTGTGCGCGCACCCGTGCGCGGTCTCGTCGGAGTGTGGTTCGAATTTTCAGTGCGCCCCGTATACCAACGATGCGGGCGTAACCGGCGTCTGCGAGCCCCATTGCAGCCCCGTATCTCCGCAACAACCGGACGAAACGCACGTCGCTTGTCCCGACGGAACGACCTGCGTCGCCAGCGCATCCGCGACGTCTTGCTCCAGCGTCTCTTCGACGTCGACGGAAGGGCAAGCGTGTACGACGGTTACCGATTGCCAGGTCGGGTACGACTGCGTTGCCGCTGGCGCCGGGAACATTTGCGGCAAGTACTGCGGCGTGGGTCGGAGCGATTGCCCTGCGGGCTTCGCTTGCACTGGTTTCAACCCATCAATATACGACGGACCGCAAGAAATTGGCTCGTGCCGGAAGTGAACTGCGTGCGTGCTCTTTCTTTTCCAGGCGCCGGTCATCGCGGCTAGCGCGCGGATCGCGGATTCCAGATTCGGCTCGCCGTCATCAGGGGACGGTCGCGTCGAGGTCTCGCGAACGGTCTTGATGCACTCGATGCCAGTCATCGGGCGCCGTGGTGTCGCTTGATGATCACATCGAACGAAGCACCCTTTCACACGCTCGGCGGCCTCCTTGCCTGCCGTTGAACGCGGTCAGGAGAGCGCTTCCGTAGGCGCGCCTGACCGCGGGATCGTCGTCTACCAGGAGAAGTCGAAAGTCGTCACGTTCAGGCCTCGTCACGTCCCGTTTCCTCCCCCAAGTACCGCCCTCACCTTCTTGGTCAGCGAACCAGGCGTAAGCGGCTTCTGGAGATAGGCCACCCGGAATCCAGGACCCCGTGCTGGAGGATCGCATCGTCCGTGTAGCCGGACATGAAGACCACCTTCATCTCCGGCCGCAGATTCGCGAGGCGCTCGTCATGTTGATCGAACGGAACTACGGTGCCCGTCCCGACATCGGACTTGCGCAACGGTCCCCGACCCTATCGAACCCATCTGAGGCGTCGCCATGTCCATCTTCGTCGTCGCAGGTGCCACCGGTCACGTTGGGTCCGTCGTCGCGCGCGAGCTCCTGTCCGCGGGCCACAAAGTGCGTACCATCGTGCGCAGTGTCGACAAGGCCAAGGCCCTCGCCGGCCAGGGCGCCGAGCTTCTGCCGCCGCGTAGACGAGCGCGCTGCTGACGCCGCGGCGCGGGCGTGCTTGCGTACGTGCTCGATGGTGCCCCTCGAAGGAACGTTGCTCGAGAAGCTGCGCAAGATCGAGGCGCTCCACGCAGGCACCACCGTCGACGGCGAACGAGAGGCCGCGCGACGCGCCGCCGAGCGCATTGCGCGCTCGCCTCGCCGACCTCCGTGGTCGCGAAGAGGATATCGAGCTGCTCTACGGGCTGCCCGACCCCTGGAAGAGAAAGCTCTTCGTCGCGCTCTGTCGTCGCTACGGCCTAAAGCCGTTTCGCGAGCCCGGCCGGCGCCACAGCACGGTCCAGTTGCGCGCCCCCAAGCTGTTTCACGAGCGCACGCTCTGGCCCGAATTCGTCGCCCTGTGCGACGAGCTGCACACTCATCTCGACGAGCTCACCACGCGCGTCATCCGCGAGGCGATCGACGAGGACGTTAGCGAACCCGCCGAGCAAGCGCCGCCCCCCAAGGCGCTCACTCAGGCCGGCGGTTGCTGAACGCCGTCCGCCTCGGCTGACAACGTCCCATCGCCCAGCGGCGGCAACACCCCATCGCCGTCTGCGTCAATGTCCTTCTCGGGGGTCGCTGACCGATGGGATACGATGCACCGTCGGACTGAACCGAGCGGTCTCCTGCCACCGATGTGCCCCGGCCACCGGCCAAGCCCGCGGCAGCACGCAATCCTCCGTGATTCCCTAGCTGTCGCACTTGCGAACGCGAAACTCCAGGATGTCTTGGTGAACAGCAGCGCGAAACTCCTGGATGTCTTGGTGAACAGAAGCGCTGTGGAAAGAGGCTAGTGACACGTCCACGCGCTCGCTCTAGCAAGATTGTCCGAGCGCCATCGCAAGCTCATCCGCATTACGATAGCGTTCATCTGGATTCCTTTCGAGGCACTTGCTGATAACTACCGCCAGGCTCGCCGGCAACTGACATGACCCATAGGACAGCCGGAGCGGCTGATCGGATAGGATTCTTGGTGGCATACGCTCGAAGGGCAACTTTCCGTTCAAGAGCTCGTAGAGAGTGATCCCCAGTGCCCAGATGTCTGCGCGTTGGTCGATCGCGCCCGACTTCGACTCCCCGTGCGCTACCTCTTTCCATTGCTCCGGAGACATGTAGGCCATGGTCCCGGCGAGTTCTGGCCCGTTATCCTGCGTACTCATCATCGGAGACCTCGTCTTGCATAGGCCGAAGCCAGCCACTTTGATGCGATATGCATCACTCGAACGTCCGATTGCATAGAGATTCGCAGGCTTGAGGTCTCGGTGAATGACTCCCAACCTGTGCGCCTCCGCGATGCCACTGCAGGCCTGTCGCACGAAGTCGACTGCCTGTTCAACTGGCAGTGAGCCATTCCGAACAACCAAAGTGGCAACGCTGCAACCTTCCAACGGCTCCGTCACCATGCAATAGGTCCCACTTTCAAGGACAAGAACGTCAAGGACAAGAACAACATGTCTACTCGTGAGCCGGGCTGCAACGCGAGCTTCTCTTAGTAAAACCGCGGTATCATCGAAGTCACTTATTGGCATCAGTAAGTGAATCATAACATTCCGGGCCAGCACTTCGTCATATGCCGCATAGAAACGCGCCGCCCCGGCCATACCGATCAACTCCACCAAACGGTACCTGCCAGCAATGATCGTCTGGCCCTCATTTCCCGCCAGTTTGCCGGGGTGATCGCGCTTCTGCACCAAGCGCTGGTGACCATCGGCAGTCAGGCTCGTGGGGACTTTGCTTCGGGGCTCGGACTTGCGGGCGATCTCCCATGGCTTCGACAGACCCGCATCTGGGGCGCTCCACGCGGGAATCAAGCGCAGTGCACGCAGAACTTCCGCGCCGTTCGCATAACGCGAGTCGGCATCCCACGAGAGCATGCGCCGGAGCCGATCCGCCGCAGTGCACAGCGCAGGTCTTCGAGATCGCGCTCGGCAAGCGCCGAGACAGTGCCCAGCAGCGTGAACCCGTCGGCGTCGGCCCGATGTTCGGGGACGCTAAACTGGCGCGCGGCAGCCGTCAGCACGGTTGACTTGGGCTCGCCACGTTCACGCTCTCTCGAACGAAGGTCGTTGCCGACGCGCGCCAGGCGCGACGCAATCCGATGTCGCGGAGTAGCGGGATGGGTTGGGCCATCGAAGGGTCGTCGATGACGACGAGCACTGCCGCCATGGCCGCTGGACCTCGCTTGGGTGGGCCTCGCCCAGTTCCTTCCGGCCGCGTGTCTGTCGCTCGCGGGCGGTCATGCATCCGATCGATTCGAGCGGCGGCGAATGTGCATGCCGGTGTCGACGTGCCGCACTCCGCCTTCCGCGACCCTGTATGGGACCAGACCTGACCCGAACGCTCGCCCGATCTCCAACGAGGGTACTGGCGGCGACGAGCTGGGGAACACGGAAGACCAATTCGATCTGGTTCACGTCGTCGCTCATGAGACTGGCCACGCGCTCGGACTCAGCGACGCCTTGAATCCCGGGCCTCTGATGTATGTCTACACCATGCCCAACGACGGGTCGTTGCGCAGCCCCACGACGGATGATCAAGCCGGCATCAGGTCCCTGTACGCCGGCAGTTCGAGTGATAGGTCGGCCGGATGCTCGAGAGCGAGCATCGCGTCGCCTTCTTCAGCTCCGCGGGGCGTGCTCCTTGTCGTGCTCGCGCTGGGAGGTTGGATTGTCCGGCGTCGTGCTCAGAAATCGACGGCGAACACGACCGCGGGGCCGAGATATTCACGGACTTGAAACTCGCGAATGTCGTTGCATCGTGCGAGGGTAGGTTGTCTTCGTTCAATTGAATCGCGCTAACGCTCGTCACCTCGACCTCCTGCTCAGCGTGGCGATGTCCGTCTCCGGGCGACTCGCCTGGACCGACAACGCACGCCCCTTAGGAGGCTTAAGAGGGAACGCGCGTCGCGTTGGCGAGGAGTGCCAATCGCCACCCTCATGGGGCCAGGTTCCGAGGTTTTCGCCAACCTCATTGGGCCAGCCAATCGCCAGGGTCATGGGGCCACCCGCAAGGTACATGCCGTAAGTTCGCCAACGTCATGGGGCCACCCGATCGCCAGGGTCATGGGGCCACCCCCGTTCTGAGATCAGTGACCTGGTCCGACGACCGAGAGCAAAGGCACGGTGCCAACCGACGACGGCGCGGGTCGCCGTCGGGAGGTGCCGATGGGATTTCGGGAGTTAACCATGACCGACGTTCGAGAAGTTCTTCGCAGATGGCAATCAGGGCAGAGCGCGCGTGAGATCGCACGCAACGTGCGTCGCCGACAGAAAGACGGCTGGGCGCTACATCGAGGCCGCAGTTGGATGCGGGCTCGCCGCCGATTCCGAGCTAACCGACGGCGTCGTCGCGGAGGTCGCGCAGCGCGTGCAGGCGCGGCCGCTCGCAACGCTTTCGGCGCCCGGCAAGGAGCTCGAGCTGCAGCGCACCCGCATCGAGCGATGGCTGGGCGGTGACCCTCCGCTGCGCCTGGTGCGCGTGCACGAGCTGCTCGCCCGAGATGGCATCTGGCGTCGCGTACACGACGTTGCGCCGCTTCGCGCACGACAAGCTGGGATGGCGCGAGCGGCCCGTCACCGTTCGGGTCGAGGACCCGCCGCCCGCTGATGAAGCGCAGATCGACTTCGGCGAGATGGGATACGTCGCCGAAGGACGACGGACACGTCGGAAGCTTTGGGTGCTGGTCGTAACGCTGTCGATGAGCCGGTACATGTTCGTGTGGCCGACGTTCGTGCAAACCTGCGCGGCGCTCATCGAGGGACTCGAAGCGGCGTGGCAGTTCTTCGGGGGAGTCATCAAACGCGTCGTGCCCGACAACATGACGTCGGCCGTCGTGCACCCTCACGCGACGGAGCCGGTACTCAATCGCGCCTTTCTCGAATACGCGCAGTGGCGAGGCTTCTTCGTCGATCCCGCCCGCGTACGCCATCCGCAAGACAAGCCCCGTGTCGAAAACCAGGTGGCCTACGTGCGCGAGCGCTGGTTCGCCGGTGAGAAGTTCCGCGCGGACCTCGATGAGCTACGCCTATCGGCGACGCGATGGTGCTGCGACGTCGCCGGTGCGCGCGTGCACGGAACCACGCGACGCGTACCGCGCGAAGTCTACGAGCGCGAAGAGCAGGCCCAGATGATTCCATTGCGCGAGGGCACGTTCGATGTGCCGATGTGGACCAAAGCAAAGGTGCATCCCGACCATCACGCCCAGATCGCGCGAAGCCTGTATTCGCTCCCGACGCGCTTCATCGGCAAGACGCTCGATGCGCGCGTCGATCGAATCAGTGTGCGATTTTATCTCGGCAGCCAGATGATCAAACTCCACTCGCGGGTCGCGCCGGGCAAGCGCTCGACCGACCCGAATGACTATCCCGTCGGCAAGGCCGACTATGCCTTGCGCAGCGTGGACAACCTCAAGGCTCGCGCGGGCGAGCACGGTGAGCACGTGGGCGCGCTCGCCCAACGGCTGCTCAGTGGCCCGTTGCCATGGGGCCGCATGCGTCAGGGCTACGCGCTGCTGCGACTCTGCGATCGATACGGCGCCGCGCGAGTCGACGCGCTCTGCGAGCGTTCGCTGGCGTTCGACGTTGTCGACGTGTCTCGGATCGAGCGCATGCTCAAGAGTGCGCAGAAGGTCGAGAGCGACGCGAGCGCCGACGGCAAGATCGTGCGTCTGCCCGAGAGCCGCTTTGCGCGCGACGTCTCCGCGTTCGCCACCATTCCTCGAGACCGCTCGCATCAGCCACCACGGCGAACGAGTGGTTTCCGTTGATGATGATGTCGGCGTCCACGATGGCGCCCGTGATTTCGTCGTAACTGAGAACAGTGATCGCCAGGGCATTGCCGGCCTCCGCGTACCCGCCTGCGGCGAAGAAGATGACGTTATGCCCGTCGTTGCCCGGCCGCGCCTTGCCGTCGGCCACCGTGACGGTCAGCGTCGGTGCACCCGACTGCCCGCTCCATGCGCCGAGCGCTTCCGCGACGGCGTCGAAGCCGCCCGCGACCGCCTGCGCGACCGATGGATCGATCTCGAACGTCACGTTTGCCGCCTCCCAGTGAACCGGAAGCCCGCCCGATGTTCGCTTCGCTTCGAAGGCGTCCGCATCAGATGCCGCTAAAAAGGCCCACAGAGCCACAAAACATGACACACCCCCAACCAGTGAGCGCACGATGCATCCACCCCGATACCTCGCTGACCGCGCCAACTGGCGGGTGCGGGCGATGGCGCTAAACGCAAGATCGGCGCCAGGTCTTGGTGGACGGTCTAAGAGGAGACTGCACCTGTCCCTCAAGGGATCGTTCACCGCGCGCGCTCAGCCGGCGTCAAGATGCTGGCGTGTAGCGGCACCCTCTCCATGACGGGTCTTTTCTCGGCGGGCAACGTGAGGGAGAAGATCGGCGACCCCAACGACTCTCCTAGGGCGACCGAGGGAACCTCGTTTGCAGCTCGTCCACCGACCTTGCTGCCGTGTAGAGCGGATGAAGGCGTTCGTCGCAGATGGCGTAAGCGGTGGTCCCATCGTCCTCGCTCACCTTGACCGCTCGCAGACCTCCTCCAAGGTGTCACCACGAAGTCAGAAGAAGGGCGGTCTGAGAGGAGCGGCAGGAAGTCGCGCTGGCGAAGGAAGACCTCGAGCTCCGCGCGGACGTCGATTAAATCGACAGCAGGTCGACGACACGAAGACGCCAGGCCACTCGGCTTCGGATTCCATCCCCCAAGTCTCGCACGCCCTGGGCCTCCCTTCCGATATTGCTTGTCGGTCCCCATGCGTCCGGGTAGCGCGGGCGGATCGTGCCTATGGTACGCCGTCGTCAGCCGACCCTGCCTGCGCCCGCACGCGTTCGTTTAGAGTTCGGCGATCGCGCGCGCCGCGGCGAGTTCGATCTCCTGCCGCGTGTGACTCCGGTTCCCGCGCACGCGCTCGGTACAGAGAGGCAGTCGACGGCACCCCCGGACGGCCGTTCGCGAATCCGATGCGCAGCCTGGCAAGTTCTGTCGCGCTCTGCAACCCTTCGGAGCACAAAGGACGCGGACGGTGAAACGGCCCACCGATTGGCGACGGCACCAGTCAGCGGCCACGGTCTTTGTCCAGAGCACGGCGGACGAGAAGCCGCCCGTTGGCGTCGCGCGTAACCGCGACGGACTGGCCATGCAGCGCGCGCAGAGCAGGAGTCGCTCGGAGTAGGATGAAGCGTTGCCCGTCCGAGATGATGGTGTATGCGCTCGATGCCATCGGGCCATCGGCTCGTTGAGCTCGTCCGCTGAAGCCGTCGGGCGCGTGGGCGAGGAAGGTGAGTCCCGAACGGCCGGCAATCTCCCTTCCAACCGCCGAACGCTCCACCTCGCTCAGCTTTGCGTGCCGGGTTGGATCGTCGGGCCCAATACCGAGGCGGTGCAGCAACTCGCGGCGGTCTACCACGGCTAGCCGCACGCGGCGCCGAGCCCATACCGGGCGAGCGACTGGGTGTCGACCCGGTCGAGCCAGACAGCCCCCCGATGACGGACCTACTCCTCGAACGAAAGCGGCTCCTTGCGCGCTCTGCCCTTTTCGGCGAGGAGACGACGCTCCGCGTCCGTGAAGCGCAGTCGCTTTGGGCCGAGGCGGTCGCGAAGCACGCGGTTCTCCGCCCGCAAGTACTCGATCGCTTCACCTTGCTGACGAGCCAGCCAGCTCGCGACGAGGAAAATCATGAACTGAAGCGGGGCCGATGACCTGACGGTCGACCAATCCTAGCCCCACCGCCTTCGAACGAGAACCCCCGCCGTTTCGGCGAAATTTGGCCCGATCGACTTTCGGGACCATACGCCTTTCGTGAACCAGTCCGAGCCTGTCGCGCGTCCCACTTCCACAAGGCGTCCGCCGCGACCGTAGGACCTACCAACCTCGCAGCGTCCATTTCCGCCCTCTCCTGCGCTCGCAATCGCCGACCGGCATGCGGCCACGTTTCGAGCGGGAAGTCTCGCCATCGAGCGCGATCTGATCGCCGTGCAGGCGTTGCAGCGCCTCGGCCGAGGCGCCGTCCGCTCGGACGCCGGGGATGGGCCTTCTCGAGCAAGCGCGCAGGAGCATTTATGAAAAACGCGTGAAAGCCATGGTGGAGACGCCCGTTCCGCAGATCGACGACTCGCACGAGGAAGAGCCGTCCCCGGCCTCGCGAATTTCCTTGTGGAACGAAACGAATGGTGGTTCGGCAGCGAGCCACTCCGCGAGCACATCGCGCTCATCTCTCCAGTTCCGCGCCAGGGCGAACGACGGCTCGCCCATGAGGATCCCGGGTGACCCCAACGGACTTGCCTTCAAGGGCGCGCATCACCGCCGTCGTCTCAAGAACGACGAAGCGCGAGCCGTCGGAGACAACGGTGTAGGAGACGCCGGTGCCGGTCGTGTGGGCACGCACCCGCCCGCGAAAGCCATCCTGAAGCTCGGGCTCGAAACTCTGGCCGGAGCGGGCCGCTACCTCCTTCCCCACTGTCCTCCTTTCGAGTTCCCGCAATTTTGGGACCCGGTTGGGATCGTCGTCGGTAATGCCGACGCTTCGCAGTGCCTCCCGGCGTTTCTCGACGGCACGACGGACCTCTGCGCCTAGTCCGTAGGGAGCCAAGGACTCGGTGTTGATCTGGTCCAGCCAAACCGGACCGGGATGTCGTGTCTGCGCTTCGACCGAGAGCGGCTCCTTGCGCATCCGCAGGCGGTGTCGAACGGGCGTTTGGCGATACCGCCGTTCGAGCTGGTCGAGCAGGTCGGGCGAGACAGTCCACCGGCTCGTACCGGCGGGTTTGGCGAGTCCGAAGCCTTCAAGGTCGCGCATGCGTCGGGCGACGCGCTGGGCATCGGGTGACGGTTCCCGATCGATCTCCATGACGCCATGGCGTTTGCGGACGGCATCGGCAATGTGCCTGTCGACGGAACGAATGGCGACCTCGGGCTCGGTCCGCAACGAAACGATGTCGCTCGGGCGAAGAGCATCGGCGGACCGAGCGTCGAGCGGAACGTGGTACGCGCGCCCGCTCGGAGTCTCGATGACTGCGTAGAAGGTGCCTTTGAGCTCGTCGGCGAGACCCTTGGCGGCAACACGTCCCGTGATGGTCTGCTCCCCCGCATCGGACTCCACCGGCAACGGCTGACCCGCGCGAACGACGTGGTAGCGCGCAGGGTCGCCCGAGATGGCCGCGTGAATCTGTTTGATGATGTCGCCGCGCGACCCGAGGTCGCGAAGGGTCTCTTGCCACCCGTCCGCCAGGCGCCAAGAATTGCGCGAGAGGCGCTCGGCGAGCCGCATCTGCTCCAAGTGCTCGAGCCGGGCGAGGAGCGTGGACTCGTCGATGAGACCAGGGCGTTCGCGAGATCGGGCTTTGACCTCTTGGTCGACCGCCCGACGCTCGAGTTCGCGATCAAGAGACGTGAAGCGGTCCTGGGTCACCTCGTGGACGTGCCCGCGGCGAATGGCGAGCTCGTGGCGGGGCCCGAGCTCCTCGGTCGCGATCTCCTGCGCTCGCCACCGCACCCCTTTCGAAATGTACCCGCGGTCGAGGCGCACCTCTTGGCCGTCACGGTCGACGCCGCGCACGACGACGTGCGCGTGGGGATGCTCGGTGTCGTGGTGGTTCACCGCCGCCCATTCGAGCCGGCGATCCAAGTCGCGCTCCACGCGCGCCATGAGGCGCCGGACGAAGTCCGTCAGCTCTAACTCACCGGCATCCTCGGGTGACACAATCAGGCGGAACTGATGCTTTTCATCGACACGCGGTTGTTCGAACACGTCGGCGCCGATGGAGCCGTCGGCGGAGTAGAGCACTCCCTTGGAGCCGTCCTTCTCCACTCCGTCGCGTTCGATGTAGCGCAGATGGAGCGACGCGGCCTTCGCGCCCGTCGCCGTCAGACGGACCACGCGGGCCTTGACCACGACGCGGCGAGCGTCCGGACCGGGGACCGGGACACCGATGCTGGAAGGGCGAGCCCTTCCTCGGCCCACGCCAGAACCGCCGCCGTGGCGAATGGCGGCAAGCAGCGTGTTGCGAAACGACGCGCCCTCCGCGCGCGGGGTTGCCCGCCGCCCGCCACCGACGCGAGGCCGAAAAACAGCGAGATCATCGCGGTCCTTCACCCGTAACTCACCCTTTCTCGATTGCTTTCAGGCATGTGGCGACTCCGTAACTCCGTGGCCCCCTCCCGTAACCCGTACTTTCTTTCGCCTTTTCCAATGGATAGCAAACCCGTAACTCGCCCCTTTATCTTGCCCTCCGCTTTTCGCTCCGGGTTCTTCCATCTCGATGCGACTGCCTTGGTCGTAAGCATTGTACTTTCGCAGTCGGTCTTGTGTGCACGCCACAGCGCTCCGATCGTAGCGATGGAAGTGCTTTCCGGGCCGCGCGTCGCCTGCTGCCAGTCACCGGCGAAATGCGAGCCACCAAGCGCCTTGGAGAAAATGCGTCGCACCCATTGACGATGTCCAAAAGCAGACGTACCAAATGTTCACTGGTCGGCGCTTGCGCTGTCAACCCATCCGACCAGGGCAACGCGACGCGCTCGTAGTTTCGTGCGGCGGTGCGGGTGGAGTCTGGCGCTGGCGAGGCGTACGAGCGCCTGGACGGTCATTGGTGTTGGTGACGCATCCAAGGTCTCGGAGGTTCCAGCACGGAGTATGCCAGCGTGACGGATAAGCACAATGCCAAGATTTCTCTGTCCACCATCGCCAACCTGCAACAACTGCTCGACGAAGTCCCCGCTCGCTCCGATACCGAAGTCAGCAAGCGTCGGGCCATTGTCATGTTGGCACCGAAGCTCTACGGTCTGCGACAAAAGGGTTACTCGTGGCGGGCCGTCGCGGAGTGGCTCTCCGAGCACGGGCTGACTGTTACCGCCCCTGCACTGCAGGGGTATCTGCGAGGGGCGCAGAACACCGCTGGCCCGAATGGCACGACGAGGCAGCGCAAACGGCGCAGAAGTCAGGCGACGAATGCCTTCACTGGAGCATCGCCCGACGGACAAACAACAGAACCCATAGCAGCCGTCGTGACGCCGGCTCGCATCGAGCAGAGCGCCAGCGTCGTGAGCGCCCACGCCCGTGGGACGACTTCACCCATCGCACAGCGTTTGGAACAGCCAGCGCGTCGTTCTGCATTCATCCCGCGGCCAGATTCCGAGAAGATCTGAGTCGCAGAGCTTGGTGCACGTTCATCGCGCTCGCCGCGCGGAGATGGGTCGTGCACCCTCGCGCTGGCTTCAGGGGCGCTTGTATTGGGCTTCGCCCAGTGGACGTGAATCGCAACACTGCGTGACCGTGCCTTCCGAAAACGCACAGCACGAAGGGTGTTTCGGCGACCGTTCGAGCGATGACTCGCATGCACGGTCGGTGCGCTCTTCCCGCGCGAAGGACGCAAGCGATCAACTTGGCTGGAGCTGTGACCCCAGCTGACCGGTGGCGAATGGCCCCACGATCTGAACTTTGCAGAAGGAAGTACCCAATGGTGTGCAATGACACTCCGGACTGTGTGGACGAAGAACATATGACGGTGCCATGGGAAAACAGCAAGACCATCCTGATGACAGGAGGGCACCTCGATGCCGAAGACGGGTCTGGTTCGCTGCGCGTTGGGCATGAGCTGCAGATCGTCGGGCGCGCCCGGGACAGCGGCCTATTCGTCAACGACCAAACGGTCAGCCTTGTGCATGCCGAGATACGTGCCACGCCGAGAGGTGTGCAGCTCAAGGATCGGAGTTCGCGCAACGGCACATTCGTCGCGTACAGTGGCGGCGACGAGATACAGGTCGGTGAGGCGTACCTGGTGCGGCCGTGCACGGTGCGGTTCGCCGCAAAGCGATTTCGCTTCGTTCCGGAGCTGCAGCCGGCCGTCGCCTTTTCCGGAACCAAACGCTTTGGTGGGCTGATTGGCACGACACCGGAGATGCTCGATCTATTCGCGCGGCTAGAGCGCCACTCAGTCGGCCATTTATCCGTCTTCATCGGCGGAGAGACCGGCACTGGCAAGGAGCGCGTAGCGCGCGCCATTCACGACGCCAGCTCGAGACGCACGAAACCGTTCGTCGCCATCAACTGCGGTGCAGTGCAGCCCAACTGCCTGGAAAGCGAACTGTTCGGCCATGTGCGAGGCGCGTTCACGGGTGCGGATCGAAACCACCCGGGCGTATTCCTCGAGGCAGACGGCGGCACGTTGCTCTTTGACGAAGTCGCCGAGATGAGCCGCGAGATGCAAGTCAAACTTCTTCGTGTTCTGCAAGAACGCGAAGTTCGGCCCGTTGGAGGAAAACCACGCCGAGTCGACGTCCGCACGGTGTTTGCGTCGCACGGCGACTTGCAGGCCGCGGTCAATCGAGGATCCTTTCGCCAAGACCTTTATTTTCGAATGGCCCAGGTGCACTTGGAGGTGCCTCCGCTTCGGGATCGGCTCGAAGACCTACCACTATTGCTCGAGGATGTGCTGCGGGAGCTGAAGCGCCCCGACATCACGTTCGATCCGGGCGCATTGGAGATGCTTCGTGCGCGTAGCTGGCCGGGCAATGTCCGCGAACTGGCAGCGTTGGTGGCCACTACCGTCGATGGCTTCTCGGGCTCGATAGTCACCCCGGCGGAACTCGAAGGCGCACTGCCAATGTCAAAGCGGGTCCGCTTCGAATCGGCCAGCTACGACACCGCCAAGGACTTGTTCGATCGCGACTACTACGCGGCGATGCACTCCAGATATGGCTGCAATGTGTCGCGGATCGCAGAGGCTGCGGGCAAAGATCGAACGACCGTTAGAACGGCCCTTCGGCGCATCGGGTTGATCGAAACGACGTGAGGGGCCAGATCCCAAAGAAGAAGGTTCGCACTCGACGTGGTCGCGGCCCTGCTCGGTTGGCGGCTTGCCGAGCGCCAGGATGATGCCTCACCGGGTTTTGGGGGCGCCCCGCGAAGATCTGCCCTCGTACGAGCAGGAGCTGCCATGCCAGCACGGCCGCGCGAGGACTACGGCTTTTCTCATTGCCGGCAGCACCTCTTGAACTTCTTCCCGCTTCCGCAGGCGCACGGGTCGTTCGCCCCGAGCTTCCGCCCATCGCGTCGAACGGTCTCCTGCTTTGGAAAGGCGGGCCGGAAGCTGGGATCATTGTGGAGCGTGGTGCGGACCTTGTGGTGATCGGGATGCTTCGGGTCGTCGACGACCCCTTTCCACTTGTCGTAGTGCCGATGGAGGCGCTCGCGGTACCCGTCGTCGCTGGCCAGCATATTCTCGACGAAGTCGTGGAGCGCCTCGGAGAGCTCGCTCTGCGGGTTGAGCGGATCGATGAAGAGCTGCCCTTCGTCTTCGAAGGGAGGCATCGGTGGCTCGAACGCGTAGTTCAGAGTCGCGACCTGGCGTGGAGGTTCCCCGTGCCAAATCTGGAGCAGAACCCGCCGGCAGTCGCAGCCGGGCTCGACGCAGTACGTCTCGCGCAGCAGGTACGGGCCGGGAAGAAGACCGTCGTACTTCACCACGGTGATCGAGCGCGACTCGCTGCGGGCGAGGTCCGGAAAAAGCTGGTCGAACGGGGCCATCGTCATGGTCGGTCTCTTGGCTCGATGACACGATCCATGCCGCGCCAGCGCGTTCCCCATACCGCCGCTGCGGAGATGTACGCGCGTTGAATCATGCCTCGTCCGCTCCGTCGGTCATCGCGATGGACACGGGTTCAGCTGAGAGCGCCGACTTGCGCCCCTGCTTCCTTTTTCCTGCGTTCCTCGTCTTTCGAGGCGGCCGCCCGGGCGCGCACTTCGAGCGTCGTCACGACGTCAGGCCGCGTCTTGCCGAAGCGTTTCTCGTAGAGGTGCTCGATGAACTCCGGCAGGGGGACCTTCCAGGGCTCCTGCCGGTGGTTGTCGATTCCACCGAGCTTCGCCGGGTTCATCCCGAGCTCGCGAGCCATCTGCGCGTGCGCGTGCGAGAGATGATGCCGCTTGCGCGCGTCCATCCATGCCTGGAGCTTCGGGTCCAGCTTCGTCTTCTTCGCCATCGGTTCACGTCGCTCCGCAGCACTTCTTGTATTTCTTTCCGGACCCGCACGGACAAGGATTGTTGCGCCCCACCTTCGCCGTTCGCCGCTCGATTCCAGTGCGAGGCGCGCCGACGATCCGTCCGGCGAGCCCCTGGATAACGGCCGCACGGCGTGCGAATCGCTCCCGATAGCGGGGGTAGCGCTTCTGGAAGGCCGCCCAGAGCTGTTCGAGGCGTTCTCGGTGTCTCTCTTGCTCCGGCTCCAGGGCGGCTTGCCCGGACTTGTCGATGCGAACCGCCCCGGGGGGCGGCACACCACGCGGGGCGATCGGCGCGAATTCGAGCACCGCCTCTCCGCATGAGCAGCCTTCTGCGACGCAATAGAGGTCGACGGCCCCAAACACGCGATCGTCTAAACGGAAGATGTCTTGGCGCACGCCCACCAGCGCCTCGCCCCACGAGACCAAGTCGCCGCGCTTCCAATCCTGCATCTCGATCCGCTCTGCCTCGCGGATCTTTTCCTCGGGGTCCGGCCAGCCCTTGCCGGCGTACCAGAGCCGCCCGATGGTCTCGAGTACCTCGCCGTCGATGCGGTCGACGACCTCGCGAGCTTCGGGATGCGCGTCGAAGTCCAATGGGGCGAAGGGGTTCTCGTCATATGCCGGGAAGACGATGCCCTCGTCGATGTCGACCGCGAACGCGACGACCCCGTCGAGCGCGGCAGCCGCCTTCGCATGGCTCTCTCCGCGCAGCCAGGCCTCGCGAACAGGAGCGCCTCGGGCGAGCAACTCTTGGCGATCGCCGCCCGTCGAGAGAACGACGGCCGTGCGGCAATCGCAG
>Ga0265319_1001138_pt1 | contig 16520 bp, 13 predicted proteins | sample 4824metaG_FD_192443 | JGI IMG/M metagenome (GOLD analysis project Ga0265319, IMG submission 192443) | Rhizosphere microbial communities from Carex aquatilis grown in University of Washington, Seatle, WA, United States - 4-8-24 metaG | ecosystem: Host-associated > Plants > Roots > Rhizosphere >...
GCGGTGGCCACCTCATGGTGTTCACGCTCTATTTCGATGCCCAGTTCCATCATGGTGAGAATCATCTCATTGCGGATGTCCACCAGTTTGTCATTCGGCGCCACCGGCAGGTAACCCTCCTTGTGCCGGATCTTGTACCCGAGCGAGGGAAATTCTTCCTTGCCGGTGTTCCAGATGCCTTCGTTGGAATCAACGGAGTAAAAAGCATTGTTGGCGCCGCCACCGTAGCGGACATCGTCGAAAATGAAAAATTCCGCTTCGGGGCCGCAGAAGCAGGTGTCGCCAGCCTCGGTGGTTTTGAGATAGGCCTCGGCCTTTTTGGCTATTCCGCGGGGGGAGCGATCGTAAGGCTCGCGGGTGAGGGGGTCTTCGACGTCGCAAATCAGGCTGAGGGTGGGGTATTTGGTGAACGGGTCCACAAACGTGGTGGATGGATCAGGCAGGACCAGCATGTCCGAAGCTTCGATACCCTTCCAGCCGCGAATTGAGGAACCATCAAAGCCGAGGCCGTCCGTGAAAATCGCCTCAGTGAGTTCGTTCGTGGGGATGGCGAAGTGTTGCCAGGTTCCATGGATGTCGCAGAACTTCAGGTCCACGATTTTGATGTCTTTGGCTTTGGCGAGAGCGAGGACTTCTTTGGGAGTCATGGTGGGATTGGATTCGAGGGGAACTGGAAGTATGATATGGTGGGTTGGCCCGGAGGTGTCAATGGCGGTGCAACTGACTGGGCCACAATGAACCCACGGGTCCGGGGCCTTTCGCACCGCGGTTTCCCCCGCGCTGTTTTTGGCCGTGGCCGCAATCATCCGAAAGCCGGTGGGGAATCGTTGACCAAACCGGCCGGAATTCATATGCCATAAGGACCCGGAGGCGGGAAGCAACCGGTCTATCCATTATATAAATCGCGACGAATTGGTGGCATCGAAACGTGAAAATTTTCCCCAAGATTTCGTTTACAGGCACCGCACTCGCGGCGGGCAGTCAAACCCCGGGCGTCTCGTGGCTGACCGTGCTTTTGGGCGGTGGCGTATTGTTGGGCAACACCATCGAACTGGGCGGGGTGCAGCCCGCCGCAAAGGAATGGACGGCTTGGATGTTGGCGGGGCTCGCCATGGTCCATGGTGTGTGCATGGCATGGCGGTGGAGCACGGAGGATGCGGAATGGCGCCTGCCGCGCTGGCCGCTGTGGGCGTCGTTGGTGGTAGTGGGTCTGGGCTGCGCCGCGCGACGGGATCTGTCAAATCCCGAAGCGGCGCGGGAAACATTTTATCTGGCTGCGGAGGCGTGGTTGCTGTGCTGGGTCGTGGCGGCGAGCCCGGGTGGGCGGGCGTTTTCCTGGGCGTGGCTGATGGTCGTGGTGGCGGCGGCTTCATTGGCTCTGGTGGCGGCGACGGGTTGGCAGTCGTCGGTCATGAGCCGATGGCTGCCGCTGGAGCGGCGTTTGCCGTCCGAGTGGGCGGGCCACTGGAGCGGGACGCTGCCGCTGCCGGCCGCTTTTGGCGCGCTTCTGGTGCTGGCCGGAGCACCCTTGTTGGTGATGGCCTGCTCGCGACATTTGCCGGCGCCGTGGAGAGTTCTTTCCGGGAGCGGTGGGATGGTAATGTTGTTGGGAGCCTTGCTGTCGTATTCGTTGGGTGCATGGTTGGGTGTAGCCTATGTGCTGTTCTTGCTGCCGGTGGTTGCGGCAAATTCGCGGGCCATGCGCATCACGGGCCTGGTGGTTGCGCTGGCGCTATTGGGAGGTGCGGCAGGATTTTTGGTTCATGGCCGGGTGCCGGGCGAGTATTGGGTGGCGCCGTTAATGGTGGATGAAACGCCGTTTGCGGCCACCCGTTCGGCGTTAGCGGAGGCGTGGAGCCACGACCCGTGGCTTGGTGGGCATGGAGCGACTATGACTGATTTGGCCCGGGCGTCCGGTGAGATGCAATCAGAGGGCGGGTGGAGTTTTGCGTTTAGTGATTGGTTGGAATTGGCGGTCGCATGGGGCATGGCGGGTCTGGGCCTGGTGGCCATCATGGTGGGTGGGCTGCTGGCTGCGGCATGGTCGAGTTGGGCGCGATTACCGTTTTTGGTGGCGATGGACCGTTCGACGGGCGACGCCGCAGACGTTCCTGCCGACGAATCGTCCAAGAGTGTTTTTTACACACCGGAGGCCAAGGTGCTACTGGCGGCCGCAGCGCTGGGGCTGTCGTCCCTGGTGGTGGCGATGGGCGCGTCACGTGCCTTGAATGTCCCCGCAGTTGTTTTTGCCGCCGCGGTGGTGGCGGGGGTGCTGGCACGCAATGTACCGCAGCGCGGGGGCACCTTTCGCCTTGATCCTGCCACCCGTGGTGCCTTGAGCCTTGGCGGCGCGGCCATCGCAGCAATTTTATTGGTGGGTAAGGTTGCCCCGGCCTTCGTGGCACGGGACAAGCTGGAGCGGGCCGAATCCCTGCTGGTGCAGATTGATCAGCGGCCCAACGCGGCAATGATGGCCCGGGCGGAGGCGGCGTTGCGCGAAGTATTGGCCACCAATGCCGCCAATGGCACGGCATTGACTGATTTGGCGTGGCTGCGGTTGGAAATGGCCCGGCTCGATCCCGAACAATTCCTTCGATACAGTGTGCTCGCCGAAAACACCGCGCAACGGGCTTCGGAGTATGCGCCCAATGCGCCCGAGCCGTGGATTGTGCGCGGACTGGCTTGTTTGCTTGCCAACCGCACGGTGGATGCCACCCGGCTCCTGCAGCGGGCCCTCGACCTGGCGCCCCATAGCCCGGAGGCGCAGTATTACGCCAACACCATCATCCTGACCAATCTCGCGGCTGAGAACGGTCCGCCGCAGTTGCGGCTGCTGCCTCCGCGCTACCTGCCTCCCGCACTTTGGCCGCCGTTAGAGGGCGAATCGCGGGACGCCCCCAGTGCCCTTTTGCGTCCTTAAATTTTTGCATCTTAAGGGTTGGCTCGGGATGGGGTTTGGTTAATAAACAAACTGGTCATGGCTGCTCCCCGCCAATTTTCCGTCCGCCTCATGCTTCTGCTGGCGCTGGTACCGCTCGCATGGTGGGGGTTGGATCATCTCGGGGTGTTTGGTAAACTTAACAATCAGGCCGAGGACTGGATGTTCCAGTTTCGCGGGGAGATTCCGGCGGTGGACCGTACCAAACCCGGCAATCCGCCGTTGAAAGTGATGTATGTGAATGTTGATGCCCGGACCGTGGGGCATTTGGGTGAACGCCCCTGGCCTCGCGAATACTATGCGCTGATTATCGACGCCTTGTTTAAGCATGGTGGGGTCAAGGCTTTGGGCTTGGACTTTGTGCTTTCTCCAGCCGGAATGAAATCCGAGTTGGTTGATCCGCAAAAGGCGCATGACAATGATGAACTTTTGGGTGAAGCCATGGAGCAATGGCCGAATGCCATTATGGCGACTATTTACAGTCAAATAGAAGAACAAGCCAACGCGGTTTCGGTACCTCCCGCCGCCGCCTCAACGGCGGCCAGTGGTTCCGCCTCGAACGCGCCGAGTCCCGCGACCGCGCCTGCCGCATCCTCATCTGCCGTCCGGTTGGCCGAATTTCCGTATATCTATAAGAATAAAACGGATCCCTCCAAGAATGCTTATCCCGAGAGTCCCACCTTTCCTTTGTTGAATCTTGACCGGATTCGAACCGGAATGATTGATGTTGCCACCGAATATAATGCCGGTGGTCTCGCAGATGCCGTCCCGCGCTGGATTCCCCTGTTCGCCGAGACGATTGGCCCTGACCACACCAACAATATTGTCGATGGATTCATCAGTTTTAATCATCTCGATCCGGGTTTGCGCATGGACCAGGAGGACAAGGTTATGGTCCTCAATCCTGACGGCGGCAAACCGTTGTTGCTCCCCAAGGTTCAACACATCACCTTTTACAACATGGCGCTAAAACTCGCCCTGGCTTATCTGAATTTGGATGAGTCCAACGTCCGCCGCACCGTCGATAATCTCCAGGTCATTGATAAAGGGGGCAAGGTGGTACTGGACATGCCCTTGCGGGAACAACAGCTGTTGGAAATTAATTGGTTTACCCGTTGGGATAATCCGGATTTAAATCCCCAAGTCTCCATGTGGGACGTGTTGGTCAATGCCGGGAAATTTGGCACCGGAACTCCGGCGGAACAGGCGGAATACGAGGATTTTTTCAAACAATTTAAGGACGCCATCGTGCTGGTGGGGCCCGTGGATCCCATTTTGCAAGACGTGGCTCCTTCGCCCTTCGACTCTGCCGCCACCGCCAAAGTGGCCGTGTATGGAAATTTATTGAAGACTTTTTTTTCCGGGGCTTACATTCACCGGACGCCAGAGTGGGTGAAGGTATTGCTGCAATTTGCTTTAACGCTGCTCATCGGGGGGCTGGCGATCTCCAGCGGCCACCATACCGGCTTTGCCAAAGCCGCCCCGGCGCTCATTTTATTTGGTTACATCGCGGTTGTTTTCGAAGCATTCGCGCATTTTAATCTCGTGCTGCCCCTGGTTGTGCCCGTTGGCTCGGCTTTCACCACCGCGTTTATCGGGGCGGTCGTGCGCCTGATTGATGAGGAAAAGCAAAAGAAGCGCATCAAGGGCATGTTTGGCACGTACCTCGCCCCTGAGGTCGTGAACAGCATGGTGGAGTCCGGCGAGGAGCCCCAACTCGGCGGCCACAACGTGGTCATCACTTGCTTCTTTAGTGACGTGCAGAGTTTTTCCACGTTTTCCGAAGTGCTGACCCCGGGACAACTCACGGACTTGATGAATGAGTATTTTACCGCAATGGTGGACATACTGCAGGCCGAGCGGGGCTCCCTCGATAAATTCATTGGCGACGCCATCGTGGCGATGTTTGGCGCGCCCGTCACCGTGAACGATCACGCCTTGCGGGCCGCCGTCACCACCTGCCGCATGCTGAAGCGGCTGGGCGAATTGCGTCAAAAATGGGTCAGCGAGGGCGACAAGTGGCCTGACAAGGTGCACCGCATGCGCATGCGCATTGGTTTGAATTCAGGTGAAACGATTGTCGGCAACATGGGCTCCGCAGCGCGCTTTAATTTTACGATGATGGGCGACACCGTGAATTTGGCGGCCCGCTGCGAAAGCGGGGCCAAACAATTTGGCGTTTACGGCATGTGCACCGAAGACACGGTGAAAGCGGCGCTGGCGCATGGGTCGGACGTCGTGTTCCGGCGTCTGAACAAGATTACCGTCAAAGGCAAAACCAAGCCGGTGGAAGTTTATGAAATTGTCTGCCTCCGGGCGGATGCCACGCCCGACACGTTGCGCTGCGTCGAGCTTTTTGAACGGGCCCTTGAACTCTATTTTGCCCAAAAGTGGGACGACGCCAAGGCGCTCTTTGCCGAGGCCCAGAAGCTGGAGCCACTCCAACCCGGGCGGGATCCGGGGGTCGCCCACAATCCTTCCGAGTTGATGCAGGAGGAGTGCGACCATATGAAGGCCCACCCGCCCGGGAAAAATTGGAATGGAGTCAAGGAAATGACGGAGAAGTGACACTGTGGCATGTAGGAAGTAGTAGGTAGGAGGTAGAATTAGACCCCGGAAATCAATGGTCTGGAATTATTCTACCTCCTACCTCCTTCTCCTAACCTCCAAACCACGGCGGTTCACTTCCGCGTTTCCATTTAATATTGCAGCCCACACTGGCCTTTTGCGCCGTCTCCGGAATTCCTTTCCCCGCCAGCGCGGCCTCTATCGCCGCGCGCAGCTCCGCGCCGGTCACCGGTTCCGGGCGTCCGGGGCGGGTCTCGTCAAAGCGGCCCCGATAGATCAGGCGCCGCGCCGCGTCAAAAACATAAAAATCCGGGGTGCAGGCGGCATGGAAGCTGCGGGCCGCCTGTTGTGATTCATCCGAGAGATAGGGAAAGGAAAATCCCAGCTTTTTGGCCGCCACCGCCATCTGACTCGGGGAATCCTCCGGATACTTCTCCGCGTCATTGCTGCAAATCGCCACGGCGGCCAGCCCCTGCGGTTGGTATTCCTTGATCGTTGCCGCCAGTTGCTCCCGAATATGGACGACAAACGGACAATGGTTGCAAATGAACGCCACTAATAGCGCCGGCTGCCCCGCGAAATCGATTAGGCGGACAATTTTGCCCGTCACCGGATCCGGCAGCGCAAAATCCGGGGCAGTCGTGCCCAGCGGCAGCATGGTGGAGTGAACGGCAACCATAAATTGAAAGTTATAAATTACGAATTATGAATTGCGAAACAAGCAGATTATCGCTGTGGACCGGGTGGCCGGTCAAGCTGGTGACCGTGTGGGCGCGCCGTCAGATTCAACCTCGCTTGGGCGCAGTTGGTTTCAGAATTCGCAATGCAAAATTCATCACTTTTGCGCTTCCGGGTAGTCCTTGAAATACTCCTGCAAGAGCGCCTTGGCAATCGGTGCAGAGATTCGTCCACCATAATATTCGGTAACCGCGCCGATGGGGCTTTCGACGGCTACGGCTACGGCAATTCGCGGATTGTTCACGGGGGCATAGCAAACATACCAGGCAATGGTCGTTTTCTTATGCGATCCCCATTCGGCGGTTCCCGTCTTGGCGGCGTAGCTCAATCCCGGAATTTGTCCATAGGCGTGACCTGTGCCATGCTCATCACTGACCACGTGTTCCATTCCCGTTATCAATAAGTTGCGCTGCTCGGGGGTTAGGCCCAGCGGCTCGCCGCCATGGTTGATGGTCGCAGGGTCCAGATGGGGATTGTGAATAAGCGTCGGCTGGGTGCGCGTTTCATCGCGGGCAATGGAGGCCACCACACACGCCATTTGCAGCGGAGTAACTTGTAAATACCCCTGGCCCACCGCCAAATTGGCCGCGTCGCCGTCGGTCCACTTGCCCTTGTTGTCCTCCGGGTGGTGCAATTTTTTCCAGGCGGCATCCGGTACGATCATGTGGAGGGCGGATTCATCGAGGCCCAAACCCGTGGCTTGGCCCAATCCCATGCGGCGGGCTTCCGCCGAAAGCAGGTTTTTGTCGAACTGGTTGATTGCTTCCCCGAACCGATAATAAAACACGTCGCTGCTTTCAGTGAGGGCAGTTACCACGCCAATTTTTCCCTTGGGCACCTCTTTATTATCATCCCAAAATGGTCGGCCGCCAATCACGTAATAAACATCGCAATCATAGATTGTGTCCGCAGAGAGCTTCCCAGCGCGGAGCCCGGCGATCGTGCTGATTAATTTAAAGGTTGAGCCGGGGGGGTAGAGGCCCTGGGTCGCGCGATTCAACCAGCCGTCCACCGCCCCCACCTCGTCATTAAAGTTGTAGGAGATGTATGGCACCGTCCGGTTCAAATCAAAGGTGGGGCTGCTGGCCATGGCGAGAATCTCGCCCGTGCGGACGTCGAGCGCCACCGCCGAACCTGTATAGGGCACTTTGCCATCCCCCTTAAATAACTCCTGTTCCGCCACCCGCTGGAGGTCAATGTCCAAACTGCATTGCAGGTCCTCGCCCTTTTGCGGCGTTTGTTGCGCGACGCGCTCATGCAGCCGCATCGCCGGATCCACCACCCAGATTTCCCCACCGGTCTTTCCGCTCAATTGGTTGTCGTACAGCGCTTCCAGCCCGGCTTTGCCCACCATGCCTTTATAGGTAAAACTATCCTTCTTCGGCAGGTTCGCTCCCGGGACATCTTCCCGCGAAAAATCATCCGTCAGGCTGACGTACCCCAAAACGTGAAAGGCCGATGAACCGTAAGGATATTTCCGCAAGGCCTCCACCGTCGTTTGCATCGGCGAGTCCACCGGCCACAATGCATTGAACCGCGCATACTCCTCCGGTCTTAGGTCCTTGATCAAGGTGTAGGGAAGCAAATTTTGCGTGACGTGCTGTTCGAAGCTTCGCTGGTCCAATATTTCCTGCCGTCCCAACAGGGCATTGGCTTGGTTCAGGTACTTTTGGACGACATTGTACCGTGCTTCCTTCATCAACTCCGTGTTCTTGGTCGTGGGCTTGGTTTCCGTGGTGTCATCGTGATTCCGGGCCAGCCAGTCCTTCCGCAGCTGGCCAAATTCAACCTGAATCTCCGGGCGCAATTCATCCAGATAGACGACCAGCGAATAGCGCGCTTCGTCCGTCGCCAGCATCCGGCCTTTGCGGTCCTTGATGTCGCCCCGCGGCCCGGGTTCCAGCACCCGCCGCAGCATTTGGCGGTTTTCCGTTTCGTCGTAGTCAACCAGATACAACTTCGCATATTCCGCCCGGGCCGCCGTCTCCGCCGCCTCTTTGACCGTCTGGTCATTCCAGTCCGGATGCTCGCGTTGCAGATTGGCCGCCCAGATTGGCGCGTTCGCGTTCAGCCAAGATACTTTATCCGCCTCCAGCGTTTCATTGTGAAATTTGACATAGGGCTTGAGCAGCACTTGCTGCCATGCCAGCCCGCCCGCCAATATCACCAACAGCAAGGCCAGCAATCCCGCCAGCGTAATCAGCCGGGGATTGTTTCGTTGATAAGCCGCCGTCTGCGGGTTCAGCCGGCCACCCCGGGCTGGGGCGGCGCTGGCGTCAATCCCGCGAGCGCGAGCGCGCTTTCCTGTAAATCGAAAAACCATATGGAAACCGGTAACAGAACTATTTGGGAAAGGCAAAAGTCAACCAGCACCCGCTCCCCAAAGGCCGCGCCGCCGGCGTGGTTCCGCGCCAGCGCCCACAGCGTGAAGGCGGCAAAATAGGCCCCATTCAGCAGCCACGCCAGACCGATTTGATGTATCCGGCGGATCCGGCCCAGTCGCGGTCGAAGCAAAAAGATAAAAATGGCGCCTGCGGTCAATAAACTCATCAGGAATCCCGGCGGTGTTGGCGAGCCCGCATCGGCGGCCAGCCCGCTCACCAGCAGGCAAAAAACCAGCGTGGCAGGCCGAAGCTGCAGCGCCGGTCCCACCACGACCAACCCTGCCAGGAAAAAGTTCACGCTCCATCCCGCGATCCCGTCGTTAACCATCGCGGTTAATGCCAGCAATCCCACGTTGCAGGCGCTGAGTACCAGCCATTGGCGGAGGGCTTTCATGGTTTGGCTCCCGGCCGCAGCGCTGTGCTCGCGGGTGTTTTCGGCGCAAGTACGGGGCGGGCTTGCGCGGGGGGTTGGGCGGGCAATGTCATTGACGGCGAATCCGGAACCAGGACCGCAACCTCATAGAGGTTCCGCAATCGGGGGTCGAGTTTCACCATGGCCGTCTTCGAAACTCCGTCGTCCCCCGGAGCCAGGTTGTCCACCAGGCCAATGATCAAACCGGCCGGAAAGATCACCGCATTATTTGAGGTCACCAAGGGCACCGGGCCCGTTTCCGGCAGCGCAAACGAGAGCGAAACATTGTGCGCTTCGCCCGTCGGCGCATGGAATGGCGCGGTTTCCACCCCTTGGAAAATTATCGGATTTGAGTCGTATCCCAGACTCGCCGGAATGCGAAACGACGGGCTGGTGCTTAATTCCACCCACGCCTGCGTTTCCAGCACACTGTCGGGTTGGTGGGAGACGCGCCCGACTACGCCACCCGCGAAAACCACCCCTTGATCCGGCGCCACCCCGTCGCGGCGTCCTTTGTTAATCAGAATCTGCTGCCACCAGGCCGTTTCATCACGCCGGATCACGCGGGCATATTCGTAATGAAATCCCTGCCCGTCAGGCAGCTTTAAAAGTTGCGCCAGTCGGGCATTTTCGTAACGCAAGGCCTCATCCTCCTGCACCTGCAGCGACGCCGCATTTGCCTGGTGCGTGGCGTCTCGTCCGGCCTCGATCAACTCCGTCTGGCTGTGCCCGCGCAGGCTCCAATAGTCCTGCAAATTCTTGAGTCGCGAATAGGCCGCCCAGCCCGGAGCCTCAAACAGCGAAAAACTGGTCCGGGAAAAACTGCGCACGGCCACCGGCGCCAGCCACCATAAGGCGAGAAATATCGCCAGGACCAGCAGGGGACGATATTGACTGACGCGCGAAGAGGCCAAGGCGGGACAAGTCCACGAAAGGTGTTATGGCGGCTAGCCGCCGTTTAGTCCTCGAAATTCTTGGACTCCGCAAGCCATTCGTCCAAGTCCTGCAACACAATGCCTGTGCCGTTGGCCACGGCGCTCAACGGATCTTCCGAGAGGATGACCGGCAGACCGGTCGCTTCACTCAACAACCGGTCGAGATTGCGCACCAGCGACCCGCCGCCGGCCAGCACGATGCCGCGATCCACCAGGTCCGCCGACAATTCCGGCGGGCACCGTTCCAGCGCGGAACGAACCACTTCGATGACGGAATTGAAAGTGTCACTCAGGCACTCACGAATTTCCTGTGAGGTGATGAGCAGGGTCTTCGGCAGGCCCGCCACGGAATCGCGCCCGCGCACTTCCATGGTCAATTCCGTTTCCAGCGGAAACGCCGATCCGATGTTGATCTTGATTTCCTCCGCCGTGCGCTCGCCAATCATCAAATTGTAGGCGCGCTTCATGTAGTTGATGATCGCGCTGTCCATTTCGTCCCCCGCCACGCGCAGACTTTTTGAATAGACCACATTGCGCAGGGAAATAATGGCCACTTCCGTTGTGCCGCCGCCGATATCCACAATCATGTTGGCCGCCGGCTCGTCAATCGGCAGGCCGACGCCGATCGCCGCGGCCAGTGGCTCGGTCACCGTCAGCACTTCCCGCGCGCCGGCATTGAGCACGGAATCGCGCACCGCCCGCCGCTCCACCTCGGTAATCCCGGACGGAATCGCCACGACCACCCGCGGGCTCGACCACGCCGACGTGATCACCTTCTTGATAAAGTGGCGCAACATCTCCTGCGTTACGTCAAAGTCGGCAATCACGCCGTCCTTCATCGGGCGCAACGCGGTGATGGCCACTGGTGTGCGGCCCAACATGCGCTTCGCCTCCAACCCAACTGCACGCACCTTTTTTGAATTCGTGTAAATCGCGACCACGCTCGGTTCGCGTACGACAATGCCTTTGTCCTTCACATACACCAATGTGTTGGCGGTGCCGAGGTCGATGCCAATGTCGGCGGAAAAATACGAAAAATATTTGGCGAGGAAGCCGATCATGACGTTGGTTGGGTTCGTAAAACGGAGACTGCCTGGGCCCGCCATTGTTTCGTCCGCGCCCCCTTGTGTCAATCGTAAATCACGCTTGGGTAAGGCCTTGCGACAGGTCCTTAAAGGGCCCGCCCGCGCATCAACCAGCCTGCCCAAGTGGCCCGTACACCCCCGTTGGTAGGGTAATCTTCGTCGTAGTGTCGCAAGGCGGTGCGCAATCGTCCGGCGCCCATCGTTCTTCGTGGCGCCAGCCCCATGGCGTGCAGGGAACGCAACCAAGCCAGGGCGCTTGGAGCAACGGCGATGTGGCGCCATTCGCTGGCCCTTTCGATCGCAAAACCGGCGCCCTCAAGGTACTGTGACCATGCATCCGCCGTGTGCCAGCGCACGGGCGAACTCCCCGGCAATACCGCCTCCAGTTCCTGAAAGGTCTCCGGCAGCAGCACTGCCAGGGCGATTTGGCCTTCGGCGGCGGCGATTTTCCGCCAACCACCCAACACCGCTTCCGGGTTGTCCACCCATTGGAGCATATTGCAGGCGAAAATCCAGTCCGCCGGGCCCAAACTCAAAGATTGGCGGGCGTCGGCAATTTTCCAGTTTGCCGCCGGTACCAGGGTTTTTCCCCTTTGAATCATGCCCGGCGCCGCATCGGTCGCGGTATATGTTCCCTTCCAGGGCTGCACCTGCTGCGTGAACAATCCCGTGCCTGCGCCAAATTCAATTGCCACCCCATGGCGCTCCGACGGCAAAATCCATTGGGCCAGCGCTGCCGCCAGCGCCGCCTGTGGCGCGCTGTGGGCTTCGTAGCCAGCCACCGAGCGGTCGAAATTTTCGATGACCCCGGTCATGGTTGCCTTCCTCCCAGGAATGCGTTCTTCGCAGCGCGCAACAGGGGCGCCGGGGCGTGCGTCGCGCCGGGAACTATCTCGAGGGCCGGCCAGATTCTTTTCAACACAACCGCGTCCAGCAGGGCGTCTTGCTCACCGACAAATCCCTGCCAGCTTCCACTGGCTGGTGGCGGCGCTTGCCAGGTTTCCAGCCAGCCCAATTCCTCGTCCAGCGCGGTTAGCGCTTCCGGGTTGGGTTCGCCCACTACCGGAAATAATTCCGCCAGCCCCGCCCGCTCCGAAAAATCGATTAACGCGGACCTTGGGCTGGCGCGCAATCGCCGGCGCTGTAACCGCAATTGGGCCAGCGCCACCCGCCCTCCGCTTCCTTGTTCCGCCGTGAAGGCAAATACCGGGGCCAAGAGGATGACGGGCATTTTTACCGGCACCCGTTCGGCGTGCCGCATCAACCACAACGCCCCGAGCGAATAGCCGCCAATCGCGTCATACTTTTCCGCGGCAAATTCGTTTTCCGCCCCCGACGGCGTGCACCCCGTGTGTTCAGCGTCCGGCCATTCCCGCCGCGCCAGTGCGGCCAGCCACACTGGTGGCACGGCCCAGCCTGATATCCATAGAAACTTCATGACTGCGTCGGTTGCGCTGCCCGCCATTTTCCCATGGCCTCAAGCAGCTCGCCCAATTCCGCAGCAGTCGTGGTGGCCTTCAGCGAAATGCGCAGCCGCGCCGTCCCCTCTGGCACGGTCGGCGGGCGAATGGCCCCAACGGCAATTCCTTGCTCATTCAGGTGCGCATGGAGTGCCAGCACGGCTTTGTCCTCGCCAATGACCACGGGCACAATCGGCGAATCGCCGGGTGCGGTCTGCCAGCCGCGGGTTTTTAAATCTTCTCGAAATTGCACGGACCGTGTCCGCCGGGCGCCGGCTTGGGCGGCGAGGTCCCGCACCCGGCCCACGCCGGCAAGGGCCGCCGCCGCGAGCAACGGTGACAGATACGTAGAATAAATGAATTCGCCAGCCTGATTAATCAGCGCTTCGCGCAGCAGCGGTTCCTGAAAAACCGAATAGGCGCCCATTCCTCCCAGCGCCTTGCCAAAAGTGCCCACCAGTATGTCCACTTCGCCCGCCACGCCGGCTTCCGCGGCGCGCCCTTGCCCCTGGTCTCCATACCAGCCGAGGGCGTGGGCCTCATCCAGCATCCAGATGAATCCGTGCCGGCGCTTCATTTCCACCAGGCGCGCAAAGTCCGGACTGTCGCCGTCCATGCTGTAGACGCTTTCTGTGATTACCCAGCGCGCGCTGCCTGCCTTGGGTTGGTCCCGCAGGAGCTTCTCCAATTCCTCCAGGTCATTATGTTCGAACCGAGTAAACTTCGCGCCCGATTTCAAAATCCCCGCGATCAGGCTGTTATGAATCAACCGGTCCGCAAATATCAGGTCGCCCGGCGCCGCCAACATGCCGATCACCGAGTGGTTGGCCGCGTAGCCGCTGTTCCAGACCAGACCCGAGGGAAAACCATGCCACGCGCATAAGCGGGCTTCGAGCTGCGCGTGGACCGCTTGATATCCCCGCACCAGCGGAGACGACGAAGCCGATACCGGACCGCTGGCCAGCGCCGCCCGCACCGCATTCTTTATTTCTTCATCGTTGGCCAAGCCCAGGTAATCGTTGTCGGCGAGATTTATCCGCATGGGTGCGGCCACGCGCAACTCGCGCCGGCGGCCCCGCGCCGTGCGCTCATCCAGGTTTTTTTGCGCGCGGGCGCGCAGCAGGGCGGGGGAGTTTTGCGGGGGCGGTGGCATGGAGGCAGCGAAATGGTTTAAGCGCCAATCAATTCGGCCAGCGTGGGATGTAATTTCGCCTCGGTGAAATTTGGCGCCAATTCGCCCCAGACCGGGATGCCGAGTTCATTGAGCGATGCCCGGGTGCTCGCTTTCACTTCTGGTGGCGCCGGTTCAAGTCCGTTCAGGAATATACCGGCGCGCAGGCGCGAGCCGCTTTTGCTCACCAAATAATGGTGCGTCAGCCGCGCAAAGTTTATCGCTCCCAGTTGATCGGGAATCACCAGCACCACGGCATTGACGTTCGCCGCCTTGGCAAAGTCCACCCAATCCCAGCCGGGCGCCTGCAACGGCACGGCCACGCCGCCGGCGCCTTCAATCAACCGCAAGTCCACGCTTGGCTTGGCAAGAATCTCTTTCACCAATTCCAACGGATCAAGGCGGATGCCCTCCGCGCGTGCCGCCGCAATGGGCGCCAGCGCCGCCGCATAACTTTTGATCGTAAATGCAGTGGTCGACGAAACCCCCGCAAAGTCCTTCGCCACGTCGGCGTCCATCGGCTCGCCCAGGGCGACGCCCGTCTGCACGGGTTTAATGAGCTGCACGCTGCGCCCGCGCGCCCCGGCCGCCCGCGCCAGCGCGCCCATGACGCGCGTTTTGCCGACACTGGTGCCGGATCCGGATATTAGAATGGTTACCATGAATTTGAGTCGAAATGTCGAATTGGTTGGAATGGGTTGCCTTGAACGCGTTTCGTAGCGCTGAGCCTCACTCAGCGCGTCGAAAAACACGATGCTTAATGCGCTGCGGGCCGCTAGCCCGGACCACAGCTATGAATGACGTGCCCCCGCTTCCTCGCAAACCGGTGAGGCCGCCTGAATTTGCCGCGCGGTTTCGGGATTTAAGGCGTGCAATCCCAGCCGCTGCAACAATTGGAAATCCTCCTCTTTCCCGGGATTCGGCGTCGTCAGTAATTTCTCTCCCAGAAATATCGAATTCGCCCCCGCCAGAAAACACAGCGCCTGCGTTTCGTCGCTCATCGCCGTGCGCCCCGCCGACAGCCGGACAATCGCCTTCGGCAACGCCAGCCGCGCCACGGCAATTATCCGCACGAATTCAATCGGATCCACCGGCGCCTGTTCCGCCAGCGGCGTCCCCGCAACCGGCACCAGCGCGTTGATCGGCACCGAGTCCGGCTGGGGATCGAGCGCCGCAAGTTCCGCGATCATCTTCAAGCGATCGTCCACGGTCTCGCCCATGCCGAGAATTCCGCCGGAACAGACTTCCAGCCCCGCGGCGCGCACGATCTCCAGGGTGCGCAGGCGGTCGTCGTAACAGCGGGTGGAAATGATTTGCGGATAAAACTCCCGGGAGGTGTCGAGGTTGTGGTTGTACACTCGGCAACCCGCCTCTTTGAGGCGCGCGGCCTGGTCCTGCGTCAACATCCCCAGCGTGCAGCACACTTCGAGGCCCTGCGCCGATACTCCTTCCACGGCTCGGAGCACGGAATCAAACTGGGGCCCGTCACGCACTTCGCGCCACGCCGCCCCCATGCAGAACCGCGAGGCCCCGCCGGCTCGCGCCTGCTGCGCCTTGGTGATGATGTCGTCCGCATCCATCAGCGGCGCATCCGCCAAACCGGTCTCATGATGCGCCGATTGCGGACAATACGCACAATTCTCCGGGCAGCGTCCGGTTTTGATGCTCTGTAGCGTGCACAGCTGCACGCCCGCCGGATCCTGGTGCCGGTGGTGCACGGTTTGCGCGCGGAGGATTAGCGTGGTGAGCGGCAGGGCATACCACTCGCGGATTTGTGCCAAGGTCGTCATGATGGGAATAATTTGATTTAAGGTGACTAACGAATCAGCCAATGGCCGGAAAAATAAGCTGAAGATTTTAGCAGATTTGCAAAGCAGACAAACAAGGGTTGCGGGAGGGCTTGGTGATGAAACCACTCAACCTCGGTCGCTTCGTCCGGAGCGGCCAAACGCTCGGCGCCGGAATGATGGTTGGCGTGCATCCAGAGAGTAATAAAGTGCTTCCGTTCTTGGGGAAAAAAGTCGTTGGTGATGGTGAGGAAGCTTGCGTCGGCAATTGCAACCCCCGTTTCTTCTAATGTCTCACGGGCGGCACATTGTTCGGGACTTTCCCCAAACTCCAAATAGCCGCCCGGCGTTGACCACGTGCCGGCGCCATGGGTTTTGTGTCGCCGAAGCAATAGAACCTCATCACCGCGGCGAATGATGGTGCCGACTCCAACCCGGGGTATGAGCAGTGGTTCGTTCATGAAATTGGCTTGGCGCAATGTTGTTCCCCAAATTGATTCGTTCCGCCGCCCGGTCCATGGCTTGCCGCAAAATCGGCAAAACGCCGGTGCGGGCCGCCGGGCCGCGAAATTACGGCGTCAATTGCGGCGCGGGCGGTCTCACATAGAAAACGGAATTCCGGCGACTCGCAGCACGGTGGCGGAACCAGCAGCAGCGTGTCTCCCAGAGGCCGCAGGATTAGTCCGCGGTTTCGCGCTTCCAGGCATACCTGCAGGCCGACGCGTGCGCCGGCGGGGTGGGGGGTTGAATCGCCTTGCACTAGTTCCACGGCCGCAGCGAATCCGCGCTGGCGCGACCGCGCCAGATGCGGGCCACCGCAAAAGTGCTCCGCGAAAATTTTTCCGAAGGCCGCTTCGCGGCGCGCGAGCGTGCCGTCAACGATCAGCGGCTCCAGTTTCGCAATGCTCGCCAGGGAAACCGCGCACGCGAGGGGGTTCGCCGTGAACGTATGCCCGTGGTAAAAGGTCCTTCCTGCTTCAAACGGTCCGCAAAACGCCGCGTGGATCTCCTCCGAAGTCAACGTTGCCGCCAGCGGAAAATA